>Ga0256839_1001287_pt1 | contig 30724 bp, 34 predicted proteins | sample 354166metaG_FD_185968 | JGI IMG/M metagenome (GOLD analysis project Ga0256839, IMG submission 185968) | Hydrothermal vent microbial communities from Mid Atlantic Ridge, Atlantic Ocean - 354-166 | ecosystem: Environmental > Aquatic > Marine > Hydrothermal vents | place: Atlantic Ocean: Mid... | reverse complement strand
CATGAAACTCTGCGGTTTTAACGCCGGGCTGGATCAGCCACTGTTTGTTATTGCTGGCCCCTGTGTCATCGAATCCGAACAGCTGGCCATGGACACCGCCGCAACATTGAAAGAAATAACCGACAGGATGGGCATTCCGTTTATCTACAAATCCTCCTTCGACAAGGCCAACCGTTCCTCCACATCCAGTTATCGCGGGCCGGGTATCGAAGAAGGATTGCGCATCCTGCAAAAAGTCAAAGACGACATTGGCGTACCGGTGCTCACCGATGTGCATGAAGACACACCTCTGGATGAAGTTGCCAGCGTAGTGGACGTATTACAAACCCCCGCGTTTCTTTGCCGACAAACCAACTTCATTCAGAATGTGGCGCGTACCGGCCTGCCGGTGAACATCAAAAAAGGCCAGTTTCTCGCTCCCTGGGACATGAAAAATGTCGTGGGTAAAGCGCGTGAAGCTGGTAACGACAACATCATGGTTTGTGAGCGTGGTGTCTCCTTCGGTTATAATACGCTGATTTCGGACATGCGTGGCCTGGTGGAAATGCGCAACACGGGTTGTCCGGTGGTGTTTGATGCCACCCACTCCGTGCAACAGCCGGGCGGGCAGGGTGCAACCTCCGGTGGTCAACGCCAGTTTGTGCCCGTGCTGGCACGTTCGGCAGTGGCGGCGGGTGTCTCCGGGCTGTTTATGGAAACGCATCCCGAGCCGGAAAAAGCCCTCAGTGATGGGCCCAATGCCTGGCCGCTGGGTGAGATGGAAAGCCTGCTGGAAACCTTGAAGGCGCTGGATGATGCTGTGAAGGCACGAGGGTTTGGGCACGATCCTGTATAATGGATCGTTTTATCGGGTATGCCGTGAGGCATTTGTGCAAAATGGCAAATTCTGGATTCCGGCCTCCGCCAGAATGACGGTAATAGAATAAATCAGGGATCCCATCAAGAATTACTGGATAATTTAGGCAACATTAACAAAAAAACCTGGAGTACCAATGACCGCGAAAATCGCCAACATACACGCCCGTGAAATTATTGATTCCCGAGGCAACCCCACCGTCGAAGCCGACGTCACCCTGGAGTCTGGCCACATGGGCCGTGCTGCGGTACCATCCGGTGCATCCACCGGCTCCCGCGAAGCCATCGAACTGCGTGACGACGACAAATTCCGCTATTTGGGCAAAGGCGTACTCAAGGCCGTAGCCAACATCAATGGTGAAATCCGTGACGCCTTGCTGGGAAAAGACGCCAGTGACCAGGCCGCCATTGATCAACTGATGATCGAACTCGACGGCACCGAAAATAAAGACCGTCTTGGTGCCAATGCGCTACTGGCTGTTTCCATGGCCGCCGCCAAAGCCGCTGCCAGCGCAGCAGGTGTTTCACTCTATCGTTATCTGGGTGGTGAAAACGCCACCACACTGCCAGTGCCGATGATGAACATCATCAACGGTGGCTCACATGCTGACAACAGCGTAGATTTGCAGGAATTCATGATTCAGCCCGTGGGCGCAACCAATATATCCGAAGCCATCCGTTGCGGTGCTGAAATATTTCATGCACTGAAAAAAGTATTGGGTGATCGTGGCCTGAATACCGCAGTGGGTGACGAAGGGGGATTTGCCCCGGACCTGCCCTCCAACGAAGCAGCCATTGAAGTCATTATCGAAGCCATTGAAGCAGCGGGTTACACACCGGGCAAAGATGTCTTCATCGCCATCGATGCCGCCGCCTCTGAATTTTACAAAAATGGAAAATACGAACTGACCTCGGAAGGCAAATCATTAACGGCTGCTGAATTTGTTGATGTGCTGGCCAGCTGGGTGGACAAATACCCCATTCTCTCTATTGAAGACGGACTGGATGAAAGCGACTGGGAAGGCTGGGCCATATTGACCGAAAAACTGGGAGATAAAATTCAGTTAGTGGGCGACGACCTGTTCGTTACCAACACCAAAATACTTAAACGCGGTATTGATAACAATATTGCCAACTCCATCCTTATCAAAGTCAACCAGATTGGCACGCTGACAGAAACCTTTGCCGCCATCGACATGGCCAAAGCCGCCGGTTACACCTCGGTGATGTCGCACCGCTCTGGTGAAACGGAAGATGCCACGATTGCTGATCTCGCCGTCGCCACCGGCACGGGGCAGATCAAGACCGGCTCCCTGTCGCGCTCTGACCGCATCGCCAAATACAACCAGTTATTGCGCATTGCCGAAGAGCTGGGCGACAAAGCAACCTATCCCGGCATGACTGCTTTCAAGCGTGCCTGAACTGAAATGAAGTAAAGATGAAAACCATCATCGCCGCCCTTATCGTCCTGTTTGTACTGTTACAGTTCAAGCTTTGGCTCGGTGAGGGCGGTATGAAGGACGTGTGGACACTGGACGAAGCCATTGCCGCACAGACTGACAAAAATACGCGGCTCAAAGAGCGCAACCAGACACTTTCTGCCGAAGTGGATGATCTCAAACAGGGGCTTGAAGCCATCGAAGAACGTGCCCGTTATGACCTGGGCATGATCAGGGAAGGCGAAACCTTTTATCAGGTTGTCGATTGAGTTTGGCTTGCTCAATTATCAAAATCCATTTTTTTAGTGTCACACTGCCGTGGCAGTGTATCTGAAATACGAAGGTATTAAAGGTAATGGGACCGTCACAGGATATAAAAGCCACATTGAGATACAGACAGTGAATTTTGGAATTGTCTGGAAGATTTCCATGTATTAATAGACGAAAATTTAAAGCTGTAATAAAAATTATGATAATTAAGGACTTATAGGATTTGGCCTGTACCGGAGATAATAGGGGAAATCACAAAATGCCTATTGAAAAAAAACCTGGCTCACCTGTTGCCTATCGATATACAGCCCCTGGTTTTAGAGAATATAAAGTTAAAGACAATGATAGCTGGGAAAGTTTGGCAAGAACTTACAATATGGAAGTTTGGGAGCTCATTTACCAAAACTTCAAAACCCAAAAGACATTGCCGAAACAAATTGGTATCTTCATCATTATGTTGGCTGCACAAAAAAGACCAAAAATGGCGCGAACTGGGTATTTAGTTCTAAGGACACTCCGGGAGTTGTAAGGGTTCCCGTACGGCAGATTATTATTCCTGCAGGAAATGCCAAGAAGAAAGCTGAGCCGAAATTTAAAAACGTATGGGCAGGCTTAGGTAAAGGCCACTCAGGCGACTTGTTTATTGTTGGTGCGCATGACCTGACCGGAATGATTTACAATATGGGTGATGAGTTGCCAAATGTAAGAAATGCAATGTTAAATATAAACGGATACAAGCTTGGCTTGGGGCTTGGTGGCAGTGTTGGTGCGGTTTTTATATTGGCGCATGGTTATGATACCAGTTCTGAAATGCAGGGGGTTAGTGGAGGCTGGGATTTTGATATAGCAATCATGGCAAAATTAGGTGATTTTCTTAAGGGTGTGAGAGATTTGAGGAATACAGTCGATACTATACAAAAATATAAAAAAATGCGCTACTTGACAGAAAACCTTATTAAAAATATGGGGGTGACTGAGCCAGGGATTTACACAATACCAATTCCACTGGCCGGTGTGGGGGTACACTTGTGGGGAGGATATAAATTTGGTGATGTGAGTGTTTTGCGAACAGGTAAAGGTATCTTCTAGTGATGAATAATGTCGTGCAAAAGGTGATCATGCTATGGTTTTTCAGTTTTATATCAGTATATAGCTATGCCGGTGCTGACGTTGAGGCATGTAATGTTGAGAAGATCAAGTCGAATATTTTATCTCATCTTGAAAGTATTCGTGATTACCAGTTTACTACAGAGGTATTATTTGATGGTACTTTTGCTAACTCTCAAGTTAAAGGGAAACGACCTAACCAGTTGTATATTCAGCTTAGTATACAGCCACCCTCCAAGCCACTTATAATCACAGCCGTCTATGATGGTGTTCACCAGTGGGTGCAATCTAAAAATTCTTCAATGACACATGTGATGAAAATTGAGCTTGCAAAATTAACATCTCCTCAAAGGCCGTTTGATTCGTCTTACAATGTAATGGGGACGGGTTTGTTGAATGGGGAAGGGTATCCAACAACTATTTCTGTATTGCTGACAACATATAATCTACAGGCCCAATGTACAAATGAATTAATAAATCTATCTGGACGTATTAATATCGATGCGTTCAAAAAATATGCAAAAACAGTCAAATTTCTGGCGTCTAAGTCTGATAATGTAGAGCGGTTCGCAAGATTGTTTGGTTTTATAAATTTGAATTTTGATTCTAATGATTATACTGTTCGCGACTATTCTTTTGGTGCTGATAGCAATGCAGTAAAATTCCATGTCAAGTTTTCCGGTGTTCAAATCAATCAAGGGTTGGATGATATGGTGTTTCGGTATTCACCTCCTAGCGGAGTGGCAGTAACCGATATTACGAATGATTTGATCATGCAAAATAGTCAGGCAATAAATTAGCCAGTGTCAATTTTTACAAAAACAGTCGTATCTGAAAAAGCTGTGTTGTTGTGGATAATAATGTGCGCAATAGCGACTATTGCTAGTGTGTTGTTGGGTGGCATCATTATATATTTTATATATGACTGTTGGCCTGTTACACGAATACAATTTGGTGGGTTATGCCTATCGAAAATTCAACCAGATTTTCTACAGTTTTTACCTCTTGTGATTGGTGTTGTAGCAGGTTCTATAATGACTGTTAAGCTTTTGGAAGCCGGAAAAAAGTAGCTGGGTGATGCCGTCAGCCCGTTAGAATACGTTTTATGCAGCCATAGAAAATTAGTGTGGCATCAAAGTTAATTGTTTGCTCAAATTGACTTTTAGAGGTGTGTAACACTATCAATCTCGATACTTTAACCTTAAGAATTTGTAGGGAAATGAGGCGCTGACAGGTTTAATGTGTCAACTAACTTACTCATGCCTCCAGAGCAATCAGGCTCGGAAATACGGTGGCCACTATTATTTTTAGTGCCCGCTTGAAAACCCCTGAAACAGGCTACGATTTCGAGTGAGGTTAATTCGCCTATTAATGCAATGGCTCTTTTTGTACTCTGTTGATTGTTCTGATCGACAAAAAATGAGAGCAGCCCATTTGATTGGCTTGCGTGTTAGAAATTTGCACATGCCGGAGTCGTTAGTTGTTTTGAAATGGAATGAAATATGAACCTTAAGAACAGTATTTTTTATTGAATGCTTCGTCCATAACGCAAGAAGGAAGGCGAAACCTTTTATCAGGTTGTCGATTGAGTTTGAGTTCTTCTACTAAAAACAATACTTCTTCCCTGTCTCCACATTTCTGGGCTGTCATACCCGCCGCAGGTGTCGGTGCGCGCATGGCATCTGACCGACCCAAACAATATCTGCCACTTGCCGGACGAACTGTCATTGAACACAGCCTGAATGCCATGTTGAATCACCCGGCGATTAAGGGTGTGGTGCTGGCCATTGCCACTGATGATGAATATTGGGCGGCGTTGGATTACCAGCACCCAAAACCCGTCCTGCGTGCGCCGGGCGGGACAGAGCGTTGTCATTCCGTGTTGAACGCGCTTGATGTGTTGCAGACGATGGCCAGTGAAGCCGATTGGGTGTTGGTGCATGATGCTGCACGGCCCTGCCTGCGTCAGGATGATATCAGCCAGCTCATGGAATGCTGCAAACATCACCCGGTGGGTGGCATTCTCGCGGTGCCTGTAAAAGACACTATCAAACAATCCATGGACTCCAGCCAGGCCGGCACCATTGCTGTGACGGTTGATCGTTCTCTGTTGTGGCATGCACAAACCCCGCAAATGTTTCGTCTGGGTATGTTGCGTGATGCGTTGAGGCAAGCGCTGGCGGCGGGTGTGACAATGACCGATGAGGCCTCTGCATTGGAATGGTGTGGTCAAATGCCCCTGCTGGTCGAGGGGCATGGCGACAATATCAAAATTACCCGCCCGGAAGATTTGCCCCTGGCGGCGTTTTATTTTTCCCGGCTGCGGTTGGCAGACGGCACTTGATAGCGGCAATTTGCGTATATGGTGTCATTACCTGGCCCAACCATTTGAAAACTGAATTTTTGCGCATTAAATAAATTATGGTCTTCGCTAATGGGTTTTTCCCCGAAGTATCTATGGTGTCAAAACGATCCATAGTCTCGAAACCCTTTGATGCCAACGCTTTTCGCAATTCGTAAAAGGTGAACCAGTTAACAGCAGGATAGGTTGCATGGCCAGCCAATTCTGGTCGTATAGTAGAGGCAAGGTGCTCAAAATATTTTTTCATCCGCCGGGGGTACCAGCTATACAATGGAAGATTAAATTCTTGCTGAATAGGGCAAAGCCTGTTGCTTGTTGTTAAGTAAAGGATGCCGCCGGGCCGTAAAACCCTTGTAAACTCATTAATACATGCAACCCAGTCCGGTACATGCTCCAGAAGCTCCGGAACCAGGCAGACATCCATCGAATTATCGGCCCACGGCAGTTTTGTTGCGGAACCAACCCTGAAATCAATCCCGCACCCGGCTGTGGCAGCGCGCTTTTTCGCTAATGCCACAAGCGGCTTGTTGACATCCAAGCCATACACTTGATGCCCGGCTTCTGACCAAATGATGCTTGATGTTCCAGCACCACAACCGATATCCGCCACTGCAAGAACCTCAGGGTAGTCTGGATTGGAGGCAGCAATCCGTAAAACAGTATCGCGAATGCTGATAAACCGGTACAATGCCTCCTCGCTTGCACTTTCCTGTGCATAATAATCGAGAAACTGTTCCCGTGATGAGTGATTCCATTCCTGGGAATGAATACCTTTCGGTGCTTGAGTCTGTTTATCCGGCAACGTAATTCCTTTAATTTTCAAACTGGTTTAACCTGGAGAGGTTGCATTTCTGCTTCTAAGCTGGCTTTTTCTCCCGTTATGTCACAGCTCTGACGCTATACTTCCTGCCACTCGCAATAATTTTAGGCAGAGAAAAAATGTACGGAATAACCTCAGTTTACTGATGCTGACTCCCAGGTTATGTGAGAAAAGCCACTAAAAAAGTGTGAAAAACATGATTATTTGAATATGAAGTGTGCATTAATGCCAGAAAGAAAAAAGAGATATATACCTGCATTGATGAAACCTTGTGGATGCTGTTGTTTTGGCACTTAATTCACATTCAAAGCCTGTTAGAGTTTCATTTTTCTCTATTAGGGCCGACAGGAAACCAATAATATTTATTTTCCATCAAAAGGTTTAAACCACCAGCTTTAGCCGGTAGTTTTTTAATTTTGGTCTTGTGTTCGTTGTAATGACTTAGGAGGTGTTATGCGCTGGTGTTTATTATTAATAACGCTGTACGCAACGCAGGGTTTTGCAGAAACATCACTATGGCGCATCAGTAATGGTGCCAATGTATTATTTATCGGTGGTACTGTCCACGTACTCAGTAAAACCGATTATCCATTGCCTGCTGCATTTGATGCTGCGTATAAAAAATCCTCCAAACTGGTTTTTGAGACGGATATCGGTGCCGGCCAAAACCCTGTTTTTGCACAGACTATGTTGCAGCGCATGATGTTTACGGACGAGCAAAACCTGAAAGGTGTACTGCGACCTGATGTTTATGCGCAGCTGGAAAAATTTGCTGCCGCACGCGGTGTTCCCATGGTGATGCTGGAAAAGATGCGCCCGGTCATGGCCGTTATGACGTTGACGCTTATGGAGTTGCAGCGCCTGGGTATGGCTGATACAGGCGTGGATGATTATTATCATCAACGTGCGCGGACAGATAAAAAAATAGTGGGATATCTGGAAAGCAATGAACAGCAGCTGGATTTTATCAGCAATATGGCCGCAGGACGCGAAAATGATTTTGTATTGTACAGCCTGAAAGACCTGAATAATGTTGAAGACATCATGCAGAAACTCAAGGCCGCCTGGCGTAGTGGTGATAATGATGAACTGGCGGCGTTGTCACTGGCGTCAATGCGTCAGGATTTCCCCCAGATTTACCAGCAGCTTTTGGTTGAGCGTAACCAGAACTGGTTTCCCCTGATTGAGTCCATGTTGAATGATCCGGGTATAGAAATGATTTTGGTGGGTGCGTTGCATCTGGTAGGCAAAGAAGGTGTTTTGCATGCTTTGCGTGAAAAGGGATATCGTATTGAACAATGGTGAGTGATAGTAGGCAATGACAGGGAGCGGGAGTGCGATGAGCAGAAAAAATAAAGCAGCGATTGTGAACCATGAAAAACTGGCTTTGCAATGGCGACGCACCAAGATTATTGCCACATTGGGTCCGGCGTCTGATTCTCCGGCAATGATCAACCAGCTGCTGGAAGCAGGCGTGAATGTGGTGCGTCTGAATATGTCCCATGGTGATCACGACAGTCATCGCCTGTTATTCAAACGCGTGCGTACTGCTGCAAAACATCAAAATCGCAATGTCGCTATTTTGATGGATCTGTGTGGACCCAAAATTCGGGTAGGAGAGTTCAGAGGCGGGCAGATTATGCTGGTGGATGGCCAGCAAGTGACGGTGACCTGTCGAAACATCCTCGGTGAAGAAGGGCTGATTCCCTCCCAGTATCGCCATTTGTACAAAGACACAAAAAAGGGCGAGCGCATTCTGTTGGATGATGGCAATCTGGAATTGTGTGTGTTGTGGATCAAGGGCACGGAAGTCACTTGTCGTGTGATTCATGGCGGCATATTGAAAGATCACAAAGGTATGAATCTACCGGATTCTGATGTGTCCACCGCAGCTTTTACCGCCAAAGATAAAAAAGATGCGTTATTGGCCATGGAATTAGATGCGGATTTTGTCGCATTGAGTTTTGTACGCAATGCAAAAGATATCACGCGGTTAACGCGCTACATGGCACGGCATGGCAAAGCCATTCCGGTGATCAGTAAAATCGAGCGCCCGGAAGCGGTGGAAAATATCGATGAAATTCTTGTCGAGTCTTACGGTATCATGGTGGCGCGAGGTGACCTGGGTATTGAGCTGCCTGCCGAGCAAGTGCCGATGATTCAGCGTGACCTGATCAAACGCGCCCGTCGTGCTTATGTGCCGGTGATTGTTGCCACACAAATGCTGGAATCCATGATTACGCATTCGCGTCCCACCCGTGCCGAAGTCGGTGATGTGGCCAGTGCCGCCCATTCCAGCGCAGATGCGGTCATGCTTTCGGGTGAAACCGCCAGCGGCGAATATCCTGTGGAAGCGGTGCAGACCATGGTTAAAATTGTGCGCGAAATTGAACGCCACCAATGGCGTGACGGGCGCTATGGAAGCCAGGTGTTTGCAGATCGTCGAAAAGCAGGTTTCTCTAATCGTGAAGCTGTGGCCCATGCAGCGTTGGAACTTGCACGGGATTTAAAACTGGAGGCGATTATTGTGCCGACTCTGTCGGGCACGACGGCACAGGTACTGGCGGCGCATCGTGCCACGGCATCGATGGTGGGGGTATGTTCACGGGAGTGGGTTTGCCGCCGCCTGGCATTGCACTGGGGGGTGATTCCCGTGCATCTGGTGACACCGGATCATCAGGACTGGCGGGATATGTGTCATCGTATTGAATCGCAATGTGAACTGACCCGGCCCGGGCATACGGTGTTGGTGGTTTCGGGTTTTAATGATGACCCGGCACGGAACGAGCCAGTGTTGAAAATGATGCAGCTTTGAGTCTGGATTCCGCAGTTATCCGCTTAGAGAGAGTTTTTCTCTGCCGCACACTTAATGACTGAGGAAAGGCAACAAATGTGGCCACACGGTATTCAATATCCGGTTTTGGTCAGTAGCGTTGGGATACAGGCCATCGTTTTGCATTAACGCGGTGTGTAGCAATTTCATCCAAAAAACAATGGAAGTTACGCTTTCATTCGTGATTTGTTTGCTTATATCGTCGATTTTCCAACTTCAAATAACGACTTTGCAATAAACTGACGAGGTATTCATGTCACACCGGACACCGGTGGGGCCGGTGTCCAAGGGTTTTAACTCCCAGAGAGCAAATTGAGTGCAGTTAACGAAGCATTAATGTGTATGGATCACCGCTTTTCAGCAGGCCTGACAACCCATTGTGAGATACGTTTTAGACAGCCGAATTTTCTTAAAGCCTACCTATAGTTTGTATCAATATCGGCTCAAAAACTGCCTTAATTGTTGAGCTAACACTGCGCCAAAATACCTCGCCTTCACGCAGCGAAAGTCGAGCGTAAGCGAGAGGGTTTGCCCTAAGGGTGTTTATTAATTAAAGTTGCGTGCTGGATGGATGTGACGCACGAGCATGTTCACACTTGGGGAGTCAGGGGTTATGAGTATGTTGTATTTGATAACGCGATACCGGGTAGCCAAGGCTTTAAACGTCCACCAACTCAGCAGGAGTTGGATATATTGAAGAATGCTAAATAGTCTTATGGATACGAGATTTGAAATTTCAGAGACTAAAGAGCATGGGGTAGTTTTAAAAATAAATGATGCCGAGTTGGCTGATGAATTTGATGACTTTGTCAACGAAGATTGTTACGTTTTTTCCGAATTAAAATTTGAGTCTGACCGCGTGTATTTTTATTTTGGGCAAGCGGCTTGTACAGAAAAGGTCAGGGACTTGGTGGAAAGGTTTGTGAGTAAATGAATAGGCTACAGTTCAATATCCCCCGCCATCAAATCCCTGCGTTTATGCACTACGGACAGCACGAAAGCGCCCTGATCCTTGATCTCATAAATAATCCGATAGGAATACAACGATAGCTCCCTGATATTCTCATCGTTCAGCTCTGGTACTTTCTTACCGACCTTCGGCAGTTCATCCAGCACATCCGTTTTCTCCCGAATATCCTGGGTGACCTTCTTGGCGTAGTGCTGGGAGTCGTGGGCAATAAAATCATGGATGGAACGTAAATCGGCCTTGGCCGGTTCCGACCAAATCACCATGAATCGATTTCCCGCTTGAGTTCCTCGCTGGTAATGGTTTTGCCCTGTTCCACGGCTTCCTGTCCCTTCCTGATCTTATCCAGAACATAGAGCCGGTACATGATCTCATCCATGTCGGTATCTTCCGGCAGTTGGCCGATGGTGTTGAGTGCTTCTTGTTTAGCTGCTTGCATGGTTGTTCTCCAAAATGGTTAGCCGCTGGCCGCGGTCTGATCGTCCAATGATACAAGGGTAGTTTGCATCTGCTGTTTGGCGATCATGGCATCGATCAGACTGATAACCGTTTCCTGATCCACCCCGTCAAAATCCTCAACTGCCTTGAACCGCTTGAATAGCCGCGCATTACTCAGCGGCATCTCTTCGGCGGGGTTGCCAGTGAGCAGGAAATCCACCGTTGTTGCCAAGGCGTCAGCCAGCTTAATCAGCATCTCGGCTGGAGGCAGGTTCAGGCCGCTCTCGTACTTGTTGAGCTGCTGAAAGCGGATATCCACTTTAGCGGCCAATTCCTTTTGCGACCAACGTTTCTGCTTGCGCAGGTTCTTCAGGCGAACCCCAAATGTTTTACGGAAGTCTTCGTTCTGCATGGTAAGCAATAAATCCAGATTCATATGATGACCTCCAAAGTATCAAAGTATATGAGTATGTTCCAGAAACGACTTGGCAAGCGCTCCAGATAAGTATAATAATAGCTCTCCATAAGAGTCAGTTTAAATCTTGACAGGATTTTGGAGAACCCCAGATATGGCCCGTATACCAAACAATGAACTGGATCGATTGAAGAGCGAAGTCTCCCTGGTGCGGCTGGTGGAATCCCAGGGCTACGCTGTCCCAAACAGGGCAAAGACTATGATGCGTCCGCGACCCATTCCACGACGGTGATGACACGCCATCGCTAAAAAGAACCTGTTCCATTGCTTTGGCTGCGATGCCGCTGATTCTGTGATCGATTGGGTGATGAAGACCCGAGGATATTGGTATCAATGAATAACGGGTTATCGTCCATCGTTGCCATACATATCTTCTCTGCTCAGACTTAAATCGTTTGGCCACTTACCGATACTCATCACTGGAAAATCCAGAGATTGTTTGCTGGTTGCAGTTTTCTTGTATTCTGCTTGTTGCTTCAAGAAATCCACGAAATCTTCCACTTCTGCTATCCAGTCAGTGAGGAGCGATTGAATTTTCTCAATTAACGCCTGTGCGCTGTGCATGGGTGTTGCCATAATGAACCTGATTATTAAACAAGCGGGCGGTTCACAATTCAAGACCTAATGGAGCCCTGCTACCCTCCTTAATGACTGAGCAAAGGCTGCAAATGCGGCCACACGGTATCCAGTATTCGACTCTGTGCGGCGGCAGTGGGATGCAGGCCGTCGCTTTGCATCAGGGAAGCTTGTGTGGCGACGCCTTTCAGTAAAAAAGGCACAAGACCGGTTTTATATTGCCGGGCAAGTTCGGTGAACATTTGTGCAAAGCCCTGTGTATAACGTGGTCCGTAATTGGGTGGCAGGCGCATACCCACCAGTAAAACGTCAGCATCGTTTTGTTGTGCGGTGGTAATCATACCTTGCAGGTTTTTTCGCATAAGTGACAAGGGCAGTCCACGCAATCCATCGTTGGCGCCCAGTTCGATGATGACTATTTCTGGTTGGTGTTTGTGCAGGGCTCCGGGTAACCGGTTGAGTCCGCCACTGCTGGTTTCACCGCTGATACTGGCATTCACCACGCGATGCGGTAAATGCTCAGTGGTCAGGCGCTTTTCCAGCAATGCCACCCAGCTTTCCGAGGCTCGCAGTCTGTATCCGGCGCTCAGACTGTCTCCCATAACGAGAATGACTGGTGCATTTTTAGTTGCGGCATTTGCAACGTGGCAGGGTACACTAAGGCCGATGCTGAATATCAGCAGCAACCCTGAAACGAATAAATGTGAGAAATAACGTGTCATGAAGGATAGTGTGAATCAGCCCATTCTGCTTGTCGAGGGTTTGGGGAAAACCGTGGCCAATCACGCGAACCATAAACAAACACTGGCAGAGGATGCGTTAATCATCCTGCATGACATTGATTTGTGTATTCAGCGCGGCGATTCCGTAGCAATCGTGGGGCCTTCCGGCTCGGGTAAATCGACATTACTGGGTTTGATGGCCGGACTGGATGTGCCGACTTGTGGCACCATTCATCTTGATGGTAAAAATATTCTGCAATTAAATGAAGACGAGCGTGCCGCATTGCGCGGTGAAAAAATTGGCTTTGTTTTTCAGTCTTTCCAGTTATTGCCATCGTTTACGGCGCTGGAAAATGTCATGTTACCGCTGGAATTACAGGAAAATAGCACCACTTACGCACAGGTGCGACAACAGGCAGAGCAGTTGTTGGCGCGAGTGGGGCTGAGTGAGCGTGAACATCATTACCCCGGCCAATTGTCCGGGGGTGAGCAGCAGCGCGTGGCCATTGCCCGTGCTTTTGTGAGCAAACCTGCGTTATTGTTTGCTGATGAGCCCACGGGTAATCTGGATACACACACCGGGCAGCAGGTGATTGATTTCATGTTTGAGCTGAACCGTGAACAGGGCACTACACTGGTGCTGGTGACACATGACCATGTGTTGGCGGGTCGCTGTGCGCGTGTACTGGAATTGCAGGACGGACAGTTTTGCAGTGTGGCCAAAACCGCCAAAGCGGAGCAGGGATAATTGGCTTTCTCTTCGGGGTTTTTTTCACCGGGTACCTGGCGTTTATCGTTACGCATGCTGGGGCGGGACTGGCGGGCTGGAGAATTGCGTATCCTGCTCATCGCCGTCATCATTGCCGTTGCCTGTGTGACCTCAGTCGGTTTTTTTACGGATCGCATTCAGCAGGCACTCAATCATCAAGGCGGTGAGTTGCTGGGTGCGGATTTGCGTGTTGTGGCGGATCACCCCCTGCCTGCCCGGGTGCGTGATATTGCGGCAAATTACGGTTTGCGGTCGGCGGAAACACGCTCTTTCCGCAGCATGGTGCTGGCAGGCGATGGTGAGGACGCCTCGGGGCAATCACGATTGGCTGAAATCAAGGCTGTGGGCCCGGGTTATCCGTTACGCGGCGCATTAAAAATTGCGCCGACGCGGTTTGCGAAAGATCATGTAACGCAAGACCTGCCGAAGCCAGGTGAGGTCTGGATCGGACCGCAGCTGCTACAGCAGCTGGATAGCAGCGTCGGTGACCCGTTGCAGTTAGGTTATTTATCATTGCGCATTACGGCGGTGTTGACGTATGAGCCGGATCGCAGTGGTGACATGTTCAGTATTGCGCCGCGATTGTTAATCAACCTTGATGATTTGCCTGCCAGCGGCCTGATTCAGGAAGGCAGCCATGTGCATTACCGGTATCTGGTGGCCGGTGAGCCGGGTGCGATTGCCGGTTACCGGCAGGCGTTAACGCCGCATTTGCAGCGTGGGGAAAATATTGAAGGGGCAGAAGACGCCCGCCCCGAAGTGCGCTTTGCCATGCAGCGTGCGCAGCAGTTTTTGGGATTGGCCGCTGTTGTTGCCGTTATGCTGGCCTGCGTGGCTATTGCCATGGCGGCGCGGCGTTATGCCCAGCGACACCTGGATACCTGCGCCATGCTGCGATGTTTTGGTGCCAGTCAACGTCGTATCAATCATATTTTTTTATTGCAGCTGGTGGCGCTGAGTCTTGTTGCCGGGCCACTGGGCATCGTGGGCGGTTTTCTGGCGCAGGAAGGGTTGGTGATGTTATTAGGGCAGCTGGTTATTGCTGAGCTGCCTGCACCTTCATGGACACCGGTGTGGGTGGGGTTGCTGGTGGCCATGGGTGGCGTGTTGGGGTTCGCCTTGCCTCCGGTGCTACAGTTGCGGGACGTGCCTGCATTGCGGGTACTGCGGCGGGTGGCTGTTCAGTCAGCGATAACGTGGCGTCTGCAACCTGCGACGATTCTGGCTTATTTCATGGGTTTTATCATGCTTGTCCTGCTGGTGATTTACCAGGCAGGTGATGTTGTGCTGGGTGGTATTTTATTGTCGGGCCTGCTGCTGGCAACCGTGTTGTTGTGGGCGGCGGCGACAGTATTAACCTGGGGGCTGAAATATTTCTTACAGTATTTTTTGAAACATTTTTCGCAAAGCAAGTCTTCTGCGTGGCATTTGGGGTTGGCCAATCTGACCCGTAATCGTCGTGCCTCCACGTTGCAAGTGATGGCTTTCGGTGTGGGTTTGATGGTGTTGCTGTTGCTGACCATCGTGCGTGGTGATCTTTTACAGGGATGGGCGAAGGGGATACCTGAGGACGCGCCCAACCGTTTTGTCATTAATATTCAAAAGCAGCAAGTGGCAGAAGTGCGGAATTTCTTTGTGCAAAAAGGCATGGCGGATGTTGAATTGTTTCCCATGGTGCGTGGGCGCCTGACGGCAATCAATGGCGTTTCGGTTTCTGAACAGCGGTATGAAGATACCCGTGCCAGAGGGTTGGCAGCACGGGAGTTTAATTTGTCCTGGGCTGAGCGGCTGCAAGTGGGTAACACGATTGTGCAGGGCTACTGGTGGGGAGACGGTTCCAAAACGACAAATCGCTTTCCCTACGAGTTTTCAGTGGAAGAGGGCATTGCAAAAACGCTGGGGCTGGCACTGGGTGATCAGTTGACGTATGAGATTGCGGGTGAATCTTTCACTGCGACAGTTACCAGCTTGCGCAGCGTACATTGGGATAATTTTCGTGCCAATTTTTTTATGCTCACACCGCCGGGGGTGCTGGAAACCTACCCGGCGAGTTACATCACCAGTTTTTTTCTGCCAGTGGAAAAAAACGGCACGCTGGATGAACTGGTGAATGCTTTTCCCAACCTGACTGTGATTGATCTCACTGCCATTATGGATCAGGTGAAGCTGATTATTGAACGGGTGTCCATGGCGGTGGAGTTTGTTTTTCTGTTTACCCTGGCGGCGGGTTTGCTGGTGATGAGTGCGGCCATTCAGTCTACGCTGGATGTGCGCTTGCATGAAAATGCTGTACTGCGCGCTCTGGGCGCGCGCCGTCGCCGCCTGTGGCAAAGCCTGGCGGTGGAGTTTTTCTCACTGGGTGCTTTGGCCGGGTTGCTGGCGGCGTTTTTTGCCAGTGTATTAGGGTTTGTTATCGCGGATCAGGTGCTGGACATGGCGTATCTGTTTAACCCGTGGTTGTGGATGCTGGGGCTGTTGGGAGGAGGTATCGGTGTGGGACTGGCAGGCATTATTGGTACGCGACAGGTGGTGAACAGTCCGCCGCTGGCTGTATTGCGAAAACTTTGACTTTCAGCCTGAGCTTCGCAGTTTAACGGCCTGTAGCGTGCGTTGAATGTTGTGGCTGACAAGGCGCGATGAGGAGTCATAGCCCGCTGTTGCGACGATGCGCAACCCGGCCAGACGCAAAAGGCAACGTGCTATACCGGTCGTAGCGACTCACTCGACCAATGAATGCGCCAAAACCACTCAACAGGCTGTTGATCAAAATGTGAATACATCCTCGAAGCGGTCAACGGCGGAATTTAGGTTCAGGGGTTGATTTGCGCGTCCAGCGCCTGTTGCCGGTTTCCCACCAGGTCCCGCACGTTTTTGGCGTCGTCAATGAGCTGCTTGACCCGTTCCGGGTCGGTGATAGGCAATAAGGGTGAAGCAGTTTGTGGAATGTCGGCCGTTTTTTTGTCTGGCTTTTCAGGTGTACTTTCGACAGGCGCTGGTGGCGGCGGCGGTGCCTGGGTAATATTGATGTCGCTGCGATAGGTTTTTACGCTGCTGGTGACCCCGGCGGGAGGTGGCTGGTTACTGAAATGCCATTCCCCCGAGTCGTCCTGCCATTTATAGACAATGGTTTCATTTTCATCCATGCCCGGTAGTTTGGGTGCCGATGACCCACGAAACCATGAGTGGACCGTCGCCAGACCCTTGGTAATAGGGCTCGTGCTTTTTTCAGCAGAGGGGTTTAACTCGGTTAGCGCGGCAGCACCCACCAGAGCAATCAGAATAATAATCAGCAGGCGGATCATCATATTGTGAACGGCCCTGTTTGCGGGTTTATGATGACGGGGCGTTAAAAAGTGCCGCCGTTCCAGCCCCACATGTGTCGCGGAGCATCAGCGAATTCAATATAAGTACGGTTTTTTTCAATATCCAGCTCCTGGGCCATGAGTGTACACAGGCTGTCTGACAAGGCTTGCGTGGTTGATTCGGGCAGCCCGATACTTTTCAGCTCCAGGTAGGCAAGTGGCCCATCGGTGCCTGCGAATAACATGTTTTGTGCCGTTTGAAGCGTCACCATAACGTAATTTTCCGGTTTGCCCAGTTGTTCGGCAACGGTGGTCGATGCTTTTTTCATCAGGGTTTGTCGGGCCGCCTCATCCAGTGCCTGGTTGGTCTGAATCTTGAGATAGGGCATGGTTTTTCCAACAGCCGGGGTTAGCCGGATGTTGCTCCGTGAGAGTTAGCATCCCCTTCCGAGACCACCAGATCATTGCCATCAGCCCATTTCATGATATAGCGGAACATTTCAGGAAACTGATCCTGCATTTTGGGATCAAGCACAACACACTTTATGCCATCAATGGTGCGTGGCTGTAGCAGGGGAGAATAGCGGATGCGGTGATCAGACCCAAAGGTGGAAAGAGCCCCGCTCATGCGCTCCGCCCAATCGCTGGGTCGGAATTTTCTGCCTGAGTGGGTTTTGCCTTCAATGATGATTTTTTTCACGGTGTTCCGACTAATGATTCTGCAAATGGTTCTGGTGATATCTCTGATAGTTGCTCTGTGAACATATGTGTTCAGCCAGGAACGCCCGCCCGATGTGTGTTGTTAACTGTCGGCATTATAACGCAAAAATGAATGCAACAGGGCAGGAAATGTTTGAATTACGGAGATAATTTTACGGTGCTGAACCTGTTTTTTCTGAGGAAATCAGGGCAAACCGGAAAAATGTTTCCATAACGGGATTTTCGATGTACGAATTTGCGGGAAATCCCCCGTGCCACTTGACCTGACGGATACTTCCCAGTAATTTACTCTGTCCTTCATGCTGGTACTCATTTAAGATTGCATTGCAGCGAGTGCCTGGCTAAAAAACCGCCCGTTTTTACGGGCGTTTTTTATCTCGATAAAATGAAAGAATTGGCAGCACTTAATTTTACTGCCACCTGGCAATAACAGAAGAACAGGCATACAAAAGAGAATCTGGACGTGAAACTAACTGGCGCAGATATATTAACCCGCTTCCTCGCAGATGAGGGCGTTGAATTCCTGTTCGGCTATCCCGGCGGTGCCGTTTTGCATATTTACGATGCGATTGACCGGCAGGATCGCATCAAACATATTTTGGTGCGTCATGAGCAGGCGGCGACCCATGCCGCTGATGGTTACGCACGCTCTACGGGTAAACCCGGCGTGGTACTGGTGACCTCCGGCCCTGGTGCCACCAATGCCGTAACGGGCATCGCCACTGCCTATATGGACTCCATTCCCATGGTGGTGATCACCGGTCAGGTACCTACCCACCTCATCGGTAACGATGCTTTTCAGGAAGTGGACGCTGTGGGTATTACCCGTCCCTGTGTAAAACACAACTTTTTGGTGAAGGACGTAAAAGATCTGGCGCTGACCCTGAAAAAAGCCTTTTACGTGGCGACCACAGGGCGTCCCGGCCCGGTGGTGGTGGATATTCCCAAAGACGTGACTGCGGACAGCGTTGATTATGTGTACCCTAAAGAGATCACTATGCGTTCCTACAACCCGGTGGTGAAAGGGCACACCGGTCAGATCAAACGAGCAGTGAAATTGATGGCCGCAGCCAAACGCCCCATGCTGTATACCGGTGGCGGGGTGATTCTCGATAATGCGCACAAAGAACTCGCGCAACTGGCGAAAAAACTCAATGCGCCGGTCACCAACACCTCCATGGGACTGGGTGGTTTTCCTGCTTCGGACAAACTGTTTGTCGGCATGCTGGGTATGCACGGCACCTATGAAGCCAACATGGCAATTTCCAATTGTGATTTGATGATTGCCATCGGTGCGCGCTTTGATGACCGGGTGACTGGCAATATCGAAAAATTTGCACCGCATGCCAAAATCATTCATATCGATATTGATCCGGCCTCCATCTCCAAAAACGTGAAAGTGGACGTGCCCATCGTTGGCAGCGTTAGCGACGTGATCAAGTCTCTGTTGAGGGAAATCAAGGCCAGCGAATTCAAACCGAACAAAGCGGCTGCGAAAGGATGGTGGCAGCAGATTGATGAGTGGCGTGCGGTGGAATGCCTCAAATACAAAACCGATGGCGACAAAATCAAACCCCAGTTTGCGCTGGAAACACTGTATAACATTACCAAAGGTGATGCTTATGTAACATCGGATGTGGGACAGCATCAGATGTGGGCAGCGCAATATTATCGTTTTGACAAACCACGGCGCTGGATCAATTCCGGTGGTCTTGGCACCATGGGCTTCGGCCTGCCTGCCGCCATGGGTGTGCAGCTGGCTTTTCCCAAGGCAACGGTCGCGTGTGTGACCGGTGAAGGTAGTATCCAGATGAATATCCAGGAGCTGTCTTCTTGTATGCAGCATAATCTGCCGATTAAGATTGTCTGTTTGAATAACGGTTTTCTGGGCATGGTGCGTCAGTGGCAGGAATTCTTTTACGATGAGCGCTACTCACACTCTTACATGGACTCCCTGCCGGATTTTGTGAAACTTGCCGAGGCATACGGCCATGTGGGTATACAGGTGACAAAGCCGGAAGATGTGGAAGCCGCCATGAAAGAGGCTTTCAAGCTGAAAGACCGTCTGGTGTTTCTTGATATCCTCACCGATCCGGAAGAAAACGTTTACCCTATGGTGCCTGCGGGTGCCGGGCTGGATGAGATGATTCTCATCTAGTTTGTTATTTTATGCGGCTAATATTGAATTCAGACTGAAATGAAACAAAAAACGAAAACTGACGAAGAAGGCATGCGCCATATTATTTCCATCTTGATGGAAAATGAAGCGGGTGCTTTGTCACGGGTGGCAGGATTATTTTCTGCGCGGGGTTACAACATAGAGTCACTGACCGTGGCACCCACCGAAGATGTCACGTTGTCACGTATGACCGTGGTGACCTGGGGCTCGGATGAAATTATTGAGCAGATTACCAAACAACTGAACAAGCTGGTGGATGTGGTTAAATTGGTAGACCTCACCGAAGGCCCGCACATCGAACGCGAAATGCTAATGATCAAAGTGCGTACTTCAAGCAATGATTCGCGGGAAGAGGTGACACGTTTAGTGGATATTTTTCGTGGACGCATTATTGATGTGACAGCGACCAGCTATACCATTGAGCTGACAGGTACCGGTGACAAACTGGATGCCTTTATTAATGCCTTTGAAAAGACACCGATACTGGAAACTGTGCGCTCAGGCATTTCCGGTATTTCGCGCGGCGCGAAAAATTTACATATTTAAAGTTATATAGCAGCAGTAAAGTGGATACACAAAAATTGATAGCGGGAGCGGAAGAAGAAATGAACATTTATTATGACAAAGATTGTGACCTTTCCATCATTAAAGGCCTGAAAGTGTCTATTATTGGTTATGGTTCACAGGGTCATGCCCACGCCAACAACCTGAAGGAATCCGGCGTTGATGTCACCGTGGGTTTGCGTGATGGTTCGGCATCTGTTGCCAAGGCTGAAGCCTCTGGTCTGACGGTGAAAAATGTGCCTGAAGCTGTGGCCAGTGCCGATGTGGTGATGATTCTGACTCCCGATGAGTTTCAGTCACAGCTGTACAAAAATGAAATCGAGCCTAACCTGAAGCAGGGGGCAACGTTGGCCTTCGCTCACGGGTTTGCGATTCATTATAACCAGATTGTACCGCGTGCTGACCTGGATGTGATTATGATTGCACCGAAAGCACCAGGCCACACTGTGCGTAATGAATTCAAAAATGGCGGTGGCATTCCTGATTTGATTGCCGTATTTCAGGATGCTTCCGGCAAGGCTAAAAATGTGGCGCTATCCTATGCTTCGGGTGTCGGTGGTGGTCGTACCGGCATTATTGAAACCACGTTTAAAGACGAAACCGAAACGGATTTGTTTGGCGAACAGGCTGTGTTGTGTGGTGGTGCCGTCGAGCTGGTGAAGGCCGGTTTTGAAACGTTGACCGAAGCAGGTTATGCACCGGAAATGGCCTATTTTGAGTGTCTGCATGAATTAAAACTGATTGTTGACCTGATGTACGAAGGTGGCATTGCCAATATGAATTATTCCATTTCCAATAATGCAGAATACGGCGAATATGTCACAGGTGAAAAAATCATCAACGAAGAAAGTCGCAAGGCCATGCGTGAATGTCTGCGCAATATCCAGACCGGTGAATACGCTAAGCGATTTATCGCCGAAGGGCAGACCAATTATCCTGAAATGACCGCGCGCCGTCGTCTTAATGCTGCGCACCCCATTGAGGAAACCGGTGCCAAACTTCGAGAGATGATGCCCTGGATCACGGCAAATGCGTTGGTCGATAAAAGCAAAAATTAAAGATAAAACAAAATAAGTAAAGGGCAAAGTAAATACTTTGCCCTTTTTTCTGTCTAACATTTTTTGATCCCTCTGGTTCACTAACAATGCTGTCTTATCGCTACCCCTTGATTGCACGCGAAGGCTGGTTATGGATTGCCGCCATCGCTATTCCTGCTGCTATTGTGCATTTATTGTATGGACTGGCATCGTTGCCATTATGGGCATTGGTGCTACTGTTATTGTTCCTGTTTCGTGACCCGGCACGTAAAGTGCCCGCAGTACCTTTGGGGATTGTGAGCCCGGTGGATGGCAAAGTGATGGCAATTGATACCGTGCATGATGCTTACCTGGACCGGCAGGCGTTGAGCATAAGCGTGAAAATGGGTATTACCAACGTGTATTCTGCACACAGCCCCATGGAAGGTAAAGTGATGCAGCAATGGCTGGATGCGCCGCGAAAAATTGCCGGTACGGACGAAGAAGTGACAACCTATGCACAATGGATACAAAGTGATGAAGATGACGATGTCGTGTTGGTGGTTGAAGTTAATCCGCATTTGCCACGGCCGCAATGTTATGCGCAGAGTGGTGAACGCATTGGCCAGGGACAACGTTGTGGTTTTATTCACTTTGGTTCGCACGTTGAAGTGTTGATTCCCATGGGGTCACGTATTGATGTATCGGTAGGCGATAATGTATTGGCGGGCACAGACATCATTGCTACTCTGGTGCATGCAAAGGTAACACCCTCCAAACCCGCCCAGTTGGCAACGGGTTAAAAAATAACACGATCATATCGACAATAGATTATGAGCGAAGACAAAACAGATAAGCGTACGGGTAGCAGCAACGAAACCCCGGACGAAGGTAAGCGAGTGGGGTCGCCAGAGCGTCGCCGTCACCGTGGCATTTATCTGTTGCCTAACCTGTTTACCACGGGCTGCCTGTTTGCGGGTTTTTATGCCATTGTCGCCGCCATGGGCGGACATTTTGAGTCGGCCGCCGTGGCTATTTTTATCGCGATGATTCTTGATGGTCTCGATGGCCGGGTGGCGCGGATGACCAATACACAAAGTGCTTTTGGCGCTGAATACGACAGCCTTGCTGACATGGTGTCTTTTGGTCTGGCACCTGCACTGGTGGTATACGTGTGGGCCTTGTCTGACCTGGGTAAGCTGGGCTGGCTGGGGGCTTTTATTTACACCGCCGGCACAGCATTGCGTCTGGCGCGTTTTAATACGCAAGTCGGCCGCGCCGACAAACGCTATTTTCAGGGGCTGGCAAGTCCGGCTGCCGCTGCGGTGGTTGCCGGTATGGTTTGGGTAGGGCACGATTATCAGGCCGAAGGTCTGGCTGTTTCCATTTTTGCCACAATGGTAACGGTGTGTGTGGGCCTGCTGATGGTGAGCAATGTGCGTTATCGCAGCTTCAAGGATCTTGACCTCAAGGGGAAAGTGCCATTTGTGGCGATTCTTGCCGTGGTATTGGTGTTTGTACTGGTTTCTCTGGACCCTCCGCAGGTGCTGCTCGCCGGGTTTGCCGTATACGCATTTTCCGGGCCGGTGGGAACGCTGTGGTCTCTGCGTCGCCGTCGGGCAGAACGCCGGGCACAGAATGAACAGGACGGGTCTACGGATTAGGCAATACAAAGTGGTTGATGTATTAGTTTAATAAAGTAATCACATTAAGACTACAGGCGCAAACTGGACGCAAAAATAATCGCGTCTTCACGCCCCTCTTGCGCCGGATAATAATCCTTGCGTACACCTACCTGATTAAAACCCATTTGTTCGTACAATGTGATCGCAGCAGTGTTGGATGGCCGTACTTCCAGAAATACGTCACGTACTTCCAATTTATCCGCTTCATCCAGCAACAGGCTCAACATTTCACGCGCCAGCCCCCGCCGCTGAAATTCTCCGGCCACGCATAAATTCAGTACATGTGCTTCACTGGCCCCGGTGGACATCACACCATAACCCGCAAGGTTTCCTTCAATCTCCCCCACATGACAGCGATAACCCACACGCAGGCAGTCTTCAAAAATGCGCCGGGTCCAGGGAAAAGGATACATGGCCAGTTCGATACGCATAACCCGCTCAAGATCCTGTGTCATCATTGGCCGTATCCATAACTCTGGCGTTTGTACCACAGCACTCATGACTGCTCGCCTCTCACCACAGCCGCCGCAAATTTCAGGTCGGCCCAGCTCTTGCGCTTTTCGCTGGGTTTTCGCAACAAATAGGCCGGATGGTAAGTCACGACCAGCGGTGTTTCGCCATAATGATGTAACTGTCCACGCAGTTTGCTCACCGCAGTATCCACTTTCAACAGATTATGGGCTGCCACACCGCCCACAGCGAGAATAACTTTTGGTTTCACTAATGCGACTTGACGTTGCAGGAAGGCTTCACAGTGAACAATTTCCTCCGGCTGCGGGTTACGATTTTCGGGCGGACGGCATTTAAGGATATTGGCGATGAATACCTGTTCGCGCTGTAGACCCAGCGCTTTGAGCATATTGTTGAGCAACTGGCCTGCACGTCCAACAAAGGGCTCGCCTTGCTGGTCCTCATCCGCTCCTGGTGCCTCACCGATAATCATCCATTCCGCTGCATGGTCGCCCACCCCAAACACCGTTTGTGTGCGGGTTTTGTGTAACTCGCAGGCTGTACACGAAGATACCGCTACTTGCAGTTCAGGCCAGTCCAGACTGCTGATATCAATGGCTGGGGCAGGTTGTGACGACATTTCCGATATGTCCAGGCCGGGCATGAAGTCGTCGGTGGGCAACGGGGGTTCTTCATCAACCCATGCAGTGTCAACCTGAGTATTTCCAGCCCCTGTATTTTCAACCCGTGCTTCGCTAACTACAGGTGGTGGTTCAGGCTCAGCACTGGGTAAAACCGGAGGTGCTACAACGTTTTCTCGCGCTGTTTCAGCCGGTGTTTCCAGGTCCGACGTATCTTCTGTCACTTCTCGTGATACCCAGACCTGAATGCCCATTGCCTGCAAACGGGCTGCTTGTTGTTGTCGTGTCGTCACCGTCATCAATCTCGCGTTTACACCTGCGGATGCTGCCGCTCCACCGGCATCAGCACCCGATTAAGGGTATTGATGTAGGCTTTGGCCGAGGCGATAACAATATCGGTATCCGCACCTTGCCCGTTAACGATGCGTCCATCCTGCTCCAGACGCACGGTGACTTCGCCCTGCGAATCTGTACCGCTGGTGATATTGTTCACCGAATACAATTGTAATTCGGCACCACTATTCACCAGGGATTCAATGGCCTTGAATGCGGCATCCACCGGACCACCACCGGAGGCTGTGGCGGTTTTTTCTGTGCCATCGATTTTAAGTGTTACCAGGGCGTTGGGTGTTTCACCTGTTTCGGAACAGACTTTGAGTGCCACCAGTTTTATCCGTTCGTTTTCGGATTCAAGGCTGGCTTCAGTGACCAGCGCCTGCAAGTCATCATCAAAAATTTCATGTTTTTTATCGGCAAGTTCTTTAAAGCGCACAAAGGCAGCGTTAAGTTCTTCCTCGCTGGCAAAGCTGACCCCCAGCTCTTGCAGGCGTGTACGAAAGGCATTGCGGCCCGAGTGTTTGCCCAACACCATGCGGTTGGCTGACCAGCCTACATCTTCAGCGCGCATGATTTCGTATGTCTCGCGGCTTTTGAGTACGCCATCCTGATGAATGCCGGATTCATGGGCAAAGGCATTGGCACCGACGATGGCTTTATTGGGCTGTACGGTAAAGCCGGTAATGCTCGATACCAAACGTGAGCACGGGACAATTTGAGTGCGATCCAGATGATCGACATTGCAATCAAAAACATCCTGCCGTGTACTTACCGCCATAACGATTTCTTCCAGCGCGGCGTTACCGGCACGTTCGCCCAAACCGTTGATGGTACATTCCACCTGCCGTGCGCCCTGTGTCACAGCCGCCAGGGAATTGGCCACAGCCATACCCAGGTCGTTATGACAATGCACAGAGAATACCGCCTTGTCCGCGTTGGGTACCCGCTCAATAAGACGGGCAATGAGACTGCCAAACTGATGCGGCAGGTTGTAGCCCACTGTGTCGGGAATATTCACTGTAGTGGCGCCAGCATCAATCACCGCTTCCAATACACGACACAAAAAATCCAGTTCGGAACGACCGGCATCCTCTGGTGAAAATTCTACATTATCGGTAAATTGCCGCGCACGTTTCACCGCACGTACTGCCTGTTCAACAACAGCATCAGGCTCCATGCGCAATTTCATTTTCATATGTATGGGCGAAGTGGCGATGAAGGTATGAATACGTGCCGAGCTGGCTCCTTTCAGCGCTGCACCGGCCCGGTCAATGTCCTTGTCCAGCGCACGGGCCAAACCACAAACCGTGCTGTCTTTAATGGCATCGGCCACGGCTTTCACTGATTCAAAATCACCTTCGCTGGCGATGGGAAAACCGGCCTCAATCACATCCACGCGCATGCGCTCCAGCGCTTTGGCGATACGCACCTTTTCATCGCGGGTCATGGATGCGCCGGGGCTTTGCTCACCGTCACGCAAGGTGGTATCAAAAATAATTAATTGTTCGCTCATTGTCTGCTCCATTCTACGTGAAACCATCTTATCAGTGGCGCAGGTAATTTTCAGTCGCTCATTGCAGATGATGGCACATGATATTCATAGACTGTGATCTGCGTATTCGCGCAGCACAGATATTTCATCGGATTGTGGGGAGTTATTTGTCTGCCCTAAGGCAGCAGGTTCAGGGGCAGTAGAAAAGCGGCACGCAAGGACGGTCGTCCGGAGAAGGCATCATGATGTGTCTTGTCAGTAAAAGTATTCATTTCAGTTTTCTTGACGCTTGGCCAACTATAGCGGCCACCTGGAGCAACCGCAAGTTTAATCCGCAGATCTGCCAAGATTGTTATCACCTTTTAATTTTGTATATACATTACTACTCACCGCCATCACAAATTTTGCCATAGCCACAGCTCACAGTAGAATGCCTCATGTCAAATACACTCCCGCCTGCTATTTTCCTCATGGGTCCCACGGCCACTGGCAAGACTGATCTGGCCATCGCGCTTTGCAAGGCGTTGCCTTGCGATATTATCAGCGTGGATTCGGTCATGGTTTACCGTGGTCTGGACATTGGTTCAGCGAAGCCTGATGCGGCAACCCTGGTTGCTGCTCCTCACCGGCTTATTGATATTTGTGATCCCGCCGAGCCGTTTTCAGCGGCGCAGTTTCGCCAGCGGGCGCTGGTGGAAATCAATGAGATTCTGGCCCGTGGCCGTATTCCGCTATTGGTGGGTGGCACCATGTTGTATTTTCGGGCGCTGGAGCAGGGGTTGTCGGCTCTGCCGTCGTCTGATCCTGTGGTGCGGGTACGTTTGGAGGCTGAACTGGCCGAGCAGGGTCTGGCTCATTTGCACGCCCGGCTGGCACAGGTGGACCCCGAGGCTGCCAGGCGCATTCATATCAATGACCCGCAACGGACTCTGCGCGCCCTGGAGGTGTTTGAGCTGAGCGGTGAACCCATGAGCACTTTTTTGCAACGGGATGTTGAGAATGATTTACCTTGTCTCCCCATAAAAATCGTGCTGACGCCGATGGATCGTGCTTCGCTGCATCAGCGTATTGAACGGCGTTTTCAGGTTATGCTGGCGCAGGGTCTCATGGCGGAGGTGGATGCTTTGTATCGGCGCGATGATCTGCATGCAGACCTGCCTTCAATGCGCGCAGTGGGTTACCGTCAGGCGTGGGCATATCTCGATGGTCAATGGAGCTACGATACGATGGTGGAAAAAGGTATTATTGCCACCCGTCAATTCGCCAAACGTCAGCTTACCTGGTTGAAACACGAGCCGGAGGCGGCGGCGTTCCGACTCAGCTTTGAAGAAAAACCCGAGCAAATTCTGACTCAGGTCTTGAAATATCTTGCCGCTAGTGCCATATGAGAGACACAGGGGCGGGAGTTGCCGGATTCAGGCATCTCCCGTAATTGTGTGAGAGCTGACTAGCACGTATTTGTTAGTGGTTTTTACGGCCGAGTGGTTGGGTTTTCCCTGCGTTGTCCGAGGAAGCTGGTGCGTTTTATAGTGCAACAAACAGCGGACAATTAAGGCGCGCTGAGTTCCAATAACTCTAATAAGGATACATAAAAGGAGAAACACCATGTCAAAGGGGCAATCATTACAAGACCCTTTCCTGAATGCGCTGCGTAAGGAGCGTGTTCCCGTCTCAATTTTTCTGGTTAATGGTATTAAACTACAGGGACAAATCGATTCGTTTGATCAGTTTGTCGTGTTGCTGAAAAACAGTGTCAATCAAATGGTTTATAAACATGCTATCTCCACGGTGGTGCCTGCGCGTAACGTGAAATTACCGGTAGCAGGCGAAGGTGGTCAAGATTCTCATAATTCCTGAAGTCGCTGTCATTATTTCGGGGAGGGACGTGTTTGTTTGAGCGTCCCGGTACCCTGGAAGATGCGTCTGGCCTGCGTGACCCTTCAAGAGAGCGTGCCGTTCTGGTGCATGTGGATTTTTCTCACAGCATCTCCCCCCAAGCCACTTCTTCGCGTATCGATGACGAAGCCTTGTCTGAGTTTCGTGAACTGGCTATGTCGGCAGGCGCGGAGCCTGTGGCCATGGTGTCCGGTACGCGGCGTAAACCCGACCCGAAATATTTTATCGGCACCGGTAAAGCCGATGAGGTGCTGGCGCTGATTGAACACGAGCGGGCAGAACTGGTATTGGTGGATGCACCGCTGGCACCCTCGCAGGAGCGTAATCTGGAGCGCCTGCTTAAATGCCGGGTGCTGGACCGTACCGGACTGATTCTGGATATTTTTGCCCAGCGTGCGACTTCCCATGAAGGGCGATTGCAGGTAGAACTGGCCCAGTTACGACATCTGTCCACACGGTTGGTCCGGGGTTGGACGCATCTGGAACGCCAAAAGGGCGGTATCGGCCTGCGTGGACCGGGTGAAACCCAGCTGGAAACAGATCGGCGTTTGCTGGCTGCGCGCATCAAACAGCTCAATAAGCGCCTGGACAAGGTACAGAATCAGCGTGAGCAGAGTCGTCGCTCACGTCGTAAGGCTGAAGTGCCTACGGTCTCGCTGGTGGGGTACACCAATGCGGGCAAGTCCACGTTGTTTAATCGATTGACGGAATCCGGGGTGTACGCGGCTGATCAGTTGTTCGCGACGTTGGACCCCACCCTGCGGCGTCTGGTATTACCGGATGCCGGTACCATTATTCTTGCTGATACTGTGGGGTTTATCCGGAATCTGCCCCATGATCTGGTGGCAGCTTTCCGCTCGACGCTGGAAGAAACCCGACAGGCCGATTTATTGTTGCATGTGATTGATGCGAGTAACGAGAATTATCCGCAACAAATCGAACAGGTGAATGCCGTGCTGAAAGAGATTGGCGCGGACAAGGTGCCGCAGATCGAGGTATTCAACAAAGTGGATTTGTTGACGGATCATCCTGCCCGTTTGGATCATGATGAAGACGGACAGGTGCGCCGTGCCTGGTGTTCTGCACAAACCAGCGAAGGTCTGGCGTTGTTGCAAACCGCGCTGGATCAGCTTTTCAGCGCTGACCAGTTGCACGAGTGGATTCGCGTGCCGGCGGCCAATGGCCGGTTGCGTGCCAGACTGTTTGATCTCGGCAAGGTGCTCAAAGAGCAGGTGGAGGAAAATGGTGATCTGCTGCTGGAAGTCGAGCTGGCGCGACGGGATTTTGAAAATCTGCAAAAGACAGAAGGGGTGCAGGCTGAGGGTAATGGTCCCGTTTTCTGAGCGCGTGAAACATAACTTGGGATATAACGGTTGCAGCTAGGTACCGAAACCCCCTAAAATCCACATCTTGTGTCGGCGGAAAGCTGGCGACTTACTTATTCACATCTTGGTGTGTACTGCCTGTTGCCAGATTGGCGTATCGGGTGCGTATGCTGAAATGCAGTATTTTACTGACATCGGTCAGAGCAATGGTTTTTGTCGTAATTTTTACAGCAGTTTTATAAAACAGTTTTTAAACGTGGAGCGTAATAATGGCCTGGAATGAACCTGGCGGTTCAGGGAACAAAGATCCCTGGGGCGGACGTAAAAATAATGAGCAGGGTCCACCCGATCTCGATGAAGTGGTGAAAAAACTTCAGGAAAAATTTGGCGGCTTGTTTGGTGGCGGAGGCAAACGTAATGGAAGCTCCGGTTCCGGCAGGGCGGGTTCCATTGGTATTGGTTTGATTGCCATTGTGGCGATTACCGTGTGGGCGATCTCCGGTGTGTACATCGTCGAGGAAGGTACTCGTGGTGTGGTGCTGCAATTTGGCAAATACAATAAAACCACCCAGCCAGGGCCGCATTGGCATCCGCGCGGCATTCAGACGGTGGAAACGGTGGACATTGCCAACATCCGTGGTATCAGCATCGGTTTTCGTGCCGGAGGCGGTAATCGCCAGACGGGCAGCAGCGTGGGACGCGAGTCACTGATGCTGACCGAGGATGAAAATATCGTCGATGTCAAACTGGCCGTGCAATACAAGGTGAAAAGCGCCAGTGATTATCTGTTTAACGTCAAAGATCCAGAGACCACGTTACGTCAGGTGATCGAAAGTGCGATACGCGAAACGATTGGTAAAAGCGAGATGGATTACATTCTTAAAGAAGGTCGTGCTGATGTGACGGAGCAAACGCGCGAGCAGGTGCAGGAAATTCTGGATCGTTATAAAACCGGTCTGCAAGTAACAACCGTTAACCTGCAAGACGCACAACCTCCCGAGCAGGTGCAGGATGCCTTTGCTGACGCCGTCAAGGCGCAAGGCGATCAGGTGCGTGTGATCAATGAAGCCAAGGCCTATTCCAATGACATCGTTCCTCGTGCGCGTGGTAAGGCTGCACGCCAACTGGCTGAAGCCAATGCGTATAAGGAGCAGGTGATTGCTGAGGCGACAGGTGAAGCATCGCGTTTCACGCAAGTGTTGGCGGAATACAAAAAAGCGCCTGAAGTCACACGCAAGCGTTTGTATCTTGAGGCGATGGAATCGGTGATGACCAACAGCAGCAAAGTGTTGGTGGATGTCGAAGGCGGCGGCAATCTGTTGTATTTGCCGTTGGATAAAATGATGTCTGGCGGTTCCTCCACGGGTTCATCCGATGGACGACGCATTATTGAAGGTGATTCAGCATCACGACAAATTGTAGAACAACGACTGCGCGACAATGTTCGCGGTAGAGGAGTACGCTAATGGGACAGGCTAAAGGATT
>Ga0256839_1001286_pt1 | contig 30738 bp, 21 predicted proteins | sample 354166metaG_FD_185968 | JGI IMG/M metagenome (GOLD analysis project Ga0256839, IMG submission 185968) | Hydrothermal vent microbial communities from Mid Atlantic Ridge, Atlantic Ocean - 354-166 | ecosystem: Environmental > Aquatic > Marine > Hydrothermal vents | place: Atlantic Ocean: Mid... | reverse complement strand
CCATAAGGTTTGAAATCTTCGATTCGTAACCAATTAATAAAATTCCCTTGCTTTGTTGCTTTGGCTTTTTCGAGCAGCATATCAATAAAATAAATGCCTGGTTCTATGGTTAAAACATTGTTTTCTTGCAGAGTTCGGGTGAGTCGTAAAAAAGGGTGTAATTCGGGTGGCGATAATATATTGCCCTCTTCATCACTTTGATGACCGCCGATATCATGCACTTGCAAGCCCAAATAATGCCCTAAACCATGAGGTAAAAAGACATTGCTTAAGCCTGTTTCCACGGCTTGGGTTGCCGAACCACAAATAATTTCAAAATCAATTAAGATATTAGCTATCATAAAATGTGCTTGTGCGTGCAGGTCAACATAACTGCTTCCTACAACCGCCTTTTTGCCAATTTCTATTTGCATTTTTTCAAGAGCAGTAATTAATTGGGCAAATTCACTTTTGTCATCGTAAGCATAAGTGCGTGTGATGTCAGAGGCATAGCCGTTAACCTGACAACCTGCATCAATAAGAAAAGATTTAAGGTTTTCTACAGGGTGACGAAAACGTTGCGTGTGTTGGTAATGCAAGACCGCACCGTTTTCATTTTGAGCCACAATATTGCCATAAGGCAGTTGGTATTCATTATGTTCTGTGGCAAGCATATACGCTAAATGGCATTCAAATTCACTAAAGCCTTTTTTGAAGCTTTGGTATGCGGCTTTATGACCACGCAGTGCCAGTGTGTTGGCTTGGCGTATGTTATCAATTTCATATTCGGTTTTAACTGCACGGTGCCAATGTACGAAATCCATGTAAGTTCGTGGATTGTGTTTGAGGTTGTCGTATTCGCAAGAATCTTCTTGTCCAATCCAAGCATGGTTTTTTAACTGACTAAAATCAGGCACTTCTTCTTTATTGGCTACAGGAATGATTTCAAAATAGTCTGTCCATTGCCCTTTGACTGTTTTTGGCAACGAATGCCAATAATCTTTGGGTTGATACAAATATAGTTTAGGTTTTTCTACTGGTTTATAATGAATAATGCAATGCGGTGTTTCGGTAATCGGCACCAACCACTTAAAATGCGGGTTACAAGCAAAAGCATACGGCATATCGTCAAGAAAATAATTGTTTGCATGCCCAGAATAAATAAGAACACCATCAAGTCTTGCCTTTTGCAGTCCTTGGTTGATAATTTTTGAAACATATTTATAATGATTGGGGTACATTTTCATCACTCAATTATAAAATATCATATTATGGCACAAAATAACGAATCACCTGGCGAAAAAATACTAGCGAACTGGAAAAAGTTAAAAGACAAACCTTTTGGTAAAAAGCTATTTTCCCACATGGTAGGCCGAATGGCGGCTTACACAGGAAGCATTAAAGCATTAATCACCGATTTAAAGCCAGGGCATTGCCACGCGTTTTTAAAAGAGCGAAAATCGAATAAAAATCACCTGTGCAGTATTCATGCGGTTGCCTTGATAAACCTTGGAGAAGTTACCAGTGGTTTGGCGGTATTGTCGGGCATGAGTAGCCAAATTCGCGGTATCTTAACCAAGATGGAAATGGAATATATCAAAAAAGCCAAAGGTGATTTAACCGCACAGTGTATTTGTGAAATACCTGAGGTCAAAGATGAACTCAAATACCAAGTACAAACCACCATCAAGGATTCTTCAGGTGATGTAGTCGCAGTGGGCACTTTTTATTGGCTGTTATCGAGAAAAACATGAATAAATCAACGAGGTTGCACTTATGACTCAAATTCAACAGTCAAAAATATAGCAACCCCATGAAATATGCGGGCTAGTTGAATCCTTGCATAATTTTGGCGTCACCCACGATAGTTTTGAATAAAAACACCGCCACAATTCTAATAGTGTGGTAAAGTTTATTTTTTTACTCTTTTTAAATCCGCATGAAAATTGTTAGTTGGAATGTTAATTCTCTTAAAGTTCGTTTAGAACACGTTTTACAATGGTCGAAACAAAACTCGCCTGATGTTTTAGCCATTCAAGAAACCAAGCTCACCGATGATAAATTTCCTGAAAAGGAAATCACTGCTGCTGGTTGGCATGTGGTTTATTCGGGACAGCCCACTTATAATGGTGTTTGCATTATCAGTTCATCACCTGCAACGGATATTGTTACCGATATTGAAGGATTGGACGATCCGCAACGCAGGATTTTGGCTGCCACCATTGATGACGTGCGTATTATTAACTTATATGTGGTAAATGGGTCAGAACCTGACTCTGAAAAATACGCCTACAAAATGCACTGGCTTGAACAAGTCACCTGTTTTATCGGTCAGCAATTAGAAGAATACGAAAATGTGGTGGTCTTAGGGGACTTTAATATTGCTCCAGATGACCGTGATGTTTACGATGCCGAATATTGGCGGGGTAAAATACTGTGCACGGACAAAGAACGAGCCAAGCTTGAAGGCATTTTAGATTTAGGTTTTGATGATTCCTTCCGTCTATTACACAATGATGGTGGGCATTATTCGTGGTGGGACTATCGAATGGGTGGTTTCCCACGAAATTTGGGTTTGCGAATTGACTTAATACTTACCAACGAACCGATGTCCGAAATGCTAACAGCTGCCTATATTGATAAAGAGCCCAGGGCGTGGGAACGGCCCTCTGACCATGCGCCAGTTGTGGCAGAGTTTGACTATTAGAGAAAACCTTATGATTAAATTAACCACTCTACTTTTTTTGTTTTTCGCCTGCCTGTCAGTTAATGCGGTAGTTTTAGAAGACTATCTTCCCGATGACACGCGTTACGACACCTCGATTCCATCACCGCGAGCAGTTACTGGATTGGAAGTCGGTCAAAGACACTACCGTCACGACCAAATCATTAATTATTTAAGCATTCTTGCGGCTTCATCTGCCCGTGCTCGATTGGTTGATTATGGTATGACCAATGAAGGCAGGCGTTTAGTTTTGTTGTTCATCAGTTCTGATAAAAACATGGAAAACCTCGAAGCACTTGCCACCAATGACAAAATTTTACGGGTATGGAACGGTTTTAGTGTACATGGCAATGAAGCCAGTGGTGCCAATGCCAGTATTTTGTATGCTTACCACCTCATTGCTGGGCATTCAGATGAACTTGACCAAATACTTAACCAAAGCTTAATTATTATCGACCCAACCATTAACCCTGATGGATACGACCGTTATGTCACCGACATTAATTCTCATCGTGGCATGATTGACAACCCAGATGGAAATGATTTAGCACACAAGGAACAATCTCCCAACGGCAGAACTAATCATTATTTCTTTGACCTTAATCGTGATTGGCTGCTGTTATCGCAAGTGGAATCGCAAGCACGCATTAAAGCTTTCCATCAATGGAACCCACATGTGCTGGATGATCACCACGAAATGGGCAGTGACAAAACCTTCTTTTTTCAACCAGGTGTGCCTGATCGAACCAATCCACTGATACCACAAAAGAATATCGGCTTAACCACCGAGTTAGCAACCTACCACGCCAAAACATTAAGCGACAAAGGCGTGCGTTTTTACAGCCAAGAAAGCTACGATGATTTTTACCCTGGAAAGGGTTCGACTTATCCCGACTTACAAGGCAGTATTGGTATATTATTCGAACAAGCCCGTGCCAATGGTGGTAATTTATCCACCGATGAAGGCATGCGCACCTTGGTTGATGGAATTGACAATCAATTTCGCACCGCACTTTCAACCTTAAAAGGAGCCTTTGCACTCAAGACAAAATTATTAAACTACAAAAGAGAATTTTTCAAAAGTGCCTTAGAACAAGCCCGTTTGGAAAGTTTCAAAGGCTACTTATTAGACTTTGAAAAGGACAGCATCAAAGCCCAAAAGATAGCAGACTACTTATCCATTCACAACATAAAAGTGACAATGCTCGATGAAAATATCACGCTCAATAAACACACATACAACGCCAATACTTCACTTTACATTCCAATTGTGCAAAAACAATACACTTTGATTAAGTCGCTTTTCAACACCGATACCCAATTCAAAGACAACACCTTTTACGATGTTTCTGCTTGGAATATTGGCATGGCTTGGGGAGTTGACTACGCCCAAGTCAAAAGCACGCCAAAGACCAAAAAAATCACCTTCAAAGCCACACAAAACCATTACCAAAAAGATGCCATAGCCTATGCTTTTAATTGGGATCAAGGCAATACCGCTGCTGCATTGAATTACCTGCAACAAAGAGACATCAGCACCAAAGTAATAAAAAAACCATTCAGCATTCAGGTCGAAGGCACAACCATTGAATTTAAACCAGGCTCGATTATTGTTGACTTAAAAAAAGACGACAAAAATACCGAAATCACCAAAGCCATCGCCAATTGTGCCGAATTTTTTCAAGTGCCAAGTTATGCGTTAACAAAAGTGCATAACAAAAAGGGCATTGATTTAGGTTCGCCTGCAGTTATCACCCTCAACAAGCCTAAAGTGTTGATAGTAATGGGTGAGGGCATTAACAGTTACCAAACAGGCAGTATTTGGCATTTATTTGATACCCAAGTTGGTCTGCCATTGACTAAAATTAACAAAAAACAGCTGCCAAAAATTCAACTAGGCGATTACAGTCACATAATCTTGCCATCGGGTAACTACAAACTCCTAACAGAAAAAACCAATGCAAAAATAAGAGCCTGGATAAAACAAGGTGGGCACCTTATCAGTTTACAAAAGTCAGCAAAGTGGGCAGAGCAAAACCTGCAAAACAAGAAAAAAGAAACACAAGAAAACTTATCAAATGAAGAAGCCGAAATTGTTGAAAACCTCAGCTACGGTGATTTTGAAAAAGATAATGCCAAAAATACCATCGGTGGTGCCATCATATCAGCCCAAGCAGATTTAACCCACCCACTGGCTTATGGAATGCAGCAAAAAACCCAATACGCCCTACTCAAAGGCAACAGCAAACTAGAACCCTCAACAAATCCCTATGCTACACCACTGATTGCCAGCAAAAAACTACTAGCCGCAGGATATTTATCCGCCGAAAAACAAACCCAATTTTCCCAAGTTTCATTAGTTATAGCCGAACGCAGTGGCAAAGGCAGCCTCATTAAATTTGGTTTTAACCCAACCTTCCGAGGCTACTGGTTAGGCACGCAAAAATGGCTAATCAATGCCATTTATTTTGCATCGATAATTGATAAAACAGAGATAAAGAAATAACAGGGATATTGCCGATAGAAAAGACCTTAAATCATGCACGCAACACTTTCATTGTCTCTTTTGGTGGGATAAACCCCACTTACCACTACATAGTGCTATTAACTTTGCTTTAAGTTCTTTACAATGAGCGGCATTAACCAAGCTGAAATAATATTTACCCCGTAAGCGGCACAATATGTCGTTGTTTGTCATTCAGAATCCACAGTAAGTTAATGTGATTATACGCCCAACACTGGATTTAGGTGAATAAATATTACTTTTGAGGGGTTTACTGCTAAAATAATCCCACTTTTAATACAAAACCAATCATGCCTAAAAAAACCTTATACTTAGTTGATGGCTCTGCCTATTTATACCGCGCTTATTTTGTGCCAGCTTTGCAACGACTTTCCAACGATAGGGGGGAACCCACAGGCATGATTTATGGTGTAATTAATATGGTTAATCGCATGATTAGCGAATATAAACCAGAACACATGGCGGTGGTGTTTGACGCACCAGGAAAAACATTTCGCCATGACATGTATGACCAATACAAAGCCACGCGCCCACCAATGCCTGATGATTTGCGTTCGCAAATAAAACCGACCAAAAGAATCATTCAAGCACTTGGCATTCCACTTATTGAAGTTAAGGGTGTGGAGGCGGATGATGTTATGGGAACGCTTGGGGTGATGGCATCTAAAGCAGGCTTTGATACAGTAATTTCCACTGGAGATAAAGATTTAGCCCAATTGGTGAATGACGAAGTGATGCTTATTGATACCATGCGCAATACCAAACTTGACTACCAAGGCGTGGTTGAGAAATTTGGCGTTAAGCCCGAGCAAATTGTCGATTATTTAACCTTAATTGGCGATAAGTCAGACAATATCCCAGGCGTTAACAAGGTTGGTCCAAAAACTGCTGTTAAATGGTTGGCAGAGCACGGTAATTTAGAAAACATAATTAAAAATGCGGATAAGATTAAAGGCAAAGTTGGTGAGTATTTACGTGATGCCATTAATCAAGGCATCATCGAACTATCCAAGCAACTCGTTACGATTGATACCAACTTAGATTTGGATTGTGATGTCGAAAAAATCACGGTATACGATGAAGATGTGGATGCGTTAAATCGTTTATCCCGAGAATGGAATATCAAATCACTACAACGCAGCGAGCAAGGAGATTTATTTGCTGAAGGAAAGCCATCAAAGACTGTTGCAATAAGCACACCACAAGTTGACAAAAATTACGAGTGCATTCGGGACTTAAAGGCATTAAAAAAATGGTTAAAAGACATTGAAAAGGCAGGAATTGTTGCCTTTGACTTAGAAACCAGTTCCTTGGACTCCATGCAAGCACAAGTTATCGGCATATCTTTTGCTTGCCAAGCCAATAGTGCCGCTTATGTTCCCATTGGCCATACTGAAGAAAGTTTAATTGATGAAAACAAGCCAATCGATGGACAGCTTGACTTACAAAAAGTACTGGATTTGGTTATTCCTGTCATCAATAATCCAAAGATTGAACTCATTGGACAGCACTTTAAATACGACATGAATGTGTTATCTAATTATGGCATCGAAATAACCAACCTCACCCATGACTCATTAATGGAATCCTATGTTCTCGATACCAATGGGCGTCACGATATGGACACGCTGGCAATGAAATACTTAGGCGAGCAAACCACTAAATACGAAGATGTTTGTGGCAAAGGTGCAAAACAAATTCCTTTTTCTCGTGTTGATATAGATAAAGCCACTCATTACGCTGCGGAAGATGCTGATGTTACCTTAAAACTCCATTTGACTCTAAAAGAGGAGTTGAAAAAGTTTGCTGGACAACAAAAAGTTTACGATGAAATTGAAATGCCACTGGTCAATATCTTAGCAAAAATTGAACAAACTGGCGTATTAGTCGATAGCCAAAAACTCAAAGAACAAAGCAACGAACTGGGCAAAAAAATAACCGAATTTGAGCAAAAAGCATACCAACTAGTCGGTCGTGAATTTAACCTCAACTCGCCTAAGCAACTGCAAGAAATCCTATTTGAAGAACAAGGTATACCCGTTATCAAAAAAACCCCAACAGGCAAGCCCTCAACCTCAGAAGACGTTTTACAAGAATTGGCGCAAGAACACGAACTGCCCAAAGTCATTATCGAGAATCGAAGCTTAAGCAAACTCAAATCAACTTATACCGATAAATTACCGCTAGAAATCAATCCAAAAACGGGACGAATTCATACTTCATACCACCAAGCGGTAACAACAACAGGGCGATTATCCTCCTCCAACCCTAATTTGCAAAACATCCCTATTCGCACCGCCGAAGGACGCAAAATTCGTCAGGCTTTTATAGCAGAAGAAGGTTTCAAGGTCATGGCAGCGGATTATTCACAAATCGAACTGCGCATCATGGCACATCTCTCTCAGGATGACAATTTACTGGACTCATTTGCCAAAAATCAAGACGTTCATAGCCGCACCGCCTCTCAAGTATTTGAAGTCGCAATTGATGAAGTTTCAAGTGACCAGCGCCGTGCTGCTAAAGCCATCAACTTTGGCTTAATGTACGGCATGAGTGCTTTTGGGCTAGCTAAACAATTAAACGTTACCCGCAAAGAAGCTGCCGATTATATGAACCGCTACTTTGAGCAATACCCAAAAGTTGCCGAGTTTATGAAAACCATAAAAGCACAAGCCAAAGAAAACGCCTATGTTGATACACTCTTTGGTCGACGCTTGTATTTTCCCGAAATTAAAAACCGCAACGGCAGAATCCGTGCCGGAGCCGAACGAGCCGCCATCAACGCTCCCATGCAAGGCACCGCAGCTGATATCATCAAAAAAGCCATGCTGTCAGTCTATGCCGAAATCAAAGACAATGCGGACATTCGCATGATTATGCAAGTCCACGATGAATTGGTCTTTGAAGTGCGTGAAGAAAAGCTAGAAGAGTTAGCGGCTTTGGTAAAAGAACTAATGGAAAATGCTGTAAAATTAGACATTCCTTTAAAAGTCGATACAGGGGTTGGTGATAATTGGGATGAAGCGCATTAACAAAACAAAAGTCATTCCAACCAAGCTACAAGCAGGAATCAAGAGAGTTTCAAGCTTATGATGTTTGATGCTGAATCGAGTTAAATAAAATACTGCTAAGTATCATCGTTAACAAATCACTATACTTGAAAATTCAGATTTAAACCATAGATGCAGTTCCCAAATCCTAAATTAGAGGCTTATCCATGACACAATTCGTTAAAGACAAGAATAAAATTTCACAGCTCAATTCAGAGCAATACCGTGTGACCCAAGAAAACGGTACCGAGCACCCAGGAACGGGTGAATATTTACATCATGATGCTGTTGGTATTTATGTGGATATTGTTTCGGGTGAACCCTTATTTGCCTCAAGTAGTAAGTTTGATTCAGGCTGTGGTTGGCCAAGCTTTAGTAAACCAATCGTTTCTAAATTTATTAACGAAATAAAAGATTCATCTCATGGCATGAATCGTATCGAAGTGCGCTCAAGCCATGGGGACAGTCATTTGGGGCATGTGTTTGAAGATGGACCAAAAGAGTCTGGTGGTTTGCGTTATTGCATAAATTCAGCATCATTGTGTTTTATTGCACTGGACAAGATGGCAGATGAAGGTTATGGTGACTACATTAATCAAGTTGAGGACGTGAAATAATGGCAAAAGAAAGGGCTATACTCGCCGGAGGTTGTTTTTGGGGCATGCAAGGATTGATTCGTCAACTCGATGGCGTTTTATCCACTCGCGTGGGTTATACAGGTGGTGACGTAGCAAATGCAACCTACCATAATCATGGAACACATGCCGAGGCTTTGGAAATTTTTTTTGATAATGAAGTCATTAGTTATCGTGATATTTTGGCTTACTTTTTTCAAATTCACGACCCATCAACCGAAAACCGTCAAGGCAATGATGTTGGAGCCTCGTATCGCTCAGAAATATTTTATACATCCGATGAGCAAAAGCAAGTGGCGTTAAAAACCATTGAAGATGTCAACAATTCAGGGTTATGGCCCGCTCCTGCGGTGACAAAATTGACAAAAGCCTCGGATTTTTGGGAAGCTGAAATTGAGCACCAAGACTACTTAGAGCGTATCCCCAACGGTTACACCTGCCACTATCCGCGACCTGATTGGGTGTTGCCAAAAGCTTAATGCTGGTTTTCTATTACGCATTTCTATATCAGGACTTGGCTGTTATTTTTGTCTATTGGTAGAACGCTCAGTCCAAAGTCTCACACTTAACTTTTGTTGTTTCTAATCTGGGGATGATTTTTTTGTTTGCATAACATTTTCCCTCTGCACCAATCAATAACACTTGGTCGAGATGCATGCTTTGTGCGATTTTGTGCCAGTTGGCTTTTCCTGCCACAATCATTGCAGTGGCGGCGGCATCGGCTTTTGTGCCGTTTTCGGCTATTATGGTTGCCGAGACGATTTGATTAACGCCTTTGCCTGTTTTTGGGTCGATGATATGGGCGTATCGCTTGCTATTAAATTCTTTGTAACGTTCGTAGTTGCCTGAGGTGAATACCGATTCATCGCCTTGGACGGTGATAACGGCAAGTATTTCTTCGGAGTTTGGTTTTCGAATGGCTACTCGCCAGTTTTTATCGCCTTTACTGCCGATGCTTCGCAGGTCTCCACCAGCGTTGACGATGGCATTTTTGATGCCGTGTTTTTTGAGGATGTTGATGGCTTTATCAATGGCATAACCTTTGGCGACTCCACCATAATCCAACCAAATACGAGGGTTGTTTGAACTGATTTGATTGTTCGAAATGGTAATGTCTTGCATACTTGGCATGTGTGCTAAAAAGTCCTTGATTTCTGCATCACTGGGTGGTGGTGTTGTTATGGGGTAGTTATCGGTGTGAAAGCCCCAAAGGTGAATAAGTTCACCTATAGCTGGATTGAAGTTTCCTTGTGATTGTTTAGATAAATGTTTTGTTTGCTGTATAAATTGTGCTTCTTCATCGGTAATAGCAAAAGATTCGCCTTTGCGCATGGCTTTATTTATTTTAGTGAGTCGTCCAGATTTCCATGCATGCCATTGGCTGTGCATGCCATTGAGGGTTTTTTCTACATCATTAAAAGCTTGATTGACCAATGCTTCATCGTGGTGCCAGACAAGAACTTCGATGATTGTGCCAAAAATAAAGTATTGTTTTTGAATTAGCTTATCTTCAACCTTTTCTTGTTGACAAGACCATAGCGATAAAAAAAACAAAGGGATAAATAATTTATGCATCATTTTCTCGCACGGGTTTTTTTTGTAATTTGCGTTGCAGTGTTCGACGGTGCATACCGAGTTGTTCGGCGGCTTTTGTGATGTTTCCATTGTTTTCTGCTAAAATTTTTTGTAAATGTTCCCACTCTAAGCGTTTAACTGGCAAGGGTTTACTTGGAATTTGAATCTCTGCATCGGCTTTCTTTTGCCCCAATGCCTTTAAAATGGTATCAACATCAGTGGGCTTAGTCAGGTATTGCACCACGCCCAGTTTTATGGCCTCCACTGCTGTGGCAATACTGGCAAATCCAGTTAAGATAACGATATGAATACCGGGTTGTTTTTCTAGCAACATTTGACACACTTTTAAGCCCGAATCCTTGCCAATGCGCAAATCCACCACAGCATATTCGGCTTGCCATTGCTGGATAATATTTTGGCTTTGTTTAAAGTCATGGGCTTGTTTGGTTTTAAACCCTCGGTTTTCTAGAGCAGTGGATAAAACTTGGCAAAATATTTCGTCATCATCGACTATTAAGATACTTTTATTCATGTTCTATCAACGGTAATTCAATTTGCAATTTGGTACCTTTTTTATCGGTTTTCAGTATTTCTATGGTTCCTAGAAATCGTTCGATGGTGGTTTTAGCTAAGAATAAACCTAAACCCATTCCAAACTCTTTTTCAGATGTTCTCTTGCTGGCAAAATCACGGTTTAAACCTTCGCCATTATCGGCAATTAACAGTATTAATTTATTTTTATTAGCTTCAGTACTAATGGTTACCTCGCTAGCTTGCGACTCCAGTGCATTGTTGACGATGTTGACTAAAGCTTGTACCAGCGTTTTATCAACATGCAACTTATCATCGTTTTTATGGTTAGTGTTTAATTGTATTTTTTGCGAATCAGGGTCGATAATTCGAGTTTGCACCTTGCCTAAAAGCTCATTAACCGTCACCACTAGACCGCTAATTGCTTGGGTTGTGCCCGTTGAAGCCGTGATTTGTGTCAGGGATTCCTTACATCTGTAAATTTGTGATTCCATAATCTTGAGCATTTTGTGGTGCTTCTCAATGGAGTTATCTCCTAATAGCTCCTTGACGATGATGTTAATGGTGGCAAGTGGCGTACCTAACTCATGGGCAGAACCTGTTGCCAGAGTTGCCAATGCTAAAAGCTTTTCATTTTCTGCTTGCTTTGCATTAGCTTGCAGTAACAACTTTTCTTTGCGACGGATATTCTTCATCAAACCACTAATAACCCAAGATATTAAAACCGATAAGACAATAAACCCAAGCCACATACCCACTAGGTGCTGTCCAAAACTAGTGGAATGATCCATATTGTGATTCATGCCAGCCATACCGCTCATCGACATAGAGACGGGCTTGAAAAATTTAATTAATAAGGTGTAAGAGAGAATGGAATAAAACGTAATTATCCAAGTGTATTTTTGTGCTAGAACCGTGGCAGAGAATATTATGGGCACAATAAGAAACCACGTAAACGGGTTGCTCGCACCTCCTGTTAAGTAGAAAAAGAAAGACAGTTCAGTCACATCGATGAGTAAGTTAATAAAAATCTGTCTATCGGTAAAATCAGATCGAAACATCCATGAAAATACATTCATGGCAAAATAAAACCCCGTTAAAACCAAGACTTTGGATGGGTAGTTTATATTCCAAACCATGCTTGCCATGACCCACAAAAGGACTTGCCCAAGAATCAAAAAATTTCTCAGCCAAAAGAAGGTGTTTTGTTGTGTGTTTGTTGCCATTTGCCTATTTTAAACCACATTTTCACTTTTGTAACAACTGATGGGCTAACTGCGACAATTTGTCGCATTTACTTAACCGCTTTAAAACTATATAGTGTCCACAAATTAATAACACCGTAATGATAAATGAAAACAAACAAACTCACCCTTGGCATCTTATCTGCTTTAACTGTTAATCATGCGGTTTTAGCCGATGACAGAGACGTTGAAAAACTCGATAACGTGGAAGTTGTTGAACAACAACAAAATCGAGAAATGTCCGTGCAGTTGCTCCCTGAAAAAGCACAAAGCATTATCGACACACCAGATGTCTTAAAAAAAATGGCCGGAGCCAATGTCAATCGCAATGGACCTTTAACAGGTTTGGCACAATACCGAGGACTTTCTGGTGCTCGTGTCAATGTGCAGGTTGATGGTTCTAATATGCAAGAGTCTTGTTCCAATTCAATGGATGCAGCCATGAGTCATGTGCCTGCCAGCATGGTTGATGCTGTTATTTTAAACCGTGGCGTTGCTCCTGTTAGTACTGGTATCGAAACTATAGGTGGCAGCATTTTTGTTATACCAAAAAACGTTAAAGGCTCCTCTGATAATCTTGAGTTTGGCGGTGAAGCATCTGTTGGGTTTACTTCTGTTAACTCAGGTAAAAAGGCCTCTGTTTTACTCTCTGCTCAATCTTCTCTGCACAATTTTTACTTTGGTGCTCAAACTGAAACTGGAGACAGTTTTGACTTTAAAGAAGGCACAAACTTCAATACAGAATATGATCGAAACTTTTATCTCTTAGGTTATAACTACACAGGGGAAAAACAAACTTTTGATCTCAAATACAACTACAACGATACTGGAGAAACTGGCACTCCGTCCTTGCCTATGGATATTGTTTATGCCACAGGAGGGGTTGCAAGTATTGAGCACTCCTATCGTTTTTCAAATGATTGGAAGTTGACATCAGACTTTTCTCATCAAAACACGGATCACGTAATGAGTAATTATCTTTTTAGAAACGCAACCAGCCGTAAGGACTCTTTCACACAGGTCAATAGCAACTCTTTTGCCTTTGTTTTGGATACAAAAATTTCGCTGGGTCAACTTTCTTTTGGTTTAGAGGGAGATGTCACCAGTCATCAAGCCACTATTACCAGTCCAGATAACGCCATGTTCTCTATTAATAATTTTGATACTCAAAAAGACCGAACTAGCTTTTTTACTGAATTGTTATCCGAATTAACTAGCCACCTTAAGCTCTCTAGTGGTATTCGTTTTACGCAAGTTGATATGGACGCTGCTGATGTTTCTTCCTCTGTTGCGATGATGGATTCTCCCATGGGTCGAATGCACCGAATGTTTCGCGACAACTTTAATAACGCCAATAGAAGCATAACCGATAATAATGTTGATTTGTCTTTCAATTTAACCCAAGAACTAAGCGAGGTTCTTTCGATTGAATATGGTTTAGGCTATAAAACACGCTCGCCAAGTTACCAAGAGCGTTATTTATGGTTACCATTAGAGGCCACTGCGGGTATGGCAGACGGCTTTGCCTATTTGGGCAATCTTGATTTAAACCCAGAAAAGGCAACCCAGTTTGAACTAGGAATGACTTATGATAATAATGGTTTGCGTTTTGCTCCCCATTTTTTTTACCACCAAATCAATGATTACATTCAAGGCACACCAACAAACAATCCAAAGGTTTTGAAATTTAATAATGTCGATGCCAAATTATACGGTGCTGATTTAGAGTTCAGTTACCAAATCAGTGACAACATGGCGATTAACAATGTAACAAGTTATGTCCGTGGAGAGCGTCGTGATATTAACGACAACCTCTATCGTATTGCACCTCTTAATACACGTATTGAATTGACTTATGGTAGGAGCAACTGGAATTTCAGCGGTGAGTTGGTGGCATACCAAGCACAAGATGATGTATCGGTTACAAATCAAGAACAAACCACACCGGGTTATGGTGTCACCAACTTAACAGCAACCTATGGCTTTAATGATAAGGCCAATATAGCCTTTGGTGTCAATAATGTTTTTGACAAAAAATACTACAACCACCTTAATGGCTATAACCGCAACAACCTCAATACCGATGTGGGGTTTGACCCAACAAACCCACGTGCATACCGCCTCCCAGGTGAAGGCGTAAATATTTACGCAACACTCTACTTGCACTGGTAAACCCTCGCCAGTGTAAGTATTTATAAAACACTAACTCAAATACTCCGAAGTCCCTCAAGGAAGAGGGCAATTTTGAAATTCTTGGGCTAGTAAGATTGCGTGCCTAATGCCTCTACTGCGACACCAAGTTAACCAGTTAACCACTTTTTTTATTGCCCCTGCTTCTAAAAAAAAGCCTGTATTGAGTAGGTGGAAATAACGAACGTCAGCGATTGAGACACTGGTACGTGACTTTTTAGGGTGTAATTTTCAAACACAACAAACCGAGCCAGATTACTCAATACCCGATTGATTTAATTTTGCTAATATCCTTCAAGTAAGGGGTCTCCCAGCAGTGTCCAACCCAATATCACGTCTAAATAATCAGGGTGGTTGATTGACAGCTCTTGTTTGGCTTGTAAAATTGCTTCGCCAATCGCTGTGTTGGCAGAGGTGAGCTTAGGTAACAAAATATTGCCTAGCATCGATTCATGAAAGCTCTCGGTTAAAGTGCTTGCCCCCATTACAGCAACAGCTCCTTTGCCATCGGATTGTAAAAACAGGTGTGCCATTGTGTTGTACTGCGGCATAACATAATAAGTATTCCAACAGCCAAACTGGTTGACTAAGGTTGGTTGATTGTTGTTGTTTAATGCAGTCACATCACTTACATCCAATAGCCGTTCAAACGACCAGCGACTTGGACTTGAGTGCCCAAAGAAGTTTGTTAATGACACGCCACTGTTGATGCTGTTGATTAATGCTGAATGTGCTCCTGCTAATTCCAAATCATTTATGTAAGCTGTTTCTATTTGCCAATTTTGCGGCATGGTGTTTATCAGTTGCTCTGAGAACGCATCAAATGATTCTTCTCTGTCGGTGGCGAAAATCGCTGATTGCCCATAACTTCTTGAGGCGTAGTTAATGGTTTTGTTGATCATTATTTGCAGCTCTGCATTGGTTTTTACTGGCAACCTTCCAATCGGCAAATCGGGAATCAAGTTTTTATCAATATCGACATATAGTGCATCAACAGGTGCATAAGCTATTAAATCACCCGTTTTATAATACAGTGTTGGAACATAACTAATTGAACCAATTGCCAAGTTATCTAAATAGTCATAACTATCACCACCAACCAATAACACATGACTTATTCCGTTGTTATTATAGGCATCTTTTATATAAGACTTAATAGCACTGGCATCTATGCGGTGGTGGCTGTATTGTGCATAGACATCATTAATGTCTGTGACTAACACGCTCACACCATTGTTTTGATGGTAATTAACTAATGGGCTTAACCCTGAGATAAAATCAGGGTGTGAGAGTATTAAATAATCATAAGACCCTTGGGCTTGTACGGTTGTATTGGCTAGTTCCAATGCGGGGTTTATTACCGCGGTTTCTTGATAAACATAATAATCCAAAGCACTGGTATTTAATTCGGGCAACTCAACATCGTAGTTAATTCCATTTGCACTAATAATTAAATCCGTAAATAAATACAGCTCATTGCCGTCATAAGCATAGGCTCGCAATTGGGTGTTACTTAAGCCTTTTACCGTAAAACCTACGCCTGTTTTTTGAGCAGTGGTTGTTGTCGCAATGGTTTTAACGCCCCCTGACTCAAAACCATTGTTAAAAATATCCAAAATAGCGGTGTTAACTATTGTTGGTTTAAAATGAATGCTGCCATCAATAAGTTTTATTGCCGAAGGATAACTTAGGGAAACTTCATCCAACTGAATTAAATCATAGTCCACTCCAGTATCCCCTGGCAAGGTAAAGGTAACAATGTTATTTGTCGATAGCAGGTTGTTTGCTAGGGATTTGTTGCCATTTAAGGCGGACAACCCTTGTCCAAAGATGTCTTCTACCATTTGGTTGTTAAACGAAACCTGTAAATGGTGGTCTGTGGCTTGTTGCGGCCAGTCTGTTCCGCCCCAAGTGCGAAAACTTAAGTTAGCACCAACACCATTGGTTAGAAGATTTTCACTGATTAAAGGAATATCCCAACTCTTTGGTGTTGTGTAAGCCAACATTGATTGGTAAAACCACGGTGTTTGGCTTGTGGATGCAAAACTGTATTCTCGGTCTTCATCCACCTTTACTGTTGCCATGTAATAAGCATCATTATCAACAACCAAGTCATTGGCACTGATGTTTGCTGTTGTTTTTACCATTGCTGGATTTAACGCCAATTCATAAACATTTGTTTTTGTGTAAAGCGTTTTTGTACTTTGCCCTATAAACTCGATGTACTGTCCTGCTCCAAACACCGAACTGGATATGTGTCTTGCCACTGCATTAGACTCAAAACTTAAGCTGATTTGATTACTGGCGATGCCTTGCCAATCTACACCTTGGGCAAGTAAGTTTTCATAGGTGATTCTTTGAACTCCTGTTTTATTAACTTTAACCTTAATAAAATCAAAACTCGACGCTTTCGCCTGTTGCCTTAAAGCATATTTATCTTGAGACTCTTGATGCAATTGTTGCCAGTTAATCTCCGGGTGGTTTGGTTGCTCTCCAAAAGTCTTGTTAATTAGATACGGTCCATAGTTGTGTTTTACGCCTGTTCGTGTGAGTTCTTCAATTTTGTATTCACTCATTGCACTGTTTTGTATATTAAAGTGGTAGCTATTGGGTTGGGTTGTATTGATGCCTTTGGCTTGTATCGGTTCATCGTTTAACAAAGCCCAAACGCCTTTTTCTTTGCCGTAAAGGTTAAAGCCGATTGTTCCCACCTCTGTCGTGGTTGTCCAATTCACATCAAAGACCGAATTTCGCAACGTGCTGTTGGCATAAATAAGCGATATTGGCGTTAAGGCATTGGCTGAAAAACGGTTATCTTCAACTTCGCCTGTTGGTGCCGATCCTGTAGCAGACTCTGTGGCTTTAATTAACGGTTCGGAGGCATAAAAACGGCAACGGCTTTCTAAAAAGTTATCGCCTCCCGTTCCAAAGGTACTACTTAGAGGAACAGTCACAGGGATAATTGCCGTGCCAGTTGCAATTGTTTGTGCTATGGTTTTTTCTCCTGCAGCAAAACTGCCATCGTTGTTCCAATCAAACCAACAAGCCAAATACCCACCTGTTGAAGTGGCACTAATTTGAGCCGTTGTGCTGTTTGGCAACCAAAGACCTGATGCCACAATGCCATCATCGTCACTGGCATCAGAGTCTAAACTAAAGGAACTATCTGCGGTCCAGTTAGTACCCAACTTTGATGTGCCACCACCCTCGTGTTTTGCCATGCCGTATGAGCTGGATAAATCACTGTAATCCGCAGGCGCTACTGAACCGCTGGTTGTGGTAATTAGACACCATTGATTTAAAGACCCTGTATCTGCACTTGCATTGTCCGTTACATTTAGCGTCCAATCTCCGTTTGAGCTGTTGCCATTAAATACAGTCAATGTATTGTTAGGTGAAAAGGGGCCTGTTCCAATAGTTGGAACAGCTGCGGCACACTCGGTTTCAACTGCTGTTAGTCCTGCATCATCTAGGGTGGTATTTATATCATTGCCTGAACACCCAAATGTCGAACCAGGAACCCCTGGACGGTCAATGACTACGCTGCTGTTTGCTGGAAAAACCCTTGATAAAGTGAAAATCAAATCTCCTACGTACGTGTGTGTTGCATTAATGGAAACATTAACATCCGTTAACGTTCCTCCTCCTGCTATTGTCATTGTGTCTGTTATTCCTGCGGCGTTGTTGTCTGGAATGGCAACATTTGGGTTGTTGCATTGTGTCGCCGTTCCTCCCGCTGTTGTCTCAAACGCAGCAACAACAAAAGCACTGCTTCCACAACCATTTACCGCCCTTACCCGCCAATAATACGTTGTTGCCGCAGACAAAGATGTTCCTGCAAAACTGTTTGTAAGAACGTTTTGCGAAATCAGAGTTGAGGTAAATGTTGGATCGGTTGATATTTCAATATCATAACTGCTCGCTCCTGTTACGGCTGACCACGTAAAGTTAGTTGAGGCAGAAATACCAACACTGCCATCAACGGGTAAAGTTGTGCTTGGAGGTGTTGTAATGGGTAAAGAAACATTGACGTTAACGGTGGTTTGTTTCGTTATCGCTCCCGCTGTTCCTTCAACCGTTATCGAGTGTGCTCCGCTTGTTGCTGTGTTATCAACTGACAATGTCAAGATAGAGTTGTTGCCAGGAGTTACTGGGTTGCTACTAAAGGTGCTAGAAAAACCAGTGGGTAACACAGGGTTAAAGCTTAAATTTATGGGTGTATTAAAACCTAAAATTGATGTCGTTGAAAGAGTAATATCAGGTGCATTACTTGGGCTTGGGTTCACACACACATCAACGGTGGTAGGTGTTGCAAAAAGGGTAAATTCAGGGGTTTGACTACAATTGTAACAAACAATCGAAAAGTCTTGGTCGGTTGCATCACCAAAGTTTGGAATACCATCGCCAGCTATATTGGCAGCACTGACCGTTATATCAATTGTTCCATTGGTTCCACTAGGTAAAAAGATGGCTTCATAATTGTTATCAATATCTGCAGTACCGCCAGTTACGCTAAAAGCTCCTGCAAAGTTGTTACCAAGGTAACTGCTGCCTGCCACAACAGCGGATAAGTTTATATTATTAACCTCTGGGCTTGTACCAACAGCTCCAGGAGCATCGGTATAAGTCATCACAATACGAACTGGTTTCGTGTTGTCGGCAACATTGCCGCTCCAACTCCATGTTTCGCCTGTGTTATTAAAAACTTGCGTTTCGTTAACAATTACTCGCGGGGTGTTATCAAAAGCAACTTCCATATTCGGCATGCCGTAACCTTGATTATTACTCGGCAGAGTGTCATTAGCTCCAACTCCAGTTAAATAAGTCGGGTGTGCAATTAGATAAGCCTTCATAAGCGATGGGCTTGGTGTCGCAATCGCGTGTGTGTTTTGCAACCAATAATAATATAAAGAAGTTATACCAGCAACAGCAGGTGTGGAGTGTGATGTTCCTGAAGAGGCAGAAAAAATTGTCTGCCCAGAAGGTTCGTATTGGTCACAAACACCTCCTCCAGTATATCCTGCGTTTGTACTAGCTGTTCCTTGTATGTGAGTCCCGGGTGCAATAATTTCTGGTTTTACACGTCCACCAGGAACCGGCCCTCGACTTGAAAAAGAAATGATGTCCATGGCATTATCTGCTCCTGTTGGTCCAATGCCACAGCCATCAGTCCAGTTGCCGTTTTCATCAGTTGGTCGCTGGTTTTCTGATGCTCCAACAGTAATCATGTTTTTTCCGTTTCCTGGCGTACCAACGGTTGAGGCTCCTGAGCCGTCATTTCCTGCCGCAAAAATCATTATCATTTGCTGGTTTCCTGCCTCAGTTAAATCGGCATCTCTCACCCCAGTATCAAAAGCTTGAGAGGAAGAATCATAAGAGCCAGCACAGCCTCCGCATCCCCATGAGTTGCTAGATATTAAACTTCCCGCATCCTGTTGTGACTTTATTAATCCCGAATCAGTGCTTCCACAAGAGCTTAAATCAAATCCAACAGTATCAAAAATTCGTGTGCCTGCTAAACGACCAAAAGGATTAATTCCTTGACCTCTTTGATAGCCATTGGGGTCACGAAAAGGAAAACCTGCTCTTTGATCATAGCCACCTACGATATTTATATTGATGTGTCCATGTCCATCAGGACCCTCTCCTGTTGGGTCACTGGTGCAATTATTAACGTGGTTTAACCGCGTTGTAACTCCGTCTCCGTTTTGGGTCAGTGTTACGTCCCCAGCACCATTAACAACAGAGCCGTTGCCTATGCCATCATCGACAACATCAACCACTGGATAATCATTTGGGTTGGTGCTAAAGCCTTTGGCACTTAACCACGGTAAATAACCCGTCCCTGATGGACCTGAGTTTGTTCCGTTTAAGTTGCCTGCTACTATTTGGGCTTGCACTTCGTCGTTGAGTGTTCTTTCAAAAAACTCTTGTACTGAGTACACATCTGGACGGTTTATTATCGACAACAAGTCCTTTTGTTCAATCTCAACTGTTATATTTTCGTATTGAAGAACTTGACTCCAAGGTGCTATTATTTTTACTGCTTTGTTTTGAATAAGTTGTTTTGTTGCTCTGTTGTTTGCCTGATAAATGATTTGGACAGAAACCCTTACTTTTTCTTTTTCGGTTGCTGGTGTTGTATTATTAACTCGTGCAAATACCGAGGCACCCATTTTAAAGTAGGGTTGATACGGTAATTCTGCTTGCAAAAATCTTTCTTTTTGAAGCTTTGACTTTAAAGCCAAACGACTGTCATCATCCACCCAAACCAAATAGGCATTATTTCGGATGTAATGAACGAGTCTTAAGCCTGTTTGTTGGATATTTTCTAACCATTCTTGTTTAATTGGTCCGACAAACTGCACCAAATGCAAACCCTCTCCCTGTGGTTGAGAGGCGTCTATTCTGAACTGGCTTGGAATAGAAGATAAGCCCAATAAAGGATTAAACTTTTGTGCATCAAATTCAATAATTGGGTTGATTGCTGTTGTTTTGCTCGTTTGTATAGAATCCAGTGAAGAAAAAGCCGTTGAATCCATCGTGTATAAATTAAAAGAACCATACTCGTATTCTATAGTGGCACTAGGAACATTTTTTGATAAGTCGTTTGGTGCAATAAACCAAACATCTTTTGCTTTTAATTGCACGCAAGCAACGAGCAATAGAAGGGCTATTTTTTTTTTGACGGTCATTTTTTTCTCTCAATCATTGTGCATTTGTTTCTTCAATAAGGGTCTAAATCTTTGCTGTTTACACAAAAATTATAGCCTTAAAACCTTTGCTGTGACCCAATCGATAGAGGCTTACAAAACAATTTTCCCTCGCTTGATTTGTCTTTTTTCTCCACACAGAAAACCTCTGATGACTTTAATATACAAAAACACTGCCGCATTTACACGCTTTGTTTGATTTTTTTGTTAGAGAATTGGATTTTTTATCTTTTTGTATCCAAAAGCGGACTAATTAACTTAATATCGTCGCTTTTTCTCATCACTTTGTTTTAAAGCCTTAAGCTAATAATCCTTTTTTGTCACCAGCAATAAGCCGACAAACATTAATAAGCCATTAAGTAACAACAACTCAAAACCAAATTTATATCCGCTAAGCAACAATTCTGAATTTTTGTCTATTAAGTAAGTTAGTGTCGGTGCCAATAGTGCAATCATGGGTACGTATTTATCTTGGATGTGTTTTTTTGTCAGTAAGCCAAAAGCAAACAAACCAAGTATCGGTCCATAAGTAAATCCAGCTAAACGAAAGAGGTTTTGTATGGCTGATGCTTCCATAAAGTAACGAAAAATTACTATTGTAGCAAACAATATTAGGGTGAAACCTATGTGGATTATCATTCTTTGTTTTTTTGGTGTATTCACTTTATCCATTATATCCACACAAAAAGACGTCGTTAACGCCGTTAGAGCCGAATCAGCACTGGAGTAGGCTGCAGCCAATAACCCCACTAAAAACACAATACCAAGATAGGCAGGCAAGTGATTTAATGCAAGAACTGGAAAAACTTTATCCGTTATGATATTTCCAGTGTCTGCATTAAGTGGTAAATTAATGCCTTGTTTTGCCGAATAGATGTACAACAATGCGCCTAATGCCATTATCATAATGTTAACAATAACTAATACCACAAAAAACCATTGCATGTTTTTTTGGGATTCTTTGAGGTTTTTACAACTTAAGTTTTTTTGCATCATGTCTTGGTCAAGTCCTGTCATAACAATCGCGATAAAGGCTCCTCCCCAAAATAATTTAAAAAAGTTTAACTTATCTGACCAACCCCCTTCAAAGAAAAAGGTTTGAGAATAGTCGCTGTTTTTTATTGCCGCTATTGCTGAACCTAAATCCATGTCTAATTGGGATGTTATGCTAATAAAAGCAACTACCACCGCCACAATCATAAAAAAAGTTTGCAGCGTATCTGTCCATATAATGGTTTTTATTCCGGCTTTAACCGTATAACTCCATATCAGCAACAAACTCAACAATACCGTTAGCCAAAAAGGAATACCAAAATGAACAAAGATAAAATCATGTAAAACCATGGTCATTAAATACAGGCGAAAAGACGCGCCAATAATCCGTGAAATAATAAAAAAGACTGAGCCTGTTTTCTGGGAATAAAAGCCAAAGCGTTGGTTCAGGTAACCGTAAATCGATATAAGGTTGCGCCGATAATATAATGGCAAAAGCACTAACATAATAAATAAATAGCCAGCAGCATAACCCATTATCATTTGTATATAGGAAAAAGAGTTGTTATAGACAGAGCCTGGTAAAGAAATAAAAGTAACACCCGATAACGACGCTCCCACCATGCCAAAAGCAACAACAAACCAGGGTGATTGTTTGTGGCCGTTAAAAAAATCTAAATTATCCGCCCCTTTCGAGGTTTTTAATGACACCAACGACAGTAGAGCAAAATAGATAACAATGACCGCCAATAGAATTGTTGGGGTTAAGTTTAATTGACTCATTTTAAAAATTTCTTGATGGCTTGAAAGACCTCTTGCGCATTATCCATGTGTAGGTGGTGGTGTCCTTTAATTTTTATGGTTTGATCTGCCTTGAGTTTTTCAATGCGTAGCTTAAGACTTGGGTACTGTAGTGCATAGGATAGTGGCTCTGCAATGATGAGTTGCGTTGGTGGTTTTTTACTGGTTAAAATGTCTTCAACAACCTCTTCGGTAAACCGAATTAAACTGCCCATGCGTAATCGCTTGTCTGTTCGGAATCTGAACCCCTTATTGGTTTTTTTGATGCCTCTTTTTACCATTGGCCTCAAGATTTCGGCCGCCATTGGCGTTACTTTTTGGCGGACTTTTAAAGCCTCTTCAACGGTCGGATAAAAGTGCCGATGTTTTGTTGTGTGTAGTCGCCATTGTTTAAGTGACTCTCTTAGGTTTTTTGCTGCACTGCCCTTTTCATAAACAGGAACAGGACCAAGATTTTCAATAAGTATTTGTTTGCTTATATTCTCTGGAAAAGCAGCACTATACATCATGGCCATTGCTGCGCCCATTGAATGTCCGAGCAAAATACAGTTATGCCAGTTTAGTTGTTCTATCACATCATGCACATCAATAACAAAATCCCCAAAGTGGGCAAAGTGCCCTTCTGCTCTGTGAGATGACTTACCATGCCCTGCAAAGTCTATGGCGATTACTTCATAACCCTCATTAGCAAGCAAAGGGGCAAGTTGTGTAAATGACGCGGCATTGTCTAACCAGCCATGTAAGGCAAGCATTTTAATTGGGTTGCCCTTGCCCCAGAGCAAGCCTTTGATTTTTCCAAAACGGACAGGAATTGTGATTTTTTTCATATAAGGGTAACTATTAAAACAGCCAAGGCTATTCTATACCAAAGAAATACACTAATTGGGATTTGTTCTATCAATTTAAGAAATAGTTTTATCGAAAGTATTGAAGATAAGAAACTCGCAAGAAAAACAACGGCTATTCCCAGTATATTGTACTCGCTTGGTTCTTTTATCAGCTTTAAAAACCCATAAGCCGTTGTCATCAACAAGGCTGGTATCGCCATTAAAAAGGCAAAATTTGCAGCTTTTGTTCGATTAAATCCCATGCTCATGGCAGCAGTCATGGTAACGCCAGATCGCGATGCTCCTGGTATTAAAGCACACACTTGAGCAAAGCCGATAATAATAGCTTGCTTGGTTTTTATTTCTTTCGGTTTTGAGTTTGTTGATTTCTTTTTTTGGATTAAATCAGACACATACAACAACAAGCCAAAAATTATGCTTGAAAGTGCAAAAACCAGTGTGTTTGATCGTAGGTTGTTCTCTATAAAGTCTTTAAAAACATAACCAAAAATAGCCAATGGTATGCTGGCTAGTGCTAATTTATTGAATAACGACCAGTTCTTTCCTGTAAACAGTTTAACCACCTCGTCCTTAAAATGCCACAAAACCGCTACTAAAGAACCGCCGTGTGCCGCAATATCCATCACCAACCCTTGATCTTGCCATCCCATCACTTTTGATGCCAAAATTAAATGTGCCGATGATGAAATCGGCAAGTATTCTGTTAAACCTTGAATAATTGCCAAAATCAACCATTGAATAAAATTTGGCTCTGTCACTGTTATTTATCCATTAGTTTTTTGTAGTTTTTCCAGTGATCTTTAGGAAACAAGGTTTTTTGCCAATAATTAGTTTGGTTATCTGCTGTTTGTTTAAGTCTCTTTTCAAATACTTTTTCAAGTGTGTTCATTGTTTCTTTGTCGTTATCTAACCATTTGTCTGTATCAACCTCAATAATATTTAAGCCTAAAGCCTTGACTTGTTCAATGGCTTTATTCCATTGCTTGCTTGTTATTGGCTCTTCTCCAAAAACTTCTTGGCTTAATTTGATGTCTTTTTTGTCTCTTGTAAGCAGAACAACCTTTGCTTGAGGAAATATTTTCTTTATCGTGGTCAATTGATTCAAGTTTAGGTACATAGAATCAGCAAAAAACTCATTGCTTTTCTTTGTGCCTTTTAAACCGTTTGCTAATTTATGGTACTTTTGTCGTTCAACACCAACCCCTTCTTCACCTAACTCTGATAGTGATAACACCTCGTGTTTTGAAAAAAGCACGTCGGGACGCCCTAATGAGATTAATCTATCATTAAGAACAATTACTTTTTGTTTGTATAACCATGTTACGAAATTATTAACTCCTGTACTTTGAAGCCCCACGATAAATACTGGATCTTTTAGTTGGTCTTTTATTAAAGAAGTCATATCTCGGGCTTGTTTAAGTTCTTGCTCTGTTAATAAATCAGCTTTTTGTGTAACTTTTTCTTGGTGCTTAGATTTGTCCGTAAATACCTTTTGTGCTTTTTTGTATTTTTCTAGTTTGTCTAAAATCAAGCCGTGATGCAACCGAAATGTTTTCTTGTAAATATCAGCAATTTTTTCATAGTTAATTGTTTGTAATTTTTTCAACGCCTTTTTTATTTTATCTTGTTGCAATAGTGTGGTTATAAACAGCAATGTTGCCTCTGCGTGTTCTGGTCTTACAGATAAGACTTGTTTAATTTTCTTTTCGGCCTTTTCAAACTTTTCTTCCTGCAAATAACACCGCGTTATTCCTAACAACGATGCAATGTATTTACTGTTGTTGTTTTTAACTTTTTTGTATTTTTGTTTCGCTTTATCGAACTCTTCTTTTAATTCGTATAACTCTCCTAATCGGCAGTTTTTTATTTTATCTATTAAGGGTGATTTTGTTTCTTTATAAAATTTTATAGCTGCGTCTGCTTGCCCTAGTTTTGCCAAAGACTCAACAAAAGCGTGTTTCCATGAAAGAGGTGCAATTCCTGAACTCAATGCTTTTCGTAAATATTCTATTGCAAGCCTTGGTCTATTTTTTGTAAACAACAATAACCCCAATGCTGCCGTTCCTTCTCGGGTGTTTGGGTATTGGTTGTTATAAGCGACAATAAGCTTTTCTGCGTTTTCCAAATCACCAGTTTTTATCTTTGCCATTCCTAAGTAGAGTCCTGCTAAATCATTTTCTGGGTGCATTGCCAATACTTTTTGGTAATAGTTTTCTGCAAAGCTATAAGCTCCCGACTCTAAAAAAGCTTCTGCCATTAGCATTTTTACTGAGCCTTGTTCTGGGTGCTTTTCCTCAATTTCTTTTAGTGTTTTTAACGCTTTTTCAACACTGCCTTGGTCTATCCACAATCTTGCCATATTGACTTGTGCTTCTATTTTTTCCTCATCAACTTTTAAGGCTGATTTGAAGTGTTTTTCGGCTTTGTCCTTTTCTCCTTTTAAGTAATACAAGTGCCCCAATGACACGTGTGCGTGGTAAAGGCTTGGGTTTTCCTCTATGGCATTTTTTAATGCCTCAACGGCCTCATCTCCCCGCCCAAGTCGTGCAAGAATGCTCCCTTTTAATTGTAAAAAAGCAGGGGCTTTTTTTTCTATTTGAATGGCTTTTTCAATTGTTATTAAAGCATCATCAAATTTTTTTTGACTCATTTGTGATACCGCAAGCAAATAAATCACATCGGCATTGTTTGGTTCTTCAGTTATTATTTCTTCGTATGCATTGTCTGCTTGTTCCCAGTTTCCTTTTTTGTGATCATCCATTGCTTGTTCTATTTTATTCATTTTTTATCTCTTTTTAACTGTTGTTAATAATATATTCCTCAACCCAGCTGTGCATTCTCCAACCCGTTATAAAACCACAATGCCCACCATGTTCCGTTGTTTTTAATACAATGTGCTTTTGTCCTTCAATTCCTGCAAAATCAATAAACGGAATAACCGGGTCATCTTTTGCCATAAGAATGTGTGTTTCTGCTTTTATGTTTTGCAATACTTGTGTGTTTATTTCATACCCTTGAAAATATTCATCTACGGTATTATAGTCTGTATTTTTAATAATCAATAATTCTGTTAGCTTATCTAATGACTTTATTTCTTTGTATTGATTGTTATCAAAGTTTTCTGGGTGTGTTTTGTATTTCTTTTCTAATGACTTTTGCCATTTTCTTAAAAAATATCTTGAATAAAGCGGGCTCTTTTCAATAGCTAACATGCTGTTTTTAGGGTTGATTGGAGGTGATATAGCAAAAACCTTTGTAAGGTTTATAGCCATTTCTTGTGCTTTAGATGCCACCCTAATGGCAAAATTTCCCCCTAAAGAGAATCCACAAACATAGGTTTCTTTATAGCGGTAAAGCTCTTTTATTTTTTTTACGGCTTCACAAACCTCATCGAGTCGGCACGAGTGAAACAATTCTTTATTTAAATGGTGCGTGTCTCCATGATCTCTAAAGTTTAATCTAAATATTGTTGCCCTTTTGTTTTTATACAACTCATTAGCCAACAACTGTATATACGTTGATTGTGCAGATCCTTCCCAACCATGAAGCAAAATGTATAGCTTTTCTGCCTTATCTCTTTTTGTAATATAGCCCTCTAAAACAGCACTTTTTAAATTAAGTTGTACTTTTTTACTAAGTGCCTTTACTGTATTTGATTTTAACAAACGCAACAACCTTATTTTAGAACTCGCCAAAAAGGATTGCAGGTGTTTATTTTTAGGCTTTATCCTTGGCTTACATGTAGGCATTTTTTAATAATTCACTTTCAACTTGGTTGTGGCTAATTATAGCTGCCTGCCTAGCTGTTATAGTAGATGTGTCTATCACTTCACAAAAAGTTAACTCTGCAGTACTTGTGGGTAAACTTAAAATTCTAAACACGTTTCTAATAAAATTTTCTTTGTCTTTAAAGGCAATTTCTTTGTTTCTTGTGCCGTCTTTGTTGAGGTATTTTATTGCAATCGCCTGTATGGGCTTTTTTTCTTCTACCGCGGCATGCATCAACTGGCGATGAAAGCGTCCCAGATATTCACCGTTGGTTGCTTTTCCTTCTGGAAACACTGCGATTGAGCGATTTGAATTTAAACGTTGTTTAATTGACTCCAGCACTTTTTTTCTTGATTCTTGTTTGCCTCTTTTTATAAATAACGATTCACCGCACCGTGCAACAAATCCCAAAAAAGGCCATTTTTCTATTTCCGCTTTGGCAACATACCCAACGAGCTTATAACAATGAATAACAGGTATGTCTATCCAGCTTATGTGGTTTGCAACGATTAATACTGGGTTTTTTTGGATTTTCCCTTTTTGTTTTATCTTTAAGCCACAAACATAACACAATAATTTTGACCAATAATTAACGACTTTTTTATTAAATTTTCTGTTGTCTTTCTTTTGAGCAATGGTTATTAATAATAAAACCAGCGGCAATACAAAAACCACCGACACAATAAAAAGAATGGATCGAAAGAAAAAACGAATTAAAGGCATTAGAGTGTATCTATTACTGCTACAGTTAGGCGTGCTGTGGAAACTTGCTTAAAATGTTGGTTGTATATATCTATTTGCCACACTTGTGTTTTTCTACCAACATGAATCGCTTTTGAAATTGCGGTTAAACGCCCTTGTTTGACGGCTTTTAAATGGTTAATGTTTAACTCTAAACCCACCGTTGCTTGTTTTTTGTGGTCAACACAAAGCCACCCCGCAATACTTGCAACTGTTTCTGCTAAAGCTGCGGTTGCACCACCATGAACAATACCAAAAGGTTGTTTGTGTTTATCTTTTACTGGCATTTCTGCTGATAACCAATTTTTACCTCTGCCTGTTATTATTATTTCCAGTTCATCGGTTAATCCCGCCGTCCTGTTTTTATTAAGGGAAAAGAGTTGCGGTTCTTGTTTCCAAATATTTTTCATCAGTGATACTTTTTCTTTTTGTGTAAAATCCAGCCATTAGCATGGCTATTGGTGCTTCTGTGCGTCCAATGAATCACGCCTCCCTTTGCGTTCCATTCGTATTCCCCTCTTACTTTTATCCTGTCTCCTTTTATTACAGGAACGCGTGGAGCAATATCAATATTATGAGCTAATAATAACGTGTTTTTGCCATTTTTTATTATTAACCTCTGGTGTCTGTCCCCTTGATTATCATCGGATAAAACATTAATCACTATTGCCTCAAGTGTAATTATCGTGTTTGATTGACGCTTTTTTATTAAACTCTCTAGTTGCTTATTGCTTGTAAGCTTTGCTTGGGTTTGTTCGCGATAACTAACTGGGCTATCGTTTTCCTGAACATAGTTATTAGCAAAATAAGCACTGATTAACAGGGCTATTAAACTAACTATTTTATGACTCTTTTTTTTCATTAAGTTTAGCGTTTAACTGTGGTATGCTAAAACACCACCCACTAAATTATTAACGTCTGTGAATCCTTTTTTATAAAAATAGTCACAAGCACCTTGCGATGTAGCCCCCGAGGTGCAAATAAAAACAAGTGGTGTTTCTTTTGGCAATGTTTCAATTAATTGCATGTTGGTTTTATCCAATCGTTTTGCACCTGGTATTGTTTGCGCCGTAAATTGTGCTTCTGAACGAACATCATAAATATGCTTATACTTCCCTTCTTCAATGCCTTTTTTCAAGTCCGCACACGTTAATTGATTCACTGGCTTTGGTTGGTTTGGGTTGTTTATAACAAGTCCAGCACCTTGTAAGTCTTCAACCCAATCAATAGAAATGCCATCAGCACGTTTCGCCGTTCCCACATCCATGTATATTTTTATATCGCCTACCTCAGAAACAATTTCATAACTTTTTGGCTCTTCAATTGAAAACCGCGTATTGAATTGACTATCAATTGAAAGCTTAAGGACATTGTTTCCCATGTTTTGAGTTCCTACTTTGATGTTTTCTTGTGCCTTTTCAGAAATAGAAATCTTTGCTGGAGTCCTTTCAGGCTGTTGTAAGCCCAACATCGTTTGCAATTCTCCTGTATTAAACATTTCGGTAACAATATCATTACCCCCTACCAATTCACCGTCAATATACAACTGCGGAATGGTGGGCCAATTTCCATATTCTTTAATGCCTTCTCTAATCTCTTGATTCTCAAGTACGTTGCTTGAGACAAAGTCATTTCCGACTAGCTCTTTTAATATCCCAACGGTATTGCTTGAAAAGCCACATTGAGGGTTTTCAGGTGTTCCTTTCATAAACAACACACATTTATTGTTTTTTACGAAGTTCTCTATCGTTTGTTTTGTTTGTTCATTCATTTTATTTTATTTTATACGTCCAAATTAGTTGCATGTAAGGCATTTTGTTCAATAAACTCTCTGCGTGGTTCAACCACATCACCCATAAGTGTAGAAAAAACTTCATCCGCTCCAATGGCATCTTCTATGGTCACTTGAAGCAATCGTCGAGTTTCTGGATTCATTGTTGTTTCCCACAATTGTTCAGGATTCATTTCACCCAAACCTTTGAATCGACTGATTGCCAATCCTTTTTTTGCCATGCTAAACAATTGCTTCACTCCATCATCTAAACCCTTGATTTCAAATGTTTTTTCTCCTTTTCTTATATACGAGTCTGATGTAATCATATCTTTTGTTTGTGAATTTAAGTCCGCTATTACTTGATAATCTGATGATTCAAAAAAAGCATTGTTCAGTACGGTTTTATTAACCAAACCATTGGCATTTTGAACAAAATCAATTCCTTCTATAGCATCAGTTTTCTTAACTTCCCACGAAACTCCTGCTTTGACTTCTTTATTTAGTTCTTTTTGTGCAATTTCACACCATTGCTGCAAAGGTTTTTTGTTTTCCAATGTTTCACGTGAAACAACTGGCAAACTTAGCAATAAATTCAAAACTTTTTTGCTGTAGATAATGGAAAGTTTCTTTATAACATCTTGCACGGC
>Ga0256839_1001285_pt1 | contig 30760 bp, 27 predicted proteins | sample 354166metaG_FD_185968 | JGI IMG/M metagenome (GOLD analysis project Ga0256839, IMG submission 185968) | Hydrothermal vent microbial communities from Mid Atlantic Ridge, Atlantic Ocean - 354-166 | ecosystem: Environmental > Aquatic > Marine > Hydrothermal vents | place: Atlantic Ocean: Mid... | reverse complement strand
ACATTTAAAAATGCTCCAGATCGTTCAGATCTTTCTTCTGATATCTCAGAAAACTTAATTGTTGAGCTTTACTCTAAGTAAAATTTGATACGGAGATAACCTCTAATGCAAGAGATGTTAGAACAGTTGTTAACGCCTCGTTTAGTTGATATACAACGTAAGAATGATTTTCATAGCCGTGTAACGCTAGAACCACTAGAACGTGGTTTTGGTCATACGCTAGGGAATGCACTTCGACGTATTTTATTATCATCTATGCCTGGTGGGGCTATTGTACAAGCCCAAATTGAAGGTGTTTTACATGAGTACTCTTCTATTGAAGGGGTAAGAGAAGATGTTTTAGAGATTCTTTTAAACCTGAAAGAAGTTGCTGTAAAACTCAATGCGACAGACAGTGCTGAATTGACCTTGAATAAAAAGGGGCCAGCGGTTGTGCGAGCTTCAGATATTGTGTTAAATCATGATGTTGAGATTGCCAACCCAGATCTTGTTATTGCACATATTGCTGAAGGCGCAGAGTTGAATATGACTTTGAAAGTTCAGTCGGGTATGGGATATCAAGCGGCGGTAAGATCAGAGGATGACTCTCAAATTGGCGTTTTGCGTCTGGATGCGAGTTTTAGTCCTGTTCATACCGTAAGCTATGAAGTTCAAAATGCACGTGTTGAGCAACGTTCAGATTTAGATAAGTTAATTATCGATGTAGTAACGGATGGTACTTTAGATCCTGAGGATGCCATTAAAAAGGCAGCAACGGTTCTACATTATCAGCTTAATGCTTTTGTTGATCTTAAGCATAAAGAAGTTGTTGCACCAGAGGAAGAAGATAACGAGTTTGATCCTATCTTCTTACAACCTGTTGATGACTTAGAGTTAACTGTGCGTTCGGCAAACTGTTTGAAAGCAGAACAAATTTATTATATTGGTGATTTAGTACAGCGAGCAGAGCCTCACTTACTGAAAACTCCAAACCTAGGTAAAAAGTCTTTGCAAGAAATTAAAGATGTTCTTGCTCAAAGAGGCTTGAGCTTAGGGACTAAATTAGATAACTGGCCGCCAGCAAGCTTGGTGAGTAAAGAGTCAGCATAAAATAAGGAAGCTATCATGCGTCATGGTAAAACAGGTCGTAAGTTAAATCGTAACAGCTCGCACCGTAAGGCAATGTTTAAAAACATGTCTGCTTCACTTATCGATCATGAAGTGATTCGAACTACGGTTGCTAAGGCAAAGGAACTTCGCGGAGTTGCTGAGCCATTGATTACGTTAGCTAAAGTAGACAGCGTACACAATCGTCGTACTGCTTTTGCTCGATTAGGTGATAAGGCAGCGGTTGCAAAATTATTTACAGAGCTTGGTCCTCGTTACCAAACTCGTCCAGGTGGGTATATCCGCATTTTAAAGTGTGGTTTCCGTCCTGGTGATAATGCACCAATGGCTATTGTTGAACTGGTTGACCGTCCGGTCGCTGATTCGACAGAAGCAGCTGAGTAATCAGCACATTAAAAAAAGCCGGCTTTTAGTCGGTTTTTTTATATTCATTAAATAATGATTATTGATTCACACTGTCATTTAGACGCACTTTTATCTCCCCCCCCTCTCTCTTTTTCCACGTCATTGAATGATCGTGTTCATGTAAAACATTCGGTCTATTTTATTACGATGTCAACATCTCCGTTGGATTGGCGGAATCAATTAGAACGCTCTCAAACGTTTGAAAATGTTTTTTGTGCATTAGGGGTTCACCCTTGGTATGTTCAGGATATAGATTTAACCTATTTAGTTCAGCTTGAACGTCTGTTTATGACGGAGTTAGTTGTGGCGTTAGGGGAGGTTGGTTTAGATTTTACTCCCCTTTATAAAGAGAGTCGCACGTTACAACTTGAAATTCTGGTTGAGCAGTTGGCTTTAGCAAGGCGCTTTGAAAAGCCTGTCTCGCTGCATGTTAGAAAGGCGCATAATGAAATGTTAGAGATTTTATCGAATACCGCTGTAAAGGGTGCTGTTCACGGCTTAGGCGCGAGTAAAGAGTTGGCTCAGTCCTATGTTGATTTGGGCTTTAAAATTGGTGTGAATGGGGTTTTAAAGAGAGACAATGCGCGTCGTTATCATGAGCTAGTGCGCTATTTTGGTTTAGATTATTTAGTATTAGAGACCGATTTTCCACATGTTAAAATAGCTCCTTCTGAAGTCTCTTTTTTAAGTGATATTGTTTTAGTGGCAGAAAAGGTTGCTTCTATCTTGAATACTTCGGTAGAAAATGTGCTGGAAAAAATGACGTTGAATACGCAAGAAGCTTTTAATTTAAGTGGAGTTTTAAATGGAAAATGATTTGATTGCTACGAACCCTTTATTTGAACGTAGCTTGTTGGTTTTTGGCGAACGTGGGCTTGTCAATTTACAGCAGTCTCATGTTTTGATTGCTGGTATTGGTGGCGTGGGTGGTTTTGTCGCCGAGGCATTAGCGAGAGCGGGTGTTGGCGCGATTACGTTATTAGATCATGATCAAGTAAGTGCTTCGAATAAAAACCGTCAGTTGGTGGCGTTAGATTCTACCATTGGTTTTAATAAAGTGGATGTGATGAAAGCACGTATTTTAGATATTAATCCTGCCTGTCAGGTTGAACTTTCTTATCAATTTATTCGTCCAGAAGATATGGATGATATTTTATCTCGCCCCTATGATTTTGTTGTCGATGCGATTGATAGCCTGAATTGTAAGGTCGCTTTGGTGGTCACGGCTTTAAAGAGAGGTCTTCCGATTGTTTCGAGTATGGGAGCGGGTCGACGAGTTGACCCTTCTAAAATCGTATTAGCGGATATCTCTAAGACACATGGCTGCGCATTAGCGCGAAATATGCGGCAAAGACTTAAAAAACAGGGAATTAAAAAAGGACTATTGACGGTATTCTCAACGGAAGTCCCAAATGCTCCTGGGCCAATGGAAGCAATTGAAGGTGCTCGAGGTAGAGTAGTGAATGGGACTGCCAGCTATATGCCGGGGATTTTTGGCTTAATGCTGGCTGGAAAGGTGATTTCGTTATTAGCAGAATCGAAAGAATAGAGAGGTAGGTTGTCAATTAATGAGCGGAAATAACCCTGTCTGCTTAATGGTTTTACTCGCGTGTTTTATCTCTCCATCAGATTCAAGTTTTTTGATGACACGTTGAATCGTTTTTTGGTTTTGCGGGAAAGGTGCGCCTGCTTTAAGGCTTTTGTCGTATAGAATTTTTAGTAAAAGATAATCGAGTCCTGTTAACAGCTCAATTTTACTGGCATCGTTTGCAATACTTGGGTTGACCCAGTCGGAGTCATTTGGTAACCCTAAAATTTGAGTGGTTTCTTCAACGATACAGGTGATGAGCAACCCGCGACTAAAGACGTGATCCACAGGCAAGATAACTTGTGCTTCTATAATTGCATTGTTTTTGTTTTTATTGAAGCTTGCCATGCAGTGGCTTTTCTGAGCCATATATTTTACTTGGCTTCCGGCAACAGATTTAATGACTTTGCTATAAGAGGCGTCAGGTGTTAGGTGTATGGATAAATTTGCTTTACCTTTGTTGTGTGATTTATGGGGTTGAATTGAGTGACCTGTAATGTTCTGTAAGTGAAGTAGGTGTGCATCAAAGAGCCGTTCAATAAGATGGTTTTTTTTCATGCCGCTATGGTAAACAAATTCATAACGGATTGGCTCTTTCCATTTTAATACTCGTTTCTGAGTTGATCGGTACTCATTTTTTAATGCGATTTCATTGAAAGCACTTTGAATATAAGCAGTATCTTGCCATTGTTTAAGGCTGTCTTCTGTCAGTGCATAGCTTGATGAAGACAGTAGGATGAAAACACTTAAGATAATGCTTTTAATGGTGCGTGCTGAAATCATTTCTAAAAAAATCCTAGGGATAATTATTCATTTATTGGTTATAAAGGGTGTGTTTGTTTTCTCATTGCATTATGCATAGTTCGCTTAAGCATAAGTTGATTTTGCTCAATATCCCTGCTATTGGTAGAGTTTTTTTAATTCAGTAATTTTTTAAGGTAATAACCCGTGTGAGATGCTTTCTGTTTGGAAATATCTTCGGGCGTTCCTGTTGCAATAATTTCCCCCCCTAGTGACCCTCCTTCAGGGCCTAAGTCAATCACCCAGTCGGCTGTCTTAATTACATCAAGATTGTGTTCAATGATCACGATGGTATTGCCTTGATCACGTAAGTAACCAATTACTTTCAGTAGCAACTCAATATCATGAAAGTGCAGTCCGGTGGTGGGTTCGTCAAGGATGTAAAGTGTGTTGCCCGTATCCCGTTTTGAGAGCTCTTTGGCGAGCTTAACCCTTTGCGCTTCACCGCCTGATAGCGTGGTGGCTCGCTGGCCTAATTTAATGTATCCCAAGCCGACTTCCATGAGCATTTGTAGTTTCCGGGAGATCACTGGAATGACATCAAAAAAGGCTCTTGCGTCTTCAATGGTCATCTCTAAAATTTGATGAATATTTTTGCCTTTATATTGCACTTGTAAGGTTTCACGATTATAGCGTGCGCCTTTGCAGGCATCGCAAGCGACATAGACATCGGGTAGAAAATGCATTTCCACTTTTAATACACCATCTCCTTGGCATGCTTCACAACGTCCCCCTTTGACATTAAAACTAAACCGTCCAGGTGAATAACCGCGTGCGCGCGATTCTGGCGTCGCGGCAAGCAGCTCTCGAATAGGGGTAAATAACCCTGTATAGGTCGCAGGGTTGGAGCGTGGTGTTCTTCCGATGGCACTTTGGTCGATATTGACCGATTTATCAAAGTGCTCCATGCCGTTTACCGCAGAGTATTCAGCAGGTGTGTGCATCGCTTTATTAAGCATGTTCGCGGCTAGCTTAGAAAGGGTGCCGTTAATTAATGTTGATTTTCCAGAACCCGATACCCCCGTCACACAAGTTAGTAATCCCGCAGGTATTTTTAGGGTTACATTTTTAAGGTTATTACCACGTGCACCTTCAATAGTAAGCCACTTATCTTTTTGTGGGGCTAAACGTTGTGTAGGCACTTCAATTTTTCGTTTACCGCTTAAGTATTGACCGGTTAAGGAGTTGGGGTCGGCGGCGACAAATTCAGGTGTTCCCTGTGACATAATGCGCCCACCATGAATGCCCGCGCCAGGGCCAATGTCTAGCACATGGTCGGCGGCACGAATGGCATCTTCATCGTGTTCAACCATAATCACAGTATTCCCTAAGTCGCGTAGATGAATTAACGTGGATAACAGACGATCATTATCGCGTTGATGCAATCCAATGGACGGCTCATCCAGTACATACATCACACCGACCAACCCCGCACCAATTTGACTGGCTAAGCGGATACGCTGTGCTTCACCACCTGACAAAGTGTCGGCACTGCGGTTTAAGCTGAGGTAGTTCAGGCCAACGTTAACTAAAAACGTGAGGCGATTATGCACCTCTTTTACTATTTTACTGGCAACTTGGCCTTTAGCACCCTCTAAGGTGAGCTGGGCAAAAATGTCATGTAGTTCGCCAATGGGCAGTTCCGTTAAGGAGGGCAGGCTACGATCATCGACAAAAACATGACGTGCCGTTTCATTTAAGCGTGCGCCTTTGCAACTGGAGCAGGGTTGGCTAATACGGTATTTATCCAATTCATCTCGAACCGCTTTGCTTTCTGTTTCAGCAAAGCGACGCTCCATATTGGGAATAACCCCTTCAAAACGTCGAGTATCACTGTATTTTCCATGAGGAAGGGGAAGTTTTTCTTTTCCTGAACCAAATAAAATAATCTGTTGTTGCTGGGTGGTGAGCGCTTGCCAAGGAGTTTCAATATCAAATTGATAGTAATCCGCTACTGCTTTTAACAGATCATAGTAATATTTATGACGGCGATCCCAGCCACGAATTACACCACCCGCTAAACTCAATTCCGGATGGGTGATAACTCTTTCAGGGATAAAGGTCTCTTTTACCCCCAGACCATCACAGGTTGGGCAGGCGCCGTGTGGGTTATTGAATGAAAAAATTCGGGGCTCTAATTCCGAAACGCTGTAGCCACATTGGGGGCAAGAAAATTTTTCAGAGAAGAGCAGTTCAAAGTCATCTTGTTCATCCATAGGGAGCACTTGTGCCACGCCATCGGCTAAACGCAAAGCGGTTTCAAAAGACTCGGCTAAACGTTGTTTTAAGTCGGTGCGAACTTTAAAGCGATCAACAATCACATCAATGGTGTGCTTTTTATTCTTCTCAAGCTGTATGCTGCCATCTAATTCATGCACTTGACCGTTAATGCGAGCACGAATAAATCCTTGTGCTTGAAGTTCCTCTAATAAATGAACGTGTTCTCCTTTTTTGCCTCGAATAATCGGGGCAACCAATAGGCACTTTGTGCCTTCGGGTAGAGCGAGCGTATGGTCAACCATTTGACTTACGGTTTGTGCTTCTAAATCACAACCATGTTGTGGGCAACGTGGTGTTCCAGCACGCGCAAAAAGCAAGCGTAGGTAGTCATAAATTTCAGTAACCGTACCAACGGTTGAACGTGGATTATGAGAGGTGGATTTTTGCTCAATTGAGATTGCTGGAGAGAGTCCTTCAATATGATCGATATCCGGTTTTTCCATAATCGATAAAAATTGGCGGGCATAGGCGGAAAGCGACTCGACATAGCGGCGCTGACCTTCGGCATAAATGGTATCGAAGGCAAGGGAAGATTTTCCCGAGCCAGAAAGCCCTGTGATGACGATTAACTTATCACGAGGCAGCGTTACATCAATGTTTTTTAAATTGTGCGTGCGTGCCCCTTGGATAATAATGTTTTCTAACATGCCCTGTCCGTTCATCTTGGATTAAAGGAGGCATTATAACAATTTAATTTAGGTTGAGACCTTTGCACGAGAGGGGCGCGAGAGAAAAAAGAGATGAAATTTGGCTGATTGAGGCGGAAATCGTAGTGAATCCCTAGGTATTCGCAAGGTTTTTAACAAAAATCAGGCGGATTTCAGCCTTTTTTATACCCTAGGGTACCCTCTCTTGAGCACGCTCAATTCTCCTTGTCCGTGGGTCCTTTCGTGCAAAGGTCTCAGGTTAAGCTTTCAAGATAAGCAGATCATTGAGGAAGTAATAATACGCCAGATATATTAACGGTAAGTGTACTTTGGCCAGATTTAATAGCGGGTGCTGTCATGCTTTTCGTCGAGACCATCCGACTGGTAAATACAACATTTTGTTGGGTGCTTATCGGGGTCGGAGGGTTGATTCGGGTTTCGATTAGCTGATAGTTTGGTGAGCCAAGGGCTTCGGCAATTAATGTTGCTTGTTGCTGAAAGGTTTGTAGTGCAGTAAGTGTGAGTTGTTGTATGGCTTTTTGTTTTTGTTTGGCAGAAACCTTGAAGTGCATCGATTGATATTCCAGTTGTTTTTGCAGCTTAGTGAGAACATTGAGTTGCGTTGAGTTCGCGTCCAACGTGATAATCAAAGATTGACTGCCATTCCAGTGGCGAATATTCTCCCCTTTGTTGTATATAGGGTGAACACGATATTGGGCGGTTTTGACTTTAATGTTGGGGTATTCTTTTAAAGTAGTCGTTGCGGTTTGCATTTTACGATTGATCTCTTCCATAACCATGTTTGCAGAGCGAGCTTGTGCTGAGGCTTTTAAGGTGATAATTAGCGTGTCATTGTCCATCTGTTGAGATTCAGAGATGGAGAAAAAGACTTTATTGCCTGATATTTGAGGTGTTAACTCATTAGAAGGGGGAGGAAGAAAATTTTGATTCGCTAGGAGCGGTGTCGTAATACAGGTTAGACAGAGGGTTAAGGAGGTCGTAAATTGTTTGAGCCATCGCGGAGAGGAAAAAGATAACATAGTCACTGCCTTTGAATATCTGAAAAGAATCATTTGATTATAACGTAGCACATTTATAAGGAGTGTTATAATTTAGCGTTTAGTTTTTTAATCAACGTTACCTCTGTTTTGTTCGATCAGTTAACGTATTTGTATTGTAGGATTTATTACCACTATGTCAGTTCCTGAACCCAATGCCATGAGCCCTGTTGAACGTCGAGCCGCCTTTTCAATTGCGGGTATTTTTTCAACTCGAATGCTGGGATTGTTTATGATTTTCCCCGTATTTGCCCTCTTTGCAGAAGATGAATTTGCAGGGGTAACAGGTATGCAAATTGGGATTGCCATGGGTATTTACGGCTTAACCCAAGCTTTCTTACAAATCCCTTATGGCATGTTGTCCGATAAATACGGTCGAAAACCATTGATTGTTGCAGGAATGGTGGTCTTTATGATTGGCTCGATGATTTGTGCAGTGGCCGAATCCATGGAGATGATGATTCTAGGTCGGGCAATTCAGGGCATGGGAGCGGTGGCCGCGGTATTAATGGCCTCAGTAGGGGATTTAGTTACTGAGCAATTTCGATTGCGAGCGATGTCGATTGTCGGCATCACCATCGGACTCTCTTTTACTTTATCGTTGATTGCGGGTCCCGTATTAGCCTCTTGGTTTGGGGTAAGAGGGATATTTTGGGTGATTGCAGGGTTAGCCGTTGCAGGGATGTTGCTGGTTAAGTTTGCGATGCCAAACATTGAAAAACAAGAGTTTCAACGCGAGGCACAAGCGGTTCCTAGCCAGTTTAAAGAGATTCTAAAAAACAAACAGTTGTTAAGGCTTGATCTTGGAGTGTTTGTACTGCATGCGATGTTAACCGCCATGTTTATTGTGTTGCCATTAAGCTTAAGAGATAACGCAGATTTAGATGTGTTAAGTCATTGGATTATCTACCTTCCTGTTATGTTGCTCTCCTTTGCTTTCATGGTACCCTTTATTATTCAGGCCGAAAGTAAAGGCCGTATGAAACATATGTTTGTGGGGGCTGTTGCCACCATTACATTGGTTCAGTTGGCCTTTGTGGGGATCGAAAATAGTTTTTGGACACTGTTTAGTTTATTACTTATTTTCTTCACCGCATTTAACTTACTTGAAGCCTCCTTGCCCTCATTAGTGGTCAAGCTCTCACCTGCAGATAAAAAGGGAACGGCCAGTGGTATCTATTCGACCAGTCAGTTTTTAGGCGCTGCGGCCGGGGGTGTATTGGGTGGTTATTTTTATCAGTATTACGGTTATAATGGCGTTTTTATCTTTACCGCTGTTATTGGAGCCATTTGGTTCATTGCCGCCATAACCATGGAAAATCCATTGCCATTAAGTATCGCTTCCGTTCCATTAGGAGAAATAGATCCGAGCAGTGTGAAAGAGATAGAACAAAAATTACTCTCCTATGACGGAGTGTATGAAGCCGTAGTCTTAGTTGATGAGCAGCGAGCGTATTTCAAAGTAGATCGAAAAATTGTGAATGAATCCGCCTTAATTACTTACATTGAACAAAGTCGATAGTCTTACAGCGAGGCGCTTTGTACAAAGGCCTCACTGAAATTAGAATTTAAAAAAGAGAGAATATAAATATGCGTGGTATTAATAAAGTGATTTTAGTGGGTACTTTGGGTGCCGATCCAGATGTAAAGTATGCCGCCAATGGTAATGCGATTGCAAATTTGAGCGTGGCAACCAGTGAAGAGTGGAACGATAAGAACACTGGACAAAAACAGCAAAAAACTGAGTGGCACCGTGTAACCATCTTTGGAAAACTGGCTGAAATCGCTGGGCAGTATTTGAGAAAAGGTTCTCAAGTCTATTTAGAAGGGAAGTTACAAACTCGAAAGTGGCAAGATCAAAATGGTCAAGATCGTTATACCACCGAAGTGGTACTTAGTGGCTTTGATGGCACGATGCAAATGCTGGGTGGTGCAAATCGTTCAGGAGGAGATGCCTCCTTTGATCAAGGTGGAGGGTTGAATCAATCGCCACAACAAAATCAATTTCAACCACGTAATCAGGCGGCGCCTATGCAACAAGGGCAAGCACCTGTTAACCCGATGGGACAAAATATGGGAGGGCAAGGCCAATCGTCAGCACCACAAAAAGCGCCCGCGTATGCACCAAATGATTTTGACGATGATGATGTTCCGTTTTGAAAACCACAATAAATAAGAATGTTGACTAAAAGAGACCTTTGCACGAGAGGATATACGGATAAAAAAGGCTGAAATATGTCCGATTTTTGTTGAAAATCTTGTGAATAGCTGGCTATTCCCTGCGATTTCCGCCTCAATCAACCAAATTTCATCTCTTTTTTCTCTCGTACCCCTCTCGTGCAAAGGTCTCTAAAAATAAATAAAGCCCTGAATATTCGGGGCTTTTTTATGCCTGTTATTTTTCGGAATGGAGCTGCTGTAGCAGGTCCTGAAAAACAGGGTTGCTTTTTAACAGGGAGCGACCGGCATGGATGAGTTTTGTAATTTCTGGTTCGCTTAGAGATAAACTGGTGGGAATTTGATTAAATTCTATCCGTTGTTCTGGCGTTCTGAACTGGTTGAAGTTCAGTTGAATAAAAAATGGCGTGACTTGGTGTTGAGGCGTGGACAGCTCAATACTCCATTTGGTTAGAGCGTTGGAAAATAAATTTAAGGTGCTGGCATTATAGCGGTGAATCTGAATGTCGGTCATCGCATCAATACTCTCTTTAATGCTTGGGACTTTATTCGAAAGTCGAAACTCAGGAGAGGATTGTGTTGATGCATCGACCGAAATAACGGCTAACCATTTAGCGGGTGGTTTTCCTATGCGGTGTGCAAAATGTGTTGCACCACCAGAGAGTTCTACGGCTTCATAGATGGCACGTAGTCCTAAATTGTCAGTAATCCCTCCGTCAACTAAGTGTAGGTAAGGATACGTTGTGTTGAGGTAGTCGTTGAGCCCGTCGGCTACTTGCTTGAGCTCGCTGTTTTTTTGAGCATATTGGGTGGCTTGTTGTAGTTTTTGCTGTGCTTGGTTATTACAAGGCTGAAAGTTTTGAATAATAACTGGGTTAAAGACGACGGGAACCGCTGCTGAGGCCGCAACGGCTCGTGCAATTGGATAGTTATTAATATCCGAGCAAATGAGGTTGAAATATTCCTGAACAAATGAAAAGCGTACGCCATTACCTAGGTCAGAGGCATTAATTAAAATGAGTGGTCGATCGGGATGGTTAAGGTCTTTGAAAGTCGCATTTTTAAACAGAATATTATTGTATATTTGAACTGCAATTTCAGTTCTTCCAGTCGTCAAAAACCAACTGAATGGGCTGAGAATGCCAGAAATAATGGTATCTTCAATATTTTGTTGTAACATCGCTTTTTTAAATTTTGTAAAGGTTTTTTTACCATGCAGACCATAGTAGGCAGCAATAAAGCTCCCACCTGATACCGCACTGATAAGATCGATTTCATCAATTAAGCGAGCGTGTTTGTTTTGATGCGGAATGGAAGTTTGTTCTAACTCTTGCAATACTCCATAGGCAAAGGCAGCCGCTCGGGTACCCCCTCCTGAAAAAGCTAAGGCAAGTGTAATATTACCACGGGGACGGGACTTTAATTTTGTGGTAATAGAGTACTCAGTCTCTTTTGTATGGTTAAGCCCCTTTTTTTCTTGCTTTTGGTTATGCACTACCCCATAGGATGAGCACCCAGACAGGGTAAAAAACAATAAGCATAAACTGAGTAAGGGAATTTGATTGGATTGCATCATTAAATCTTAATATTGTGTAAAATAATAGGTATCATAACATGGGTGTTTTAATCATTTTAGGGGCGGGGTCAGTATGAGTTTATTGGATAATAGCAGCGTGTTTAATGTAGACTCTGCTCTGCTGGATTCGGTGTTGAATCATACTCCATTATGTATCGCGTTTAAAAACATGTCTGGTAAGATTATCCGAGTAAATCAATTGTTTGCGCACTTATTTGGTTTAAGTGAATCAGAAGTGATTGGTAAGTTTGAGGCTGAGCTCTTTCCGCTGGAGCTTGGTAAAGAGCTCTCTAAATTGGATGCGAAAGTTACTGCAGAGGCACGTTTTTTTGAAAAAGAGATTGTACTTTCGATCAAAGGAGTTCAGCGAGTTTTTATGCTGATTAAATTCCCTTGGTTAACGGAACAGCAGGAGGAGTTTGGTATTGGCTGCATTTTGACAGATATTACGCACACAAAATGGTTAGAAAAAAAATATGGCCTAGCACAAAAGGTGATTGAAAATGCAGCGGAAGCTGTCGTGTTTACCGATGCTCAAGGATTGATTGTTGATGTTAATGATGCGTATCAAAATATTACAGGGTATCGACGCTCCGAATTAATTGGGAAAAATCCAAATGTATTGAAATCAGGTCGACATGACCGGCAATTTTATCAAGCTATGTGGATGCAAATTAAAGAACAGGGTGCTTGGAGTGGAGAGGTCTGGGACCGACGAAAGAACGGTGAAATCTACCCCAAATGGTTAATGATTAATGCCATGACCGATGATGATGGCATTCCAACAGGGTATGTTGGTATTTTTAATGATCTTTCTGAGAAAAAAGAAGCAGAGGAAAAGCTTGAAGAGCTCTCTTTTTATGATCCTTTAACGCATCTTCCTAATAGAGTGTTATTTTATGATCGCCTCTCAGTTGGCATCTCAATCGCAAAGCGTGAGAAACATCAATTGGCCGTGCTGATGATTGATTTAGATCGTTTTAAAGTTATTAATGACTCCTTAGGGCATAATATAGGGGATGAGTTATTAGAGTTGATTGCAAAGCGTTTTTTAACCTTGGGGCGAGAGTCTGATACCGTCGCTCGGTTAGGGGGAGACGAATTTGCGATATTGCTGCCGGAATTAAAAAGTGCGGAAGATGCTTCGGTTGTTGCGCAAAATGTGATTGATGCCTTGTTAGCGCCCTTTAGCCTTGAGGAGCATAATATTAATATCGGTGCTAGTATCGGTATCTCTATTTTCCCGTGTGATGGTGCGGATGTTAATGGTTTAGTCAAACGGGCTGAACTGGCGCTTTATAAAGCAAAGGAGCAGGGGAGAAATAATTACCAATATTTTAGCCAAGAACTGCAAGATGCCGTGTTCGACCAGTTAGAGATGGAAGATGAAATGCGTCATGCGATTGAAAATGAGGAATTTACCCTCTTTTTTCAACCGAAAATCTCATTGGCTACCAATAAGATTACTGGGATGGAAGCACTGGTACGCTGGATTCATCCTGAAAAAGGGCTTATTCCACCCGATCGATTTATTCCGCTAGCAGAGGAGAGTGGCTTAATTATTCCTCTAGGTGAGTGGATTTTACAAACAGCTTGTCGTGAAACAGCAGATTGGGTGAAGCGTTATGACGACTCCTTGGTGGTAGCGGTTAACTTGTCAGCGAAGCAGTTTAAGGCCGATAATTTATTAGAAACTATTCAAAAAACACTACATGATTATCGACTAGACCCTAAAAATATTGAATTAGAAATTACCGAAAGTTGCGTGATGGAGGATGTGGAAGGCGCTTTGCAAACAATGAAAGACTTTAGAGAAAATCATTTAAAACTCGCCATTGATGATTTTGGTACCGGTTACTCTTCGCTGGGGTATTTAAAGCAGTTTCCAATGAGTACTTTAAAAATAGATCGTTCTTTTGTGATGGATTTAACAACCGATTCAGACGATGCCGCCATTGTTGAAGTGGTTATTTTATTGGCTGAAAAGTTAGGGTTAGAGGTGGTTGCAGAAGGGGTAGAAACCGAGGCACAGCTTGAGTTTTTACGATTACAGGGGTGTCAGTATGTTCAGGGCTACCTCTTAAGTCGACCTTTACCTGCGGAGGAGTTTGAACAGTTTTTAAAAAAGTCGTATAAATGTAGTTAAATTTTAAGGGTATTGGCCGATACCTATCTATAGAGGTATTTATCCATGCATAATCCAAAACCCATTTCACCCTCGGCTCGATACTTTATCAAGCTACTTGAAAAGCGTTCACTCGAAATTCAGCAAGAGCTGGCATCGAAGTCTTTAGCATCACAAGAAGTTGCATTTGAGGAAATTGATCTGTTCTTTAAACAGATTATGTCGCAAAATATATTTATTTATACTGTGGGGCAAAATGGTAAGAAAGAATCAACGATCTTAGCAAAAGCTGTTTTTAGTATGAGCCAAGTGATTCGGATTTTTTACAGCACAAGCTTTGATGATGAACAATCGGGTTTTATTCGCATTAGAGCAGACCGAGAGTTACAGTTAATTATTGTTGAGCGAATGCATGGTGTTCGTCCACGGCCAGAGCGACTGTACAGTAGCTTAGATCAATGTCATGTGATTCGGTTTTTAATTCGTTGGATTATGCGTCGTGTGGATTGGAGTAAAACCAAGTTAGCTAACTTGGAGCTGTATCGGCGTTATCATCAAGAGTTACAGAAGGAAGCCGAAGCGAAAATGAATGCAGCACTAGTGCAGCAAGAGCAGGAGCGTGTTCAGCGGGAGTATGAAGCGCACATGAGGCGTAGAAAAGTACGAAGGCTTAATTATAAAAGTTAAAATCATTTAATGTGTGCGGTTTACCGCTAAGTCAGCTAAAGCACATAGAGCGGTTTTTAGAGGGCTATCCTCAAGTGGTGTTAAAGCCATTTTTGCTAACGCCGCTTCTTCTTGTGCAACGTTTTGGGTGTACTCAATTGCGCCGGATTGTTTAATGATCTGAGTCACTTCATTTAGGAGTGTCACCCCTTCCGATTCGATTGCACGACGAATGATCTCTTTTTCTTCTTTCGAGCCACTTTCCAACGTATATATTAATGGAAGCGTTGGCTTGCCTTCTGCGAGATCATCTCCTACGTTTTTACCTAATTCACTCTCATCTGCCGTATAGTCTAAAACATCATCAATCAGCTGAAATGCTGCGCCTAGGTGACGACCATAAGCGATAAAGGCCTCTTCAAGCTCAGGCTTATTTGCAAGAATAGGTCCCATTTGAGTGGCGGCTTCAAAAAGTTTTGCTGTTTTACGGTGAATAACCTCCATATAACGCGCCTTAGTCGTGTCCGCATCATGGCAGTTGAGTAGTTGTAATACCTCACCCTCTGCAATAACGTTGGTCGCTTCAGACATGACTTGCATAATACGAATGTTGCCTGGTTCAACCATCATCTCAAAAGACCTTGAGTAGAGAAAATCGCCAACCAGTACACTGGCTGCATTGCCCCAAACTTCATTTGCGGTTTTATTACCACGGCGAGTATCTGACTCATCAACCACGTCATCATGTAGCAGTGTGGAAGTATGAATAAACTCAATCACAGCCGCCATTAAACAGTGCTCTGAGCCTTGATAGCCACATGCACGGGCAGATAACAGTACCAGTAGCGGTCTTAAGCGTTTTCCGCCACTGTTTATAATATAGTGCCCTATTTGATTGATGAGCACGACATCGGACGATAGACGTTTTAAAATAAGTTGATCAACGGCTTGGATGTCATCTTGAATAAGGGATTGAATATCAGATAAAGTCATTGTGGATTAGGCACTCTTGGCCAAGATAAAGTTATGAAAAAAGCAATTTTAGTATGAATAGCTTAATGGTGCTAGTACTTTCATTGGTTTGAGTAATATTAAATCGTTCCTGTCACTTGGTTTGGACCGCGAATATTTGAATTATGCTCCTAAAGGGTAAATAAAAATAAACTTTGTTTTGACCTCCTTATGAAAAGTCTATATAATTCCGCCTTTGTCGCAATTAGCGGCTGTAATAAACAGAATTTAGAATCCGGGAGAAGTTCCATGTATGCGGTAATTAAAACCGGTGGTAAGCAGTATCGAGTTCGAGAAGGTCAAGTATTACGCGTTGAGTCTTTGAATGTTGAAGCAGGTGATGCAGTAGAGTTTGACGAAGTGTTGATGGTAGGTGAAGGCGCTGACATTAAAGTTGGTACACCGATTGTTGAAGGTGCTAAAGTTTCTGCGACAGTTGAATCAAACGGTCGTGGTAAAAAAGTTACTATCATCAAGTTCCGTCGTCGTAAGAACAGATCGAAGACTAAGCAAGGCCACCGCCAAAATTATACTGAAATTAAAATAGGTACAATTTCAGCTTAATCGCAGCTGAAACCGTACTTAATAATTGAATTTAAAACAGCCATTATTTCTGAGTAGGGAATAATGCTGTTAACAAAAGGACGAACCCATGGCTCATAAAAAAGCAGCAGGTAGTACTAAGAATGGTCGCGACTCCAATGCTAAGCGTTTAGGCGTTAAAGCATTTGGTGGAGAAGTTGTTTCAGCAGGTAGCATTATTGTTCGCCAGCGTGGAACAAAGTTTCACCCAGGTGTTAACGTTGGACGTGGTAAAGACGATACCTTATTTGCAAAAGCAGATGGTGCCGTTGCATTTGTATCAAAAGGTAAGCCATTACGTACTTACGTAACGATTGTTTCTGAATAAATTTCAGTTCTTCGTTTAACAAAAACGCCCCGCTTTGACGGGGCGTTTTTGTTTATATAAAATGAGGCTTTTGCACGAAAGAATGCACGGACAAGGTGAATTGAGAGTGCTCAAGAGAGGGTGCCCTGGGGTATAAAAAAGGTTGAAATACGCCTGATTTTTGTTGAAGCTCTTGCGAATTCCTAGCGATTCCCTGAAGTTTTTGCCTTAATCAGCAAAATTTCATCTCTTTTTTCTCTCGCGTCTTTTCGTGAAAATGTCTCAGAATAAGCCCCCCCTTTTTTAGAAATAAAAGGGGCGAATTGAACGATAAAAAAGGGTACAGCATGCAGTTTGTTGATGAATCTTCCATTCATGTAGAAGCCGGTCGCGGAGGAAATGGTGTTGCCAGCTTTCGTCGTGAAAAATATATTCCATTTGGTGGCCCCAATGGCGGTGACGGGGGGGATGGAGGAAGCATTTATCTTGAAGCAAACCGTAACTTAAATACCCTAGTAGATTTTCGTTTTACCAAAAATTACCGTGCTCAGAACGGTCAAGCAGGGATGGGCCAACAAAAAACGGGCGCCGCGGGTGAAGATTTAATCATTATGGTTCCCGTCGGGACCAAAGTAACCGATGTGGACTCTTTAGAAGTCCTTGGTGATTTAACCGTTCATGGTCAGCGCTTAAAAGTCGCCGAAGGCGGACGTCATGGTTTGGGTAATATTCACTTTAAAAGTAGTCGTAATCGAAGCCCAAGACAGTGTACAACGGGTGAGGATGGTGAAGAGCGCAATCTGCGTTTAGAGTTAATTGTTTTGGCGGATGTTGGTTTGCTTGGCCTACCAAATGCGGGTAAATCGAGTTTAATTACAGCGGTTTCTGCGGCACGCCCTAAGGTTGCCAATTACCCTTTTACCACTTTGTATCCTAATCTGGGGGTGGTCAGTGTGTCACCTGAAACCAGTTTTGTGATGGCCGATATTCCGGGGTTAATTGAGGGCGCATCTGAAGGAGCTGGGCTAGGGCAGCAGTTTTTAAAGCACCTTTCTCGTACCGGGCTGTTATTGCATGTGGTGGATATCGCGCCACTGGAAGAGACGGATCCGGTTGATGATATTCGAATTATTGCCAAAGAGTTAGAAAAGTACAGTGATGAAATTGCAGGTAAAGAGCGCTGGCTCGTTTTAAATAAAACAGACCTCCTCTTACCCGATGAGGTGGAAGCATTGTGTGCTCGTATCGTATCTGAAATTGAGTGGCAAGGACCGGTTTATCAAATCTCTGCCGTCTTAAGAGAGGGCACTAAAAAGTTGGTCAATGACATCGCTTATGCACTCGAGAAAAATCGCATTGAGATGGTAGAAGAAGATGCTCCAGTACGCGCCTCAGTCGATGAAGATTTTGAATTCTAATTTATGGTGATTAAGTGAACCGTTCGGAGCTAAAGCAGACTAAGCGTTGGGTCATTAAAATTGGCAGCGCCTTATTGACGGATGATGGCAAAGGTTTAAATGTTGAAGCATTAGGTCGCTGGGTCTCTCAAATGGCGATGCTTAAGGCTCGGGGCATCGAGGTGGTGTTAGTCTCCTCAGGTTCCATTGCCGAAGGAATGACCCGCTTGGGATGGGCTGTACGCCCAACGGCATTAAATGAATTACAAGCCGCGGCTGCCGTGGGGCAAATGGGCTTGATTCAAGCCTATGAATCGCAGTTTTCAGTCTTTGATCTACACACCGCACAAATCTTAATTACGCATGACGATCTCTCAAATCGTAAGCGTTACCTCAATGTTAAAAGCACCATTCAAACCCTTCTAAAGCATGATGTTGTTCCCATTATTAATGAAAATGATACCGTAGTAACCGATGAAATTTGCTTTGGAGACAATGATACCTTAGCCGCCTTAACCGCCAATTTAATCTCCGCAGAGGTGCTAGTGATTTTGACCGATCAGAATGGGCTCTATACAGATAATCCGCGTGAAAATCCAGATGCTACATTGATTGATGAGGTATTGGTGAGCTGTCGAGAGATTGAAAATATGGCCAGTGCTGAGGGCGGACATTTAGGTAAGGGAGGCATGTATACCAAAGTGATGGCGGCGAAACGTGCGGCTCGCTCGGGAACGGCCACACTGATTGCTTCGGGCAATGAAGAGAATATTCTACTAAAACTTCTTAATGGAGAGGTGGCTGGTACCTTGTTAATTCCTGACTTAGAGCCTCTGACCGCGCGACAGCAGTGGTTAGCGGGGCACTTACAAGCCAAGGGTACGTTTGTTTTAGATGATGGTGCCGTCGAGGTGCTTAAGCGCTCTGGTCGTAGTTTATTACCTGTGGGGGTTGTCTCACAGCGTGGTGATTTTTCCCGGGGTGAAATGGTCGTCTGTTATGATGGCAATGGGCAAGAGGTTGCGAGAGGGTTAGTGAATTACGCAGCCTCAGAAACCATTAAGCTACTTGGTAAGTCAAGCGATCAAATTGAGCCGATTCTAGGCTATATCGTTGAAGAGTCACTCATTCATTGTGACAATATGGTGCTTTCAATGGAATCCGCTAATAACAAATAATAGGTGCATTCCAAAGGTTTAAATAGTATTTCTAAGCGGCTTTAGCATGATGCACTTATTGCTTATTTTCGAATAATTAACCAGCCACCAATCACAATCAGTACAAGTTGTAGTGTACTTCCATTAACCCACTCTTGATTGATTAACCCTGGTAACAGTGCAAGCGCAATGATCACCAACCCAATGGTGCGATGGCGTTGTGCGCGGGTTTGTTCAGCGATCTGCTTCTCTAAGCGTACCATCATTTCGGCTTGGCTATTAAAATCAGCATGTGCGAGTTTATTTAAGCTGGCATGAAGTAGCCCTGGCATTTGCGGTGCTTGTTCTATCCAGAAGGGCAGGTTTGATTTAATATTTTTCACTAAGCCTTGCGGGCCAACACGGTCGTGCATCCACTCTTCTAAAAATGGTTTCGCGGTATCCCAAAGATCAAGTTCATCGTCCATTTGTCGTCCTAGCCCTTCAATATTCAGCAAGGTTTTTTGCAGCAGCACCAATTGAGGTTGTACTTCCATACCAAAACGGCGCGCCGTTTGAAACAGGCGCATTAAGACTAAGCCAAATGAGATCTCTTTGAGTGGGCGATCCCAGATAGGCTCACACACCGAACGAATGGCAGACTCTAGTTCATTCACGCGGGTATCTCTCGGAACCCATTCCGATTCAATGTGCAGTTCTGAGACGCGTAAGTAATCGCGGTTAAAGAAGGCTAAAAAGTTTTCAGCTAAATAGCGTTGGTCTTCGGGATCGAGTGTACCCATAATGCCAAAATCAATGGCAGCGTATCTACCATCGGGCAGAATAAAAATATTTCCTGGGTGCATGTCGGCATGAAAGAAGTTGTGCTTAAATACCTGCGTAAAGAAGATAACTACGCCCTTGGCGGATAGATCGGTAAGCGAGATACCCGCTTCCACTAACTTTTCCGTTTCGCTGATGCGAATACCGTAAATACGTTCCATGGTCATGACCCGTTCAGAGGTATGTGACCAGTAAATTTCAGGCACATACAGTAGGTCAGAGTCTTGAAAATTTCGTCTGAGTTGGGTGGCATTGGCGGCTTCTCGAACCATATCGAGTTCATCTAAAATGGTTTTTTCAAACTCTGCGACAACGTCTACAGGGTGTAAACGTTTGGCGATTTTAACCGCCGCTTCAAGTAGACGTGCTAAGCCATACATAATGGCAACATCTTGTTCAATCACTGGCAAAATATCAGGACGCACCACTTTTACAATAACATCGGTACCCGTGTGTAGCGTTGCTGCGTGTACTTGCGCAATGGAAGCGGAGGCCATCGGTTCGGTATCAAACTGAGCAAAGGCCTCTTCAACCGTTTTGCCTAACCCTTCTTCTACGAGCTGTTTGGAGTGGTCGGCATTAAACGGCGGACAGTCGTCTTGTAATTTGATTAATTCAACTGAAATATCTTCTGGTAATAGGTCTTTACGAGTAGAGAGTGCTTGACCGAGCTTAATAAAAATAGGCCCCAGTTCTTCCAGTGCGAGCCGAATTCGCTCGCCTCGCGTTCCTTCAGATTTACCGCGCCAGTTCCATGGCGCAATCATATTGAACCAGATGAGCCAAGCGTATTTGGTGTCGGTGAGTACCATTTTATCTATCTGATAATAAGTGAGGACACGGTTGATTTTGATAATGCGAAAAAATTGTTTTAGGCGTTTCATTTATTAAAGGTTCTTTTTGCGGTTAAGTGGATGTTTGGGTTTGTTGTAATTGTTGAATGCGTTTTTCAAGTGCATCAACCTCATCTGTAATGGTTTGAACCTCCTCACAAAAATGAGCAACCTGATGTTTGACCGGAACGGCTTCAAGTTCAAACTGTAGGTACTCGCGAATGGTTTGCGAGGCGGTCTGTTTTGCGTTAGTTTGAGCGCCCAGTAATGTTCGAATGCCGTGTCCCACTTTAAAGGCGATTAAGTCGCCCGTGTAGTGAGAGAGTTGCTCTTCCCAATCAATATCAAGAGAGCACAGCGCATCAATAAAACGCTGTGCAAGGTCGGTGTCACCAGAGAGTTTGGCGTGTGGCAGTTGGCGCTGTATTGGCAAGCTGGCAAAGTCAATCAGCGTGGTTTGAATCGCAGCATCCGCTTCGCCTTGCAGAGTGGTTTGCACGCTGACCGTTGTATGGGTGATTAAAAAATACAACGGTGACTCAATTGGGGTCAGAGTAAGTTCAATAACGTTATCGTCTAATGCCTTAAACGCTTCGCCCTGCATATCGTCTAAACGAATGGCGGTATTTAAGACCGACTCAATGGTTTTTGATAACGAGATTAACGCGAGATTAGGTTGTGCTTGCATGACGTACACCTTTCACTTTGTTTTTATTAAAACTTCCAGCCACGATGCAGCGCCACAATACCTTCACTCATATTTAGGTACTCCGCTTTATCAAACCCAGCGGTGAGCATCATCTGTTTTAGGGTATCTTGATCGGGATGCATTCGGATGGATTCGGCTAAATACTGGTAACTGGCTTCATCGTTGGCAATGAGTTTGCCCATTTTGGGCAGGATATTAAAGGAGTAGAAGTCGTAAAACTTGGCAAACAGCGGTTGGGTGACTTTGGAAAACTCTAAAATCATCAGTTGCCCGCCCGGTTTTAATACACGGTACAGCTCTTCGAGTGCTTTGTCTTTATTGGTGACGTTGCGTAAGCCAAACGCGATGGTGGCAAGATCAAAGGTATTGTCGGGAAAGGCGAGGGCTTCGGCGTTGGCGATGGTGTAATCGACGTTACCAACAATGCCTTCATTGATGAGACGATCTCGCCCGACACGCACCATACTTTCATTAATATCGGCTAACACCACTCTGCCTGTTTTGCCCACGCGTTTGGCAAAGGCTTTGGTTAAATCGCCCGTGCCGCCCGCTAAATCCAAAACTACGTGACCAGGGCGAATACCGCTGAGTTCAATGGTGTGACGCTTCCAAATACGGTGCACACCCAGCGACATTACATCGTTCATTATGTCGTAGTTACTGGCAACGGAGTCAAATACGCCTTTGACTTTTTTGACTTTCTCTTCAATTGGAACGTCTGAAAATCCAAAATCGATGGTGGGTTTATTTTGGCTCATAATCTTTAACCTTAACTTTGCGTTATGTATTTGTGATGTCTACGGGCGATGGGGGCGACTGATGCTTGGCTTTTAGTTTCTCTAAGTCGGGGTGCGAGTGCTTTGCTCGCATTAAGCGTCTTAGGTAGTCTGTCCAGTAATCGGCTTGATGTTTGCCTAAATCGTAAAGCCGATCCCAGGTGTAAATGCCTGTATCGTGCCCATCGTCAAAGTGTAGTTTAATGGCGTAATTACCCACGGGGGTAATCTCGGCAATGTTGACGTTTTGTTTGTCCAGTTGCAAGACCTCTTGCCCTGGCGCATGTCCTGTCACTTCGGCTGATTGTGAGTAGACGCGTAAAAACTCACAAGAGAGTTCAAAAATTTCTTCCCCCCCCTTGCTACTCTCACAAGGGAAGTGTATTTCAAGTTTTTTTGACCGTTTATGGAGCTTGATATGAGTTGGAATCGGCACGGTTTTGACTCGCTTACAAAATAAATTGTGATAAATCTTGATCGACTGCGAGTTCGCCTAAACGTTCTTCGACAAATTCTTTGGTGACTTCAAAGCGTGAGCCGGAAAGATTGGGCGCATCAAAAGAGACCTCTTCCAGTAAGCGTTCCAGTACGGTATGCAAACGACGAGCGCCAATATTTTCAGTGCCTTCGTTCACTTGAAACGCAATTTCCGCTAAACGTTGAATGCCTTCCTCAGTAAAGATCAAATCCACCCCTTCGGTTTTCATCAACGCAATCGCTTGTTGGGTTAGTGAGGCGGTGGGTTCGGTTAAGATGCGCACAAAATCTTCAACCCGTAACGATTGTAACTCCACACGAATCGGCAGACGACCTTGCAGTTCCGGAATAAGATCAGATGGCTTGGAAAGATGAAATGCCCCCGACGCAATAAATAGAATGTGGTCGGTTTTAATCATGCCGTATTTGGTGCTGACGGTACTGCCTTCAATTAACGGCAGTAGATCGCGTTGTACCCCTTCACGGGAAACATCGCCACCGCCCGCATCTTGGCGTTTGGCAACCTTATCAATCTCATCAATAAAGACAATGCCGTTTTGCTCAACGCTCTCAATCGCTTGCGCTTTAATGTCGTCTTGATTGATCAGTTTTTGCGCTTCCTCTTCGGTCAGCGCTTTTAACGCTTTTTTAATGGTGAGTTTACGCTTCTCTTTTTTGTTTTGCCCAAGGCCTTCAAACATTCCCTGCAGTTGTTGGGTCATCTCTTCCATACCCGGAGCCGCCATAATTTCAACGTGCTTGGGGGCGGCATTGAGGTCTAGTTCAATCTCTTTATCGTCCAGCTTGCCTTCACGCAGTTTTTTACGAAACTTTTGACGGGTATCCGCCATATTGTCGTAACTCTCCTCTTCGCGACCACGGGCAGGGGGGAGTAAAATATCTAAAATACGCTCTTCTGCCGCATCTTCCGCCTTGCGTTGCATGCCTTTCATCGCTTGCTCGCGCGTAATTTTCATCGCGTTTTCCATTAAATCACGAATAATGGAATCAACATCACGTCCTACATAACCCACTTCGGTAAATTTAGTGGCTTCAATTTTTAAAAAAGGCGCATTTGCAAGCTTGGCTAAACGGCGTGCAATTTCAGTTTTTCCAACCCCCGTTGGCCCAATCATTAAAATGTTTTTGGGCGTTACTTCATGACGTAACTCATCAGACAATTGGTTACGACGCCAGCGATTACGTAAGGCAATGGCAACGGCACGTTTTGCATCGGCTTGCCCAACAATATGTAAATCTAAGCTGTGTACAATCTCTTTAGGGGTCATCATTTGTTGCAGGTTTCCTTCGTGACTCGGAGGCTGTCCGAGAACTAGAATCGTAACGAAAATCACAGAAACGTTATAAGCTGGGTTTATCAAAAGAGGCGAATAGCACGGCTATTTAGCGATTTTGATAAACCCAGTTTATGATGTTTATGGGGTTTGCAGTCGGTTTTTAGTTCTCGGACAGCCTCCTTGGGGGGGGAGAATTTTTTAAATCGCATTTAAAAGAGGTTTAATGACCTCAAGTAGCTTTACGAAAGGAGTCATTATAAATTAAAAAAAGAGGGATTTGGCAAGAGTCATTTGGATAAGGAAGGATTCTGTTTGTTCTGTTTTTTTAGGGGGGGAGAAAATTTCGGTTAAAATAGTTCAATCTTTGACTCTAAGACAGAAATAATCATGGTAATTAACTTCACAAAAATGCAGGGATTAGGCAATGACTTTATGGTGGTGGATGCGATTCATCAAACCATAGAATTTTCCCCCCCCCTTATTCAACAGTGGTCAGATCGTCATTTTGGCATTGGGTTTGATCAACTGCTGGTGGTTGAAAATGCGACTCAATCGGGTGTGGATTTTCGCTATCGAATTTTTAATGCCGATGGTTCCGAGGTACAGCAGTGTGGCAATGGTGCGCGTTGTTTTGCGCGTTTTGTCTCAGAGAAAGGCTTAACCGATAAAACCGATATTACGGTCGAAACCGCGTCGGGTATTATTGTGTTGCACTTAGAAGCGAACGGCTGGGTTCGGGTAAATATGGGCGCACCAAATTTTACGCCTCAGAGCCTCCCTTTTCATCAAACAGCACAACAAGAACGTTACTCGCTCAGCGTATTCGATAAACCGATTGAGTTGGGCGCCGTCTCCATGGGCAATCCACATGCGGTATTATTGGTCGAGGACATTCAAACCGCTGAGGTCGAGCGGTTGGGTAAAGCGATAGAATCCCACGAGCAGTTTCCTGAACGAGTCAATGTCGGCTTTGCCCAAACAATAGACCGTACTCATATCGCCTTGCGCGTTTATGAACGTGGAGCCGCTGAAACCTTAGCCTGTGGTACCGGCGCTTGTGCGGCGATGGTGGTGTTAAGACAGTGGGGGTTGATCGATGAGTCGGTCACCGTTTCATTGCCCGGTGGCGACTTATTGATTCGTTGGTCGGGCGAATGGCATGATCCTGTTTGGATGAGTGGTCCAGCAGTAACCGTATTTGAAGGTGAGATAAACGTATGACAACAAAGAGCACATTGCACCCCGAAGAGGTCGTGAACTATCTGGATCAAAACCGAAAGTTCTTTCATGCCTGTCCTAATTTACTGGATGAACTGAGCATTCCACACCCTAAAACAGGTAAAGCGGTCTCTCTACTGGAGCGACAAGTCTTTCAACTAAGAGAGCAGCGCGATGCCTTAAAAGTAGAAGTGGACACCTTATTAAATATTGCAGGTGAAAATGGTCAGCTCTTTTTGAAAGTGCAAGCGTTTACCAAAGCCTTGATGGCGACCCAAACCGAACAAGCCGCGCTGGATTGCATTTACGAGCAGATGACCTCTTTATTTGAAGTCGAACACATCGCAATGGTCTCATGGGATATTCCCAAACAGTGTTTGCAAGGGTTGAGCCAGTTGGGCGTAAGTCAAACGTGGTCAGAGACCCTTAAAACCAGTTTAGAGGTCAATAAACCCGCTTGTGGTTTGGTTGAAAACGAGTGGCAAAAAGGATTGTTTCATACCCAAGAATCCATGAAATCGGTCTGTTTATTGCCATTAGGCGAGAAGAGCGTTTGGGGCGTGTTGGCATTAGGCGCACAAACCGAACGCTTTAATCCAAACTTAGGCACCTATTTTTTAACCATGATGTCAGAGCTGATTTCCGCCAAACTCAACCACCTGTTTAAGCAGAGCGATTAGAACCGCCGTGTTAAGTGACTTTTTAAGGCAGTTACAAGTACAACAAAAATCCGCGCATACCGTGTTGAACTATCAGCGGGACATCGAAGATTTTTTAGCCTTTTATTTAACGGGTTCGGCACGTAATGAAGGCTCGATAGAAGTGCGCGAAGAGCGACAGCAGATGATCGCCACGTTTGATGATTGGAAAATCATTGATTCTGAAGCCATTCGCGCTTTTTTAGCCTTTCGAGTTCAGCAGGGCATTAGCGCCCGCACCTTAGCCAGACAACTCTCCGCACTGCGCTCCTTTTATGACTACTTACTGTACGAATCCATTGTTTTAAAAAACCCTGCAAAAGGCTTAAAAGCCCCAAAACAACCACAACCCTTGCCCAAAAGTTTAGACGTAGATTGGACACAACGACTGCTCGAACAACCGCTCGAATCGTGGCAAGACGTTCGAGATCAAGCCATCTTTGAGCTGCTGTACTCCGCAGGGTTACGAGTCTCAGAGTGCGCCGATTTGGATATTTCTCCGGGGTTGGACGAACTAGACACGGGCTGGGTTCGAGTATGGGGAAAAGGGCAAAAACAACGACTCGCCCCCGTGGGTTCCAAAGCCCTGTTCGCCATTAAAAACTGGTTAACCATCCGCACAGAGCACGCCCATCCCGAAGAGCAAGCCGTGTTCGTCAATCAAAAAGGCGGGCGATTCAGTGTCCGATCCATTCAAAAAAGTTTAGACAAACGCACCCTGCAAGCAGGGCTACCGACAAAAATGTCCCCCCACCGATTACGCCACGCCTGCGCCACCCATGTATTAGAGTCCAGCGGTGATTTACGCGCGGTGCAAGAGATTCTAGGCCACGCCAGTTTATCGACCACGCAGATTTATACCAAGCTTGATTTACAGCATTTAGCGCAGGTGTATGATCAAGCGCATCCTCGAGCTAAGAAACGGAAGTGAATTGTTCTTATTTTTTGGTTGTGTAAGTTGTAAGGCTTGTGAGGTTTAATGAAATCGTAAGATTTTTACCAGCCAGTCATTCTTGCTTAATGCTATTGACTGCCATCCTTTCGTGTAAACCTCTCTATAGGGCGATTTTGTCCCTTAATACCTCTCATTATAATTAGATTTTTTCACAAATTAAGAGAGGAAAAGAGCTGTAATTTTAATAAAAGCTGAGTAAAAACAACGCTTATTTATTTTACTTATATCAATTGGTAAATTAATTATATTGTGGTTTGCTTATCTATTAAGTATTTAGTAACCGTTTTTTAAATCTAGCATTTTCTTTTCTTTTTATAATTACCCTTGAATTTAATAAGGATAATTCAAGATATAAGGATAATACAAGATGCGACTCAATAAGCTCTCTTTGGCAATTCTAACCACCTTTATATCCGCTCAAACCACCTCTGTTTTAGCGGATAATCTGGCCTCTACTACTGTTTTAGACCGTATTAGTATTACAGCAACCAAAATAGAGCGAGCCAGTAAGTTTGTTCCACAAAGTGTTGCGGTTATTGATGAAGCACAAATAGAACGCGAAAATGCGATGAATATTAATGACGTTATTGATAGTGTTCCTGGTGTGCAAGCGATTTCACAAAATAACGGTTATGACTCTCGTTTGATTATTCGTGGTGCAGGTTTAAAAGCCCCTTATGGTGTTCGTGAAATTATGGTGATGCGAGATGGCGTACCTATGACCGATCCAGACAGCTTTACTCGCTTTGATTTGATTGATATTGATGATATGGAAACGGTAGAAATCTATAAAGGGCCTGGTTCTATTTTTGCCAGTAATGCCAGCGGTGGAGTGGTTTTTATCAAGTCCAAATCGGTATTTGATGAGCAGCAAGATCGTATTAAAGTCGCAGCAGGCTCTTTTGGTAGCGTTAGTTTAAACGCTAAAAAGGCGATTACCATCAGTGAAAGTGACAGTCTTTCTGTAAACTTTTCTCACCGGAAATCAGACAATGATTGGCGTGAGTGGAATAAATTTGATACGACTCAGTTTGGTGTAAAACATGGACATATGTTTGATGACGACTCAATTTTAGAATCTGAAATTTCTTACACCGAAGCAAACTTACAACTGCCTCAATCATTAAGCGAAGCTGAGTTTTCGGCCTATAAAAAAACAGGTGAAACGACCAATACTCGTGGTGATTGGCGACAAAGCGGGCGCTACTCAAATATGTTGTTTGTGAACAGTCGTTATGAAACCCAAATGGGTGAATATACGTTTAAGCCACAAGTCTACTTTAATCACTGGGGGCACTACCACCCAGTAACAGGCATGATTAACGATACTCAAGACAATAAGGTCTTTGGAACGGATTTGGCATGGAATCGTAGCCATACGCTGTTTGATCGTCCAGCAGAATTTTTATTTGGTTTAACCGCACGTACGGATATTCGTACGAATGGTAAAAAATACACCTACCAAGATATGGATGCTGATGGCGTTGTGTTGACGGATACTAGAGGTGAATTGGCTCAGACAGAAGATAGCCAGAATACGATTCTGGGTGCTTACATTCAAGATACATTTTCGCCCATTAAGAATATGACCATTGATGTTGGTGTTCGTTTTGATCAGCTAACGATGTCGATTGATGGGAATGAGATTCTTGCCTATAACTGGTCTGGATTTGGTCCAGCTTATAAGGAGGGTGATGGTCTGTACTCTTTTGAGGAAACGTATAATCTGTTCTCGCCAAAAATTGGCTTAACCTACGCCTTAACCGAGGAGATGAATGTGTATGGCTTAATAGCGTCTTCTAACCAAGCGCCAACAGGCAGCGAAATGGAAGCCACACGAACCAATGCACCTTCGGTTGATTTAAAAGCGTATACCTCCACGAACTATGAAACAGGTTTGAAGCTACGTAGCCAATCATGGTCAGCAGACGTCTCTATTTATTACAACCCCTTAACTAATGAAATAGTGAAGGTTGATAATGGCTGGCAAGATTATTACGAAAATGCAGGTAAGACCGATAAATATGGTCTTGAGATTGCAACGGTTTATCAACTAAATCCTTCATGGGCGATTGGTTTTAATGGTTCAAAATCACAATATAAATATGATCGTTATTTGAGTGATGGCGTTGATTATTCTGGTAACTATTTAAAGTTCTCGCCTGATTACCAATACAGCGTGTTTACCGACTGGAAGAAGGGCGCTTATAGTGCGCGTATTGAGACGGCTGGCGTGAGTTCATATTATGTAGATGATGCAAATAGTGAAAAATATGATGGCTTTAATGGATTGATTAACGTGTCAGCAGGTTATGTTTATAAAGGACATAGGCTGAATTTAAGTGTTAAAAACCTTTCAGACATGCGTTATGCCACAGAAGTTTCAAAATCAAACGATATAAAAGTATATGACGTCGGCGCACCTCGTAGTGTGATGTTGAGCTACCAATACAAATACTAGGGGTTCGTGTGAAACAGGTCGAGAGAACAAGAAGTAAATTGGATCTATTAGGCTGGCCAATTATTGGTTCGTTTTTTAGTAATACTAAATTAATGTTGGCCGTGCGTTTATTGGTATTAGTCATGCTGATAACCGCCGTCTATTTTGGATTCGTGTATCCAACGGAAGAGGTCAATCCTTATACGGGGGCTATTTTCTGGTCTCTGTTTTGGCCTTTCTTTTTGATTGTGGCAATGGCGACATTAGGAACGGTGTTTTGTGGCATTTGTCCACATAGTTTTATTGGTAAATATTTAAATAGAATCGGGCCTAAAAAACCATTACCAGCGAAGTTAAAAAATCGCTGGATTGGTTTTGGCTTATTATTAGTCGCTTATTGGGTTCCACTTTATGTGTTTCCCGATGTCTTAAAAACCCCTTGGATTTCCGCCTTATTCTTTTTACTATTAACCATCGTTGCTTGGGTTATGTTTTATCTATATCGCAACATGGCTTATTGCAGCTCAGTTTGCCCTATTGGGAGCGTTACCAGTGCGTTTAGTAAAGTAGGGTTTGCACAACTTAAAACAGATCAAGACCACTGCCACAGTTGCCGCAGTTTTGAGTGTACCAAAGCGTGTGAATGGAATTTACGACCGTATTTTTTTGAAAAGAAAAATTCAATGGGTGACTGTACGTTGTGTTTGGACTGTTCGCAAGCCTGTAATGCAGTGGAGTTTAAGCTTACCAAACCCTCTATACAGCTATCACGGGCAAGTTCAGCTAAAGAACCTATGAATGTTTGGGTCTATGTTTGGCTGTTAGCCGTGATCTCGATTACCATGCGTTATCATCACTCTTTAGGACACTCCTCTATTAGAGAGCAGTTACCATGGGTGCAAGCAGGTAATTGGCTAGAATCTACTCTACCGATTCCAGTATTGGATTGGGTTGGTGTCATGGCTCTCATGATGGCAGTCGTTTCTACTTTTGTGATTGTTTGGATCAGTTTTTCGCTGAGTGCCAAAATAGCTAAAATGCCTTTTAAAGATTTTTTTCAATCGACGGGTCAGGTGATGGCGCCATTAATGTTGATTGGGGCAATGGGGCACATCGGTAGTTTTTTCTTTATCCATTATGCTCCTGATACGATAAATGCTTGGTACTGGCTAATAGGCTCAACAACGGTTATAGAACCCTTAGCATCCTATCAAGATGGCTGGGTACACCTGTTTGGTTTGTTTAGTTATGTCGCTGTCATTTGGGCTCTCGTTGTTTTGCATAAAAGAATCGGTCTATTAGGGTTGACGGGTAGTAAACGATTCGTGGTTTGGCTATTAAGCGCAGGAATTGTTTGGTTCTATCTGTTTTTAGTTATTTTTAGAGCGATGACTCCTAACGGACATTAATTGGATGAAGGGCTTTACTTTAGAGCATGGTTGCATTGCGCTAAAATTATGATAACCAAGTTAAAAAAGAGGGGAGAAAATTTCAATCCAGATTTTTCTACGCCAGAGTATCCTCCTCTCTTTCACTCTTTCACTCTTTCACTCTTTCACTCATTCATCAAGTCACATCTTTGCCTTTCAAAATCTAGCAATTTAGCCGCACAGAGCACGCCCATCCCGAAGAGCAAGCCGTGTTCGTCA
>Ga0256839_1001283_pt1 | contig 30806 bp, 50 predicted proteins | sample 354166metaG_FD_185968 | JGI IMG/M metagenome (GOLD analysis project Ga0256839, IMG submission 185968) | Hydrothermal vent microbial communities from Mid Atlantic Ridge, Atlantic Ocean - 354-166 | ecosystem: Environmental > Aquatic > Marine > Hydrothermal vents | place: Atlantic Ocean: Mid... | reverse complement strand
TGCATTTGTAAACAATTATTGGCAAAATTAAGATTTTGTTAATGATTGCATTTGTAAACAATTATTGGCAAAATTAAGATTTTGTTAATGATTGCATTTGTAAACAATTATTGGCAAAATTAAGATTTTGTTAATGATTGCATTTGCCTCGAAAAACCTTTCGAGATCTAAAAACCTTTCGAGATCTAAAAACCTTTCGAGATCTAAAAACCTTTCGAGATCTAAAAACCTTTCGAGATCTAAAAACCTTTCGAGATCTAAAGTTTCCGCTTTCAACATCAATTACCTTTGGAAAACAACCAAATTAAGCGACTTAGCTCAGTCAATAAAAGCAGCACGGCGGCTTATTTCCTTTCAAAAAGTTATTGCACAATAAAGACGTCTGCAATGCCTTTGCACAATAAAGACGCTTGCAAGGTTGCTTCATTACGCCTTAACGGTGTGCCTCATGGCTTCCGAATTGGGTTTTGCCGGATAATCTTTGCGCATAAATTTTACTGCAAAAATGCAAGTGCTTGCTACTAAAGCAAATATCGAACTATGTTTAGACCAAAAACTTCGAGCAAAAAACACTATTAGTACGCGTACTGGCAGCGCTTAGTGGTGCGCATCCAAGCGCCCGGTCCCGCAGGATTTTTCTCGAATCGAATTGCTGCGAAACCGGGGGTGGGGTGCTATGAATTCTCCCAGGCTTGACCAAATTGAAACAAGTACTCTTCGCAAGCCTCGCGCATAGAATCAGCGGCGTTTGCCTCATCTGGCGATAAGTCCTCTATGCTCCTATCTCCTTTAGCCATCTCCTGAAGAGCGTCGACACAATCCATCAAGTCAATGTATGTATTTTGAAATCTGCAATATGACATGTTACTCATTTTATTTCTCCATTTGTTTAATCATCATTATTAATAATAGCATAAATATGTTAATATTTGATTAACCCAATTAAAATAATGCAAAGTAGAACGCAAAATGTTTGCTCAAAACCAATCTGTTGTCGTGTATTCCGCGGTTGCCTTTCTCAGGATAATGCAAGGCTATCTTTTACGCTTCTACAACTTTGACTACATGGGTATTTAGGTAAGCGGCTTTATATTTGACCGCAGCATCTTGCGCATCTTTTTTTGTGCAAAACACAATGGGCGAGTGGCCTATAAAGACGTGTTTCTCATCAATTTTAGAAATGAACTTCTCGAAGGGCGCGTAATTACTCATGTCAAATAAATTCGCCTCCGACTCGTCAAGGTTTCGCGTGTACTCTGTTCCCGATACGGATACTGCATATTTCATTTTACTTCTCCATTTGTTTAATCATCATTATTAATAATAGCATAAATATGTTAAGAAAGTATTAATTCTCCTTTAAGAAAAATTTCCCTAATCTCCCGCTCGTCAAACCCGTATCCTTCTAGAGCCGGTAGAGCCTCTTGGTAGCAACCCACATATTCGCACTCGTGGTTGGCAAGTTCCCTGTGAATAATAGCCACTTTACCGTTTTCCGCTATGTCCTGCGCTATGGCGGATTCAGTAGCCTCTTGTAATTCCTTAATCAGTTGTTTGGCGTTTATTTCGGGGCAAAGAAGACCGGCGCCCACGTTAACGTAAGCGTCTCCTATATCAGGATCCTTATTTTTCGCAAAAGATTCATTGCTAAAACAGAAGAATGCTCCGTGTTTGCGAAAACAATCCGTTTGAGCTTGTTCAAGGTAGTGACTTAAATATTTCATTGTACTTCTCCATTTGTTTAATCATCATTATTAATAATAGCATAAATATGTTAATAAAGTGTTAATTTTTCAAATGATCTTTCAAGCATTTTGTTGCCTTTGTTATCGCGTATTACAATACGCCTGATAGTGAAGTGATTTTTCAGCTGCGCTATCCACTTCGCCGCGGCACAACCGTAAGGATCTTTGTATTCGCGGTAACCTTCGTAATTATATTCCGCGCCGTTTGACTCCTCATAATAGTTAATTGTTATACCAAATTTACTCATTGTACTTCTCCATTTGTTTAATCATCATTATTAATAATAGCATAAATATGTTAAGAAAGTATTAAAATAATTAACAAAAATATAATTAAGTTATTAATCAAATATTAACACTTTCATGCTACTGTTAAGTGTCGAGGTCCTTTCCGGGGTTGCGTCCTGCATTTTGTGGAATTTTCCTCAAAGAAGGCGTTAGCGGGGTTGCGTCCTCGTAATGAGAAAGTTGAGAACCTTCCTTTCGAGATCTAAGGTTTTCGAGAACCTTCCTTTCGAGATCTGAGGTTTTCCTCTGCCTAGATTTTGCCTTCAAAGAATTAAACTTTTCACTTGACTAATTGTTTTAACTTGTTTAAACAGAGCAAGTTTAATAGTTATTTTAGGTCATAAGATGCTTTTGTACGGTTTTAACCTTTAGTAATATAGAAGAATCCGAGTACAGTTTCAAGGAATTAACGGCTCTCAGGTCGCAGAAATTTTAAATAAACGTTCTCAGGTAGGCTGGGCAAAACTACAACACGTGTAATAACAAGTTTCAAAACTAAAAGGGTGAGGAGGTAAACGGGTATTGTGGTTTGGTTAGTGAAAGGTTTCCAGTAGGGTTTTTATGTTTCTAACGCATTAATATACTGCGCAGTGCTGGCAGTACGCGCAGTGGCGAGTGCCTCGTCCGCAGGATTTTTCTCGAATCGAATTGCTGCAAACCAGGGGGTAGGGTATGAAGCAAAAACGCCTCATGCACTGCAGTACACGAGACGTTCCTGATGATTAGGAAGTTGGGATTCTCCCTAAGTTCTATTATAGTGCATGAAGCTTAACAAATCATTAAGTAATCATCAATCGCGGCGACAAGACCATCTTTATCTTCGTTTTCGCCTAAGAAGTCTGCAAGAGCGAACACAACGTCAACTGGTGCTGAGCTTTCTAGAGCAAGTTCTGTGAGGTATTCTCTTCTGGTTATTTCCATTTCCTTAATCCCTTAATCATCATGTTATATTTTAATAATAGCACAAAAACATTAATAAAGTGTTAATTAAGGGAGGTGCAACACAACTTCCGTTCCAGAATCATCAGATTCCTGGTCAACATGATCTAGCACTTCGTCATGTACTACGCGTTTTACAGCAGCTAGCATGCCCGCAAGTCGATCTTTGGACGTAGCAAGGTTAATGTCAATAGGACCTCCCTCTTCTCCTCCAATTTCAATAGATTTTAGAGTGGAGTGAATGTATGGAGTGGCTTTAGACGCTGCTTGGACGCGTAAATTCATGTCCTGCTCTTTGTCCGCTGCAACTTCAAGGAGGAATATCACGGGATCGAAGTCTTTTACGCCTAATTTCGTCTCGATATGCTTCTGAGCCATTGCTAACAGTGCCTTAGCGCGGGTTCCGGTGCCTCGTTTTCGTCCTAGGTTGCTTTTTACTGGTGTGCTTGTACTCACTCTTTCCGCCTTCTATCACTAAGTTATAGAGAAAACCCTTCTTACTAAAATTGTACCTGTAAGATTTCCGAAGTGTCAACCACCTTTATAGATAAAAAATAGGTTCATACATGAAAAGAGCAATAAGATTGCATAATACCGCCTTAACATTACATATAAATTACTTTACAAAAGCAGGACGACCAAATTTGCTCTACCTAAAGAACCAAAAGGACCGCACCTGATCTACGAGAAACCAATCTTCGCAAACCCAAGCAGCTCAAGATGCAGCTCGCTCTTAATGCGTTGCACGCACGCATGTACGAAAAGTTGGTGTGGTCCTTATGATAGAGCATAAATCATTGTTTTTATAGTGATTATTCAAAAGGACTGCAGTAACCACAGTAACCGCACCTGTTTTCAAAAAAAAATTGCCGCCTTACATGCGCGCGTTCAACGCATTAAGAAGCCCTCCTAACAAATAACTTTGTCTCGCGACCAAAACCATCTACATTTATCTCATGAAGAATAAGTACTCAGCTACAAACCTAATCTGTGAAGCGCATGGTTATGCGAAAGGCGCCTTGCCCCAGCTTGCGCAACCCGCAGTACCTGCAACAACCGCGCGTGCAGCCATCTACTACGTGACACCTTACTTCCTGTGCGCACCAACAACTGCACGAGAAACTGACTTCCTTCCAGAAACGCTCTACCTTGATGACAACTATCCTGCCATGTGGGAACTGGTTTGCGCAAAACGCGGACGCTCACTATACAGAACTTTGGATGGCAATCCCTGCCCCTCACAAGAGCCGTTGCAACTCGACGACCCAACCTTTAACTGGTTCATAGGTCCTCAACAAGGAGACGTAAATGACATTGAGGAGTTGCAATGATCTACGCCAACGGTTTTCTCTTAACACTCGCAGCAACCACCCTCTTCTTGAAATATCTTTCGGCGGACAAGGTGCGCGATTTTAAACGCAACCCGAACTGCTCTTGCGTCGCGGCGGTTGTAGCGGCGCTGTTTTGGCCTGTCTTTTGGGCAGCCGTTATCTTAGTTTTCATAAAGTCAATAAGGCGAAGCTAATGTCGATAAAACTCACTAAAACCCTGCGCGAAAGAATACTAACAAGTGTTCTGTCACATAAATTTGGCAAAACCGACGCAGAACTGCGTGCTCGTAAGGAGGCGCTGGGAGTAGCACTGTATGACATGCGCTACACAAAGAAGCAGCAGCTGCAAATGAGTGAACTGCCTGCAGGCTGGCTCGAGGAACGCGCATCAATGCGGGTTCGCATGCCGGGCAGCTACCAAGCATCCTACAATTTCCACGAAGGCGAATTCGGTACGGGCAGCAGCAAACTTTTCCCTTACGCGGACAAATGCTGGGAACCTGCAGTGGGCAGCGCAGCGTACGTGCGCATAACAGATTACGACAATTACGCGGACGACTACGACACAAGCAAGAACGATGTCGCAAGAACAGCTCGCGCGCTACTAGACTCCGTTACAACGATAAACAAAGCTATCAAAGTTTGGCCTGCCGCCGAAACCCTCATAAAATGCGCCGTCGGCATCCATGGAGAATTGCAGAAATCTAACGCTCCCCTGCCCGTAATCATGGTAGAAAAGCTAAACGCAGACCTTGACCTCCCTCCCAAGACAGGAGCAGCGGATGCTCGCTCACTGTAATTTCCAACGCATCGAAGATGGTGCCAATATATCCGTTGAGTGCGAAAACTACGAATCCGCGAAAGCATACGCTCACTCGATAGTAGATTGCCCTGTAATCAATATAACTGTGACTGAAAAACCTAAATATACTACAATTTATAAGGATTATGAAAGTGAATAACCATAAAGATCGGATTGAACAAAAATTCCCTGAAATTGAGCTCTTGTTGTGCGTAGAGGCTGGTAGTCGCGCCTGGGGGTTTTCCTCTCCAGATTCGGATTATGGCGTTCGTTTCATTTACCGATACAAAGACAGGTCTAAATACTTATGCCTTGACGAGGCACAGCAAGTGCTCAACTTCACTGAAAACAACAATGGGTACCAAGGGTGGGACATTAAGAAAGCACTGCGTCTAGCCTCAAGCTCTAACGCCTCTCTATACGAGTGGACAAACTCCCCAATAGTTTATTATGGCAAACAAGAAGCATTTAAAACGATAACAGCTAGTTTCTCAAGATACAAACTCGCAATGCAGTATCGCGGAATGGCTGAGAACGTCTTGCAGGAGGCAAAAGACATTAAATCCTTGCTTCACGCCCTGCGCGCTATCATAAGTGTAAAATATATTTACCACGACGGTATGCCGCCAGTGCTCATCCAAGAATTACTTGATTCTCAGAAGAACGAGACGCTAAAAATAAACGCAGAAAAACTTATTGCGCACAAGGTAGAAGGTTCACAACCTACTTCTGAGCTGGTCGATTACTTCAAGAACTACATTGAAAGACAGTGTCAAGCGTATAGTTTTGCTTTCCTGAGCAAGCACCTGCCGCACGACGACCTTGACGAGAATCTTGATGCAATCTACCGTCAATTAGTTGGGAGATGCTCATGACAAGTTACGTTTTATCAGATCCACACTTTACGCATGCTAATATAATAAAGTTCACGCGGGCAGATGGCTTGCCTGTTCGCGATTTTAAATCTGTCGAGGAGATGGACAGTTACATGGTCGAAAGGTGGAATGACACTGTTGCGAGTAATGACACTGTATATATGTTAGGCGACATTGTTCTTAACAGGCGTGCATTGCCAGTACTTGAGCGTTTAAACGGACACAAAGTTCTGATAAAAGGCAATCACGACATTTTTAAGCTCAAAGATTACCTCCCGTATTTCGACGACATACGTGCATACAAAATCTTTCACGATCACAATGTCATCATGTCGCATATACCTATACATCCAGGGGAACTAGGCGGCAGGTTTAAGTACAATATTCACGGTCATTTGCATGAACGCAATGTACTGCACGGAGGAACGCAAGATCCGCGCTATATAAATGTTTGTGTAGAGCAAATCGAGTATACGCCTGTCAGTTTGGAAGCCATCTTTTGTAGGTTGCTCCCTTAATCGTCGTTCCTCGCAACGTGTACGTTATTGTCTACCAGCTTTATTACGCCGTATTCAAGATTCTCGTGCAGGAAGTTGTTTGCAGCGGCATCTGACTCGAAGACAACGGTATCAAAATACTGCCCTGCTACTATAACGTTTGAACGTTTATAACTGCTTAATCTGTCATTTGTCTGCATTGTTAAAGTCCCTTAAAATTATAACTTACTTATAGCATAATATAACTAAGTTATAATTGCAACTTTAAAGTGTCATGCGACAGCCCAATCTTCCCCGTTAAAGAATACGCGGATTGCATTTTCCGAACCTGAAATAGAGGTTAGCTGCGTACCGTCATGATTGCGCACCACAATGTCAAAACCATCGGCAGATCCGTTTCCACGAACTATCGTGTGCAAGGTACCGTGCCTAACGGGTACATTAGCGCCTTTAGAACCTGGCGCACCTTGCTTGTTCGACAAAGTCAGCGTAACCTCGGCCCCGCTGTCAGTCGGTACTATAAAGAAACCGTCCTGAATGTGACCGTACACTGTGTAGTCCCCTGTGACGAGAACCCTCGACTGCTTAACCTCCGGCAAGTAACTGTGCTGCAAGAGACTGTTGACTTTTTCAAAAGAACCTCCTGCATAATCAGTTAAGTTCATTTCATCAGTTAAGTTCGTATTTTTAAGAGCAGGTTTCCCAGAGACAGAATCGAGTACCTCGATCTGCCTTATATTTAGCATCGACGGTCGAATGGTTTTGTACCATCCCGCTCTGCTGAATATGTGGAAAGGCGTATCCACGACAGGTTGAGTCCAAGCTAGCCCTAAACCGTCAATACTTATGTTTGAATTGAAGCCGTCGCGTATAATAGCAGGGCTGCCACCTTGCGATTGATCTTGGTCCGCCGCTAGAATCTTATTCTCTAGCGTCTTCAACCCAACAAATTGAATTTGGCAATTTTCCGTGTATACCAAAGCAGGACTTACACCCGCTAATATGTTGCCCTCAAAATGTGTTGAAATAAAGGTTACGTTCCTTACAGTATGCAAGTACATTGGGTAGCGGCATTTCGCCCATTCGAGATTAATTTGCTCAAATATACTCTCTTCCTGAGCAGCGCCACCTGTTGTCATGTATAGCAGCGAACCATCAATCTCGCTAGCATCCGGTGCGCCTCCGCCAAGATACAGATCCCTCCAAACATTACCCGTGCCAAACTTCTGTATGGCTAGAGCGTGCTTATGCCCTTGAGGGAATTTGCAGTGCTCCATCGTGTTTTGGAAGTACCAATTGCCGCCATCAATAAGACAACAGATATACGGGCGGTTAACTCCGCCTATAACGGTTATATTCCGGAATTGCGAGCGCCAAGTCTGTTTTATTTTCAAAGCGGATGAACCAGTGAACCCCGATTGATCGTTGGCGTAGCCTAGGTTAACTCCGTCGATTAGAACAGTATAAGAATCGTCAGATTCTGCGCCGCAAGTTAGTATGGGCGTGTCGTCCGCGAACTGCTGTATAAGAGTAGCGCCGTTGCCGCTGCCCCGCTTGCTCCCTTGCCATTCGAAGCCCTGGTAGCTAGGAGGTATAATCAACCCGCCAGGCAGATCAATCTCGTAAGTGCCCGCAGGTATTTCAAACCGCAAGTTATAGCGGGCAGCGTAGTCAATCGCTGCTTGCAGCGCAAGGCCGTTAGCTTTTCTTTTACTGCTGGATATCCCCGCAGTACTATAGACGCTGGCATATTTATCAGCAAGTAGTGTTCCGTTATGTGTGAAAGTAGTCATTTTTTAGTTCCTTTTTTTTCGTTAAAGTAGATCCACCAAACCCACGGCATATTTACAGCTATGAATGAGGCTATTGATAATAATGGGTACCCTCTGCTTGCTATAGCTGCGGAGAAGTCATAATCAGCACATAGCTTGCAATTACCGTGCGTGTATGCGGCATCATGTGTTGCACAGTCGTAGTGAAATTTACTTTCAAACCAATCCCTAAACCAAGGGATGGCTGGCATTGTGCAGTATCTTTTCGGCATTATGCTACCCACCTTTTAATTAAATAAGCTTTAACTTTAGCTATAGCATCTTCCGTGGTCGTGTCTTTGTAATTTATAATTTCAACGCATCTATCGCCCTCATAAACATGCATAGAGTTATTTTTATGAGTTATTTTTATTTCTCCTACACCACCGTCTAATGGTTTGTGGGAGGTTTGTACCGTATTAGAATTGCAGGCCGAACGGCACGTGTATTTTTTACTCTTCATTGTACACTCCTTGTTTGTGCTAGCGGTAAATTATCAATTTCCTTGAACCTGAAAGCTGATAATTGCTGCATCCCAGCCTCAAATGGCGTACCTGTTAAAGATGCGAGGTAAAACTTGTTATTAACTTCTTGGACAACATCCCACGTGGACGTTCTGTTGCCGTCGCGGTTTTCAACGCCATTCTTATATCCGATTACGCCTTCTCCGTCGACGCTGTACCCCTGCCGCACCCAATGCCCCCTGGCCATTATATTAATAGCATCGAGGCAGACATCAGCTTCTTGTTTTGTGTTAAACTCTAGATACTTGCCCAAGGTATGCCCCACTTCGCGTTTAGGTAACTACCCACTTGGTTCATCTCGGCGTCGGTTAGAATCCTTTCATATACAAGAACCTCCCCAATATGACCTAAAAGTGGGTCGAAAATACCGTTGCCGCCGAGGGCGTCAAGGTTTGCGTGGTAACCCGGGTTAACAGTGTTGCTACCGACATCGACGCCGTTAACGTAAATATTACTGCCAGCAGAACCTGTTCTGCAAGATGAGATGTAATCAATCCCCACCGCCGGTGTATCAGTCCCGCCCAGTAGAATAGCTTCTCCTGTGCGCACAATTTGTGATTGAAGTGGTGTATTGTCGACGCGAAATGTTAATGACCCATTAGGTCCTTTAACATACGCTCTTGGGTGAACAGTAACGGAGTCTAATCTATTGACAACGAATACCGTGTATCCGTTTTGACGCGGAATTTCACTATAAAGCATCCAGTCTTGACTAAAGAATAACGCGTTCAAACCGCCTATGTTGCCAACACCAGTAGACGGTTGCCTAGCTGCAATGCCTTGTGCTGCGTGATTATTATTGCCAGATTTGTCATCCCACTGAGACACCAAACCTGAAACTGCAGTTATAGTACCCGCATCCGCCCCGTCTAGCCATAGCGATAAATTCAGTATATAGGTAGGGAGGAAAGCGGGGGTACTAGCTGCGTAGCCACTGCGATTGATGAAACCTAAATCAAATGCGAACCCTAATGTCACTGATATCTCCGAGAAAAATATGCCCTAATGTATTAAAACACAAAAATACGCTTAAGGTAAACTACTCTCTGTAATTATCGAGTGACTGGTAATACCATTGATGCAAGAAACCTATGTGCTTGATGACTTCTTCGTGCGCTACGTTATTCATAAACGCCATATGCCACAGCCATATAACGCGCCCAGAGCGCCCATTCCCATCCATAAATGGATGCAACCCCTCATATTTTTGGTGCGCTGCGTAAGGTCTATCAAAACCTGTTGAGATATTTGAAAGCAAAATGTCGAGGGACTCCACTATTCGAGGACCTCCTGGAGGCGGTATGTGCTTGCCCACGCGCACGTGCATACCTTGTTTTGAGCGTATAGGAGCTCCAGCAACCGCAGTAACGAAACTAGCCACATCTGAAACGGTTAGTTCTTCTAATGAAAGCAGTAACCTGTGAGCTTTTATCTCCGCGTTTGTGGGATCGCGGTGTATGCCCTCTATTGCATTGCTCTCTCGTATAAAGTCTTCAAGCGCCATTGAGTAGTCCCTAACCATTTTACTTGAAGTACCCGCAAATAGTGTGCGAGGGATCATTGCGAGTACTTCAAGTAAAATGTTCAATAAACATATTATAACTAACTTGTACTGATCTTACAAGAAGAGTATTAGGCACCGCAAGTCAGCACCTCTCTCTCGACGATTGAGGATTTAGGTATGACGGTTTCAATCATGCCCACTTTTAATTCGCTAGTGTGCGGGACCAGTGTTAAGTAGCTGGCATCCTCCCTTGCAACAAAACCAACTGCGTAACAAAGTGTTTCGGACGTAGAAGGTATTTCTACGGAAAAAGGTATTTCACGCCAACCAGAATAGTCACGCCACTTGACTAGTTCAATGTTCCTCATCTGCCTTCTCCTTGACCAAGAGAATACCTTGATTACCAAGAGCCCTTACAACGCTAAGCAGCACATCTTCTATGATGATATTCTTGGCGTAGATGTCAGTGGACAAACCGTAGTAGAGATTGTCTACGAGTAAGGTTTTAGCGTCGAGAATTTCAAAATCACGAAACTTTTCTGTCATTTGTGGCCTCCTTCATGTTGAGCTTAATAAAAGTCTTAAAATTAATAGGTGCAAGCGTTTTGCCTGCATTTGAGATGTTCTCCATCTCGATATCGTAAAATTCGAAAAGCTGGTCAGGCGTTGCATTGTATCGAAAGAATTCTACAATCATATTGAAAGAAAAGAAGTAGTCTCCTACGCATAAAACCCCGCCCAGTTCACCTCCTACCCAGAAATAGTGCAAGAGCGCGTCTTCATCAAAACAAAGCAGCACAAACTCATCTGTCAATAAAGTAACATGCTTTTCCCATAGTTTTAAATTAACCATTAAAGGCGCTCCTCATTTTTAAATTGTGTCACATAAACCACGCGTAGACCGCCCAGAATATAACTGCCCAGAACAGTGACAACGTCGGTATCATTACTCGCCAGAACCTAGCTCTAAACTTGTAGTCTTCTTCCATTTTACACTCCTTTAACATTCTGCTACCCATTTAGCTGCCAGCATTGAAATTTGATCAGGCCAAAGCCACTTTATTGGGTAACAATCCTCGTCTTCCGCCCTGCGGAAATCCATGCCTTGCCTACAGTGTCTACCTTTGGTATCAAAACAAACTGCCCGAAAATACTTTTCGTCGTAATTTGGGTGCTCTGTTAAACGACTGGCTTGCGCTATCCACATGTTCAGATCCTTGAATTGCTGATCCCATGTCATCAGTAGCTTTCTCCTGCATCTATACTCTTCATTAATCAAATCTCGTATAAATGATACAGTATTATGCGTTTTCTTGTTTGTTTCTCTTGGGTTTTCTCTTGCTAGTTTTAGGAGTAGAGGTGAAAGTAATTTCAAACCAAAGGTCTGCGCCAACAGTGACTCCGCCTCGAAGCAAAAACTCGTCGTGCGCGTCAGTGCGAATGTATAATTCACTGCCGAGGTCAATAAAGCCCCTTATAGCTGATAAATCTCCCTCGAGCTCACCCGAGAATTTGTTAGCTAAAGAGAACCGTTTTACAGAGTCAACGAGTTCCAGCCAACTGCATACTTTGTTTGTGGGGATTACTTTACGAGTCATTTTCTTCTTCCCTGTGTGTTAAAATATCATCACATCCGCGTAAAAGTTTGCCTTCTTTCACGTGCATTAACCGTCCTAGCTCGTCAATACCGCACGCTAGAGCCGCAGGTTTGATTAGCGTAAGCCTTGCGTTGACGCCGAAAGTGAAACCTGCCATAAAGAAAATGACAATTAAAGCGGTTATCTTAGCTGCATTCACTCTCATTACTACCCACCTTTATTAAGTAAAAATTGTATTATAGCATAAAAAGGTGGAAAGCTAAAGTCGCTTAATCGCTCACCTCCTCGGTTTTAGGTGTATAGGGGAAGGTTATATCAACACTCGAATCCGAACTAGTGAAAGAGCAGCCATCATGGTCAATAAATATTTTTCCTTCAATGTCGTAACAGCGCCCACTTTTTGCTTCTTTGAAAACAGTGGATGCGCGGTTATTTTGAAATAAAACCCCCTCCTGAACCTCGTTCCACTCCGCGTCGTCGCCTGTTAGAGGACTCAATATCTTGAAACGGGCAAGAGTCTCGAATAAATGGATGCATTGTTCAGCGGATGAGCCAGAATGCCCCTGCTTGCTGAATAACGAGATTAGGGCTGTTACATCTTTAGCGATAGACTCTGCTATATCACCGCCTTCAGAGTAGTATCCCGTGCTTGTAAGTTCACGTACCGCGTGCTTTGTTAGTTCACAACTTGTCATATTGCTACCTTTGCTTTTATAAATGGATGAGGATTGTAGTTACTTAACTTAATGTCGCCAAACCCAAAATCTAGAATGTTGGTTATATCTCCACTTAGGTTTAACGTGGGTAATGCTCTCGGCACTCTACACAGTTGAGTGTTTACTTGCTCAAGGTGGTTATTGTAGATATGCACGTCTCCGAATGTATGAATAAAGTCTCCTACTTCTAAGTCGCATACTTGAGCAACAAGATGCGTTAAAAGAGCATACGACGCGATGTTGAAAGGCACGCCTAAAAATACGTCAGCGGATCGTTGGTAAAGCTGGCAGGAAAGTTTGCCATTTACTACGTAAAACTGGAACAGGCAATGGCAAGGCGGTAATGCCATTTCGTCAATCTGAACAGGATTCCAAGAACTCACTATTAAGCGCCTATCATTAGGCTTTTCCTTTATTCGCTGAATAACATTTAATAGCTGGTCAACACCGCCGAAATTACGCCACTGTTCCCCGTAAACGGGACCTAGATCACCGTTCTCGTTAGCCCACTCATCCCAGATCTTAACGCCGTTGTCCTGGAGATACTTAATGTTAGTGTCGCCGCGTATGAACCATAGCAGCTCGTAAACTACTGCTTTCCAATTTACTTTTTTTGTGGTCAAAAGCGGGAATCCTTTCGCCAAATCGCAACGCATTTGGTGTCCGAATATAGACAAAGTACCTGTCCCCGTCCTGTCGCCTTTCTGCGCCCCTTGTCCCCGTAAAGTATGTAATAATTTCAAGTACTCTTGTTCCATGAATAGCTCCTTGTTAAATTCATTCCGTGTCGCCCTTCCACCACAGTTGAGGCATGTATGCATCAGCAGGTCCGTCATAATCGATCCTGCTTATATAAACTCTCTGAACAAAAGGCAGCCATTGCTTGTAAGTTTTAGCGCCGCCCGCCACCCAAAGAGCACTGAATTCTCCCCATTTCAGGAAATCATCTGCAAGTACACTCTCTGGTGTTTCTCCCCGTTGCATGACATGCACGTAGCGCCCATCTAGGTTGGGTAGTAACTCAGCGGTGTTAAATCCCACAACTACCGCATCGCCCATCGTCATTTTCCTGAACCAAGTAAGATCCTCCGGAGCGTACCATGGTAATTCGCCTTCAAATCCCAACTGCCCACGATTACCTACCGCAGCTATTAAGTTAACTGGCATCAGGATTAACCTCCCAGGGAAACGTCACCCAAGTATTCTGAGCTGCCTCAATACCAGCGAAGTCAACCTGCTCTCTGCCTTCCGGTTTAACGACAAGCGCCGCAGTCATAAAAGACGTAGGTACCAGACGTTTAACCAGCTCCAGTGTTTTTCCTGTATCCGCAATATCGTCCACTACAAGGTAGTTCCCAAGCACATTTGGGTGTTTTAACAATACAGTTTCACCTTGCTCTTGCCCATCGTAGGACGCAACCCCCACGGTTTCAATTATCTTTATACCCAAGTATTGTGCTAGTAGACCTGCAGGTATTAACCCCCCTCGAGTTATAGCTAGTATGCCGTCAAATTCTACTTTCGAGGCTTTTACATCGTCAGCTATTTTGTGTGTCCACTGCTCAATATCTGCCCAGTTTAAGACTCCCATGTCAAATGCTCCCTTTTCGTTGCAGCTGCGGTACTGTTTGATCTGTAGTACACAAATACCGCATATTCGTTGAAAGATGCCACTCGCCCATATTCGTTAGGACCATAACCTGGCGAGTAGATTACGCGGCGTCCAACATCTTGTAGTATCGGTTCGATCACGGCGCAACCACTCGCGTTGCGTGGTCATGTTTTAATTCTTCAGCAGTTAAGTCCTCGCCCGCTTTAAACGCTTTAAATGACTGGAAAACGTAACTCAGCAATAACTTCTTGTCGATTACTTTCCTACCGGGAAGGTTAACCTGCGTCAATCTATTTTTAAGAGTAAGTATAGGTGAATTAAGTGAGAGATTAGCGCCCGATGCGAGTTGCGTAAAAAAGGCGTCCGTTTTATCAGCACCAGTTTTGCTGCACAAGTAATGCGTTGCAGCTAGTAATGAGGGGGGCAAAAAGATGGCACCCCTTAAGTCGACTGTGAACGCGCAAGAATCTAGCAATCCAGAGTGATCTGTTAGAAAATCAATTGCTGCAGTTGGTGTTATTTTTCTTTTGCGCTGTGTATAAATGCCTTTTTCAAAATCTAGGATAACGCGTATAGCAGCTGCGACAGTACGCATGTCCACTCTGCAAACAGATTTGAAACCGTGCATCTTAAGGTGATCGGCGAGCGACCTTGACTTGCCTGTATCTATTGTTTTTACAGCGTCAAGTTCTACGCCCCTGAAAACTGGAAAATTTATAGTTTTATCCGCTTTTACTACAGCCGCCAAGCGGTGTTGTCCGTCTAGCAAAGTACCATCCGAGGCAAATTTTATCGAATCTCCATTTATTTTCCATTCGCCTGATACCATTTGATTCGCGTAGTGAGTAACAGTCCTGCTATTGAGGTGCCTATTGTGTATATTCTTGTCAAGATATGACTGCGCTTTACTACGGCCTATAGTTTCTATTAACTGTTTATATTCTTTCATTTTCTCGCAACTCCTACTGTTCTTTAAAATAACTTAGTTATACTATATGTCATAATTAGTGCATTGTAAAAATTTTAATAGGAGTGATTCTACGTTATCTTTAAATCAGAAAGTAAAGCGTCAATTTTATTTTTAAATTCTTCAACTGTGCCATCATTGCGAATCTCGTAGTCAGGTTTGAACTGCAACGCGTATATCTCAGACTCATGCGAATCCCGTCCTTCCACCGCAGTTCTTCGAGTACGTATAATTATGCCGCCCTTGCTCTTTATTGCCGCCATTTCATTACTGAAACGTACATCATCCGCGATAACGCGATCGTACTTAGGGCACAGGGCACTCCAACGATTTAACCAGATGTCTTTGCCCATTAGATTTCTACCCCACTCTGTGCCTAATGTCTGCATGGCGTGAACGGGAGTCATTCCGCACAACTCGTCACATGGAATCTGTTTTAACTCTCCATCAGTGTGAGCTTTAGTCAAACCTAATCCTGACCGGAGCATCTGCTTTATCGGCGCTGCCATGGGCAACCTTTTGAATGACTTATTTTCAACTAAGTATTCTCCGAAAGTACTCTTGCCGCTTAATCTACAGCCAATAACACCTATTATCACTTTACTCTCCTCTTATTTTAAGCATAACTCATGGTATCTTGTCGTTAATAATGAAATAGCAAAAGAAAGGTCTGACCGGCAATTGAAACCCGACCACCCATTTGCTGACGCGCCGTCAACATGTGCCGTCGCATAAGCAAAACCTTTAATCGTTCCCGCTTCAATTTGTGACCTCAACATATCCAGGTCTGCTAACATATCCTTTTTTGCGAGCTTTGAGTTAGCAGATATTTCGTTCTTAATTTCAACAATGTTATTTCCGGGCATTAAGATGCTCCTTTAATTCTAACACAAGACCTGCTGCGGTCTTGTGATAAGTAAGGGCGCATAGCTCCTCCTTTGTGTAGTGAGGTAAATCATCTTTACCGCCGTGGAGCCTAGCTTGATCCCGCGGATTTGAAAAAAGCCACCACCCAAAATTGTTAACCCGAAGCCAAACAAACGTCAAGCCGCCCGCCGCCCGCCTTGTCACCAACCAACTGCATTGCTCTGCGCTGAGGTTGGGTCTGACTCGAGTATTCGAGCGCGCAGGTAGCTCCCGCAAGTGCTTGCCTTCTAACCAGAATTCCTGCCCCTCCCAGCATACGTTAGCATCAGGGACTCCTGTGGCTAACTTATCCTCAATACGCTGGATGTCACATCCTTTCAGATCTCGAATTAAGTATTTACGCAGCGTCTGCCACGAGGAGCTTTCAGACAAGTTCTAACTCCTCAGCGTATGACTGGAGTAGAGTAAACGTACCATCGCCGTTATCTTCTATTCGAGATTTGGGTATCCAGCACTCACCAAAAGGGCCTTCTACTAATAAAGCTTCAGGGGTCTCATGCTTCAAGGTCAATTCTATGTCTACAAGTTGCGTCTTGTACATCAGTGCCCTCCTTCTCATAGTGCTCTAAGAACTCTACTTCTGTTAAACAGTGCATTTTTAGTCCATCTTTTACTACGTAGTCACCTGCGCGGACAGTTTGCGAGGTTCCGCGAAGTACACCTGACTTAACTGTCAAGTCAGCGTCTTCCCAGTTATTAGCATACGCGAAATCGTAGAGTAATCTACCTTGCGGATCGAGGTCAAGAACTTTCGCGCTATCAATTTCAACATTATAAAATTTAAAAGGGAGTACTTTTCTATGGTACACCTCAGACCCATCTTTCTGAGCAAATTGAACCCAACCATTGGGCACGTCATTTAGCTTGTCTTTAGGAACAGGTCCGGGTAATTGCTTTAACGAAAGCCAGCACATACTTAATTTGTCTATATGCTCTATGTAGTAGTAATTGCCGTCTTGTGACAGTACTATTCGCGGTAGACGTATCTCAACGTCAGGGTTTTCGTCGCTTATATCCCACTTGTAAGCGGTTACAAGCTTACGTTTACGTCTGTAAGTAAAAGCTTTCATTTTTAACCTCATTGTGTTTCTAGCGCTACTTCGATAAGAGTTTTTTTAGCGCGTGTTATTGCAACATATATTAAATTTATCTCTTGCTGAAGTTGCCATTCTTGCCTAATAAAGGCAGAGGGCATAAGTTCTTCACGACCTAGCAAGTAAACTGTATTCCACTCTAGCCCCTTTGAGCGGTGGCATGACGACAATGTTATAACGTCTTTTTTCGCGTCTGATTTAGTCTCACTGAAAACTGAGCCTACCATCTTTTTTAAACCTTCTATATCAGTTACGCCTTCACCCATTGCGCGGTCTATTAATACGAGTAAAGTACTCACTTGATCGGTGATATGGTCAGCGCGTTGATCTTTGCCTTCTTTCACTGCTTTGGCAACTTCACGCTTGCAGTACTGCTCTAGTCGATTCTTTATCACGTTGAGCTTTGACGCGCGCCACTTACTCGCCAGTTTAATTAGGCCTAAACCTATATCTTTTCCTTCTATGTGGCAAGGAATACCGGCTCTAACAAGTGAGAAGAACAATTCTACAAGGTGCTTATTGTACCTGCACAACACTGCTGTCTCCGAAAAATCCGCTCTCGGCGTACCTGTCAAAGCGGTTAACAGGTCGCCCGACTCCATCCGCAATACTTCGCCCTCAGGTGAATCTTCGCCTGCCTCTATGTGTGGAACCCAGTTTTGAGCATAACTGACTATCTTCTTAGGACATCTGTAAGTCACTGTCAAAGGTAACTTTGTGCAATTAAATTGAGTTTCTATTTGCTCCAAGGCATCGTTGTCTACTCCGCTGAAACCGTAAATTGCCTGGTACCTATCGCCCACCGCCACAAGCCTACCAGAGGGTTTTAACATCCTGCGAGCAAGTTCTCTGCGCGTTGGATTCGTATCTTGCGCCTCGTCCACAAGTACCCAATCGTTTTGAAGCATCTTAATATTTCTCTGTAAAGGTAAGTACACCATGTCGTCGAAATCAACTGTGCTTACATCAAGGTTAGACCTGTGCAGCACGCACCTCGCATAGCTGACTACTTTAAGCAAGTCAACATCCGCGGGGATAGATTCGTCTAGAGAAAAGAACTCTATCATCTCAAGCCACGCTGAGCTGTCCCCCATGGGAGATAAAGCCCCTATGCCACGTTGTTTTGCCATCGAGACTATAGAGCAAACGGCACCTATTAACTCTTCGAGGTCGGAGCGATTTTTAGCTGCAATGCCTTTAGCTATGTCTCTTACTTTGTTGGCAGTAACTTCAATATTAATGTTCCCATGCGCATACCGCAACGCGCTGAACCCGGCGGAATGAAAAGTTCCCGCAAATACACCTGTTTTGCCTTTTACTCGTTCCTTAAGTTCATCCGCCATTTTCTTATTATATGCACCTAAAAAAACGTAGCCGCTCATATAGTCGAGTCCTTTGACTATAGTTGTTGTTTTACCGGATCCCGCAACTGCTTCGAGAACGCAGTTGCCTTTGCTTCCTTTAACCCAGTCAAAATATGCTTGTTGTTTCTCTGAAGGTTTGAACAAAATTAACCCCTCTTAACAATACTGGCATGATCTAAGTTTGCCGCTGTTTCCATTAAGCCATTACAGGCGCTATCGGGGCATCTTAATGTACAATTTTCAAGCCATTTTCTTGACGATCGGAATAGGAAACCACACCTTTTACAAGTGCTCTTGACGAGCCGAGTGCTCTGCTTTATTCGGGTGCTTTCCACGCTTAGTGCTGAATGTGGGAAAGCGCCTATTTTGTCCAGTATGGGTTGCGCCCACTCGAACCAACGGTCGCCCGGCTCTGTTGCAGACATAGCTCCTTGCAACCCTAGAGCGTGTGCTACTCTTTTAAAAGGCGCGCCATGCTTAGCCTCTAGCCCAACTGCTGCATGAATTAACTCATGCGTCAAGATGCTAGCAACTTGTGCGGCATCGCTTTCAGTCGGGGAGATAAAGATTTCGAATGTTGCATCATGCGATAACTCGGCAGGCCAACACTCTCCCACCGCTGATCCGCGAGATCCACGAGACGTAAACCCCACTGATACGCGTATATTGTTAGGAAAAGGTGCTTCCACGCGCTCAAAATGTGTTTTAGACTCACATAAAAATAGTTGTAACCAGTGCTCTCTTGACATACTCAAGTATAAGTTAAGCGCCGCAAGTTCTCAAAGACATTTTACAGTAAGAAGCGTACTCGTTTGAGGTTATACTGCCGCTCTCGTACAGTTCTTCGGCTAGTAGATCAGCTAAAGGCGTACCGCATTTGACAACAAGGTTATCCGCGTGAAAATTATATTCGCTGTCAAGAATCATGTTTGGCAAGTTTTCCCACAAAACCACCTGTCGGGTTAGCTAGTATCTCTGAATTACTTGATGCTATAAGAGACCATTCGTAGTCAATTAGCACCCAATCAATTTTATTTTTCAAATTTAAGCTATTAACCGCCCTTACCCAGGCCATACCCTCGTCTCGTGTGGAAAAAGTGAGGACATCTGTCTGCACTACGCCACGTAGCGGGGACCTTTTATTATACTCTTTGACTATTCGCAGTAGTGGCATGGTTTCACTCCATAAAGAGCGCTACTATATTAGTAGCAGTTGTACCCGTCGCCAATACACGTCTAACAAGTAACGGATGATAACCCACAGGTGCTGCAGATAAAGTAACCGCCTCGTCATTCTCGTTGTTAGCCAGCACGACTACTAAGTCGCCAGCGCCTCCAACGTAAAGCCGCGCAATCTCTGGAAGATCCGTGGTGTCACTAGGCGTTATGGCGACTGCTCGTGCTGAAGGCGAGGCGTAACCTGCACCTTTTCCATCGGTAAGATTTATATTTTTCTTGGACATTAAAGCCTCCTGTCTATATGTCATTATGAGTTAGGTAATTTAGAAAAACAAGTCATTTTGCTTCAGACCAATTTTCGCCTATGTTTGAAGCAGCAAAAACAGGCACTTCGAGTTTTATGCTCGTCTCCATTATGTGAGACATCTCCTTAAACGCCTCCATACCTATAGCGGTGTTGGGTATAGACACGTTCATCTCGTCGTGAACAGTTATATGCGGAACTAGCACATTGAAGATGCCCGCCTCGTACATTTCTACCATAGCCTTTTTCATCAAGTCAGCGGCTGAACCTTGCAGCAAGGCGTTTAAGGCCTTGTGCGTATGCGCCCTCTTAACATTGTTGCGACTCGGATTTGCCAGCTTGGCTACTAGCGCCTCCTCTTTCGAAGAGTATAGCTGACTGTTCTTGTAGTTTTGACCATATTCCCACTGCTCGAACCGTCTACGTCGCCCTAGTATAGTCTTAATGCAGCCAACTTGCGTAGCGCGTGTTGTAGCCATGTCAAAGATGCTTTTAAGGAAAGGCATCTCGCTATGAAACGTTGCTAACATGTCTTCCGCTTCAGAAAAAGAGCAATCAATATACGACGCCAAGGTCCTTACGCCCATGCCGTAAACGACGCCAAAGTTTATGTTCTTAGCTTTCTTGCGATCCACCCCTGTTATCTCAGCGGCTAGCGCGTGGAAATCTGTGGTAATATCGTTGCGATACATCCCAACGGCGCGCGAGGCATCAATGCCAGGCGCAATGTGCGCGTAGTGAACCAGGAACCTGTATTCAATTTGTGACCAATCCGCCGAGCCCCAAAGGTGGTCCTCCTCAGGTATAAACAAACTCCTAAGCAAGGGTCCCATAACAGGGTGGCGAACAGGAATATTCTGTAGGTTAGGATTGGATGAGGAAAGCCTGCCAGAAACTGTTCCGTAGTTGTCAGACCTTAACTGGTTAAAATTGCAATGCAATCTCCCATCGACATGGCCTTCTAAAATGTAATTATTAATAAACGTACCACCAATCTTATCGTACTCTCGCTGCGCAATTATTAGCTTTGCTAGTTTCGATGGATGATTTTCTAGCCACCCTTTCTTGAATGATGGGTTACCTTTTGTAGTCCTTAGATAAGGCAACCCTTTGCTCTCGAAAGCTCTTGCAACTGAGTCAGAGGACCATACGTCAACGTGAACACCGCTCTCGTGGGTAATGGCATCACCGGCTTCTTTAGAGCTACGTTTCATCCAGTCAAGAGCTTCTTCGGCGCGGTTTATGTCTACTCTAACACCGCACTGCCTCATTTGAACAAGTAACGGCATCAACCTGCTTTCAATGCCGAATAAATTGTCCAATCCTTGCGCACGTAGAACCGGTTCCTGCTTATCTAATATGGCAAGAGGTATGGTAGTGTCGCCCTCGCCGTACGCCGCCGCGTAGCCGGGATCTACCATATCCATATGCTTGATATAGTCTTTGCCGTATATCTCCAGCAATTCGTCCTTGACTTTTCCTTCACCGAGGTATTCTCGAGCCAGTAAGTCAAGTTTGTACGAGCGTTTGTTCTCGTTGAGTAAAGGTTCTGCTATTTGGACATCGCGCATTTGCGCATTTGGGAATGTTATGTTCTGCTCTTTACAGAGCCAGTCAAGGTCGTAAGTTAAATTTGCGCCTACCACCTCGCCTTTGTAGATAGCAGCGTCCGCCCTTAGCTGCGAGTAGAACTTATCCGGATTAGGTACGCAACGATCCGTATTTGTATGAGCGGTAGGGTAATAAGTAGCATCCGTATTGCTGTACGCGATTGCGACGCCAACAATTTTACCGTCACCTCTATGCACACCAGATCCTTTAAGGAACAGGTTTGGATCGAATGTCTCGATGTCTAAGCCTATCCTTTCGCAACTTAGGAATGACCTGTATCCTGAAGGGGGTTTGTAGCCAGATTTAGGTGAAGCGTTTGGGTTCCACTCCTCTTTCTTGCCTCCGCGTCTAGACGACTCAATTACTTGCTCCTCCCATATCATACCAATTTCATCACCAAATACGGGCATATCTTCTCACCTACGCCAACGACGCGTATAAATGCATCTGCAAGTTAAAAGTATATCCGTTCTGAGTGCAGAAGGCTGCTGCGTATTCGTGATTGCGCTGGTTCTCGCCCCTGTCCAGCAGTCCCTCCTCCCAGAAACTCACAACTTCGTCTACTGAGGAGCGCTCCTTTAACGTCAAGCACTTGTTGGTTGACCTCAGTCTCTTCGACGCCAAAGGCACTAAATTGTAAACGTTCATAGGTGAGATGTAAATCGTGCGCCCAGTAGCGTCTGCCCAATCATGCGCCCAATCAGGTATGTCTGAGTAAGGCGATTCTCTGTCAGCGCACATAACGAACTTGAGGCAGTCAGCCCTGCGTAAAGTCTCTTCTTTTGGCTGCAAGTAAGCGGCTTTCTTTTCGGAGCATTTTGGTGATACCACCACAATGGTTTCTTTCGGTAGGTTAAGTGCTAGCGTTCCGTTTGTTTCAATTTGCATTTGTTTGAATGTGGAACCGATGCGCACTAGAAACTCGTTTAAGTTATCTTGCAATGCAGGTTCGCCGCCCGTTACAACGAGCACCATTCGCCTATTAAGCGCCCATTGCGCTTTGCGCAAGTTCTTCGCAGCATAAAAATCTTTAATGGTTGAAGTTATCTTTCTGTTAATCTCGCCATATGTTAACCACTCCCCATCGTCAAAGAAAGTGTCACAGAAAGTGCAGTTAAGGTTGCATTTTGCGAGCCGTATAAAGAACGCGGGTTCTCCACTAAAAGGACCCTCACCTTGAAGTGTCATAAACATCGACGTTACTAGAAGTTTTTTCTCTCCCGCATTTGCAAAAAAGCGTTTTCCTACAATTTCATTTTTACCGAACATTACGTTCTCCTACCTACTATTAATCCGCGACAGTTGTCACCTTTCCAGGAGCAAGGTTTAGGCCATGCTCCAGGATCAAAATGTGTTGCTTGAGCTACGACAAGTTCTAAGTATTTTGGATGCCACATAGTTTCCTCGAGGTCCACCGGTGATGCAACCTCCGCCTCTATAGAAGCGTGACCTTTACCGGCCCTTATCTTATCCGGGCAGATGTGGAGCACATCGCCGGACATCTGCGTAACAGTCCTGAACGCGTCAAGCCAATCTTGGGAAAGCTCGAATTCAGGTTCCTCTATTTTGGCAATAAGATCAAGGACGACTTCAGGCATTTCTTGGGACAAACGAGCTGATCTTACCCAGGAGTTATCGGACCAGTTGAAAGATACAGAATTTGGCATAAAAGACATGTACTGCAACTCAGCTTGGCGCGTAACTATGTACTCAATCACCCAGTCGGGAATAGTTATGTCGACATCAGATCCCCACTCATCGAAGGAGGAGCAAGCTAGAGTTATATTGTTCGTTGCATAGACTGAGTTGCCTTTTACGCGGACAGCGTTCGCCCACGCTTTCGTCCTGTCATCAGACATGAATTTATATACGGACCTCAGCGCATCAACAAATCCGCGCGGTATAGCCAGTAATTCACCTTCTGGGAGGTTGTAGGCAAAATCTTTTTGGTCGAGCGTCGCAATGGTTACGCGTCTGCGGCTCTTATAGACCACTAACTTGCTTTCATCCTTAACTTTCACCTTGCAACCATCCTCCCCCAATACTGTAATAGCTTGGTAGAATTCTTTCGCTGGAACCATGAAAGATCCGTCGAAATCAACCTCAGCCGCCGCAGTCATGCGGGAATTTGTTGCAAACATCATGCCTTCGCGTACGCAGATATGCGACAAGTGAGATTCCTCGTTAGCAGCGACTGCTGCTTTGACTTTACCATATGCTTCTAGGAATGAGGGCATCAGCTACTTCCCCCTTGAATAACACCTGCATCAACTAATTTCCAGAAGAGCTTGCTCGTTGCCCGAACGTCCTCCATAGCGTCGTGAGCGCCCTCGAAACCTTCTGGATCAACGTAATGTTTATAAGCCTCCATTAGTGAAGGCCACTTGTTGCCTTTTCTTCCGCTCTTATGCGGTAGTTTTAGCAGGTCAGTGGTTTCTTTCATAGTGCAGATGTGTTTTTTTGCTCGAAAAGAGGTTTGGTCGTAAGCGCATCTACAGTACGCAACAAGCATTATTACCTCATCAAAACCAACATTATGACATACAAGCCTGTCTGCTTTCTTTATAAGCTGGTTGAACATCGGCACAACCACCTTATATGGCAATCCGTGCTCCGCCGCTATCGCGTCGGTTATTCCGTGGATGTCTGAAGCCTGCTCAGGTATTTTTGCAATTACACCCCTATGCTCAGGTTTCGCAATTAAGTTGATCTCCGCAAGTACTCGACGGGTCTCATCGTCAAACAGTATGCCGCCTATCTGAACAAGATAAGGTTGATCCGCACGCCCTAGGTTGTCCTTTCCTTTGTGGAAACCGGTGGTTTCCGTATCGTAGATAAAAGTTGTGGTCATTTTAATTCCTTTACGTATATAAGATTAGCTTATTCTCGGCTCTTGTTATGGCTGTATAGAGCCATTTCTTTCTCATTTCGACGTCGTTAGCGCGCATCTTGTCATCGCATATCAAAACTGTTCCCCACTGAGAACCTTGACTTTTATGGCAGGTTATAGCATAACCGTAATCAAAATGTTTAACAAGATCTTGTGCAGGATATGACAACCTTTTCGCGTAATAATTTGCTTCAAAATGACCGGGGTCTGAGAAGTACCTTTTGTCTTCCCCTTCGTAGGAGATTTGCAAATCTAACGTCTGCCCTATTTTCCCGCTGTCCGCTATAGCTGTGCAGGTAACACCATTTAGTAGCCCCGCGTCGTGGTCGTTCTGTAAGCATATTAGTTTATCCCCTATTAGAGGGTATAATTTGTTAAAACCTTTCCTGCTGCGTATAGCTTGATTTAGTTTATGTCTCGTAACATTCTTACCTGTTATAACCTGGTCAGCGTCAATTGCGTGTGACCAAAGCCAATCCGCTTTCTTGCGCACTATGCAATCACCGCCCTCCATCAACCCAGGCCAACGTCCTTGGCGCACTTCATTTGCCAACCAAATTATCTTAGAATCCTTTGCTTGCCTATGTATTTCCTGTAGAAGGTAGTCAGGCGACTGGTTCATCCAACCGCCTTTTCCTTTAACAGGAGGAAGCTGCCCGGGGTCTCCCAACACTAGTACTGGCACCTTGAAGCTCTCAATATCTTTCCGCATCTGCTCGTCAATCATAGAGCACTCATCTAGGATAACAAGATCGGCACCTTGAAGGCCTGGCGCGTCGTCTTTTTCTCGTAGTTCGAACATGGCGCGGCTAACTTCTCTTATCTTCGATAAAGACTGTCTAAGTCCAGCAAGTTTTACCACGTCAATATCTACACCTAACGAAAGTTCAAACTTTATTTTTTCCTCTAAATCTTTTATTTTTTTGGAGTTTGAAGTGCCTACAGGTTTATAAATCAAGGAGTGAAGAGTAGTTGCTCCCGGGCAACCTTTCTGTTTTAACACTGAGGCAGCTTTGCCTGTAAACGCTGCAAACTTAACTGTTCCCGTTATATTCTCGGCGAAGTGTCGCGCAAGAGTAGTTTTACCAGTACCGGCATAACCTGCTAGATAAAAAGGTTTCAACCGGTAAGGACCCTTAAACCAGCGTTTAACTGCTTGTAATGCGCCGTCTTGTTCCGCGGTCCACGTCATTATATTTCACCCAACAAAGTTTGCTGCGTACAAATAACTCTTGTTTTCTTTTGTTCACGTGCGAAATCAACGAATTTTGAAAGTTCCCCCATACAAACAAGGGACCTAGGCCTAACGTCAGTCTGTACTTGTTCTAGCGTGAATCCGTACCCCTCGATGGCTTCAATAACTCGTTTCCTACGAGCAGGAAGACAATTGTCAATATGAGACGCTTCGCGCTTCTGCTTGCCGCCTTCATATGTCACAAATAAGTTGGTATATTTGTGTCCCTCAAAAAAATCAAGTTTACCATAAGCGGCATGAATAATCCAGGCAGCGGAATCCACTGTGTACCAAGGGACATCCGCTATCATAAGGTTACCCGTGGTTGCGAGTCCGTGAGTCTTGTGCCCGGGGAACTTTTGGTGCAGCAAGTAGTGCCTCTCTTGTGACCATATCTTGCGTAGTTTCTCGTGAACATCATTCCTGGGAGATATGCAGATATAATCCACGAGCTCTGCTAGCTCGTACATGCGTTCGTCGGATTCTCCTTGGTGGAAAACGGGCAGTATTCTATCACCAAACTTGTCTACAAGTTTAACGTAGTTTTTATCTGATATTATGAGTGCCTCGTTAAGCTCCTCAAGCGTGGGATCTCTCCCGCGCTCCCCTGGTATCTTGTCAAGATTAATCATCCATATTTCCTTGAATAAACCACCAGCTTGTTTCTCAAATTCATCGTAAGCGCGGAATACGTCATCCAAATGAGTGTCGTCGCCCGCATTCCAAGCTGTGAAAGCGCCGGAGTCTAGCATTATGTACTTGGGATAGTCCATGTTGCCTGCTTCTGCTTCCCGCTTAGTTAACTCCAACCAGTTCATGACTGCGCGTTTGTAGGAGCCGTGGAGGGAGAACAACCTATGCGTGCAGAGGCTATTTTCAAGGTTCTGATACTTGTCGTTCCGCGGTGTCCCGGACATGTAAATGAACATTAAAACAGTTTTCCTTGACCGTCGTCACTTACTGCTACGTCAGTAACATATGTATCGATCGCTTCGCGGAGATCGTGTTCTTCCAAGCAAGTTTCACCGCTGGAAGTCACGTGCCAATCTTTTCTATCCGTGGACTTTGCTTCTTTCGCGCGTGTTGTCTCGCGCCACGCTTTCAGCGCCTGCATTAATCGGTGGTGAGCGTTCTGTGGTGTCATTTCTCAGTTTCCTTTACTTTTATTTCTGAAGCATCCCCGAGGTCGTCGTAACAGTAATGGATAATTTCAGGGTCAATGTAAACTTTAGTTAAGCCCATCTCCGTACTGGCACAACCAATAGGGTGGTAAGTATCAAGCACACTCGTCCAGCCGACAAGGTAGTCGTTTCCGTCGAGTAAACCAATTTCTTCGCCTCGGTACAAGTAAACAGATTCTTTTTCTTGTGTTATGAAAGTCCTGTCTTCATCGTCCTTCTGGATATCCGTTATGCGGTAAAATTTTTCAGGCCGCGTATATTCTATCTCAGGCCAAAAAGGTATGCCTCCGCGCGGAGTAAATTCTCCTCGAACTAAAAGCCATTCTGGGTCAAGAAGCCCGATGAGGTCGTTTACTATTCGACGAACACATGACTCGTGAAATTCCCCCACGTTGCGAAAAGAGCCAAGGTAAAGCTTCCAGGCTTTGGATTCCACACACCACTCGTTAGGTTTGTACTCAAGTACAATGGTTGCAAAATCAGGTTGCCCTGTCTTTGGGCAAAGCGACGTAAACTCGGGTGAGGTAATTACAATTCTTGAGACACCTGGTCCTTTAGCCATGGGGTTGGGGAAACGTTCAAGTATTGACTTGTCTGCTCCGTCGTAAGCGTATTCTGTGTTCTCAGAACCCAGCTTATCCAAGTGATCTGATTGTGACAATTTTTGGCGCATTCTATTCTCCTCTAGTTATAGTATTGATTATATTTGTATGCAGTGCTTGGTCAAGTCTTAACAAAGAAATGCTAGCAGCCTTTAAAGAACAAGTCCCATAAACTCCGCTCTGCAATCTGCTTCTTTGAGAACAGAGCCTCGTAATGCGGAGGTCACAGTACTCGTACCTTGTTGGCGTACGCCCCTCGATTCTATGCAGAAATGGCGGCACTGGATAACAACTCCTACACCTTTAGGTTTTAAGTGTGCATCTAAGGCATCCGCAATTTGGTTAGTCAGGCGTTCTTGCACTTGCAGTCGCCTAGCGTAAATGTCCACTAACCGGTTCAACTTCGACAATCCGACTATACTCTTGTTTGGAATATACCCAACATGGGCAACACCGAAAAAGGGTGCCATATGATGCTCACAATGTGAATATACAGGTATGTCCTTAACGAGTACTAGCTGATCGCAACCCTCTGCACCGTCTTCGAAAACTTTAAGAACATCTTCCGGGCGCTTATCGTATCCTGAGAACCATTCTCGCCAGGCCTTCATTACTCGAGTAGGTGTCTCTTGCAAGCCCCCTCTGCCTGTGTCCTCGCCGATACGTTTGAGCATTTCTTGTATAAGCTGCTCACTACTCAGATCTTCAAATGACATTATAGCGCCGCCTTTCTATTCCAGGATTCGAGGTCACCAGAATACGCTGGCGACGTAGGGACATCCATCAGACCTTCTTTGTTGGCTCGTAAAATCAAAGGATCTGGGACCTCTGCTTCATCGAAGCCTTTGGCTCGAAGTAAGGTAGCGTGGTCATTACCCAGCGGGGGATATGCGCCGTCGTAACTTGTATGTGAGTACGCTAACGCGTGATAACATCCCGGCAAGTCCAGTGCAAGTTTCACAGAATCCGCCTTAGTCAAGTTCATGAGCGGAGCATGAATAGTCACAGCCGCTAGCGCATCCGCCTCACCTGTGAACATGCTTTCATTTAATGTAAGTGTCATAGCGTCTATGAACGTTTGCCTGCAATCAGGGTAACCGCCAGAGTCCTCTTGGCAAACTCCCGTTATTATGTCTCTTATTCCTAGGCAGTAAGCCCTATTAGCTGCTATAGTCAAGAAAAGCAGATTCCTTGCAGGGACGAAGGTTTTTTCGAGTCCGCCCGGCAGTGAGCTGTAACTGTCGTATTGTTCTAGCTCCTCAGATGCGCTAGTCAACGGTGACGTTCCTTCTAGTACAGGACCCAGTTTAATTACTTCGTGTGACGCAACTTCGAGCAAGGTAGCTACTTTCATAGCCGCATCTATCTCTGCCGAATGCTTTTGATTATAATCAAATGTTACTGCGTGCAGTTCAAAGCCTTGTTGCTTTGCCCAGAAGCCACAAGTGGTGGAATCTTGACCTCCTGAAAGTACCAGTAGTGCTTTCTTCATGTTTTATCTCCTACATAAAGTTTAAGTCATAGCAAATTATTTGCTATGACTTACAATGTAGAAGTTAATCTCGAATAGATCAAGACATGGATTAGGACTTACTCCGAGGAGTATGAGGTAAAGGCGCTAGCATGCCTGTCGGATATACCAGAAAATACCGCGGATCATCTGCTGGTGAAAGTTCAGTACGTATACCATAACCTTTTAATTTATTAATATCCCAGTAGATGCCAGAACGTACAGACGTTTCAGACCAGCTTTTCTTTCCTCCGTTACCTTTAGAGCAAGCAGTTACAAGCTCCTTTATTGTCGCGCCTTTGCTCAAAGCACCAACCAACGCAGCTTGCTTAGACCCCTCTCGACAAGCATAAATACTATCTTGCGCCTCCAATGAAATCACGCCTTTGCGCGGTTTCTTACTCGTTTTTTGCGTATTTTTCAGTGTGAACTCATCGTAATTCACTGCAAATTTCTTTAGGAGGGGGTATGTTCTTGCTGCGCCGTCAAGTTTTGACTGGAACTTAACCAGAGAAGAATCGTTCAAGTCGTTGTACAAGTCCACGAGTTCCTGATTCCTCAGCTCTGCGGTCAAGTCATGCTCGCCTTTTATTAACCAGACAGATCCATCTACAGCAAGAGTTGGGTCAGTCATAAATTCGTTAGCTTGTTTACGAGTTGCTTCGGCTACGTGGTGCTTTGTTTTTACTTGTGTTACTATATACATTTCTTTTCCTTTATCTAGGTTTTATAAGTAAGTTATACTCCTATTATAAGTAAGTTATATGAAGAAATCAAGAAATAAATACCTGCAACCTCAAACAAGGCATTTAGCACTTTCAACCACTTCCTTTCGTCTTCAAAAAAACTACCGTATGTCATCTTCGCGTAATTCTCGTTTACCTGCTATGCACCGTTGGACTATCCATGCCCTAATTATATGTATTTTTAGGTAACTTTAATTCAAAAATGTAAGCTTGGTGTTCCTTGTCGTAAACTAGTGACAGAATGCCCTCTCAAAGCCCTTCATAACAATTCCTCTATCATTGTTTTGTGGGAATTAGAAAGGCACTCGTTTTCGTATATGCTTTCAAGAGCCGCCATAAGCTCTTGAACGTAGTCCCTGCTTAGCTGGCGAAGCACAACAAGTTCGTTCATGAAATTCTCCTAGCGTTAATACGTTTTCTATGTATTCAAAAATCAAAAGCAGTTTGTTGGGTGATTTCATTGCTGTTTATATTGATTTACTTTTGTTTTCAGAAATACTAGCTTCTCCGGAAATACTAGCTTTGCCATAAACCCTAGCTTCACCAGAAACCCAAGCTTCTCCAGAAATACTAGCTTCTCCGGAAACCCAAGCTTCGTCAGAAATTACAGCCATACCAAAAACACAAGCTTCTCCGGAAACCCTAGCCCTGCCAAAAACCTTAGCTCCGCCAGAGACACAAGCTTCTCCGGAAACCCTAGCTTTGTCAGAAACACAAGACCTGCCAAGAACCCTAGCTTCATCAGAAACCCAAGCTTCTCCGGAAACCCTAGCCCTGCCAAAAACCTTAGCTCCTCCAGAGACACAAGCTTCATCAAAAACCCAAGCAGGGTACAGCAAATTACCTTTATGCTCTACCCATCCCCCTAACTCGCCTTTTTTAATATCGGCAAAATCCAGTGTAGCTCTTATTCTGTAGACTTTCGTGCCATTAGGCAACGTTTTAGTGTCATCTG
>Ga0256839_1001282_pt1 | contig 30831 bp, 28 predicted proteins | sample 354166metaG_FD_185968 | JGI IMG/M metagenome (GOLD analysis project Ga0256839, IMG submission 185968) | Hydrothermal vent microbial communities from Mid Atlantic Ridge, Atlantic Ocean - 354-166 | ecosystem: Environmental > Aquatic > Marine > Hydrothermal vents | place: Atlantic Ocean: Mid... | reverse complement strand
CAAAGCTTTCCCCTGGAAAGCGTCCGCGACTTTCTCACCAGCGCCACCGTCGCTCAACTCCTCGCCCAGGCGGTTCTCGACAACCCCATGTTCACCGCCCGCTGGCGCGCGGTGGCGGCCATCTCCCTGGCGATCCGCCGTTTCCGCGGCGGCCGGCGCACCCCGCCCTACCTGCTGCGGATGGAGGCCGAGGACCTGGTCACCGCCGTCTTCCCCGACCAGCTCGCCTGCCTGGAGAACATCCAGGGCGACCGCGAGATTCCCGACCACCCCCTGGTACGCCAGGCCATCGACGACTGCCTCCGGGAAGCCATGGACATCGAGGGCCTGGAAGCCGTGCTCCGCGGCATCGAGACCGGGAACATCGCCGTGACCGCCCGGGAAACCGTCGAGCCTTCCCCCCTGGCGGCGGAAATCGTGGGAGCACGGGTGTACGCCTTCCTCGACGGCGCCCCGCTGGAGGAACGGCGGGTGCGGGCGGTGTCCCAACGCCGCTGGCTCGACCCGAAGGACGCCGGCGACCTGGCCCGCCTCGATCCCGAAGCCATCGCCCGGGTGCGGCGCGAGGCCCGCCCCCAACCCCGGGACACCGAGGAACTGCTCGACGCCCTCGTCACCTGCGGCTACCTGCTGGCGACGGAAATCGAGCCTCGATGGCGCCCCTGGCTCGCCGCTCTGGAAAACGAAGGGCGTGCCTGCCGCCTGGGACCGCGCTGGATCGCCGCTGAGCACTGGCCGCGCTGGCGAGCCTTCACCCGGGACACCCCCGAACCGACGCCCACCCTGCCCCCGGCGCTGGCGAACGAATCGTGGTGCGCCGAGGACGCCTTGACCGCGGTGGTCCGCGCCCGCCTCGGCATCACCGGGCCGGTCACCGCCGCCGAGCTGGCGGCCCAGATCGGGGTCGGCACCGCCGCGGTCGAAACGGCCCTGCGGCGCCTGGAACAGGAAGGCGGCGCGCTCGCCTATGACGACGGCTGGTGCGAACGGGGGCTGCTGGCCCGCATCCACCGCCTCACCCTGGCGCGGCTGCGCGCCGAAATCGAGCCGGTGGCCGCCGGCCGCTTCCTGGCCTTCCTGACGCGCTGGCAGCACGTCCACCCCGATACCCGCCTGCACGGTCCACAGGCCCTCAAAGCCGTTCTGGAACAACTGGAAGGCTTCCCCGCCCCGGCGCCGGCGTGGGAAGGACGGATCCTTCCGGCCCGCCTGCCCGACTACGACCCGGCCTGGCTCGACCGCCTGTGCCAGTCGGGCCGCTTCGTCTGGGCCTGCATCACCCCCAGCGGCCGGCGCACGCCGGTCGCCAAGCTGACCATCGCCTTCCTGCCCCGGCGCCGGTTGGCCGCCTGGATCGCCGACCCGCCGACTCCGACCTCGCCTGCCGCCGCCTTGGTCCTGGAGACCCTCGAACGCGAGGGGGCACTGTTCTTCGACGAAATCCAGGCGGCGACCCGGCTGCTCCCGGCCCAACTGGAAACCGCCCTGGCGGAGCTGGCGGCTTTGGGACAGGTCAGTTGCGACAGTTTCGAGGGCCTGCGGGCGTTGCTGTTGCCGGAGGCGCGAAAACGCCGCTACCGGCGGCTGCTGGCGAGTCTGGAGAACGCCGGCCGCTGGCAGCGCCTGCGGCCGGTCGGAGAGGTGGACGATGCGGTCGAACGGCGGGCGCGGGCGCTGCTGCGGCGCTACGGTGTGGTCTTCCGCGCCCTGGCGGCCCGGGAAAGGGCCATGCCGTCGTGGCTCGAACTGGTGCGGGTCTACCGCCGTCTGGAGGCCCGGGGGGAAATCCGCGGCGGTCGTTTCGTCGCCGGCACTTTCGGGGAGCAGTTCGCCCTACCGGAAGCGGTGACGCTGTTGCGCCGAACCCAGGAGAGCGCGACGCCATCGGCCGCACCGGGCGACCCGCTCCAGCTGGCCGCCGCCGTCCTGCCCGGTCTGGCGGGGGCGGAAAAAACGGCCGTGCCATCATAGGTAGCGGCCGGCGGGCTAACCGAACAGCTGCGGAATCAACACCGCCGCCACGGCGACGATCACCAGCGTTCCCGCCAAATTCAGCACCAGACCGGCCTTCACCATGTCGGCGATAGCCAGGCGGCCGCTGGCGAAGACGATGGCGTTGGGTGGCGTGGCCACCGGGAACATGAAGGCGCAGGAGGCTGACAGGGCCGCCGGCAACATCAGCCATACCGGATCCAACTCGAGCGCCCGGGCCAAGGAAACCAACAGAGGGAGGACCAGTTGGGTGGTGGCGGTGTTGGAAGTCAGCTCGGTGAGAAAGGTCATGCCGCCGGCTACCACCGCCATCGTCTCCAGCCGCCCGAGGCCGCCCAACTCCCCCAGACGGGTGGTCAGCCACGCCGACAGACCGCTGTCCTGAAAGCCGGAGGCCAGGGCGAAACCACCCCCGAACAGGATCACCACCCCCCAGGGCAGACGGGCGAAGACGCCGGCGTCGAGCAGGGTGGTACACCCCCGGGCCGGAAGCAGAAACAACAGCACCGCCATGGCGACGGCCACGGTGCCGTCGTCCACCAGTTCGCCATGGGGCAGCCACGCCTGCCAGCCGGGTATCCGCACCGTCCCGAAGACAGCGCCCTTGCGGGTCGTCCACAACAGCGCCGTCAAGCCGAACACCGCCGCCACCCATTTCTCCTCCCGGCTCATGGGACCGAGGGCGGCCCGTTCCGCCGCCACCACCGCGCTCAGATCCACGCCACGATCGAGACGCCGCAGGCAAACGGCATAGAGGTAGCCCACCAACACCGCCAACAGCGACAGCCCCACCGGCACGCCGACCAGCATCCAGCGCAGAAAATCCACCTCGGCGCCGGCCGCCTCCTGGTACAGCCGGGCGAACACCAGATTGGGGGGGCTCCCCACCAGGCTCATGACCCCACCCATGGAGGCGGCGTAGGCCAGGCTCAACAACAGGGCGGCGGCGAAACGGCGGGCCTGGTCGCCGGGCAACGCCGCCTCGAAACGGCCGAGCACCGCCAGGGCGATGGGCAGCATCACCAGGGTGGCGGCGGTGTTGGAGATCCACATGGAGAGAAAGGCGGTGGCGCAGACGAAGCCGGCCACCACCGCCAGCGGCCGTCCCCCGAACGTCCCCAGCACCGCCAGAGCGATGCGCCGGTGCAGTCCCCAGCGTTCCAGCGCCTGAGCGATGAGGAAACCGCCCAAAAGCAGGAACACGGTGGCGTTCATGTATTTGGCCGCCACCGCCTTGGTGGCGGCGATGCCCAGCAGGGGAAACAACACCAGCGGCAACAAGGCGGTGGCCGCCAGGGGCAGGGCCTCGGTGAGCCACAACACCGCCATCAGAGCGGCCACCGCCGCCATCGCCCCGGTCTCGGGGCGGCCCAGATCCGCCCCCCACCACAGGCCGAGGAAGACGGCCAGCGCGGCGAGCAGCTTCCAGGGCTTCACCGGTGAAAAGACGGACTCAGTTCGTGGACCGCTTCGACCATCGCGGTCACGTGGTCGGGATTCACGTCCGGCAGGATACCGTGGCCCAGGTTGAAGACGTGGCCGCTGCCGGGACCGTAGCCTTCGAGGACGCGGGCGACGCGGTCGCGGATGGTGGCGGGACCGGCGTACAGGGTGATGGGATCGAGGTTACCCTGGAGGGCGACCCGACCGCCGACCCGCCGCCGGGCCTGGCCGATGTCGCAGGTCCAGTCCAAGCCGAGGGCGTCGAAACCGGCGTCGGTCTGCCATTCCAACCACTGGCCGCCGCCCTTGGTGAACAGGATCGCCGGCACCCGTTCCCCCTCCGCCTCCAGCCGCAGGCGCTCACGAACCCGGCGCGCCGCCGCCAGGGCGAAGTCGCGGTAATCCTCGGCCGGCAGCACCCCGCCCCAGGTGTCGAACACCATCACCGCCTGGGCGCCGGCGGCGATCTGGGCGTTGAGGTAGTCGGCCACCGCCAGCGCCAGTTTGTCCAGCAGCCGGCGCATCAAGTCGGGACGGTCGTAGAGCAGGGTCTTGACCTGCCTGAAATCGCGGCTGCCGCCCCCCTCCACCATGTAGACGGCCAGAGTCCAGGGACTGCCGGAAAAGCCGATCAGCGGCACGGTGCCGTCCAGCTCGCGGCGGATCAGGCGCACCGCCGCCATCACGTAACCCAGATCGTCCTCGGGATCGATGCGCGGCAGGCGGTCGATGTCGGCCTCGCTGCGGACGGGCCGGGCGAACCGCGGCCCCTCCCCCTCGGCGAAGGACAACCCCAAACCCATGGCGTCGGGAATGGTGAGGATGTCGGAAAAGAGGATGGCGGCGTCGAGGCGGAAGCGGCGCAACGGCTGCAAGGTGACCTCGCAGGCCAGCTCGGGGTTGGTGCACAGATTCATGAAACTGCCGGCCTGCTCGCGCACCTTGCGGTATTCCGGCAGATAACGGCCGGCCTGGCGCATGAACCAGACCGGGGTCCGGGAGACGGGACGGCGCAGCAAGGCGTCGATGAAAACGAAAGATTTCGACATGGACGATTCCTGTGAACTCAAGGTTGAGAGAACGATCGGGCGGCGCGGATCTCCTTGTGCACCGAACGCAGGCGGCGCAACCAGGGCCTGCCGATTTCCGCGGGCAGGTCGGCCAGGGCTTGGCGAGCTTCTTCGACGGTGGGATAGACGCCGAAGAGCAGGGCATACCACTGCCGGCCCTGCCGCTGTTTGCGATAATAGGCCAGCGGCTGGAGTCGCCGATAGCGGCGCGCGAACTCGACCAATTCCCGGCGGTCGTCGAACGCGCCGATTTGCCAGGTGAAATACCGCGGGTCCTGCGCCAGCAGCCAGCGGGCGTCCTTCATCGCCGACGCTTCGGGAAGCGTTTTGGAATCCGCCGGCTTCGCATCGCCGGCCCCAGCGGAAGGCGCTTCCACGGCCAACTCCGCCTTCGAGGCGTCGTCGTCCCGCCGGCCTTCCGCCGGCGCCGTCACCTGTCCGACGGTCGTTTCCACCGCCGGGGAACTGGTTTCCGGCGCCGCCTGTCCGACGCCCTTTTCCGTCTCCGGCGAATCGGTTTCCGGCATCGGTGTCGCCGGCACAGGGGGCTGGAACGGTGTCGGTTCGGCCACGACCGTCTCCTCCGTCTGCCTTTCGCCGATCTCCGCTTCGGTGGTGACCGGCTTTCGCTGCTGCCAATAGGTCAGCGCGACCGCCAACGACAACACGACCCCAAGAGCGACGTAGACGGGCTTCGCCATGGCGCGATGCCAGCGCACCGGCGACTTGCCGATCCGTGTCAGCGCTTCCTGGCGCACCCGGGCGGGAATGCCGTGGGAACGGGTATAGACCGCCCGCACCAGGTCCTCGCCCGGTTCCTGACGCCCTAACCGGGCCCACAGAGCGCAGACGAAGGCCCGGGTCTGGTCCTCGGACAAGGGCGGAATGTCGATGACGTGGGCCTCCTCCACCGCCCAGCGGTCGGTGACCCCCTTGACGTGGAGATCGTCGGGACGCAGGGCGACCACCACCCGCAGCGCGTCGTGCCGGGCGGCGAAGCGCCAGATCGCGTCCAGGACCCCCGGCAACAGCCGCCCCCCTTCGTCCAGCGCCAGAACGAGCACTTCGTTGGCCGATTCCATACGTTGCAACTGGGCGGACAAGGCCGCTTCCGTAGCCTCCCGCAGCCCCAGGGCCCGGGCCAGCGCCTGCTGCACCGTCTCTAGATTGAGACGCTCGTCGGCTTCCAGGAGGCAAACCCGCCAGCCGGGCAACGCCCCTGCCTTCAGTTGGTGCAGGAAGGTGGTCTTACCGATGCCGTCGGGACCGGAAATCAGGATCAGCCGGGGCAGGTTGGCGAGCAGATGCAGCAGCAGGTCGAACTTCTGCCGCCTTTCCGGCGCCAGAAAATCGTACTGCCGCCGGGACGGCGGCTGGGCGTCAGGCAACGCTTCGGCCGTACTCATCGAGGGTGGCCTTCAGCAATTCGACGGGAACCGTCTGCGGCAGCGCCGCACGGCCGATCGCCTCCAACAGGATCAGGCGAATTCGGCCGTCGACGTTCTTCTTGTCTACCGCCATCAGCCGCAAAAACCGTTCGCTGTCCAGTTCCGCCGGGGGAGCCGTGGGCAGCCCGGCCCGCTCGATGAGCGCGACGATCCGGGCCACGTCCTCCGCCGACAACAGCCCAAGACGAGCGGAAAGGTCCGCCGCCTGACACATGCCCACGGCCACGGCCTCGCCGTGGAGGAATTTTCCGTAGCCGCAGCCGGTTTCGATGGCGTGACCGAAAGTATGACCGAAATTGAGGATCGCCCGCAGCCCCGCCTCCCGCTCGTCGGCGGAGACCACCTCGGCCTTGTTGCGGCAGGAACGCTCGATGGCGAAGGCCAGGGCCGCCGGGTCCCGCTGCAGCAGGCGGTCTAGATTGGCCTCCAGCCAATGGAAAAATTCGGCGTCGCGGATCAGGCCGTATTTGATGACTTCGGCGACACCGGCGCGCAGTTCCCGATCCGGCAGCGTGTCCAGGGTCGCGGTATCGGCAATCACCGCCCGTGGCTGATGGAAGGCTCCGATCATGTTCTTGCCCAGCGGATGGTTGACGCCGGTCTTGCCTCCCACGGAGGAGTCCACCTGGGCCAACAAGGTGGTCGGCACCTGCACGAAGGGGACACCCCGCTGATAGCAAGCCGCGGCGAAACCGACGATGTCGCCGATCACCCCTCCGCCGAGGGCGACGAGCGTGGCGTTGCGGCTGTAGCGGCGCTCCAACAGGGCGTCGAAAATGCGGTTGACGGTGTCGAGAGTCTTGAAGGCCTCACCGTCGGGCAGGATCAGGCTGGCCTTGTCCGGCGCCGTGATCGAAGCCATGACCGGCTCCAGATACAGCGGGGCCACCACGTCGTTGGTGACCACCAGCACCTGCCGGCCGGCGATGTGGCGGTCGATCAAATCGGATTCCCGCAGCAGACCGGCGCCGATATGGATGGGATAGCTGCGGTCCCCCAGGTCGATGGTCAACGTTTTCACCATGGCAAGTTCTGCAAAATCTTCTTGATGACCAGACGGCTGGAACAGGTGCCGGTATTGACCTTGAAATGGGCGGTTTCTTCGTAAAGCGGCGCCCTCTCCTTCAGCAACGCCCTCAGCCTGGCTTCCGGATCGTCCGTCCGCAGCAGCGGACGATGGGTGTCCTTGGCGGTCCGTTCCAACTGCTTTTCCACCGGACAGCACAGATAGACGACGAAGCCGTTCTCGGACAGCAGGCGACGGTTCTCGGGCCGCAACACGATGCCGCCGCCGGTCGCCAGAACGATATCGTCCAATTCGACCAGGGACCGCAGGATTTCGCTTTCCCGGCGGCGAAACCCCGCCTCCCCCTCATACTCGAAGATCGTCGGAATGTCGACACCGGTATGCAGCTCGATCTCCCGGTCGCTGTCGTAGAATTCCCTGCCCAATTCCTTGGCCAGCAGTCTGCCGATGGTGGTTTTTCCGGCCCCCATGGGACCGATCAAATAGAGATTCTTGCGCTGTTTCATGGGAAATCGCCATTCGGCGGGATGTGCCCGGCAATCTTATCACGATTCGACGGCCTCGCCGGCACGGGGACGGCCGGCGACGAAAACGGCGCGACAGTGCTCGGGGCGGGCCAGATGCATCAGAACGAACAACTGCTCTGCCAGACTTTGACAACGCCGCAGCCGTTGATTCAAATAAGGGTCGTCGGCCACGTCCAGCACCCAGAAATCGGCCGCTTTGCCGAGGGCGAAATTGCCGATCTCCGCCTCCAGCGCCAACGCCCGCGCCGCTCCCAGGGTGACCAGGTGCAGCAACTGGGCCGCCGTGGGCGTCTCCCCCCGGAGACGCTGGATCTTGTGGCACTCGGGCAGTTCCTCCCAGACCCAGAAGTGCAATCCGGCCCCGATGTCGGTACCCACGGCGAGCGGAATGCCGTGCTGCACGTGACGGCGCATCGGGAACAGGCCGCTGCCTAGAAACAGATTGCTGCTGGGACAATGGCAAACGCTGCTGCCGCTTTCGGCCAGGGCCCGCATTTCCGATCCCTGGGGATGGAGGTTGTGAGCCAGCAGGGTACGGGGGCCGAGCAGCCCGAAACGGTCGTACACGTCGAGATAGTGACGCGCGTCCGGAAAAGCCTGCAGCACCGCGGCGACCTCTTCCCGGGTCTCGTTGATGTGGGTCTGGAGATAAACCTGCGGATAACGGCGACGGAATTCCCCGCACATGCGCAACAGCGCCGGGGAGCAGGACAGGGCGAAGCGGGGAGTCAGGGCGTAACGGAGCCTGGGATCGTTCCCATACCGTTGCAGCAGCCGCTCGGCGGTGTGCCAGGCGGTCTCCGGATCGGTTCGCAGCGGTTCCGGACCGTCCCGGTCCATGAGGGTGATGCCGGCGATCAGACGCAGCCCCCGGCGTCGGGCGGCCTCGAACAGCGCTTCGGTCGCCTCGGGAAACTGGGAACCGAACATGACGGCGGTCGTCACCCCGCCGCGCAACAACCGCGCCACCAGGGCGTCGGCGACCCCGGCGGCATAGCGCGGATCCCGGAACGCCAGTTCCACCGGATAGACGCTGTCCCGCAACCAGGCCAACAGGCCCCGGTTGGCGGCGGCCACGACGTGATACTGGGGAAAGTGCAGATGGGCGTCGACGAGACCGGGCAACAGCCAGGCCCGCCCGAAATCCACGATCTCGGCATCGGGAGGAAGCCGGCGGCGAATCCGTCCGGCATCGTCGCAGGCGATGATGCGCCCTTGCTCGTCGACCCACAGGGCGCCGCGTTCGATGATCTCCAGCGCCTCGGAATGCTGGAAGGGATCGCGGCGCAAATGCGCCACGGTACCGAGATAGACGCACGTCATGGCAGGCCGAGAACCCGGGGCAGATCGGCGATGGAATCGACGACCAGATCCGGCTGGACACCGGAAGCCGCCACGTAGGCGGGACGGTATTTGCCGGTGCGCACCAGGATCCCGGTCAAGCCCACCCGCTGACCACCGCCGATATCGGTGTCGATGTCGTCCCCCACGATCGCCACTTCCTCCGGCGCCAGCCCCATATCCGCCAGAGCGGCACGAAAAAAATCCGGGGACGGTTTGCCGAAAATCCTGGCCTGCTTGTTGGCGGCGTATTCCAGAGCGGCGACGAAAGCGCCGATGTCCATTTTCAGCCCTTCCTCGGTCTGCCAGAAACGGTTCTTGTGAACCGCCAGCAGCTCCGCCCCTTCGAACAACAGATTGAAGGCGCGGTTGAGAATGGCGTAGTTCCAGCGCTCGCCGATGTCACCGACGACCACGTAATCGGCGCGTCGGTCCGACTGGGGAAAGGCGCCGAAATCCCGCTTCACGTCGTCGGCGAGCAACAGATGGCAGACCGGATCTTCCTGACGGCGCAGAAACAGAATCATCGCCTGGGGCGCGCTGATGATCTCCGCCCGGGCGACGGCGAACCCCAGGCGCGTCAACTTGCCGTGCAACGAATCCAGGGACAGGGTGCTGGTGTTGGTGATGAAGCGGCAGACGAAATGCCTGCGCAACCGCGCCAGCGCCTCGCGGGCGCCCTCGATCACCTGGCCGCCCACGTAAAGCACCCCGTCGATGTCGAGCAGAAGACCACGGATTCGGCCGAGTTTCGCCACGGCTGCCTCCATTACCCGCTTTCAGGAAAGACTAAGTTTACCACCGGGCCGGCGCCGTGGGCGTCCCGGCGGACTGCTATAATGGGGAGCCGATTTTTCGACCAATCCGACGAGGAGAGAATTCCATGGCTGACATTCCCGTCTTCAAAACCGGTGAGGCCACCGTGTTCGCCAGTCACGACCAGGGCACCGACGCCATGCCGGAAGTGGTGCTCGGCGCCGTGGACGGGCCGGTGGGAACCGCCTTCGCCACCCTGATGGGACAGACCGAGGGGCACACCCGCCTGTTCGCCATCCGCGCCTGCAACCAGCAGGTCAAGCCGGCCACCCTCATGGTGCCCAAGGTCACCATGAAGAGCACCAAGTACATCAGCCTGTTTTTCGGCGTAGTGCAGTCGGCCATCGCCGACGCCGTGCTCGACTGCGTCATCGAGGGGGTCATCCCCAAGGACTGGGCGGAAAAGGTGTGCATCATCGTCAACGTCTGGCTCGATCCTTGGTGCGCCGAGCAGAACAAACCCGACAAGAAGGACCTCTACCGGACCAACTACGAGGCCACCAAGCTGGCCATCCGGCGCGCCATCGAAGGCAAGCCCACCATCGACGAACTGATCGAAAATCGCCACAAGATCCATCACGAAATGTACGACCCCGAAACCGGCGCATCCAAGTGGTGAATCCCATGCATACCATCACTCTCATCCCGGGCGACGGCATCGGCCCGGAAATCACCGAAGCCGCGGTCCGGGTCATCGAGGCGAGCGGGGTGCCGGTCCGCTGGGACCGGCAACTGGCGGGGATGGCGGCCCTGGAGAAATACGGCACGCCCCTGCCCGAGGAAACCCTCGAATCCTTCCGCCGCAACAAAGTGGCCCTCAAGGCGCCGCTCACCACCCCGGTGGGGGGCGGTTACCGCAGCGTCAACGTCACCCTGCGCCAGGAATTCGATCTGTTCGCCAACGTCCGTCCCGCTTCATCTTTCGAGGGCACGCCGGCTCGGTTCGACAACGTCGATCTGGTGACGGTACGGGAAAACACCGAAGGACTGTACGCCGGCATCGAGCATTTCATCCGGGCGGGCCGGGAAACCATCGCCGCCGAAAGCGTGGCGGTGACCACCCGCGTGGGCTGCGAACGCATCGTCGACTACGCCTTCCGCTACGCCCGCCAGACGGGACGCCGGAAAGTGGCGCTGGTGCACAAGGCCAACATCCTCAAATGCACCTCGGGGCTGTTCCTGGAAATCGGGCGCCAGGTGGCCGAACGTTACCCCGACATCCAGTTCGAGGAACGCATCGTCGATGCCTGCGCCATGCAGATGGTGCTGGACCCAAGCCAGTTCGACGTTCTCGTCACCACCAACCTGTTCGGCGACATCCTTTCCGATCTGGCCGCCGGACTGGTGGGCGGGCTGGGCCTGGCCGCCGGCGCCAACATCGGTGAAGACGCCGCCATGTTCGAGGCGGTTCACGGCACCGCCCCCGACATCGCCGGCAAGGGCATCGCCAATCCGGCGGCCCTGATCCTGGCGGGCGTGATGATGCTGGAGCACCTCGGCGAGCAGGCGGCCGCCCGCCGGATCGAACAGGCGGTCCGCACCGTCATCAGGGAAGGGGTCCACGTCACCCCGGATCTCAACCCCGGCTCCGGCGTCACCACCCAGGAGATGGCCGACGCCATCGTCGCCAAGCTCCAATAACGACGACGCCCGGCCCTTTCCCCTTCCCGCCGGCGGGAAGGGGCCGCCCCCTTCGACGACACGACGACATCGATCCGCCATGACAACGAAACCGCCCGACCCCTCCATCGAAAGAATGCTCCAGGACATCGAGCGGGAGGTCGAACTGACCAAAAAGCACATCGGCAAGGACCGGATCGACCCCCGGGTGATGGCGGCCCTGGCCCGGGTGCCGCGGCACGAATTCGTCCCGGAGGAATCCCGTCTCTACGCCTATGACGACGGCCCGCTTCCCATCGGCTTCGGCCAGACCGTGTCCCAGCCGTTCATCGTCGCTCTGATGACCGATCTGCTCGCAGCCGACGAAGAAGACGTGGTGTTGGAGGTGGGAACCGGCTCGGGCTATCAGACGGCGGTGCTCGCCGAGCTCGTCAAAAAAGTTTACAGTATCGAAATCATCGCCGAACTGGCGGAAAAGGCCCGGGAGCGTCTGAAACGGCTCGGTTACACCAACGTCGAGATCAAGGTAGGCGACGGCTATTACGGTTGGCCCGAGCACGCCCCCTTCGATGGCATCCTGGTCACCGCGGCGGCGCCGGAAATCCCCCCGCCCTTGATCGAGCAGCTCAAAGCGGGCGGCCGCCTGGTCGTTCCGGTGGGCGAGCCTTTCGGGTATCAGATGCTGAAAGTGGTGCACAAGGACGACGACGGCGCCATCCGGATTCGCGACGTCCTGGGTGTCGCCTTCGTGCCCCTGACCGGTGACGGGGCGGAAAAGCGTCGGTCACAACACGATCACTAGGCTGGTGCCGTTGACCTCGACCGGCTTGTGCAGCTGCCGGACGATGAGCTCGGCACAGGCTCTGGCCTCGCAGGGATCGTCGAAGAAGGCGGCGATCATGCCGGCCATCTCGTAAGTGTAGCCATGGAACGATTCCACCAGTCTCTTGATGTGGTAGGCCATGGGACTTTCCTCCGTCGCTCGGCTCCTCGTCTTCACCCGAAACCTTGCAGTTTCCGTGCCCGTTTTGGCACCCGTTTCAAGATCAGACCGTTTCTCATCCCTCAACCACCAGCCCGGACCTTCAATCCCATTTTTGAAATTCTTTGACGATTTTTGTCACTTCCGGGACGCCCTCCTGGAATCCAGGGCGGTATAATCGACACCATGTTTCTGGCGCGGGATTTCATCGTCACCACCGAGGGGTTGGTGTTCGCCGTCACCCTAAGCGGCCTCGAGGAAGGCCGGATCGTCGCCTGTCTGCGTTACGTTCCCGAGGCAGACGGCCTCCGCAAGGTCGACACGGCGGAGGCGGAGGAAATCCTGCACCGGCATCCGCACTATCGCTACCGTTCGCCATGCCGTGACGCCGTCCTCCAGGCGGTTCCCGTGGACCGGGTTCGACGGCACCTGCAACCGCGCCGCCGCCTGCGGGAACTGCTCGCCAGCGACCGCGACGACCCCCTGATCCGGCGCCTGCGGAAAATCGTGGCCCTGCTGGCCGAACAGGGCCTGAACGTCGGCCGGCTCGGCATCACCGGTTCCCTGCTCGTCGGCGCCCATACCCCCCGCTCCGATCTGGACCTGGTGTGCTACGGCACCCGGACGTTCGATCAGGTGCGCGAGGCCGTGCGGCGGCTGACCGCCGAGGGGCGGTTGGCGGACCTGAGCGAGGAATTGTGGCACACCACCTGGCGGCGGCGCGGCTGCGCCCTCGACTTTCCCACCTGGCTGTGGCACGAACGGCGCAAGCACACCAAAGGCGCCATCGACGGCACCAAGTTCGACCTGATCCTGGTGGAAGAAAAGACGGTGGCGGACGACCCCCGTCCCTGGCGCAAAGAGGGCCGGAAAACCTTACGGGCCACGGTCATCGACGCCAGCGCCGCCTTCGCCACCCCGGCCCGCTACCGCCTGGATCACCCGCAGATCCGCGAGGCGCTTTGCTTCACCGCTACCTATGTGGGGCAGGCCAGGCGCGGGGAGACCGTGGAAATCGCCGGCCAGGTGGAGGTTTCCCCCGACGGGGAACGGCGTGTGATCGTCGGTGCCAGTCGAGAGGCCCCTGGAGAATACATTCGAGTGATTGGAGCGCGAGGTGACGCCCATGTTTGAACGTTTACGCCAGCTTTATCCCCCTTTTCTGAGCCTTTGGCGCGAGGGTCCGGAAATCACCGCCGTTCGACCCCAGGAGGACGGGGTGGTCGATCCCCCCACCTACGAAACCCTGGAGATCGAAACCCTGTTCCAGGTCCTCGATGGAACGCGAACCCAGATCGGCCGGGCCACCCTGCACCGCTCCCTGGCCCGGCCTCTGCGCGACCGGGAACTGATCCTCGCCAAGCAGGAAGCCCTGCGGGAATTGCAGGACGACACGGCCCTGCGCCAGGGCTTGGAGGGGCTGCTCACCAACGCCGCCCGCCCCGACCGGGAAGCGGAATTCTACAAACTGCTCTATTGCTTCTTCCTCGGCAGCGTCGGCTCACCGGTCAGCGCCAAGGAAGTCCGGGGCTATGGCTACGAAGCCTATGTCAACGGCACCCGCTTCGTCCTGGAAACCGTGGAGGCGGCCCGGAAACTGCCGCAGCCCCGCAGCCCCTACCTGCGCCAGTTGCTCGACACGCTCCGGAACTTCGCTGGCAGCCGCAGTCACGCCCTCATGGAAGGGCCGGTCTATCGCACCGAGAAACGCCTGCTGACCCGGGAAGAAAAGGGCTGGCTACCGGCGATTCGCTTCCGTCCCTCTCTGTTCAAACCCGGTCTGATCGCCGCCCTGGTGGCCGGCCTGTTGCTGCTTTGGGGCGTACTGCCCCCGCTGCTCGATCTCAGCCGCCCCGCCATCGGCGTCCTGTGGCTGTTCCTGCTGCCGCTGGGCGTCGCCTACACCCCGGTCGTCGGCAGTTTTGACCGGGACCGCTTCATCTATCCTCTACGCCGGGTGTTCCGGGAAGATCCCGCGGTGCATCAGGTCCTGGAGGCGTTGGGCTATCTGGACGAACTGATGAGCTTCCTGCGCTTCGGCGACGACTTCGGCCATCCCGTCTGTCTGCCCAAAATGCTCGAGGACGACCGCCACCGTTTCATCGCCCGGGAATTGCGCAATCCCATCCTCGCCAAGGGCGATCCCGACTACGTCCCCAACGACGTCGAACTGGACCGCCACCGCCTCACCTTCATCACCGGGCCCAACAGCGGCGGCAAGACCGCCATCTGCAAGACCGTGGCCCAGTCCCAAATACTGGCCCAGATCGGCTGCTGCATCCCAGCCCGGGAAGCCAAGCTGACCGTGGCCGACCGGATCTTCTACCAGGTGCCGGAAGTCAGCGCCCTGACCTCGGGCGAAGGCCGCTTCGCCGCCGAACTCAGGCACACCAAACGGATCTTTCTCGCCGCCACCCCCAGAAGCCTGGTGATTCTCGACGAACTGGCCGAAGGGACCACCTACGAGGAGCGCCTGAAGATCTCCTACGACATCATGGAGGGCTTTCACAAAAAGGGTTGTACCACCATCCTAGTGACCCACAACCACGAACTGGTGGACAAGTTCATCCGGCAAGGCATCGGTCAGGCCAAGCAGGTGGAATTCGTCGGCGATCACCCCACCCACCGCCTGATCGACGGCATCTCCCGGGTCAGTCACGCCGACCGCGTCGCCAAGGAAGTGGGCTTTTCCCGCGAGGACATCGAGCGTTATCTGGAGGGGGGCGAGTCATGACCCGGCCCGCCGAACTCCTGCGCCTGATAAGCTGCGGTGTCTACGTGATCGGCGTGGCGGCGGACGGGCGGAAGAACGCCTTCACCGCCGCCTGGGTCGTGCAGGTTTCCTTCGACCCGGTGCTCATCGCCCTCAGCATCAACCCCCATCACCGCTCCTACGCCCTGCTCAAACAGGGCGGCGGCTTCACCGTCAACGTGCTCGCCCGGGACCAGTTGGAACTGGCACGCCATTTCGGCCAAAGCGGTGACGTGGACAAGCTGGCGGGGATCGCCTGGCTGGAAGGCCACTGCGGCGCCCCCATCCTGACCGACGCCCTGGCCTGGCTCGACTGCGACTTCCACCACGAATGCCCCGCCGGCGATCACATCGTGGTCATGGGACGGGTGCTGGGCGGCGGCGTCCAGCGCCTCGGCGACCCCCTGCTCTACCGGGACACCGGCGACATGGACGGCGCCAGCCGGCTGTTTCCCGCCGCCTTCTGATGTTGCCGCCCTTCCGCGCCGTCATCCTGGATCTCGACGGCCTGCTCCTGGACACCGAACCCACCTACCGCCGCGCCTGGCGCCAAACCGCCGCCGAACTGGGGTTCGATTTCACGGAGGACCTGGCCCGCCGCCTCGAGGGGCAGTCCATCGACGCCGTCGCCCGGATACTCTCCGACGCTTTCGGTCCCGGCTTCGACTTCGAGACCTTCCACCGCCTCAGCGCCCGGCGCTGGCACCAGTGGGTGGAAGCCCACGGCATCCCCGTCAAGCCCGGCTACGGGCGCCTCATGGAAGTGCTCCGCCGGCGCCGGATCCCCTATCTGCTGGCCACCAACAGCCAACGACGATACGCCGTCAAATGCCTTACCTTGGCTGGGATCGCGGCCGACTTTCCGGTCATCGTCAGTCGCGACGACGTGACGGCCGGCAAACCCGAGCCGGAGATCTATCTACGGGCCTGCGAAACACTGGCGCTCCCCCCGGCCCAGTGCCTGGCGGTGGAAGATTCCCTGCCCGGCATACTCGCCGCCCACCGGGCGGGGACACAGCCGGTCCTCGTGACCGACGGCAACCTCGATCGCCACGGTGACGCCCTGGAAAATCGGCTGGTGGCCAGGTATCCTTCCCTGGAACGATTGGCCGACTGTCTCGACCGCACGATCACCCGATACCTGAGATAGCGAGATCCAGCCTCATATGCATCCACCGGAAAGCCTGCTCTCCGACTGGCACCTCAAAGCCCGGCGACTGGAAAACGAAATCGGCAAGGCGGTCATCGGCCTCGAAACCGCGATTCACCGCATCGTCGTGGCCATCTTCGCCCGCGGCCACGTCATGCTGGAGGGAGATGTCGGGGTCGGCAAGACGACGCTGCTGCGCGCGGTCGCCCACGTCCTGGGGGGGAAATACGAACGCATCGAAGGCACCATCGACCTGCTCCCCAACGACCTGGTCTACCACACCTACATCGGCGAAGACGGCAAGCCCCGGGTCGATCCCGGCCCTCTGCTCAAACACGGCGAGGCGTTGTCGGTCTTTTTCTTCAACGAAGTCAACCGGGCCCGTCCCCAGGTGCATTCCCTGCTGTTGCGAGTGATGGCCGAGCGCAGCGTGTCCGCCTTCAACCGCACCTATTCGTTTCCCTATCTTCAGGTGTTCGCCGACCGCAACCGGGTGGAGAAGGAAGAAACCTTCGAAATGCCGTCGGCCGCCCGCGACCGCTTTCTCATGGAACTGCGGATCGAGTTGCCGGACGATCCCGATCTGCGCACCGCCCTGATGTTCGATCCCCGCTTCCATCACGTCGACGAACTGATCGCCCAATTGGAAGCGGGGGTGGTTCCCTATCGGGAAATCGACACCGTCGCCCGCCTGATCCAGGAGCAGGTGCGGGCGAGCACCGCCTTGCAACGCTATGCCCTGTCGCTGTGGCAGGCCACCTGGAACCCGGCGGAATTCGGGGTGCGCCTCGACGATGTCGACATGGGGGAACTGATCGCGGCCGGCGCCAGCGCCCGGGGCATGAGCATGTTGCTGCGTGCCGCCCGGGTGCGGGCCTGGCTGGAAGGGCGCGACTATCTGGTTCCCGAAGATCTGCAGAGCCTGTTCCACGAGGTCGTGGGCCACCGGATCTTCCTCCGGCCGGTGTACGAACTGCAGCGCGAGCAATTGATCCCCCGACTGACCCGCGCCATCCTGGATCGCGTCGCCGCCCCCTGATGGAAGAATTCCATTACCGCATCCCCTGGCGCGCCACCAGCGCCCATCCCGGGCACCATCGCAGCCGAACCGAAGGGGGCGGCTTCGAGTTCCACGGTCACGCGTCGCTGGCCACGGGCGCCGATCCGCGCCATATCGACGTTCGCGCCAGCCTCAGCGATCCCTTCGGCGAATACCAGGTCCGCCGCTTCCACCAAACCAGCATCGTCCCGGTCCAGGTGATCGCCGACCTGTCCGCCTCGATGGTCCTGGGACACAAACCGGAACTGCTGGCCCGCGTGACCGCCGCCATCGCCTGGTCGGCCTACCGAACCGGCGATCCCTTCGGCTTCGTCGGCATCGCCGACGGCGACACGCCGGCCATCCATTGGCCCCTGCGCCGGCATCGCAGCGCCGCCCTGACTCTCCCCCGACGGTTGAGCGAACAGCCGTTCCAGGGAGAAGGATTGGCCCAATCCCTCTCCCTGAACGCCTGGCTCGACAGACGCCGCTCCCTGGTCTTCCTGCTCAGCGACTTCCATTTCCCCTTGTCGCGATTGCAAACGCTTCTGCAACGATTACAACCCCACGATGTCGTCCCCCTGGTCCTGTGGCTCAGCCAGGAATGGCGGCCGCCGGCCCGATGGGGATGGCTTCCGCTGCACGATCCCGAAACCGGCGCCCGGCGGACGACATGGTTCCATCCCGGAACGGGAAGCGCCCTTCGGCTCGCCTTCGAGCGGCGCCGGCGGCAGTTGACCGAGTTGTGCCGCCGCTACGGCAGACGGCCTTTCTTCGTCGTCGATAGCTTTCGACCGGAAGCCTTGAGCCGTTATTTCCTGGAGTCATGCGCCTGATCTTCATTCTGCTGCTTTCCCTGCCATCCCTGGCGCTCCCGGCCGACCCCGGCCCGCTGGCGGAACGCACCACGCCGCCCCCGTTCGGATATACGGTCGGCTCGCTCATCCGCCATCGGATCGACGTGTTCGCCCCCCACCCCTGGCGTCTGGAAACCAGCCGGCTCCCTGCCACCGGACCGTTGTCCAACTGGCTGGAGATCCGAAAGCTGAGTTGGCGTCGGGAAGAGCAGGCCGACGGTTCCCATTACCACATCCAGATCACCTATCAGATCTTTCCCGCGCTGTCGGAACCGGAACAACTGGCCATCCCCGAACTGACTCTGGCTTTCGTCCACCCACGGCGGCCGACCCTCCTGCGGCGGCTGCCGCCCTGGACCTTCGCCGCCGCTCCCCTGATCCCGGGCCGGCTCGCCGATCACTTGCCGCAGCCGCTGTGGCGACCGGCGCCCAGGCGATTGCAGCCACACTGGCATCGGCTTGGCTGGCTGGGCGGCGGCATTCTATCGACCCTGCTCCTGCTGGCCTGGCGGCAGGGTCGGCTGCCCTGGAAACGGTCGCCGTTCCGCCGCGCCCTGGCCGCCATCCGCACCGCAGCGGGCAACCGGGACGCCAAAAGCGCCGCCCTGGCATTCCATCGCGCCTTGAACCAGACCGCCGGTTACGCCGTGTTCCAGGACCGACTGGAGCGCTTCCTCCGGCAACACCCGGCGTTCCGACCGCTGGAGGCCGAACTGACACAGTTTTTCCAGGCATCCCGGCAACTGTTCTTCCAGGGCCATGAGCCGCCCGCCTTCCTGGAGCGGTTGGAAAGCTTGTGCCGGGCCTGCATCCACGCCGAAAAACGATGACGGACTTGGGACTGAGCCATCCCCTGTGGTTGCTGGCCTGGCCCTTGACGCTGGCGCTCCTGCGCTACCCCGGCAGGAAGGGCGCGCCTTACCCGGCCATGGCGTGGCTGCCCGTCGATCCCCTGAGCCGGAAGATCGACCGCCTGCGGCGCTGGCTGGCCTGGGCCTTTCTCTCCTGCCTCATCCTGGCCCTGGCCGGCCCTTATCTCAAGGAACAAAAAGTCGCCCGCCTCGGCACCGGCGCCCACATCGTTCTCACCATCGACCGCAGCAGCAGCATGAACGAAGACTTTTCCGGTTATCTGAGCGGCAACGCCAAGGACAGCAAAAGCGCCGCGGCCCGCAAACTGTTGCTCCGCTTCGTCGAACAGCGCCGCCAGGATCTGTTCGCCATGGTGGCGTTCAGCACCGCGCCCGTCCACATCCTGCCGCTGACCCAGGACCGGGTGGCGGTCCGCGCCGCGGTGGAAGCCATCGACCGGCGCGGACGCGGCGTCACCAACATCGCACCGGGCCTGTTGATGGCGCTGGAGGAATTCCGCGATCGCCCGGTCACCGGCGCCCGGGTGATCCTGCTGGTTTCCGATGGCGGCACCCACATCGACCAGGACACCCAGGAGCGGATCCGCCAGCGCTTCCGGGACGTGGGCGCCAGGCTGTACTGGATCTATCTGCGCAATCCCCGCAGCATCAGCGTGCTGCATCCGCCCAAACGCAACCTGTCGGAGACCACCACGCCGGAATACTTTCTCCACCGCTATTTCCAGACCCTCGGCGTGCCGTACCGGGTGTTCGAGGCCGACGATCCGGAAAGCCTCGCCGCCGCCATCGACACCGTGGATCGATTGGAGAACCGGCCGCTGCGCTACTTCGAAACCATTCCCCGTCGGGATCTTTCGGCTTATCTTTATGGCCTTGGCCTGATACTCGGCCTGCCTTTGCTCCTGTGGAACGCCCTGGAGATCCGCCAGTGGTTCGCACCAAAGCGATAACGACCGTCCTGATCTTGATTCTGAGCCTTCTGACGGGGGCGGCCGCCGTCGAAGGATACGCCCTGTACCGGGATCATCGTTTCAACCGGATCCTGAATGCGGGCGGCCTCAAGACCGGCGGCGATCCGATCTTGAACGCCGTCTACGCCAACCGCCTGGCCGACCGGGGCCACTGGCAACAGGCGGTGCGGATCTACAACCGGATTCTGCCCGAATCGCCGGACGGGCTGAAACCCCGGCTCCATTACAACCTCGGCACCTTGTATCTGCAGGAGGCGGCCCGACGCTGGCACAAACGGGGCGTTTGGGATTACGCCCGGGTGGTGACGTTGCTGGGACTGGCCCGGGAGCATTTGCGGGAGGCGGTTCGCCTCGATCCAGCCGACCTCGACGCCCGTTACAATCTGGAATACGCCCTTCGCATCCAGCCACCCCCCAGGGAGCGGCAGCCTTCCAATTGGCGCGGCCACAAACAGAGCGTCTTCGCCACCTTGCCCGGCATGCCGAAGGGGGGACCGTGAAGCGGTTCGGCTGGCGTTTCTGGTCGTGCCTGGTCGCCCTGGGCCTGCTGGCCGCCACCTTGTTCCAGCCGCGCATCGTCTTGCCCCGGCCGGCCCATCGCTACCTGGTCGTGATCGACATCACCCAGAGTATGAACGCCCGCGACTACCACGTCCCGGGTTGGCCCGGCGACCGCCTGGGATTTACCAAGGCGTCCGTGGAACGGGCCCTGTTGGCCCTCCCCTGCGGCAGCGAGGCGGCCTTGGCCGTCTTCGCCCACAAGAACGCCTATCTGCTGCTCGCCCCGCTGGAAGTCTGCGAACACGGCGCCGCCCTGCGCTCCGCCCTCCGGGCCATCGACTGGCGCAGCGCCTGGGCGGGAGACAGCCACATCGCCTACGGATTGTTCGACGCCCTGAAGATGGCCGCGACCCTCGATGCCGTCCTGGTGTTCTTGACCGACGGCCACCAAGTTCCCGCCGCGATCAAAGACCCGGTGTTCCGGGGAAAACCGGGCAGGGCCGGCGGCTTCCTCGTCGGGGTGGGCGGGCCGGCACCGGTCCCCATCCCCCGCCTGGACCTAGAGGGTAGAGCGACCGGCTTCTGGCGGAAGACTGACTTACCGCACCCGATCCATTCCCCCCGCTTCCGCCGACAGGCGGAACGCGATCGTTCCGGGCTGCTGCTCAGCCACCGGGACGAAAACCGCCTGCGCCGCCTGGCCGATCTGACCGGTCTCCATTATCATCCCCTGAACCATCCGGAATCGCTGGCTGATCGCCTCCGACAAGCACCCGCCGCGAAGAAACGGCCGGTGGCGGTGGATCTGCGGCCGTGGTTCGGCTTCACCGCCCTGGTCCTCGCCTTCGCCGCGCTGGTTTGACGATCGTGACGCTTGCCACCATACTCAAACCAGGCCAACCACAACACATCCACCGAACCATGAACGTATCGATCCTGCTCGTCGTCCTCGGCCTCGCCGCCTACCATGTCCCGGTGCAGGCCGGCCTGTGGGACCGGCTGTTCGGCCCCGACAACTTCTGGGAATGCCTTCTCGACACCATGCCCGGCACGCTCACCTATGGCGGGGCGATGGAGAAGCGACTCCAATGCGAGCGGCGCTTCCCCGACAAAACCGCCTACCGCCCCGGCCTGGGAATCACGGGCCCCAAGGACCTGGCCCAGTGTCAGCAAAAATTCTTGCCCGGCACCAAGGATCCCCTGGCGCGCCACGCCATCCGCCAGGCCTGTTTTCGCCTGTTTCCGCCGGATTGATGCAAATCCAGCTCATCGCCGTCGGTACCCGGATGCCGGCCTGGGTGGAGTCCGGCTTCGACGACTACGCGAAAAGGCTGCCCAGGGAATGGCATTTCCGACTGCGGGAAATTCCGTTGCGCCACCGCGGCAAGGCCGGTGACAGCCGCCGCCTGGTGGCGGAGGAAGGCCGCCAGATGCTGGCCGCCCTGGGAAAGGCCCGGGGCATCGCCCTGGACAGCCGCGGCACCCAATGGGATACCGAAGCACTGGCGGACAAACTGGGCGATTGGCTCCAGGAGGGCCGGGATCTGGGTTTCCTGATCGGCGGGCCGGAGGGGCTGGCGCCCGCCTGCCTGCAGCGGGCCGAGATCCGCTGGAGCCTGTCCCGACTCACCTTCCCCCACCCGCTGGTCCGGATTCTCGTCGTCGAGCAACTGTATCGCGCCTGGACCTTGATCCAGGGCCATCCCTACCACCGCCGATGACGGCCACGATCGTCCTCGCTTCCGCCTCGCCCCGACGCCGAGAACTCCTGCGGCAGATCCAGGTCCGCTATAAGGTGGTGGCCGCTTCGATCGACGAGACCCCGGCGCCGCACGAAGATCCGATCACCCACGCAGAGCGCCTGGCCCACGCCAAGGCCCTTGCGGTATGGCAGCGGACCCGCACCGCTCTGCCGGTGCTCGGCGCGGACACGGTCGTGGCGATCGACGGCCGCATCCTGGGCAAGCCGAAAACCCAGGCGCAGGCGCTGGAAATGCTGCGTCGCCTGTCGGGGCGGACTCATGAAGTCTTCACCGCCGTGTGCCTGCTCCACGAGGGCAGACCACTGCGGGCCCTGAGCCGGAGCAAAGTCCGGTTTCGCCCCCTGTCCGACGAGGAAATTCTGGCATACTGGGAAACGGGCGAACCGAGGGACAAGGCCGGCGCCTACGCCATCCAGGGTTTGGGCGCCATTTTCGTCCAGCACCTGGAGGGCAGCTTTTCCGGCGTGATGGGACTGCCCCTGTACGAAACGGCCGAATTGCTACGACAAACGGGCATCGAGGTGTTATGAGCGATGAGATACTGATCAACGTGACCCCCCCGGAAACCCGGGTGGCGGTGGTGGAAAACGGCATCCTCCAGGAAATCTTCATCGAGCGCACCCGGCGCCGGGGACTGGTCGGCAACATTTACAAGGGCGAGGTCTGCCGCGTGCTTCCCGGCATGCAGGCCGCCTTCGTCGACATCGGCCTGGAGCGAGCGGCCTTTCTTCATTTTTCCGATCTGACCGCAGACCAGCAGCAGGCCAGCGAAACCGGCACCATCGAAAGCCTGCTCCACGAGGGCAAGGAACTGATGGTACAGGTCAGCAAAGACCCCATCGGCACCAAGGGAGCCCGGCTGACCACCGAAATCACCATTCCCTCCCGCTATCAGGTCTACATGCCCTTTTCCAACTTTTCCGGGGTCTCGCAGCGCATCGAGTGCGAGGCCGAGCGGGAACGGTTGAAGGTCTGCATCGACGCCTTCCGGGAAGAATACGACAGCGGCGGCTACATCGCCCGCACCGCCGCCGAGGGGGTGGACGAGTTCGTCCTCCGCGCCGACATGCTGTTCCTGCTCAAGTTGTGGAAGGCCATTCAGGAACGTTACGCCCAGGCACCGTTGCGCAGCCTGGTCCACGAGGACCTGCCCCTGGCGGTGCGGGCGTTGCGCGACCTCTACCGCGGCAAGGTGGAGAAGATCCGGGTCGATTCCCGGGAAGTCTACCAGCGTCTGGTCCAGTTCGCCGACGAGTTCATCCCGGAAGTAGCACCGCTCATCGAGTTGTACCAGGGCGAGCGTCCCCTGTTCGACATCTACAGCGTCGAAGACGAAATCCAAAAGGCGTTGCAACGCAAGGTGCAGCTGAAATCGGGCGGCCATCTGGTGTTCGACCAGACCGAGGCCATGACCACCATCGACGTCAACACCGGCGGCTTCGTCGGCAGCCGCAACCTGGAGGAAACCATCTTCAAGACCAACCTGGAAGCGGCCCAGACCATCGCCCGCCAGCTGCGCCTGCGCAATCTCGGCGGCATCATCATCATCGATTTCATTGACATGCAGGACGAGGAACACCGCCGCCAGGTGATCCGGGCCCTGGAAAAGAGCCTGGAAAAAGACCACGCCAAGAGCACCATCAGCGCCGTCTCCTCCCTGGGACTGGTGGAGATGACCCGCAAGCGCACCCGGGAGAGCCTGGAACACATCCTGTGCGAACCCTGCCCCGCCTGTGGTGGACGCGGCATGCTCAAGACCGCCGAGACCACCTGCCTGGAAATCTTTCGGGAGATCATCCGCGAGGTGCGCCAGTACGACGCCCGTTCCCTGCTGGTCCTGGCCTCCAACGAGGTGGTCGAGCGCCTGCTGGACGAGGAGGCCGACATGCTGGCCGAGCTGGAGCGTTTTCTCAAAGTGAGGATCCGCTTCCGGGCCGAACCCCACTACAATCAGGAACAATACGACGTCGTTCTGCTCTGAGTGCGCCCTTTCCCCTTCTCCCTGCGGATCGCCCGGATATTGGGACTTCTCCTGCTCACGGTCACCGCCGCCGGTATCACCACCGCCCGGGTCTGGCTCCTGCCCCGCGTCGACGATCTCAAGCACCAACTGGCCGCCGAACTGAGCCGGCGCACCGGTCAGCCGGTGCACATCGGCCGGTTGCGGGCCAGCCTTCACCGCCTGACGCCTCGACTACGGTTGATCGACGTCCGCATCGGCCGTCATCGAGCCTTGCGATTGGAAGAAATCCAGGTGGTTCCGGATCTGATCGCCAGCCTGCGGCGGCGACGTCTGCAATTCGAGTGGCTGCGCCTCGTCCGGGCCCGCATCGAATTTCGCCGTGACCAAGAAGGCCGGTGGCACCTGTTCGGGCTGGGAAAAACGGGAAAGGACAGCGCGCAGGGCCTTCCTCCCTGGCTGCTGCAGGACGGCCGCTTCGAATTGCTCGACACCACCCTGATCCTGCGGCGCTCGGATCGACCGCCGCTGGTGTGGCAAGGCGTCACGGCATCCCTGAGCAACCGGGGGCGGCATCATCGGTTGCAAATCCAATATCGCTCCCCCGGCGAGCCGGCCCAACGCATTCGGGCGAACATCCACTTCCAGAGCGGTCCGTGGCAGGGACGTTTCCTCGTGCTGACGCACCAGGTCGCCTTACGCCCCCTGACCGAGCTCCTGCTGGGAAAACCGGTGGAAGGGAAAGGCAGCGCTCAATTCTGGGGCCACTTCCAGGAAGGCCGGCTCGAACTGGCGGGCAACGTCGATCTGCACACCCTGCGCTGGCCCTACCGCCACGGCAACCTGCAGATCGATCGGGTCACCGGCACCCTCCGGCTCCATCGTTCGCCCCGACGCTGGCATATCCGCGCCGACGGCCTTCATCTGGTCAACCGGGACATCAACTTGCTCACCCGCTTCGACCTGGAAATCCCCCGGGCCGCCTCTCCCCATCTGGAGGCATTGGGACGGGTTTTCTACCTCGATCTCGGGCGCATCCACGCCTATTTGCCGCAAAGCGCACCCACGTCCCTCAAGAGCTGGCTGCGCAACAACCTCGAAGGCGTCGCCCAGGGGCGCCTGCTGTGGCGCGGCCGCCCGGCGGACTTTCCCTTCACCGATCACAGCGGCATCGCCGAAGCGAAGCTGACCGGCCACGACGTTCGCCTCCGCTTCCATCCCCGATGGCCCGCCCTCTCCCAGGCCACCGTCCAACTGCAGATCCACAACGGCAAGAGCCGCGCCCTCCTGAAAGGGGGACGAATCGCCGGCATCCCCATCCAACGCCTTTCCGCCGACCTGACCCTGCCTGCGAACGATCCGGTGCTGATCGTCCGCGGCGAAACCTCGGCCCCAGCGAAAGAGATCGTCGCGCTGCTCGACCGATCCCCCCTGCGCAAGCCGGTCACGGCAACGAGCCGCTGGATCGACATCGACGGCACCGGGCGGCTCGGCCTGGCGATACGGATCCCCCTGAAACACAGCAAGGACTGGCAGATCGACGGGCGGGGACGGATCCACGGCTCCCACATCCGTCTTCGCCGTCAGCCGGTGAGTCTGGAAGCGTTCACGGGAGAGCTGCGCTTCGACCGCCACGCCCTCGAAGCCGAGGTCAGCGGGAAAATCCGTCACCAACCGGCCCGCCTGCACCTGCGCAGCGAGCGCCGGCGCACCCGCATCACCCTACAGACCCGCCTCGCCGTCGAGAGCTGGCCGGAACTGGCACCGATATCCGGCCTGGCCGGTTCCACGCCGGTGCAGGTGGAACTCCGGATCCCGAGAGGAAAACAGGGCCAGGCCCATCTTCAGGTCAAATCGGATCTTCGGGGCCTTGCCATCGATCGTCCCCATCCGCTGGGCAAGAAAGCCGACGACGCAAGAGCCTTCCAGCTCCAACTCTGGCTGGATGACGGGGATCGCCTCCCTTTCAGCATCGATTATCCCCCCTTTCACGGCGCCTTCCAGTGGCAGCGCGGGGACGGTACGATCGCCGGCCGCATCGGCGTCAACCGCCCGCCGCCACCGCCTGGGAGCGCCGGCGGCCTGACCGTCAAGGGCGAGCTGGATCGACTGAACCTCGATGCCTGGCTGAAGGCGATTCCGTCGTTGCCGGCAAAAAAAACCGTCCGGTTACGGTCGCTGGAACTGGATGTCGGCCGATTGTATTGGCACGACCGTTCTCTGGGAGCGCACCGGATCGTGCTCCAAGCGGCCGGGTCGGGTTGGCGGGGACGGCTGGACGCTCCCTATGCCCGGGGTCGCTGGACCTTCCAGGACGACCGCCTTGCGATCCATCTGGATTTCCTCGATCTTGCCTTCTTCCGAAACCGTCTGGCCGCCTCCGTCGGTCCGGCGACCGTCGCCTCGTCGCGCTGGCCGGCCGTCCACCTGGCGTGCGCGCGGTTGCGCTGGGGAGAAATCGATCTGGGACAGGCCGACCTGCGCGCGCTTCCCCACAAGGACGCCGGCATCCGCTTCGATTTCCGCCTGGAAGGCGAATTCCACCGACTGGAAGGCTCCGGTTCCTGGCGACAGCACCCCAAACCCCTGACGACGATCTCCGGACGATTTCAAAGCCGGGATCTAGGCCGTTTCCTCAAGGCGATACGCCACGAATCCGCCCTGGTGGACACCCCCGCCGACATCGACTTTCGTCTCCATTACCCGGTGCCGCCTCACGGCTTTTCCCTGAAAACGCTACAGGGCCATCTCAATCTTCGGCTGGGGGCCGGCCGCTGGCTGGCGCTGGAACCGGGCGCGGGCCGTCTGCTGGGCTTGCTGTATCTGGGCACCCTGCAGCGCCGCCTGCGGCTGGATTTCAGCGACTTGTTCGCCCGGGGATTGAGCTACGAACGAATCCACGGCCACATCCGCCTGGCGGGGGGCTACGCCTTCACCGACGACCTGTTGATCGAAGCGGTGCCGGCGCGGATTTTCATCACCGGCAGCGCCGATCTCGACAAGCGTGAAATCGACGAAACCGTACTCGTCGTTCCCAACACCCCCTTCACCCTCGGCCTCTTTCCCCAGCGGCGCGGGGCGGCAAGCGTTTTTCAGCGCCTGTTCAACACCCCACTGGACACGTTGACGCAAAGCCAATACGCTATTTACGGTCCCTGGGATGATCCAACCATCGTTCGCATTCACCGCAGCCTGCCCGGAACGTTGCTGGACGGTTTTTGGTCCGGACTGAAAAAACTGACGACGGGGAAAAACCATGAAAGCGGTCAACGCCGCCGCCGTTCAAATGAACAGCGGCGACCATCTGCAGACCAATCTGCGCCAGGCGGGCCGGCTCGTCAGCCAGGCGGTTGACCTGGGGGCCGAGCTGGTGCTGCTTCCGGAAAATTTCGCCTTCATGGGGCGAACGGACCGCGACAAGCTGGCGATCGTGGAAGACGACGGCGTCGGCCCTATCCAGGACTTTCTCGCCGAGAGCGCCTGCCGCCATCGCATCTGGCTAGTCGGCGGCAGCGTGCCGTTGAGCTGCGACGACCCCGGCCGGGTGCGGGCGGCCTGCCTGATCTACGGCCCCGACGGTCAACGTCATCACCGCTACGACAAGATCCATCTGTTCGATGTCGATCTACCTGCCGGCGACGAAAGTTACCGGGAATCGGACACCATCGCCCCCGGCCGGGAACCGGGTATCGTCGAAACCCCGCTGGCGACCCTGGGCATCGCCATCTGTTACGACGTCCGTTTCCCGGAATACGTCCGCCTGCTCTGCGGTCGGGGGATGGAAATCCTGCTGGTGCCGGCCGCCTTCACCGCCACCACCGGCGCGGCCCACTGGGAGATTCTGCTGCGCGCCCGCGCCATCGAGAACCAGTGTTACGTCGTCGCCGCCAACCAGGGGGGGCGCCACCCCGGGGAACGGGAAACCTACGGTCACAGCATGATCGTCGACCCGTGGGGAAAAGTGCTGGACCGGCTGGAGAGGACGCCGGGAATCTGCCAGGCCCACTTGGATCCGCAGCACCTGCACCACGTCCGCAGCACTTTTCCGGTACTCGATCACCGCCTGTTCCACTGACACCAAAGGACATCCATGACCACAGACGCGCTCACCATCGCCCGTCGCACCCTGCTCGCCCCCGCCGAACTGGAAGACCGCCACCTCCAACAGGTGATCGGCTCGATCCTCTCGGCGCCGGTGGATCTGGCGGACATCTATCTGCAGTTCGCCCGCTCCGAATCCTGGGTCCTCGAAGACGGCATCGTCAAACAGGGGCACCACAGCATCGAACAGGGGTTCGGCATCCGCGCCGTCTGCGGCGACAAAACCGGCTTCGCCTACAGCGACGTCATCGCCCTGGACACCCTGCGAGAAGCCGCCGCCAACGTGCGCGCCGTCGCACGCCACCCCGGCAACCACCGTCAGGCGATCCCTTGCCCCAACCAGCCCAAGACCCTGTACCCGGCCGTCGATCCGCTGAATTCTCTCACCAACGAAGACAAGATCGGGCTGCTGCGTCGCCTCGACGAACTGGCCCGCCGCCGCGATCCACGGGTCGAACAGGTGATCGTCAGCCTGGCCGGCACCTACGAGATCGTGCTGATCGCCACCCAGGACGGAGCGCTACACGCCGACATCCGCCCGCTGGTGCGCCTCAACGTCAGCGTCATCCTGCACGCCGACGGCCGCCGGGAACAGGGATCCGCCGGCGGCGGCGGACGGACCGACTATCGCTACTTTCTGGAGGGAAACCGGGCGGAAACCTATGTCGACGAGGCCCTGCACCAGGCCCGGGTCAACCTGGAAGCCCGCGAGGCGCCGGCCGGCACCATGACCGTTGTCCTGGGAGCCGGCTGGCCGGGAGTCCTGCTCCACGAGGCGGTAGGCCACGGACTGGAAGGCGACTTCAACCGTAAGGGGACTTCCGCGTTCAGCGGCCGGATCGGGCAGCAGGTGGCCTCCCCGCTGTGCACCGTGGTGGACGACGGCGCCCTGCCGGGAAGACGGGGATCCTTGCACATCGACGACGAGGGCACCCCCACCGGTCGCACCGTGCTCATCGAAAACGGAATCCTCAAGGGCTACCTGCAGGACCTGCAAAACGCCCGGCTGATGAACGCGGCCCCGACCGGCAACGGCCGGCGGGAATCCTACGCCTATCCCCCCTTGCCCCGCATGACCAACACTTACATGCTGGCCGGCGATCATCCCCCTGAGGAAATCATCGCCTCGGTCGAGCGGGGTCTCTACGCCAAGAATTTCGGCGGCGGCCAGGTGGACATCACGTCCGGCAAGTTCGTCTTCTCCGCCTCGGAGGCGTATTGGATCGAAAACGGCCGGATCAGCCACCCCGTCAAGGGAGCCACCCTGATCGGCAACGGCCCTGACGTCCTGACCCGGGTCAGCCTGGTGGGCAACGACCTCAGCCTGGACCCCGGGGTCGGTACCTGCGGTAAGGACGGCCAAAGCGTGCCGGTGGGGGTGGGACAACCCACCCTGCGGGTCGACGGCCTGACCGTCGGCGGCACCCATTTGTAACCCGGAGTCGAGCCCCATGGAAATCGCAGCACAGCTCAAAGCCCTGGAAGACAAGGTCGCCCAAGTACTGGAACAGGCGAAGAAACTGGGCGCCACCGACGCGGAAGCCGGCGCCGGCATCGACCAGGGGCTTTCGGTCGGCGCCCGCATGGGGGAAGTGGAAACCATCGAGCATCACCGCGACCAGAGCCTGGCGGTGACGGTATATTTCGGTCGGCGAAAAGGCTCCGCCAGCACCACCGACTTGAGCCGCGATTCCCTGCGGGAGACCGTCGAAGCGGCCTGTGTCATCGCCAGGCACGCCAACGAGGACCCTTATGCCGGCCTGCCCGATCCGGACCGCCTGGCCAGGGAGATTCCCGACCTGGACCTGTATCATCCCTGGCCCCTGAGCGCCGAGGCGGCGATCGAAACGGCCATCGCTTGTGAGAAGGCCGCCCTGCAATACCATCGGGAGATCGTCAATTCCGAAGGCGCCAGCATCAACACCCATCAGGGTGTCCGGGTGTTGGGCAACAGCCTGGGCTTCCTGCACGGCTATCCGGCTTCACGCCACAGCGTCAGCTGCGCCGTGGTGGGCGAGCGCGACGGGCAGATGCAGCGGGATTACTGGTACACCGTAGCCCGCGATCCCGAAGAGCTGGAATCTGCCGAATCGGTAGGCCGCAAAGCGGCCGAACGCACCATCGCCCGCCTCGGGGCCCGTTCCCTGAGCACGCGCCAATGCCCGGTGATCTTCGCCGCGGAAGTGGCCACCGGCCTGATCGGCCATTTTCTCGCTGCGGTTCGCGGCGGCAATCTCTACCGCAAAGCCTCCTTCCTGGTCGACAGCCTGGGAAAACAGATCTTCCCGGCATTCGTCCACATTCACGAAGAACCCCACATCCCCAAGGGCATCGGCAGCGCCCCCTACGACAACGAAGGCGTCGCCACCTATCCCCACGACCTGATCCGTCAGGGGACGGTGGCCTCCTACATCCTCGACAGCTATTCGGCGCGCAAACTCGGCATGACCACCACCGGGAACGCCGGCGGCGTACACAACGTCCTCGTCGACCCTGGCCATCTGGACCTTTCCGGACTGCTACGGGAAATGGGAACCGGCCTGCTGGTCACCGAACTGATGGGACACGGCATCAATCTGGTGACCGGGGACTATTCCCG
>Ga0256839_1001281_pt1 | contig 30833 bp, 21 predicted proteins | sample 354166metaG_FD_185968 | JGI IMG/M metagenome (GOLD analysis project Ga0256839, IMG submission 185968) | Hydrothermal vent microbial communities from Mid Atlantic Ridge, Atlantic Ocean - 354-166 | ecosystem: Environmental > Aquatic > Marine > Hydrothermal vents | place: Atlantic Ocean: Mid... | reverse complement strand
TGAAGTTTTATGTAGATTCTGGTGACTTGATTGATGCAGAAATCTCCAATCGATTATTACTTTCTATATTTAATAAATACAGCCCCTTGCACGATGGAGCCGTAATTATTCATAAAGATAGGATTCGTGCTGCCAGGTGCATTTTACCAGTATCTGAAAACGATGATTTGCCAGCACAATTTGGGCTTAGGCATCGAGCAGCCGTAGGAATGTCAGAAATTACAGACACCCTCATTGTAATTGTATCAGAGGAAACAGGCGAGATGTCGGTAGCTGAAAATGGCATCGTATCTAAAAATCTTTCGGGCATGGAAATTAGAAACCGAATATTGGAATACCTTTCATCTGCACCCGAAGTGGTAGGCGACACGGGCTCAAATGATGCCGAAGAAAAGAAAACAACTGCTGATGCAGAAGCCATTATCGCCTTTACCGAACAAGCTGACAAATCGGCCTAATATTAGTAATTCATTCTTTAACCAAAGCCCGATAATTACTTCGTGTCCTTTGTTCCATCAAAATATTTGCTTTAGGTGGAGTATATACTGACAGGGCGTAGGGTGTATAGTTTTTAATAGTGATTAGTTTTAAATCGGTATTATAATAAATATCAAAATTTGCTTGTAGTGCTTCACGAAGTTTTTCAACCTTTATTTTATCATAAGTAATACAAACCGATATTGAAATGGCTGAATTTTGCATCATATTAATGGGCAAATTAAGCTCGTGGAGCACCTTGAAAATTGTGGCAAGGTTTTCTTCGTTTATAAATGTAAAGTCCATTACTTTAAAACTAACTAAGCACTGGTTTCTCTTATAAATGATGCTGGGACCCAAATCAATGGAGGTTTCCTTATCCTTATAAATAAGCGTAGGGGCAGCCTCCGGTTTATCAAACGACCTTACCTCTAACGGTATCCCATAAGTAGCTAGTGGCTTAATGGTTTTTGGGTGGATGACAGAAGCTCCATAATAAGTCATTTCGGAGGCCTCTGTATATGGCAATTTAAAAAATTGAGTGGCATCTTTTACTTCCTTAGGGTCGGCATTTAAAATACCAGGTACATCTTTCCAAATGGTGATTTTGTTGGCCTTAAGGCAAGCGGCAAAAATAGCTGCACTATAATCCGAGCCTTCTTTGCCTAATGTAATTAGCCCTTCCTTGGCAGAAGCAATATACCCCTGCGTTATTACAATTTTGCTCGATAGCCAAGGAGCTACTTCTTTTTTGATTTTGTGCTTAGTTTCCTCCCAATTTACTTCCCCTTCTGAAAATAACTTAGTGGTTATAATAACATCAGGTGCATAAATCCATTGTGCTGCATTGCCCAATTGGTTTAAATAGTTGGCAATAATAATAGATGAAAATAACTCCCCAAAAGAAACCACTTGTGCATGTCGCAATACGCTATCCACTGCCTCATAATCAAGTTGCTTTAATTCGGTAAAACGAGTATCAATCTCAGTAAATACCGGGTGAGTTAAAGGAAATAAATCTTCCATTACTTTAAAATGAAAGGTTTTTAATTCGTTCCACTTTAGTTCAAAAGAGGGGTCGTCTTTGTGCGCTAATAAATTTTCAAGCGCTCGGGTAGTTTTACCCATAGCCGAAACCACTACCACCAAAGGCTTATCGCCATATTGCTGTATTATTTCGCCTACATTTTTAACGGCTTTGGCCTCTTTTATGGAGGCGCCTCCAAACTTAAATACTTGCATACAGCGAAGATAGAGATAGTCTCTACTAAAACACCAATAAGTTCGTTATGCTCACAAATAATTTATATTAATTGGCATATATCAGGTGCTGAATAACTTCTGCAAACGTTTTCGATATCTCTTAAAAAGAGGCACTTTTGTTGGTATAACCAAGTAAAATTTTAAGAATGGAAGATTCAAGAATTGCAATGCCCATTGGTACTGCTCTTGACCGATTTATCAAAAGCCGCCAAGAGGCTTTTGCATTTGCCACAGGCGAACTATCGCAATTATTACGTGATATTGCCCTCTCGGGCAAGGTGGTAAATCGAGATATTAACAGAGCAGGTCTTATTAACCTGGCAGGTGTTACAGGCACCCAAAACACAGGGGGTGAAGACCAAAAAGAACTTGATATATTGGCCAATATCCGATTTTCGAGGGCTTTAACAAAAGGAGGCGAAGTATGTGCCATTATTTCGGAAGAAGAAGAGGAAATAATTGAAGTAAATAATAACTCCAGTTATATTATCGCTATCGACCCATTGGATGGCTCCTCTAATATTGATGTAAACGTTTCTATTGGCACTATTTTTTCCATTTACCGAAGAATTTCGGAAGTGGGCACTCCTGTAACTGAAGCTGATGTATTACAGCCCGGTAAAAATCAAGTGGCTGCGGGTTATATTTTGTACGGCTCTTCTACCATGTTAGTATTTACCACGGGTATGGGTGTAAATGGCTTTACGTACGACCCCACTTTAGGCGAGTATTTTCTTTCGCACACTAATATGCAAATTCCTGATGGCGGAAAGATTTACTCTGTAAATGAAGGCTCTTATCATAGTTTTACTGATGGTGTAAAAAATTACATTGAAGACTGCCGAGACAATGGATTTTCAGGCAGGTATATAGGCTCTTTGGTAGCTGATTTTCATCGAAACTTATTAAAGGGAGGAATCTATATTTACCCATCAACAGCCGCCAACCCTACTGGTAAGCTTAGATTAGTGTACGAGTGCAATACACTTGCCTTTATTGCCGAACAAGCAGGTGGACTAGCTACTGATGGCGTAAACCGAATTATGGATATAATACCCACCGACATTCATCAAAGAGCCCCCTTTTTTATTGGCTCTAAAGAAATGGTGGAAAGAGCAAAAGAGATGATTGGTTAGACTATAACATTTTAGCCTTTTATGCACCCTTAAACTAAGCCCATCATAATTTCAGTACTCAATGCGATTAATATTTGTATTTACTACTTGAACTTAAGTTGGCATTCATTAATCGCTCAAAACAATGCGTCCGATTTTTTAAGTTTTAACTCAATTAAATCCACTGGTTCTATTCCTCCCAATTTCTTAAAATTAACAAAAGAAAGATGATAGGAATGCTTCAAAAATTAAGGATGAGTTTAGTTCTACTTTACGAAGTTAAGTTTTATACCTTCTACCAATATCTTTTTGTCTGATTTTACGCCTGATTTTCATTTGATCTAATTGTATTTCCAAGTCTGAGTCCACTCCGAAAACAGACAATTTTTACAAAAAGAGTTGTTTTGGATATTCAATGATTTCCCTTTTCAAACTTATCAACAGTCTGGGAGCGGTGAAAAAAATGGGCTATTTGTGCGGTGGGCTTGTTTTGCAATGGTGGCTATCTAACTGTTAACTCAAATAGTAAGCCAATAACTCATATCTGTTAAATTTTATTGTAAGCTGTGCTTAGTAAGGTATTTTTGCAAGCTGTAATTCTTTAATAACGAGGGGAGTGAAAACAAAGGCAAGAAAAAAAGATAAAGTAAATGTAATAACCTTAGGGTGTTCTAAAAACTTGGTTGACTCCGAAGTTTTGCTTACGCAACTAAAAGGGAACGATGTAGAAGCTACACATGAAGCTGCCAACGATGATGCCAACATAATTGTGGTTAATACCTGCGGATTTATTGGCGATGCCAAACAAGAATCCATTGATACTATTCTAAGATATGCGGATGCCAAAGAGGAAGGCTCCATTGATAAACTATACGTAATGGGCTGCCTCTCGCAGCGTTATAAAGACGATTTGGAGCAAGAAATACCAGCAGTAGATGCCTTTTTTGGTACGATGGAGTTGCCCGGACTGCTCAAGCGTTTTAATGCAGATTATAAGCACGAATTGCTAGGTGAGCGAATGAATGTATCGGCTCCGCATTATGCCCACCTTAAAATTTCCGAAGGCTGCGATCGCCCCTGCTCATTTTGTGCGATTCCGCTAATGCGAGGCAAGCACGTTTCCATTAAAATAGAAGACTTGGTTAAGCAAGCGGAGCATTTGGCAAAAAATGGCGTAAAGGAGTTGCTTTTAATTGCACAAGACTCAACCTACTACGGATTGGATATTTATGGAGAGCGGAAGCTGGCTGATTTAATGCGTGCACTTTCCGATGTAGTGGGCATTGAGTGGATTCGTCTTCATTATGCGTTCCCGGCAAACTTTCCGCAGGATGTGTTGGATGTAATGGCCGAAAAAGAAAATATCTGCAAATACTTAGATATTCCTTTACAGCACGGGTCAACAGCCATGCTAAAAGCTATGCGAAGAGGCATTACCAGAGAAAAAACAGAAAACCTCATAGCAAATATTCGTAATCAAGTACCTAGTGTTGCCATTAGAACCACTTTAATAGTAGGTTACCCAGGCGAAACAGAGGCCGATTTTGAGGAGATGTTGAAATTTGTAGAAGAATCGAGGTTTGAGCGGCTGGGTGTTTTTGCGTATTCGCACGAGGAGGATACCCACGCTTATAATTTTGAAGATGATGTACCCGAAGAAGTGAAACAAGAACGGCTAAATACCGTTATGGAAATGCAGGAACAGATTTCATTGGAACTAAATCAACAAAAAATTGGCAGGGTATTTAAAGTGTTAATTGACAGGGTTGAGGGTGGTCAGTTTATAGGAAGAACTGAATTTGATTCGCCCGAAGTTGATAACGAAGTGTTGATTAGTGCTAAAGAACATTTTTTAAGAGTAGGAGATTTTGCACAAATAAAAATTACCAGTGCAACCGAGTTTGACCTCACAGGCGAACCGGGTTAAGGGATAAAACAAATAACACCTTCTTGAGATTTGTGTTTTAATTTTTGGAAATTTACAAAATATGGATTGTATAAAACTAGATTTTAGAGAAACAGGGTTGTTTTCGAAACTCATAGTAGATTATGTAGAAGGAAACCCTCAGCTAGATTCGTTTTATACCCACCCACCCACCTTAGAAGGCTATAAAAAAGCCATAGAAAATAAAACATTTACCTCCGAATTTAGAGCAACTCTGGTAGAAGTATTAAAAGACCAATATGCTGGATTAGATACTTCTGCAGAGGTGGAAGCGAACATTGAAGCATTAGGAGACTCAAAAACATTTACCGTAACTACAGGGCATCAGTTAAATATTTTTACGGGGCCTCTTTTCTATATCTACAAATTAGTGGCAACCATTAATTTGGCAAAATCACTAAAAAAAGCCTATCCCAGCTACCACTTTGTGCCTGTGTATTGGATGGGCAGTGAAGATCATGACTATGAAGAAATAAACCATTTATACATTAATAATAAAAAGTACGAGTGGCAAACCAATCAGCGTGGGGCAACGGGTAAATTTAATACAGAGGGGCTCGAAGAGTTGCTGGCAACCTTGCCAGGCAGAACACAAGTATTTAAAGAGGCACTCAAAAAGCACTCGAATTTGTCGGATGTGGTACGTTATTATGTAAACGCCATGTTTGGTAACCAAGGCTTGGTTTGTTTAGATGCAGATGAGGCCCGGTTTAAGAAAGAATTTTTGCCTGTAATTAAAGATGAACTTTTTAAAGAGCAGTCGCACAGGTTGGTGGAAGAGCAAAGTGCTGCACTAGATAATGCAGGATATAAACAACAATTACAGCCCCGCGAACTCAACCTTTTTTATATGGATGAGGGCTTGAGAGAACGTATTATAAAAGAAGGCGATTCGTTTTCGGTTATTGATACCCAATTGCATTTTACAAAGGCTGAAATTACAGAGTTGCTTAAAACTAACCCTGAGCACTTTAGCCCAAATGTTATACTAAGGCCTGTTTATCAAGAAACTATTTTGCCCAATATTGCCTATGTGGGCGGCCCCTCGGAGCTGGCTTACTGGTTTCAGCTTAAATCTGTATTTAATTACTTTAAATTAACTTTCCCAATTTTAATGCCTCGGTCTTTTGTAATGTATATTGGAGCTGCAGCTTGCAAAAAAATAGAAAAGTTGGGAATTGATTTTAAAGACCTGTTTTTAAGAGAAGATTTATTCGTTAATAAATATATAAAATCAACTGCCAATGGACAGTTAAGTTTAGCTGAGGCAAAAGCTGAATTAACGGCTCTCTATCAAAACGTAAAAAAGAAAGCGCAAAAGGTGGATGTTACATTAGCTGCCTTAGTAGAAGGAGAACAGCTAAATGTGGCAAAATCAATTGGTAGGATAGAACATAAAATGCTAAAAGCAGAAAAACGCAACAGAGCAGATGAACTGCGAATATTACACGAAATTTATGCAAGCCTCTACCCAGGAGGAGTGCCGCACGAGCGTAAAGAAAATATTCTATCGGTAGATGAATCTGCTTTTATCGAAAAACTTTTAGCACAACTCGATCCACTAGATTTAAAGTATAATATTATATTATAATAGCCGATACAATGTCGTTTAGTTAAGCCTTAAGTATCTAATAACCAATAATTTGCAATGAATAAAAATGCATTTTCTGCCTTTTTCTGCATTTTCTGATTTATCTTTAGGGGTATATAGGGGGTAATGTTAAAAATCCCCAAGACCAAAAGAAAGATTATCGAGAAAAATTAACTAAAAACATATCAGATGAGTTCGAAAAAGACAAATTTATTAGCTGCTTAAAGGGGCATTTTTAATAGATAAAAGTCTGACTATCAAGAACTTAGTGCTTATTATTATGGCATTTAAGAGTTCCATTCAAAGAGACACTAGATAAATTTTACAGTCAAATATCCAACGAAGATTTTACGATACGCCAAGTAAAAAGCCACCTTCTAAGAAGGTGGCTTTTTACTTGCCCCCAAAGGGGCTTTAAAAGTCGAACTTATGTTGTTGATCTTCTACTTGTTTCTCCTGCTTTTCCTGATACTTTACATATCTTTTTATCACCTCTTTATCTATGCCAACTGTACTAACAAAATACCCTCTTGCTCAAAAGTGATTCCCCCAGTAGGGCTTTTGTTTCAGAATTGGATAACTCTTGAACAGCTTTATCTCCAACTTGCCTTTCAATACGCCCATCAAGTTCGAAATAGGTACTTTTGGTGGTACAGACACAACTAGATGTATATGATCGGATTGTACATTCATCTCTTCAACAATACAACAATACAACTCTTCCACTCACATAACATTTTAATATCCGCTTCTACCAATGACTTTACAGCACCAGTTAATACACGAAACCTATATTTTGGAACCCATACAATGTGGTAATCACACTTGTACACTACATGTGATAATTTCCGATATTTACTCATATCCCAAAATTAAGGCATAGCCCTTAGAACATTACCACCGTCAAAGACGGTGGGTTTTTAAGTTTCACTAAACGACATTGTATTATAATGTTTATTTTAAACCGTTAAAACGGTTTCTGTGGTTTAGTTTGCTAACATAGCCCATGGTTTAAACCGTGGGCTATGTTACATTTATAATTTACACAAATGGTTTTAATCCCCAATGCAGCCTAGCTGCAAACAAAAGCAAGTTTGAATATGCCAGAAGTAGAACTATTGTTCGTAAACTTCAGTCTTCGGGCAAAACTTGCTAAAAAAACTACTGTCATCCGAGCAATATTTTTGTGTTGAATCTATTTTGGAAAGACACCCCTATAGTCCCCTCAAGGGGACATTTTACCGAGTCTCCCCGCCAGATAGCGGGAGAAAAAGAGGGGCGTTTTTTAAATCCCGGATAGCTATCGGGAGAGAAAAATCGTCTTAATTTAAACAAAAATGCTGCTTTTGTGGCAATTGAAAAATTACTCGGATGACAGTAAAAAAACAAGTTTTTACGGAGTTCGGTATTCAAAAAAAATATGCGTGTCGCTTCGCAACCGCTAAAGTTTTTAGCGAACGCGGTGAAGCTTTAGCATAAGCACAGAAACTGCGCAAAGCCACCTTCTAGGAAGGTTTTTTATTCTTCTCCAATTCTTCCAACACCTTCCAAATTCGGAATAACGATCTGGGAACATGAAAAAAGCCTTTCCACTTACCTCCCTTTATTTGCAAAAGAGGGTCTCCTTGCCTGTTTAAATATCCATACCACTCACCAAATTGTGGGTCAGGAAAATGAGCCCAGGTGTATTGATGTATTTTTTCAAACCAAGCCCAGCATCTCTTATCGCCAGTTAATGAAAATGCTTTTACTAATGAAAAAAGAGCTTCTAAATGAACCCACCAAAGTTTTTGGTCCCATTCTAGCGATAATGGGGGTTTTCCTTTTGCATCCATAAAATAAAAAATACCCTCATGTTTTTGATCCCATCCAAATTCAAGGGTAGAAATCATAATTTCAACGGCCTTATTTATAACCTCTTTTCTGCCTAATTCATTGGCTACATCCATTACAAACCCCATGCCTTCGATCCCATGCCCAGGGTTTATCAACCGCCCTTCAAACGAGTCAAGTTGATTGCCGGATGTTACTACATTTTCTTTAATTAGCAGCAGCTCTTTGTCAAGAAAAGTATTCATTATTTCGGAAAGAAATTGTTCGGAGTGCTTTTTAAAACTACCTTCTCCAATTATCCATTTTAATTCGAAGGTTAAGTTGGCAAGTATCATTGGCAGGCTAAATGATTTTAGAGGCCTGGTTGCATAAATAGATTTATTAAATTTTCCTTTTGGGTTATTTTGTCGCGATAAGATATTGCTAAAAGTTGTAGAAGCAATATTAGTACAGGTGTCGTCTCCGGTAGCCAATGCGTATTCGCCAAATGCAAGTGCTGCAAAACAATCAGAAAATATATTATAAGGTTCTACTAATGGTTTCCCCTTTTGGGTTAAAGAAAAATACCAATCTCCGTTATTGTTTCTGCCGTGTTTTTTTAAAAAATTTATACCGTGGGTAGCTATATCTAACCATTCTTGTTTGTTTTCGTGCCTGTTATATAGCATCGAAAATGTCCATACTTGGCGCGCTTGCAACCATATAAATTTATCGGTATCATACACGTTTCCTTCTCTGTCAAGGCATGTTATAAAACCTCCCGAATCTATATCTATGGAGTTATTTACCCAAAAAGGAATAACATTATCAAACAACTCATTTTTATATTGCGCTTTGTACTTTTTTAAGGATTCTAAATTTAACATATTTTATTTTTTGCAGCCATTCAGGTAGTGCCTGCCCTACCTCGGGCACAGCAGGCACTACCTGAATAGTTGCAAGTTTTATTTATAATAATTATAGTAATCTTGCCGTAGAACATTTGCCAAGGCACCATTGGGGCCGCTGGGGCTCATATCTTTATAATATTGAAAGGTGGCAATTTTGCTTACATGTGGGGCAATAATTATAAGTTTTTCTTTAACAACAGCAAACGACTCTGGGTCTCCATTGGGGGGAGTAAACGTTTCAATATCGGCCCAAAATGCTCCTTTAAAGCCTCCATCGGTAAACAGGCCATCGTTGGCTGCCTGGTAATAGGAGCCAATTGTTAGTAAGCTGGCATGGTCAACTCCTATGCCATCTTGTAATAAAATGGCATCTAAGTTACATTTTGCCATGCGTTTCATAAACAGCCTAAACTTTTCTATTGTGGTAATATTATAATTAAAAAAAACAGTAGTTAAAACAGGTTTATTGCTAATACTTTTACAATAGTTGGCAATTGGGTTTATGAGGTTGTTTTTGAGCACATTAAATTTTGCTTCTGTATCGTAGTAATAGGGGGCTCCTTCATGAGAAATATACCATCCGGCAAACGCTTTATTATTTTTAGAACGTTTCCAAATAGTATTGGCTACGTCTTTGCTGCGTTGTGCATGCAAATTCATTTCGGCAGAATTACTGGCATTTTGCCAATAGTTTTCGTTAAAATATAAACCCACATACACCTTAATGTCGTTTCTTTCAGCAGCGTTTAATAAATTAGATAAGGCATCTTCATAAATAAGAGTGCTATAATCATTAGGGGAGTCAATCCAAATAATTTCGTTATAGGCCGAAAACTGTACAAATAATAGTTGAATACCTATTTCTTTCATTTCTACCATGTGTGCATCCCACTGAGTAGCACCCCAGGCAGATTTGCCCCAAAAATCGATAAAAGTACCATTAATAAAGGGCGTAGTAGAGCCAATTCCTCCAATAATAATGGTGTCTTCCTCTTCTATTGGAGGTTCAATAATTGGGTCAACTACTTTGTCTTTGCAACTTATTATGGTTGCTAAAAATAACGAAAGAGCCATAAACAAGACTTTGTTACTAAACAGGGTGTTTTTTATATGTTTCATAATTATATTTTTTAAATAACATGCTAAATAATATGCCTGCAACACTAAAAATAAGTGCAGCATAACCGGCTACTTGCCAACGAGCAATGTATAGGCTATTAAAACTTATGGTGGCCGCAGAAATAGCTATTGCGCCTAATAAGGCTATTAATAGCCCATAAATTACCTTTGTTGGTTTAGCAGGTTTTACTACTCCTGCTTTTAAAGGTATTTTGCCCCACCACCCCATAGGTTTAGCTTTTTTGTAAAAATCTATTAGTTTTTTTTCGGGTTCGGGTTCTGTTGTAAGGGCAACTCCTACCCATAAAACAAGTGTAAAAGCCATTGAAGCTAGCACCACAACATAGGCAGTTGCTTCTCCTGCGTTTATAAAATAGTTGAATAAAATATACTTGTTGATAAGAAAAATTAACGGGCCGCCAAATGAAGCTGCTATTCGAGCTTTGCCATTAAATCGCCACCACCACCATTGTGCCCAGTTTGCTGTTAGTTCGGCTGATGAAATACCTAACATAAACACGGCTATGTCTATTACATTTTCTGCCTGAGTTGCAACAAAAATGGCTAATACTATAATTAATACAGCGATAATTCGGCCTACTAAAAGGTAATGTTTTTCAGATGATTTGTTTTTAAAAAACCTTTTATACACATCATTTACAAAAACTTGGGCACCAAAATTCATATTAGAACTAATGGTTGACATAACTGAGGCCAAAATTGCACTAACTGCCAGCCCAAGCAGCCCAACAGGCAAATATTGGTTTAATAACATGCCATAAGCAAGTTCTTTATTAATGGAACCATCGAATAATCCTGGCCATTTTACCATTGCACCTAGGGCAGGTAATGTTAATAGCGAAAGCATTAAAAAGAGGGTTACTTCTGCCCATATATACATTTTAGAGGCCTCTTTGGTATTTTTGCATGATAAAATTCGCTGGCCTTCCATAGCACCAGACATAGGAGCTACATCGCCCCCATACCCTACGGATGAGCCAATCATCCAAGCCATTATACCAACCATTCCTAATAATTCATGGCTTTTGGGTGGGTGCCAACTAACAACACCTTCGCCAAACTGAGCTACTAGTGAATTTTTTAAATTTACGGGACCCGCTACAATGCCTTCGGGGCCGCCAAATTCTTTTAATACTAAAACCATTAAAGATACCGAACTAATGATTATAATAGATGTTTGAAAAAAATCGGAGATTACAACCCCACTATATCCAGATAGAAGTACGTAAAATAAAATAATTGGAATAATAACGGCAAAAGTGGTCATCATATCCCAGCCTAATAATGGCAGTGCTACTTTATGTAGCCCTAGTAGTCCGGCACCTGTCCATGCTACCACCGAAATAAAAACACTGCGGATAGCTACCCAGCTTCTAACAGCTATAGCTGGCTTGCCAGAAAACCTTAATTCATAAAACTCGGGCGATGTTACCAGTTTTAATCTACGCCAGACTACGGCAAATAAAACAGCGCCTATCATAAATGCAATACTAAATCGGCTAATGTACCACCAATAAATAAAGGCACCGGTAATAACTGTCATACCGCAATAGGCTGGGGCAACATCGGTATTCATACTGGTAGCGGCATACGAAATGCCATTAAGCCACCCCGGTATTTTGCGTCCTCCTAAAAAATAACTTTCGGTATCTGTCCCTGATTTTTTTGTTATTTTCATAAACAGGCCAAAGCCTATTAAAAGAAGAAAATAGACAATAATTATAAGATAATCTATGCCTGCCAAAGAGGAGTGTGGTAATATGTTTAACAATAACTTCAAATTACTTACTTTTTACTTTTCTTTTATTTCCTCTGAATTTAATAGGGATAAATTTATTTTTCACTTTGTTTTTTTAAGAAAACACTACATCACCATTCCATTTTCTTTGAGGGAAGAGTCTCCAAATAGTATTGGTTTTGTTATAAAATTTTATTGCTTTATAAACTTAGGGTCAATAGTAAAAATTGAGCTACTAATGGCTGCTTTAAATGCAGCCAAAGATTCTGGAGAAGTATCAATTCTTAAATCTGTATCACCAAAATTTTCGTGCCAATAACTCATTGCATCAATTTTTTGATAGTAAGCCCCATTTTCGTTCACACTATTGTAAGCCTCTGTTATCCACTGAGCTTTATCTCCCAATGTGTCATCTTCAATAACACCCATCTCAAGTACAGCAATTGGTTTTTTTTCATTAGAAATAGCACTAATTTCATCCCACGAATCGTTGAGCACGTCTTCAAATGACCACCAGCCACTATTACTGTTCTGGGGTCCATAGACACTGACTCCAATCCAGTCGATATAATTGTCGCCTGGATAATAGTCTTTCATTTTGTTCCATCCCGTGTTTGGGTAACTGTATGCATTAACATGAAAAAACCAAGTAATATTATCAACTTGTTGTGCATTAAATAAGTCAATAATATGTCGATATGCATCTCTAAACCGTTCAGTGCCGTCATATTCATTAACATTTCCATAACTGCTTGTTGAGCTTTCGCCATTCCATTTTGCATTCCATGGAAACCAACTACCGTTTACTTCAGTGCCAAACTCTACCAGCAAGGGGATGCCTGTTGCCTTGGCATTAATCGCCCATTGTGTAATCTCGCTATCAAATTGTCCATCAATAAATGCCTGCATTGTATAAACAGGGTCGGGTGTGTCTTCATTTTCATTTCGGGGCATTATTCGAATAAAAGGAACACAGCCTTCGGCACTAATTATAGTTACTTCTTTAGATGGAAAATGTATGCCATCAAACCAGTTATCAGAAAAATAAGCCCAAGTAATACCTTTTCCTGTTAATGCTTTAAAGTTTACTATTCTTTCTTTAAACACTTCGTCTTCAAAGCCGCCAAAATCAGGAAATGCAGCGTGGTATATTTTGCCATCGGCAGGCTTCACTAGCTTAGTGCTTTCCACTGCAACAGGAGGAGGTTCTTCGGTAGGGTTGGGCTTATCAGCAGGCTTGGCTTCTTCTTTTGAGCAGCTAATGGATGGAGCTACTAGCCATGTAAAAATTAGCAAATAAGATAAAATGTGTTTAACTTTTAACATTAGTCGATTTTTTAGTTTTCATCTATCACCACTAAAGGCAGTTTGCCTTCGAGGTCTTCTTTTGCGAACCTTGCCGTAACTATTTTTTCTTCTCCTGGCAACAAATTAAAAAAGTTATCGCTCCAAAAAGTAGGTAGCACTTCATCACCGCCTTCTCCTTTGGTAATCATTAACCTGTTAAAAAAGGCTAGCCCATCTGACGTATTTTTGGCAGTAACTGTCATGAGCATTTCCTCTTCTTTTTCTTCTATTGTAGAAGTTATATTAAGGTCAACTTTTTTAAGTTTTGCTAAATCCGAAAAATCTTTTTGCTTATTGGATGAGAGCCAATAGAAGTTTTCTGAAACGATTTCTCCAACTTTATTTTTTAGTATAAGTTTTACAAAATAGGTGGCAGACAGGTTATTGATTTTTGGCAACTGAAATAACTCAGTGTATCTGTCTTCCTCCATCGAAAAGGTTTCTTCTTTTTGCCATTTTACGGTTAAATCAAAGTTTAATACACTTATTTTAGCTGTTAAATCAGGTTGCTTTTGGTGCTGTGCATTGATAACAGAAACCGTTTTATTATGCTCGTTAAGCTGAATATGAAGTGGTTCTAAGGCTTTTTTAGTATAATAATAGGCAGAAGTAGGGTTTAGAAACCAATCGTATATTTGCCAAACAACCGTAGGCCATGTAGAGTTTAGTTTCCAAAGCATAACTCCGGTAGTAATATCCCACATACGATGGTTGGCAGCTTCGTACATAGCTCTGTAGCTACCCGCATTAATGTATTGAGCCTTTCTTATATAATCTTTAGCTGTTGAGGGTTCTCCAAAACGTTCTCGTAATGCAACATCGTATGCTTGGTACACATAACCTACCCCATCCACTTGATCCCATGCGCCATGATGTGCCCAATTTTTATCTAAGGGGTAAACATCGTTAATTTCCCCTTCGCCCAAATCGAAAATAAATTTTTCCATACTTGTATAGGTAGGTACAGATGGAACCCCCATTTCGTTTCTAAACATTTGTTGGTGTACTTTTTCTACCATCGTATAATAATACTCGTGGGGATACCATGTGTAATCTGGTGCTCCTTCGTCTGTCATTCCTGTGGGCAGATCCTGGTTCATGTAAGGGGTTAGTTTATCTACATCCCAGCCATAGCTTGTGGTTGGTACAAAAGGCCTTGTTTTGTCCATTTTTAAAATTAAATCACGCACTGGGGTGTATATTTCTTCACGAACAATTGTTTCAACCTGTAGGGTGTACATTGATAAACTTGCGTGATTTCTATACCTTTTTATAATATCTTCTGCGCCTTGTATTGCAAGCTTTGTATCTATAGGATTAGCAAAAGACTCTGTGCCGGGGTAGCTCGTCCAACACTGAAAAAAAGTTTCCCACATCATTAAACCATACTTATCATAGGTTTCCATCACATAATTTGGGGGCGAAGGCATATCTTCATTTGCAATTACATTAACATTAGCATTTGCCAATAACCTAGCCTCGTCATACATTCTTTTTTTGTTCATATCCAACATCATATCCGGCTGTAACCAACCTCCTCTGGAAAATATTATTTGACCATTTACATAGAATATTCTCCCAAATTCACCATCAATTTCTTTTAACGAGCTTTCTATCTGACGAATTCCAAATGTGGTGTTTTCTACATCTGATATTACACCTTCTGTTTTAAACTCTAATTTTAAGGTGTGTAGGTATTGCCTACCATAATTATTGGGCCACCATAGGTAGGGGTTTTTAATATTGAGCTGAGGAAAATCTTGAGGATTTATATTTACAGTTACTTTTTTGCCTGCTTCAATTATAATTTCTTTTTCAAAGGTTATCGTTTTCATACTACCGGGCATAGTTTTTACATAGGTGTAAAAGTCAACTTCTTTCATCATATCAATACTTCCTTTTAAAACACCTTTTACAGGCTCTTTAGATGCATTTACAAGTTCTGCAGATATTATAATTTCTGCTGCTGTGGTATCGGGTAGTGGTAATTTTGTAATGATATAAGGGTTAGTAATATCAACAGCATTGGTATAGGTTAAGAAAACGTCTTGGTAAATTCCCATATTTCTGTCTCTTACTACAGGGGCGCAATCCCAGCCCGCAGAAAATTTAAGTGTAGCATCTTTAAAAATATCTTTACCTTGGCCGCGGGGAGCTCCAAAAACGTCTAGCTGCCGACCGGGAAAAGCATTTCCGGTATGATCAACTTGATGAATTTTTACAGCTAATACATTTTTAGCATTCTTTTTTACGTAGTCTGTAATGTCAAATTTAAATCTGCTAAACATCCCCACCATATCTTTTGCATCTACTATTTTGTGTCCATTTACCCAAACGTCTGCCCGATAGTTTATGCCATCAAAATTTAACCATGTTTTTTTGCCAGCATTGGCTTTGGAAACAATAAATTCTGTTCTAAACCAATAGGGGTCTTTAAAAGGATTAGGAAGCCCTTCCAAATGGCTAAATTTCTCTAATTCGAACCTTTTGTTCATGTCATCATTGGCATCAGGGATTTTGAAGTTGTTTAAATCAAAATGTGGGTCGGGGTAAATGCCGGCTTTTACAAGAGCCCTAAGTACTGTGGTAGGCACCAATGCTTCTGTCCATTTTGTGTCATCAAATCCATCAGTGGAAACCTCACGTTCATTACCTGCAACTTGTGTAGTAGATTCTATTCTCCACTCTTTTAAAAATTGCTTTTGGGGTGTAATAGTTGCTTCTATGCCAACATTTTGCGCACAAGAAAAGCTTATAAATGCCAGCCCTATTAGAATATTGCTTACTATATTTTTCATGTTTTAGGTTAGTTGTTTTTAAGTACCAAACAGGCGGCTCCTATAAACCCGGCATAATTGCCCAATTTTGCTAAAGCAATAGGGGTGGTTTTGTCCGGTACAGGGCACACTGTTTTTTTTAAATTATTTAAAAGAGATTTTTTAAAAAATGGGTAAGCATTAGAAATAGAACCGCCAATAACGACTATGTCCGGATCTAATAAATTGATAGCCCAGGCAATGGGGGCTGCTAAATGAGCTCCAAACTCGTTCCATGTTTGCAAGGCCTCTTTGTTTCCTTGGTGAGCGAGTTCTTCAATTTCTAACGGGTTTTTAGGTATGCCTGCTATTTTAGTATAAATATTTGCAACACCTTCTCCGGAAATATAGTCCTCAATAATGCCCTCCTTATAGGGCGAAGCCCACACTTCGCCAGCGGCACTTCTTGCGCCATTTATTATTTTGCCATTTATTATAACGGCACTGCCAATACCAGTACCTAAGGTAAACCCCAGTACCATATTTTTTTCTGTTGCGCAACCAAATACAGTTTCGGCATATATAAGGCAGTTGGCATCGTTATTTACAAATACGTTAATGCCAAAATAACTTTGCACTGCATTTTTTAGGGCAAAATAATGCATAGTAGGTAGTTGAGGGCACTCCAATATTATGCCTTTAGTAATATCTAACGGCCCTGTTGTGCCTATGCCAATGCCTTTTATGTGGTTAATAGTTAAATTTAATTGCTGTATTAATTGTTCTACTGAATTAAGTATTCTCTCTATTATTTTTTGAGCAGCATCTACACTTTTAGTGGCAATTTTTATAGGAGTTCCAAGCACTTCTCCTTCATTATTAATGGCTCCCACCATAATTTTTGTGCCTCCTAAATCAATTCCGATACTAATTTTATTGCTCATTTTTTAGCCTTTGTTTATTTATAATATCCAGTTTTCCTTTGCCCCAAACTGCCAACGCAAACACATAGCTAAAAGCTAAAACATTTACCAACATCCCCCATTTTAAATCAAGAGTTTCGCCTACAGCTCCTACTACCCACCCAATAAGTGCTCCTCCTACTATTGCTGTTCCTAAAATGCCAGAAATGGTTCCGTGGTTTTCTTTAAAACTATTAATTGTGGCACTAAAAATTGCTGTAAAAGAGGCACAGGTAAAATACCCCACAAGGGCAAATGCAATAAGTGCGGTGTTGGTATTGCTTGCAATTGCTACTATTAAAGCTATTATGGTTCCAAGGCTATGAAATACAAATATATTTTTTTCACCTACACGTTTCATCACAGGCGAAATAATTAGCCTTCCTAAAGCTTGAAATAACCAAAAAAAACCAATTACTAACGCTGTTTTAGATGGGAAGGCACTGTATAGTAAAGACCCTTTTTCCCAAAATGATTGTTCATTTTCTACACCATGTATTTGTTGCATGTAGGTAAGAATGTAGGAAGATACCCCCACCTCGGCTCCTACATAAAAAAAAATACCCATACCATACGTAATTATAATGGGGTTTTTAAGCAGGGTTGTAATTTGAGATGAATGGATTTTTTCGTTTTCGTTTAGTTTTACATCCGGAAATTTGGCAAATGCTAGTAATGCCAAAATAAGTGCATTTATTACAGAAAAAATTAAGTAAACGGTGTTCCAGGAATAACCACTATTTTGAATTAAGGGAACCAAAACAGGGCTAAAGGCATAGCCTAGTGAACCTATGCCAATAATAATAGTTAAATTGGTTGTGTATTTTTTGGGGTTATCAAGCTCTCTAATAAACGGGTTTCCTGCAATTTGAATTGCTGTAACGCCTACACCTACAAAAAATATCATAAGAATAACGATTCTATAATCATTGCTTATGTACAAAAGAAAAGAACCAATAGTCATTATAATTGTTCCTGCAAGAAGAACAACTTTGGCTCCGTATTTATCCATTGTTATTCCAAAAGGTATAGATGTAAGACCATAAGCTAAAAAAAAGGCAAAAGGCAATAATGCGGCAACCGAAAGCGACACGCCATAGTCTGACTGAAATTTATCAATAATTACGCCTATTACTGATGTAAGCAGGCCGAAGGATACATACAAAAGTATTGTTACAAATAACAAATAGTTGTTTTTCTTCCCTTTCATCTTGGTTTTAATTATTCAACCATTGTTACTTTGGCTCCCACAATAAAATTGCCGGCCTCATATCCCTTATTTTTGGTGTAGGAATCGATAAACAATTGTATAGGTATAATGCTTTGAATTGAAAACAAAAAGTCATTTTGGGCTTCGATTGGCAAAATCAAAATATTATCATTAGCTATGTTTAGTTGAGCATTGGTTATTAATATTACTTTGCCTCCAAGAAGGGCAATGTCTTCTGCCATTTTTATGCTTTGCAGCAATGTTTTTCCTTTTGAGGCAAATAAAATGGACTTAAATCCTTCTTGAACCATTTCCATAGGGCCGTGCCTAAACTCGCCACCCAAAACCCCAAATGCAGGAATTTTGGTGGTTTCTTTAAACATTAATCCACTTTGATACGCTGTAGAAATACCAGGGCCCCGGGCAATAATTGATAAGGCAGGCATATCTCCAATAAACGAAATGGCATTATCAACCCATGAATGATACGATTCCAGGTTTAATTTAAAATTTTTGATAAGGGTTTTTATAGAATTAATTTTCTCATCATTCCATTTGCCTGCAAGCGACCACCCTACAATAAATGAAACCAACGTTGTAGAAACATACGTTTTTGTAGAGGTCATTTCTTCTTTACCCGCTTTGCTAGGCAATATAATATTAGCCGATTTAGCGAGGGTGCTATTTTCTTCATTGCTAATGGCTACACAAAAAACACTTGTTGGTAATTTTTTTAAAAGTTCTATAATTTCAAAACTCTCGCCTGATTGCGAAAAACAAATAAGTAATGTTTTTTTTGTTAAAATGGAGCTATTATAATGTAGTAACTCACTTGCATTGATAGAAAAGGAGTGTATTCCTAAATTATTAAACAAAGTTGAAGCAGCTATAGATGTAAAGTAAGAACTTCCCATTCCTGTAAAAACAATTTGCTCAAACTGATTTGTATCTATCCCATTTTTTACTTTTTCAAGTAATGATTTCCCTTCCTCGCTCAAGTAATACTGCAATGTTTTTTCAAGCGCCTGAGGTTGTTCCATAATTTCGGCCAAAAATTTATTCATTCTCTTTTAATTTTATCATTCTCAAGTCCCAAATACTTTCTTTAAGATTTAGAGCATGCGAATAGGAAACATATAATTTGTTGTTAAAAACATATTGAAAAGCACACGCATCATTATCAGCTAATATTGGGTTATTGCTAACTCGTTTATAACCGCTATCTATTTTATCTGATTGAAATGCGTTGGTTACCCATTTATCTTTTGTTTGCTGGTTGCTAAATTCTTCTACCAGTAAATAATAGGTGTTATTATAAAAAGCTACCGAAGGAGCAGCTAGTGTTTTATCAGATGATAAAATTTCAATAGGTGACGCATCCTTGAGATGCATGATATTTTTAGACTTTTTAGCAAAAATGTTCCATTTAGGCCCTTCTTTGGCGCGCTCAGTTCCGTTATAATAAAATAGGTAAAAATGGCTGTCTCTGTCGTTAAAATAGATAAACGGATTTTGATTTTGTTCCCCCGAAGAGTAGTCGGTAATAAGCATTCTTTCTCCAAAATCAATCCCATTATCGCTGCTTACCATTACAATTCTGCTATCTACCTCATCGTTATATTCAGCATAAAACATGTAAAATTTCTCCTCTTTAAAAACCACTGTTGGCCATCTGCAATTATTATTTATAATCGGATTGTTTTCATATTTCTCCCAGGTTAAAAGATCATTGCTTCTGGCTAAGCCTCCTTTTCTGATATGCGAATCTCTTTCATTATAATGATCCAGGGCATAATATGCCCAATACTTAAAGCCACCTTTGTTGGCCTCTACAATTGAAAAAGTATGTACTGCATCTGCATCCCAACTGCACTTGTCGCCTTGCAGTATTATACTTTTGTTATCAATTAGAGGGTATTCTTTCCCCTGCCCGAAAATGGCCGAACTTGATAGTGTTACCAATACTATTAATATACTTTTTCTCATTTTATTTTTTTTAGACAATTATTACTTCAACGCTACTTTCTTTACACTGATTCAATTCGTATTCTGACAAATGTTTTGTTGTAATCATTTTATCTATTTCGCCTATCTGGCAAATAACACCAAGGCTTCTTCTACCAAATTTTGAGGAATCGGTTAGCAGAATAACTTCTCCTGAAATTCCCATCATAACTCTTGAGGTATTGGCTTCAAGAATATTAGGCGTAGTTAGCCCTACCTCAAAATCAATCCCGTCAACCCCCATAAATAATTTGCCAGATGAAATCTTTTTTAACATGCCATCGGCCAAAGGGCCAACCAATGTTAGGGTTTCTTTTAATAATGACCCCCCTATTAAAATAACCTCAATATCGGTATGCACAAGATCAGAGGCTATATTCATTGCATTGGTAATAACAGTTACTCCTTTCAAAAATTTTATCTCTTTGGCTAATAAGCTTGTGGTAGAACCCGAATCAAGAATGATGGTATCACCTTCGAAAATTAATTTGGCAGCTTCTTTTACAAGTTTTCTTTTTTCATCAAGCCCTATTTTTTCTTTTTCACTTAATGCCAAGCCTGAGTACAGGCTTTTTGCTTTTACAGCACCGCCATGTGTTCTTTTTAGCAGTCCCTTTTCCTCCAGTATTGTTAAATCTTTTCGAATGGTTGCAGATGTAGTGTTTAATTGATCTGCAAGAACATTTGTTAAAAGGCGTTTGTTTTCATCTAAAAGAGCCAGTATTTTATCCAATCGTTCTTCTTGAAAAATTGTTTCAGTAGTAGTATCGCTCATAATTGTTTAATTATTTTATTTTAAATAGATAAGATTTAGAGTAAAGGTATGAATTCATTTACTTTCATTAATACTTATTTACGATCACTACTTTTCGAATTAACATTCTTAGGCAGGGGTATCAAATGTAAAATTGATTTTGTTTTGCAACATTTTTTTAATTTTAGGTTAAGCCTGAATAATTTATAGATGGATAATGAAAATTGATTAACAAAAAGGCGGCTTAATTTTACTTTCGATTTAGGTTGTTATGATAGATTTAAATTTTAGGGGGAATAAAAATTACATCCCCCCAAAATCAATCAATCAACCAAGTAAACATGAAACGCTAAGATCCTTTTCGTTTAAAACTCCAACCCCAACCTGTACTCCATTCGTCTTCTTGAATTTGCCATAATACCATTTCGTTATCGGTAAGAAGCTTTATTTGAAAAACGCCAAGTGCAGTTACGGGTGCATTGGTACAAGTAATACTGTAATCAAGAATGTAGGGGTTGGCAATTGTAATGGTCATATTATCAGCATCAAGAATAAATGAGCCGGATTCTCCTGCGCCACCAGCAGTTTGGTAGTAGGTATAATTAATACCTCCATTTAAATCAAAGTACATTTCTCCATTAATATCGGGAGTAATTCGAACACATTGCCCCCAACTCCATGCGGGTGTCCACGCATCAGGGTAATTAACAAGATCGGTGCCTGTTTGGTAGCAATAATCGGGAAAACCTGTTGCAGGGTCAGTATTATATACCCAAGTTCTGCCTGCACCGCCACCTGTAAGTTCTTTCCAAACTGGCAGGTTTCCAACGGCTGGGTCGGTGGTCGCTACATTAAAAATTTTATTGGAGGTTATAGTTACACCTCCTGCTCCACCAATAACACACTCAATGGCGTAGTCACCGGCAAAAGGGTAGTAGGAGGCAACTGTTTGTCCTTCTGCTGATTGGTTATTGTCCAAATCCCAATGGAAAATAAAGCCATAGTCAGAAGAAGCCGTAAATACAGGACGATTGGGATCTGAGCTATCAATGGTGATATCACCAGTAGTTGGTGCAGGCCCGATATCATCAATGTTATCTAATTGAGGCTCGCAAGAGGCCATCAAGATAACTACAGCTATTAAATATATTAATTTTTTCATAATTATAAGTTTAATATCTAGTTAGTAAGGGTTTTGTTCTAAATTAGGGTTTAGGTTCATTTCAATTTGAGGGATTAAAAAATAGCGTTTATTATCGGAATAGCCATTCATTAAATTGCCTCTGCCTGTACGCACCAGATCCCAATACCTATGACCTTCCATTGCTAATTCTACTCGTCTTTCGTGGTAAACTGCTTGTAGGGGATCCGAAGCAGGTGTAGGGCCAAGCCCAACACGTGCTCGCACACGGTTTAGAGGGGTTTGCCAATCGCCCCCATTTTGAGCTGCAGCTTCGGCTTGCCATAATAGCACATCGGCAAATCGTATTACTCTTAAATTTAAACCTGCCTGATCCTGCCCATTGCCTCTTAAAGAAGCAGGAAGCGTTCCTTTTCTTCTATGATAACCGGTATAGCTGTCAGGATGGTTTACAGGGTCTTTTTTTGTATAAATAATTTCTTCATCGGCTGTGCCGGCCCAAAGAACGTCTCCGTCAGAAATTATAGTCCAACCCAAACGAATGTCTCCGGGCTCAAATTCATCGTACAAATCCTGGGTTGGTTGGTTTAAATCCCCATCCTCCATTTCTTGCATCTCTGCTACGTTGCATTACTTCTAAATGGCTTCCTTCGTTTCCATTTAGCCAGGCAGGGCTCTGTAAATCAGCAAATTGAATATCAAAGACTGATTCGATACCATTATCGGTATCAATTATAAAGAGGTCGGCATAATTAGGTTCTAGGTCATACTCTCCAGAGTTAACTATATCGGTAGCTAATAATCCGGCTTCAGTCCATTTTTGCTGCCAAATGTATGATTTAGTTAAAAAAGAGGCTGCTGCTCCCCAAGTAGCTCTGCCCATTTCTGCTGTAGATAATTGGCTCTTTTTTGGCAAATTTGCCATAGATTCTTTAAAATCTTTTTCAATAAAAGCCCAGCATTCATCTAAGGTGTTTCTGGGGTTTGTATATTCAGATGGAGATAGAATATGATCAACAATTGGAATTGCGCCAAAGGTTTTTACTAAACTAAAGTTATAAAAGCCTCTTAAAAATTTAGCTTCGGCAATTACACGATCTCTTACTGAACTCTCAATATTGTCGTTATCAGTAATACCTTCTATTAATTTATTTGCGCGGTTAATGCCTACATACAAATCTCTCCACCTTTCGTAAATTAAAGGATTTTCGGCATTGGAAGTAAAGTTGGTTAGTACAAATATTTCTGCATAATCGCCATCGCCTCCGCCTCCTTTTTCGGCATCGTCTGATGTTGCATCGCCAATAGACCATTCGGTAAGCTGTGCAAAATTATACCAGGCTATAGGGTCGTAAACTCCTGCTAAAGCATTTAATGCCGCAGCATCATCTTTAAAAAATGTTTGGTCCGACATAGTTGGTGCTGGTGTATCAAGAAATTTATCCTGGTTACATGACGGCATAACTAATACCGTTACCAGCAATAAAGTAGTGTAGTATATTGAATTTTTCATTTTCTTAAATTTTATAATGATCGCCTAAAAAGTAACGGTTAATCCTGCACTATATACTCTAGCTTGTGGGTAAAATCCACGGTCAACGCCTAAATCGAGCGGGCTGTAACCATTTACTCCTATTTCAGGGTCTAAGCCTGAGTATTTGGTAAACGTAAGCAGGTTTTGTGCATTAACATAAACACGTAGCTGGCTCAATTTTAATTTTGAGACGAGTGATTTGCTAAAATTATAGCCTAATTGTAAATTTTTTATTCTCATATACGAGCCATCTTCAATGTACCTATCAGACATAAGTGAATTATTAACATCTGCTGCATTCATTCTTGGATAACGAGCATCATTTTGACTTCCTTCTCCCGTCCACCTGTTTACCATATCCCTTCCAAGGTTCCAATTGGCGGTTGACGACCTTTTATAAAAAGAGGTGCCATTAAAAATTTTATTGCCTTGTACCCCTTGAATTTGTACACTTAAATCGAACCCGGCATAGCCTAGGCTTGCGTTAAATGCATAGGTAAAGTTTGGCAGCGGGCTTCCTAAATATTCAAAATCGAGCTCACCATCATTGTCAGCATCTACATATCTAACATCTCCGGGTGCTACATTTTGTTGTGCCGTTTGGGCATCAATTTCTGCCTGATTTTGAAACAAACCATCTGTTTTGTAGCCATAGAACTGTGCAATAGGGCTGCCTGCTGTGGTTCTGGTAACATTAAACGAATTCATGAAAAATGCCCCATCAATAAATGCATCAGCAGCACCCAAATCAACTACTTCGTTATTAATTTTAGAAAAATTACCTCCAAATGAGTAGCGTAGTTTATTGTCATTATTTCTATATAACAGGGCTAATTCAAACCCGGTATTTTTCATTTCGCCTGCATTTAAAGTAGGCGAATTTTGGATGCCTGCCTGGCTTGGAATTGGTACTTGCAATAACATGCCTGTTGTTGTTTTTATATAATATTCGGCAGTACCAGAAAGCTTTCCTTCAAAAAAGCCAAAATCTAATCCAAAGTTGGTGGTTCCAGATGTTTCCCATTGTATTTCATCGTTTCCAGAACCCGGAAACGAAGAGCCTGCTGCAAGTGCTCCTCCCCAAAGGTAATTTGCGCCAGCACTTGAGGTAGTTATATCTTGGTAAGGAGGCACACTGCCCTGATTACCAATTAAGCCCCAACCAACTCTAAATTTAAGGTTATTTATAACTGATACGGAGCTAAAAAAACTTTCATCAGATATTCTCCAACCTGCTGAAAACGAAGGGAAATACCCCCACCTGTTCTTTTTAGAAAACTTAGAGGAGGCATCTGCTCTAAAATTTGCAGTTAGTAAATACTTATCTTTAAAACTATAATTTACCCTGCCTAAAGCAGATAGCTGCCTTACTTGATTAATACTGCCCCAAACGGTTGCCGCATTACTTCCAGTGGCATTATCTATATACCTTACATCAATATTATCAGATGGAATATCGTTTACACTTAACCCATTATACTGATAATCATTGCTATACGTTTCGTACCCTAATAGCGCATCGAATGCGTGATCTCCAACGGTTTTTTTATAATTTAATGTATTAGACCACTGGCCAATAAATCTGCTGCTATTATTTTTAGAATAATTACTAATTACATTTTGCTGAACTGAGCTTACATAATAAACAGGCCTGTAGTTATCTGTTTCACCAAACGAGTACTCCAGCGAATAGCTACTTCTAAAAGTTAGCCCTTCTGTAAGTGTTACATCGGCAAAAACATTTCCTATGGTTCTATAAACAACATCATCGTTATTGGTATATTCAATAACAGCTGCCGGGTTCCAGGTATCGTTATAAGTACCGGCAGCAAAACTGCCATCGTCATACCTTACAGGGGAGGCAGGGTCTTTTGCTATTGCAGTAATTACCATACTTGTCCACTCGTCTTGTTCTACACCGCGTTGAGAAGTTGACTTTGCAATATTTATGTTTTCTCCTACTTTTAACCAAGGTTTTACATTAAACGAAGAGTTTACTCTAAATGACAATCGTTCAAAGCTGGTTTTTTTAATAATACCATCTTGCGAAAATTTGTTAGCACTTATAAAGTAATTTCCTTTTTTATTGGCACCTGAAAGAGAAAGGTTGATACTGTATATTGCTGCATTTTCGTTTTTAATTTCATCAAACCAATTTGTGTTCTCTAAATTTTCAGGGCTTAGTATTGGTGCAGGGTTTCCGGCTGCCACCATTGCTTCGTTTCTTAATTGCCCCCAAGTACTTGCATCAAGCACATTGGTTGATCTCCAAAAATTTTGAACCCCGGCATAAGTACTTAATTGTATTTGCGATCCTTCTTCTCCTTTTTTAGTGGTTATTAGCACCACGCCATTAGAGCCTCTTGAGCCATAAATTGCAGTAGCTGAAGCATCTTTTAATACTTGCATCGACTCAATATCATTGGGGTTAATAAAATTAATATCGTCCACCATAAGCCCATCTACTACAAATAGAGGTGATGAGTCATTTAAAGTGCCTGTACCACGAATACGTATCATTATTCCCCCTCCAGGTGTGCCTGAATTTGTGGTAACATCAACACCTGCAACTTGCCCCTGTAATGCCTGATCTACGGTTGCAACCTGCCTTTTATTTAGCTCATCCATATCTACTAATGAAATGGCACCTGTTACATCCGCTTTTTTCTGGGTGCCATACCCAACAACAATTATTTCTTCCAAACTTGTAATGTCGGTTTCCAAAATAAAATCAATTTTTGTCTGCCCGACATAGGTTAATTCACTTGTAAAGGATCCAATGTAGCTAGCCACCAGTACATCGCCTTGGGTCGCTTCTAGTCTAAAATTACCATCAGCATCGGCAATTGTTCCGTTTGTTGTTCCTTTTATTATAATAGTGGCACCCACTAATGGCTCACCATCTGCTCCTTTAACAGAGCCTTTTACCAGCCCCGAGCTGGCAGATACTTCTTGATTATTTGTATCCTGAGCAAAGGCTGGTATTACAAATAACCACATCGCTAAACCGAGATAAAGTTTTTTCATAAGTTTTACTTTAATTTTTTAAAATGATAAATACTCCTACTATGTATGCACGATCGTTGTATGGTTCAATGATACATATATAGAAAACCAAATGCAAGCAAACGAATATTTATTTAGTATTTTTTGCTTTCGTTTAAATTTATTTGATAATTAAAGAATATTCAAGAGCAATTGTTCTTTCGTGATATAGAAATGTAGAAATAGCTCGAACTAGTATTTGCCTATAAAATATTTACTCATTTTATTATGCATTTTTTGGTGTTTGTTAAATGGAATCTTCATAAATTAGTGTATTAAACCAATCTCATCTAACCTTGGCTTATTACCTAAAATAAGCCGATTTCTATAGTTTAACATTTTAAAGTAAAGTCATGAAAAATAAAACTTTAATGATTGGTTTAGTTCTTACACTATTAATTGGGTCAATTTCAGTTAATGCACAACTAAAAGGCGATTCGTTTGAAACAGCCAAAGCAACCAAAAAAGCAAATGTAGTTTATACATTTGCAAAAACACCTGGGTTTATTTATAGTGCGAGTGGGGGCTCTTATGCAGGTATTTGTGTAGATATTATGCGCAAATTTGAGCAGTATGTAAAAACTAAGTATGGTATTACGATACAAGCTAAATATCAGTTAGCTACTAATGATAATTTTACCAGAATGCTGGCATCAGTAAAATCTGCTAACGGGGGCGTATTTGGTTTAGGCAACATTACCATTACCGATGCCCGAAAAAGAATGTACACATTTAGTCCTCCTTTTATCAATAATATATCTCTTTTAGTAACCAGTAAATCAGTGGAAACCCTTACTAAAATAGAAGATATGGCCACTGTTTTTAAAGGAATGACGGCTTATACTGTAAAAGGATCTACCAATGAAATAGAATTTTATAGGTGGAAAAAGGCTTACTTTCCTGAAATGAAAATTGCTTATGTAGGCTCATTTTCAGAGGCTGTAAGTAAGGTAGCATCTGACCCAAAGGCATTTACTGATGTTGATTTTACGTATTATTTAGATGCAGTAAAGAGTAAAAAACCTATAAAAAGGCACACTGCAGGATCTTCTAATAGTGAAGAATTTGGTATAATAATGCCTAAATCAAACGATTGGGCTCCTGTTTTAGCAGAGTTTATGAATGCAGGATTTATAGGAGGAGCAGAATATAAAGCCATTATTCGCAAGCATTTGGGCGAAAGTGCCATTAAGCTGCTAGAGTCTGTAAAATAGTTGAGTAAATTAAATTAATAAATTTAGGGTTGTCTTAAAGGAGTACCTATTCCTTATTCCGAACCCAGATTTATAGAATACTTATTTTTTTTAAAATTAATTTTAACAAAATATTAAACTAATGAAAAAGAGAATTTTATTAATAGGGGTGGTTATTAATCTACTGATTTTTGGAAGCATAAATTCTGCTGCCCAATTAAATGGCGATACTTTTAAACAAGCTAAAATAACTAAAAAAGCAAATGTAGTTTATGTGTTTTCAAAAACTCCGGGGTTTATTTATCCTACTAGTGGAGGCCAGTATGCTGGTATTTGTGTTGATATAATGAAATCATTTGAAAAATATGTTAAGTCTAAATATGGCATTACTATTCAGTCAAGGTTTCAGCAATCTTCTGGCAATAGTTTTACTCGAATGTTGGCTTCTGTTAAATCTGCCAATGGTGGTGTTTTTGGGCTAGGCAATATTACCATTACAGAAGCAAGAAAAAAGACATACAACTTTACTCCACCTTTCATTAATAATATTGCACTAATAGTTACCAATAAATCTGTTCCTTCGCTTACCAATTTAGAAGATATGGGAAGTGTTTTTAAAGGAATGACAGCTTATGTAGTAAAGGGCTCTACCAATGCGATAGATATTTTTAAATGGAAAAAAGAATATTTTCCGGATATGAATATTTCGTATATTGGTTCAGCTACCGAAGCTGTTAATAAAGTAGCAAGCAATCCTAAAGCATTTACGAATGTTGATTTTGCCTATTATTTAGATGCGATTAAAGCTAAAAAATCGGTTAAAAGGCATGTGGCTGGTTCGTCTAGCAGTGAAGAGATTGGTATGATAATGCCAAAATCAAATGATTGGGCACCTGTTTTAGCAGAGTTTATGAATGCAGGATTTATAGGAGGAGCAGAATATAAAGCCATTATTCGCAAGCATTTAGGCGAAAGCGCCATTAAGCTGCTAGAGTCGGTTAAGTAAATTGCAAGGAGAGGGTTTAACCTCCTTTATACCCTTCAATCGTTTTTTCAATAATATCACAACATTCGTGCAATTGATCTTCGGTCATAACTAAAGGAGGGGCGAACCTGATAATATTACCGTGCGTTGGTTTGGCCAATAAGCCATTTTCTTTTAACTGCATACAAATATTCCAAGCCGTGGAGCTTTCTGGGCTGTCGTTTATAATAATGGCATTTAATAAGCCTTTACCTCTTACGGTGGTTACAAGGTCATTTTTAGCAATAAGTTTTTGCATACGCTCTCTAAAAATAACGCCAAGTTTTTGGGCATTTTCGGCCAATTTTTCTTCTTTAATTACATCCAGCGCAGCAATAGCTACTTTCGAAGCTAAGGGGTTGCCTCCAAAAGTAGATCCGTGCTGCCCGGGCTTAATTACTTCCATAATATCATTATTGGCTAGTACAGCCGATACAGGATACACGCCTCCAGAAACTGCTTTGCCAAGAATTAGCACATCCGGCTTTACATTTTCATGGTCGCAGGCTAATAATTGACCCGTACGGGCAACGCCTGTTTGTACTTCGTCAGCCACAAAAAGCACATTGGCTTGTTTACAAGCCTCGGAAGCTGCTGTTAAAAATCCTTCATCAGGTACAAAAACACCGGCTTCGCCTTGGATGGGTTCTACCAAAAAGGCGGCTACGTTATTATCCTTTAGCGCTTCTTTTAGGGCATCAATATCATTATAAGGTATTTTTATAAAGCCTTCGGTGTAGGGGCCAAAGTTTTTACGCGCATCTTCGTCATTCGAAAATGAAATAATTGTTGTAGTTCTACCGTGGAAATTATTTTCGCAAACGATTATCTTGGCTTTATTTTCTGCGATTCCTTTCTTTTCGTACGCCCACTTTCTACTCAGCTTAATGGCAGTTTCCACGGCTTCGGCTCCGGTATTCATTGGTAGTACTTTGTCGAACCCAAAATACTCGCATATATATTTTTCGTACTCACCCAAGGTATCGTTATAAAATGCCCTGGAAGTAAGCGTTAATGTTTCGGCTTGTTGCTGCAATGCACCCACAATTTTAGGATGACAATGGCCTTGATTTACGGCAGAATAGGCCGAAAGAAAATCAAAATATTGGATTCCTTCAGTGTCCCATACATATACCCCTTTTCCTTTAGATAATACTACGGGTAATGGATGGTAATTATGAGCACCATATTTATCTTCCATTTGAATGGCTGCTTGGCTTTTTGTCAATTCCTCTGTCATTATTGTTAAATTTTATGCGCAACAAAAATAACGAACAGGAACTCTTATTTTGTGCCAAAATCAAAAGAAAAATTAGTGGAAGAGGAGGGCTTCTACTTGTTAAAAAGTGGGTTGGTGTCCTTTACTGAGGCCTATCATTTTAAAAGCGGGTTTTGTTGTAAAAATGGATGCAAACATTGCCTTTATTATTGTACCTAGTTTACCCAAAAAAAATATAGCCGCTAGCTAGCGGGCAAAGAACCACAAAATAATAACTTAAAGTACACAACTTTTTGTGAAACTTGGAGACTTCGTACCCTAGTGGCTAAAAATGAATCTTTAATGGATGAATGGCCACAAAGACAGGAAGGGGCAAAGAACCACAAAATAATAACTTAAAGTACATAACTTTTTGTGAAACTTGGAGACTTCGTACCCTAGTGGCTAAAAAAGAACCTTTAATGGGTGAATAGCCACAAAGACAGAAAGGGGCAAAGAACCACAAAATAATAACTTAAGGTACATAACTTTTTGTGAAACTTGGAGACTTCGTACCCTAGTGGCTAAAAATGAATCTTTAATGGATGAATGGCCACAAAGACAGGAAGGGGCAAAGAACCACAAAATAATAACTTAAAGTACATAACTTTTT
>Ga0256839_1001280_pt1 | contig 30846 bp, 32 predicted proteins | sample 354166metaG_FD_185968 | JGI IMG/M metagenome (GOLD analysis project Ga0256839, IMG submission 185968) | Hydrothermal vent microbial communities from Mid Atlantic Ridge, Atlantic Ocean - 354-166 | ecosystem: Environmental > Aquatic > Marine > Hydrothermal vents | place: Atlantic Ocean: Mid... | reverse complement strand
GTAGCGGGCGAACACCCGGTCATAGTCGAGGGGTTCCGGAAGGGTGATCCTCGGGTCGGCCTCCGCCGAGCACCGCAGGGAGATCTCGGGGGCTTCGGCGTCGAGGGCGACGATCACCTCCCCCGGATCGGCGTCGAGGGCGATCTCGAACCCCTGACGCCGCATGCAGTCGGCCCAGCGCGGGTAGATGGTGGACGGGTCCACCGCGGCCGCGACCTGCTCCGCCCAGGCCTGGTCCACCGCCCGGAGATGCTCCCCGTAGCAGCGGTCGAAGGCCCGGCTTGCTCGGCGGTCGGTGTCGTCGGAGGTGATGACCCGATAGTCGTATCGCCAGCCGTCGAACCGGGGTTCGGTGACGAGCACTCCCTCGGCCCGGGCGCAGGCGATCGTCGCGGCCATGGCGGCGTCGTACTCGGCGCGGGTCACGACCCCGTCGGCCAGGATCGCCTCGGCTTCGGGTGCCGCCTCCATGAAGAGGCTCCGGTCGTCCTCGGGGTTCGAGGAGGCCTGCGGGGCGGCCAGGACGAGAATGACCACGGCGCCGACGGCCGTGACGACGGTGACGATGGCGATCACGGCTCTGGGGATCACGATCCCCGGCGAGTCTACGTGGTGGTGGCAGCGTCTGCCGACGGTCGCCGATCCGGGGAACGGGGCCTCGCTTTTCGGAGGGTCGCCGCTCAGGTCCCGTCGATCGCCACGAACCGCCAACGGACCTCGGTGGCGCGGCTGATCCCGATCCGAGGGGTGGCGAGGTAGCTGGTGGCCGGGCGGCCTGGGAGGAGCCGGATCGGGCCCTCATCCAGCAGGTCGAGGCCGTCGTGTTCGCCGGTGATCCCCAGGGCCTGACAGAGCTTCCCCGGACCGTCGGCGAGGTGGTCGGCCCTCCGTCGGCGACGGATCACCTCGGGCCGCCCGTCGACGACCTGGCCGCCCCGCAGCAGCACCGCCTGGCCCGAACCCTCCGGGCCGGTGACGACGTTGGCGCACCAGTGGACGCCGTAGGAGCGGTACACGTACAAACGACCCGCCGGTCCGAACATGGCGCGGTTCCGGTCGGTCGGGCCCCGGAAGGCGTGGCTGGCCGGGTCGTCCTCGGTGTAGGCCTCCACCTCGTCGAGGCGCACCTCGGTCCTCACCCCACCGACCTCCGACCGCAGTCGCATGCCGAGCAGCCGGGGCGCCACCTCGGGTGCCGGACCCGACAGGAGCGTTCGGAGCTCGTCGGGGGTCACCGCAGCAGATGGAGCAGGATCGCCTTGAAGGAGTGGAGGCGGTTCTCCGCCTGGTCGATCACCCGGGAACGGGGATGGTCCAACACCTCGTCGGTGACCTCCTCGCCACGGTGGGCGGGGAGACAGTGGAGGAAGATGGCGTCGTCGGCCGCTCTGGCGAACAGCTCGGCGTCGACGCGATAGGGCTCGAAGAGGCGGCGCCGCTCCGCGGCCTCGGACTCCTGGCCCATGGACGCCCACACGTCGGTGTACACCGCGTCGGCGCCGTCCACCGCCTCGGTGGGATCGTCGGTGACGACGACGGTGCCGAAGCGCCGGGCGGCGGTGACGATCTCAGGGTCCGGTTCATACCCGGGAGGGGACGCCAGGCGGATCTCCGCTCCCAGCATCGTGGCCGCCAGCATCAGGGAGTGGGCGACGTTGTTGCCGTCACCGACGTACGCGATCACCGCTCCCTCCACCGGGCGATGCTCGGCCACCGTCATCAGGTCGGCGAGGGCCTGGCAGGGGTGCTCCCGATCCGACAGCAGGTTGATCACCGGCGCTTCCATGTTCGCCGACACGGCGACCAGGTCGTCGTGGGAGAACACCCGCATCCCGAGGGCGTCCAGGTAGCGGTCGAGGACCCGCCCCACGTCCTGGGGGGCCTCCCGGCTCCCCAACCCCACCTGAGCTCCGGGCAGGAGCAGAGGATGCATCCCGAGTTGGTCGGCGGCGATGTCGGTCGACACCCACGTCCTCAGCGACGGCTTGGCGAAGAACAGGCCGATGGTCTTGCCCGACAGCGTTCCGGCCACCGAGGCGGGATCGCGTTTCACCGTCAATCCGAGGTCGACGACGACGCGGAGGGCGTCGGGGGTCAGATCCGTGACGGACAGGAAGTTCATGTCTCACCTCGCAGTTCGGCGCCCAGCTCCCGACGGGCGGCCTCGATCATCGCCTGGCGAACCTCCGCCGCCTCGTCCCCCGAGAGGGTCCGGTCGCCGGCGCGGAGGACGTAGGTGACCGCCAAGCTCTTTCGTTCCTCCCCGATCGCCTCGCCTCGGAACTCGTCGAAGACTCGGGCGTTCTCGACGAGCTCACCGGCGGCGTCGCAGGTCACCTTCACCAGCTTCGCCGCCGGCACCTGCTCGGGGACGACGAAGGCCAAGTCGAAGGTCACCGGCGGGTAGACGCTGGGCTCCACGAACTGCCAGGCAGGGCGGGGTGCGAGGAGGGGGGCGAGATCGATCTCCCCCACCACCACGCGCCCGGGGAGCTCGAAGGCCCGGGCGGCAGCGGGGTGCAGCTCACCGATGTGGCCGATGGTCCGCTCCGCCACCCGGAGCGCCGCGGTCCGGCCCGGATGGAGGCCGGGGAGGGTACCGGCCACCATCTCGACGTCGGCGAGGTCGAGATGGTGGCCGAGCAGACGCCAGAGGGCGGTGCCGACGAAGACGTCGACCGGTCTCGGGGACCGCCCGAGGCTCGTCGGCCCGAAGGTGCCCACCAAGACGAATCCCAGTCGATCGGGCTGGTCGGGGATGCGAGGATGCTCCGGTGACGGACGGGCGAAGAACACCTTGCCGATCTCGAAGAGGGCCACGTCCGGGTTGCCATGGGAGACGTTGTACCGGGCGGCCCGGAGAAGTCCGGGGAGCAGGGTGGTACGGAGAGCGGACTCTTCGTCACGGAGAGGGTTCTTGAGACGGATCACCGCCCGTCGTTCGTCGGTGTCGGGAACCCCGAGGGCGTCGAGGTCCTCCACCCGCATGAAACTGAGGGGGACCGCCTGATAGAGCCCGGCGCCGGTGAGGGTGCGACGCAGGACCTGCTCCCGGCGCTGTTCGGGACTCCAGGCTCCTCCCTTGCCGAAGGGGACCGTCTCGTCGAAGCGGTCGTATCCCCACAGTCGTGCCACCTCTTCCACCAGGTCGATGGGGCGAGTCAGGTCGGGACGGAAGGTGGGAATGGTGACCGCGAGGCCGTCGGGACCGACCGGTTCGGCGACGAGGCCGAGGCGGCCGAGGAGATGGCCGATGAGGTCCCGGTCGAAACCGGGGCCGAGGACACGGGTGACGTCGTGGGCGGTGAGCTTCACCACCCAGGGTTCCTTCGGGACGGCGATCACGTCCTGGACTCCGCCGAGGGCGACGCCGTCGGCGATCTCCACGATGAGCCGCGCGGCGCGGGCGGCGGCGGTGGGGGCGAGATTCGGATCCACCCCCCGTTCGAATCGGGCCGATGCCTCGCTGCGGAGGGCATGTCGCTTCGACATGTGCATCACCGTCGGCGGATCCCACGCGGCGGCTTCGATGAGCACCCGTGTGGTCGTCTCCGAGACCTCCGAGTGCTCGCCACCCATCGTCCCCGCCAGGGCCGAAGGGCCGGACGGGTCGGCTACCACGAGATCGTCGGGGTGGAGCTCACGATCCACCCCGTCGAGGGTTCGGAGGCGCTCCCCCGGACGGGCCCGACGAACGATGATCGTCTCGTCGGCGACCTTGTCCAGGTCGAAGGTGTGGAGGGGCTGTCCCAGCTCCAACATCACATAGTTGGAGACGTCCACCACGTTCGAGATGGGCCGGACTCCGGCCGCCTGGAGGCGGAGCCGCATCCACAGGGGTGACGGACCGACGGTGACGTCGGTCACTTCTCGGCCGACGAACCGGTAACAGCCGGTGGGATCTTCGATCGTGATCGTCACCTTGGTGGCCGTGTCGACCTCGGCGACATCGGTCGGGGGGACGCGGTGAGGGATCTCGTAGTAGGCGGCGAGCTCCCGGGCGATGCCCAGCATCGACATGCAGTCGGGTCGGTTGGGGGTGATGGAGAGGTCGAAGACCGTGTCGGGGCGTTCGACGAGCCCGGCGAAGTCGACTCCGATCTCGGTACCGGGGTCGAGGACGAGGATGCCCTCGTGGTCGTCGCCGAGGCCGAGCTCCCGTTCCGAGCAGATCATTCCGTGCGACGTCACGCCACGGATGGTGCGGCTCCCGATCTCGAAGCCTTCGGCGAGGACCGCCCCCGGTGCGGCGAAGGCGACGATGGCGCCGGCGTCGAAGTTCCAAGCCCCGCAGACGACCTCCACCGGGTCTCCGCCGGTGGTGACCGTGCAGAGGCGGAGACGGTCGGCGTTCGGATGACGGACGACGTCGAGCACCTCCGCCGTGCGAACGCCTCGGAAGTCGACGGCGAGGCGTTCCACACCCTCCACCTCGTGACCCAGGGAGGCGAAGACGTCGGCGAGGACGTCGGGATCGTCGGTCGGGAGGTCGATGAACTCGGCGAGCCACCGAAGGGAGACCTTCATGCGATCCCCCGGAACTGCCGCAGCACCCGCACGTCGTTCTCGAACACATGCCGGATCGGGGACAGGCCGTGTCGCACCTGGGCGAGCCGCTCCACCCCCATACCGAAGGCGAACCCGGTGACGTCGCCGGGGTCGTAGCCGACCGCCTCGAACACGGCTGGGTCGACCATGCCACAGCCCATCAACTCGATCCAGCCCGAGCCCCCGCACACCCTGCAGGACGTGCCGTTCCCCTCGCAGTGGAAGCAGGCGGCATGCATCTCGGCGGAGGGCTCGGTGAAGGGAAAGAAGTGCGGGAGAAGCCGGATCCGCTGGCCGGGCCCGAAGAACTCGCGGGCGAAATGGGCCAAGGTCCCCTTCAGGTCCGACATCGTGATGTTCCGGTCCACCGCCAGACCTTCGATCTGATGGAAGACCGGGGAATGGGTGGCGTCGGGGGTGTCCGCCCGATACACCTTCCCCGGGACCACGACGTAGACGGGAGGATCGTGGGCCTCCATGAAGCGAGCCTGCATCGGCGACGTGTGGGTCCGGAGCAGCACCTCGTCGGCCGGATCGCCCCAATCCAGGTACAGGGTGTCGGACTCGAGGCGACTCGGGTGGGTCGGCGGCGTGTTGAGCGCATCGAAGTTGTAGTAGCCGAGCTCGGCCTCCGGGCCGGTGGCGACGACGTAGCCGAGCCCGATGAAGATCTCACAGACCTCCTCGATCGTCTGCTGGATGAGGTGCTCTCCCCCGCCGGGCAGGCGATACGCCTCCAAGGTCACGTCGACACGGTCGTCCTCCAGAAGGAGGTTCTCGGCTTCCCGTTCCAACTCGGCTCGGCGGCGCGAGATGAGCCGCTCCAACTCGGCGCGAGCCTGCTGCAGGGCGCGACCCACCTCCGGTCTGCGCTCGGGCGGCAGCGACCCGATGTTCCGTTGGAGCTCGGCGAGGACGGAGCGCCGGCCGACGAGCTCGGCTTCGAGGGTTTCGAGTTCGGCGAGGTCGGCGACGGAGGCGAGTCGGGCCGGTGCCTCCGCGACGATCTGAGCGAGCTGCTCCATGGGGCGGGGAGGTTAGTCCGGGGACGAGGGGTTCCCGGCGCGGGTGCGCCACCGACGGAGCTCGTAGGCGACGAGGGCGCCGGCAACGGCGGCGTTGAGGCTCTCGGTTCCCGCCTCCATGGGGATGCTGACGGCGACCTCGGCGGAGGCCGCCAGATCGGGCGGGAGCCCGTGGGCCTCGTCCCCGACGAGGATCGCCCATCGACGGCGCGGGTCGAGCCGTCCTTGCAGATCGTCGAGGTCGCAGCCCCCCCGGGGGAGGGTGGCGATCGTCCGCCACCCCGAAGGCACCTCCCTCCCCAGGGCGACGCGGAAATGGGCTCCGGCCGCGGCTCGGAGAACCTTCGGAGACCAGGGATCCACGGCGCCGTCGACGACGACGACGTCGAGTCCGAAGGCCGCCGCGGTGCGGATCAGGGTTCCGGCGTTGCCCGGATCACGCACGGCGAGCGCGAGCGCGTCTCGGCTCGGGGGGCGGGTCGCCGGGATCTCCATGACGGCGACCGGGCCCCGCGGGTGTTCGGTGGGCGCCAGCCGTCCGAGCACGACCGGGGTGACCGGGATCCACTCGGCACCGATCGTCGCCGCCAGATCACGGCTCCGTTCGTCGTCGACGAGGGCGAAGATCGCCGACACCGAGACATCGGCCGCGGCGGCCGCCTCCAGGAGGTGGGGGCCTTCGAGGAGGGTCGCACCGCGGCGACGCCGGGTGCGCGTACGCCGGAGGTCGGCCGCGGCGACGACCCGGGGGTTCTTCACCGAACGGATCGGCTCCACCGGATCAGGAGCCCTTGGCGACCTCCACGAGCTGGGCGAAGGCCCCGGGGTCGTTCACCGCCAGGTCGGCGAGCATCTTCCGATCCACCTCGATCTCGGCGGCCTTGAGGCCGGCGATGAGCTGGGAGTAGGTGACGCCGTGCTGGCGGGCGGCGGCGTTGATCCGGGTGATCCACAGCCTTCGGAACTCGCCTTTCCGGGCCCGACGGTCCCGGTAGGCGTCCTGCATGGCGTGCATGACCTGTTCGTTGGCGGTCTTGAACCTGCGACTGCGGGCTCCCCCGTATCCCTTGGCTCGGGAGAGGACCTTCTTGTGGGACTTCTTGGCGTGGACGGCACGTTTGACGCGAGCCATGGTGTCTCCTCCCTCCTCAGAGGCCGAGCATCCGCTTGGCGACCTTCTCGTCGCCCTTCGCCAGGCCGGTGTCACGATCGAGGCGTCGGAAGCGGTGCTTGCCTTTGGCCAGGCGGTAGTGCCCGCGCCCCGCGCGGCGGCGCATCAACTTGCCGGACCCGGTGACCTTGATCCGCTTGGCGGTCGCCCGGTGGGTCTTCATCTTGGGCATGGGCCCCTCCTAGCTCTCGTCGTCCTTCGGCGGGGAGGCTTCCCTCCGCTGCTCGTCGCGGCCCGATTTCGGGCGGCGCACCGGAGCGAGGACCATCGTCATGCTGCGGCCCTCCATCGAGGGCGCCTGTTCGACCACACCGACCTCCTCCACGGTCTCGGCGAGGCGGTCGAGCAGTCGGCGCCCGTACTCGGGTCGCTCCTGTTCGCGCCCTCGGAAGCGGACCGTGACCTTCACCTTGTCCCCCTGGGCGAGGAAGTCCCGAACCTTGCGGGCCTGCAGGTCGAAGTCGTGCTGGTCGATGCGGGGGCGCATCCGTAGCTCTTTGATGATCGTCCTGGTCTGCTTCTTCCGCGCTTCGCGGTCCCGGACGGACTGTTCGTACTTGTACTTCCCGTAGTCCATGAGCCGGCACACGGGCGGCTTCGCGTCGGGGGCGACCTCGACGAGATCGAGGCCGAGCTGCTCGGCGAGCCACAGCGCCTCGGACAGCTTCTTCACTCCGATCTGGGTTCCATCCGGGGCGATGACCCGCACTTCGGGCGCCCGGATGTATCCGTTCACGCGCAGTTCAGCGATTGGGATCCTCCTGGTCGTGTCATGAAAAGAGCAGGCTCGAAGCCTGCTGCTTGCTCGGGTACCGGCGGGTGCCGCCTGGTCCTCGGTCGACCGCGGCTCGCCTTCGCGGCGGCCGGGTGGGAAGCAGCCAGCTTCCGCTTGCTCTCGGTTGTCGGAACCGGGAGTGTAGCACCGCCCTCACCCGGATCGGGCTGCGTGGATGGCGGCGAGGGCGCGGGCACATCGGACGGCGGCTTCGGCGGCTTCGGCTCCCTTGTTGCCGGGTCCCGGCCGGCTGCGTTCGACGGCATGGTCGTAGGCGCGCACGGCCAGCACGGCGTTGCCGACGGGGATGCCGTATCGCAACGAGACGTCCATCAGGCCCCGGGCAGACTGGTCGGCGACGATCCGATAGTGGTCGGTCTCGCCCTCGATGACCGCGCCGACGGCGACCACCGCGTCACATCCGGCGTCGGCCAGCGCGGCGGCGACGACGGGGAGCTCGAGCGCGCCCGGCACTTCGACCACGACGACATCGTCCACGCCGAGGCGCTCGAGGGTCTCGAGCGCTCCGTCACGGAGAGGTTCGGTGATCGCCTGGTTGAAGGTGGCCACGGCGACCCCCACCCGTCGGGGTCCGTCGGCGGGGAGCTCGATGCGACGGATCATCGCTCGTCGGCGGGATCGGCACCGAACCGATGTCCGAGCTTTTTGGCCTTGGCCGCCAGGTAGGCGGCGTTGTGGGGGTTGGGCTCGACCGTGAGGGGTACCCGCTCGACGATCCTGAGCCCGTAGCCTTCGATCCCGGCCCGCTTCGTCGGATTGTTGGTGAGCAAGCGCATCGACCGCACCCCGAGGTCGTAGAGGATCTGGGCCCCGACGCCGTAGTCCCGGGCATCGACGGGGAGCCCGAGCTCTTCGTTGGCCTCGACGGTGTCCCGGCCCTGGTCCTGGAGGTTGTAGGCGGCGAGCTTGTGGAGGAGGCCGATGCCACGGCCCTCGTGACCTCGAATGTAGAGCACCACTCCGCGACCCTCGGCACCCACCTTCGCCAGGGCCGTCTCGAGCTGGATCCCGCAGTCACAGCGCAGACTCCCGAAGACGTCGCCGGTGAGACACTCGGAGTGGACTCGGACGAGGACGTTCTCGCCGTCGCCGAGATCGCCCATCACGAAGGCGACGTGCTGACGCTCGTCGACCAGGGAGCGGTATCCGACGGCACGGAACTCTCCGTGGGCGGTGGGGATCCGGGCTTCGATGACCCGCTCGACGAGCTTCTCTTCCCGAGCCCGGCGATAGGCGATGAGGTCGGCGATGGTGCCGATGAGCAGATCGTGCTCCTTGGCGAACCGTTCCAGTTCGGGGAGACGGGCCACGGTGCCGTCGTCGTTGACGACCTCGGCGAGTACCCCCGCCGGATAGAGCCCGGCGTACCGGGCGAGATCGACCGCCGCCTCGGTGTGTCCTGCTCGCTTCAGCACCCCTCCGGGTTCGTATCGGAGGGGGAAGATGTGTCCGGGTCGGCTCAGGTCTTCGGGGCGGGTGTTCGGGTCCAGGACTCGCTTCACCGTGACGGTTCGGTCGTGGGCCGAGATGCCGGTGCTCACCCCGTCGCGGGCGTCGATCGAGACCGTGAAGGCGGTGTGGCGGAGGTCGGTGTTGACCTTCACCATCTGGGGCAGGTCCAGCTCGTCGAGGCGCTCGCCGACGATCGGAAGGCAGATGATGCCGCTCGTGTGGCGGATCATGAACCCCATCTGGGCGGGGGTGATCTTCTCGGCGGCGACGATGAGATCGCCCTCGTTCTCCCGGTCGGCGTCGTCCACCATGATCACCATCTCCCCCCGGGCGATGGCGGCGATGAGGGCGTCGACCGGCGCGAAGGTCATCGGATCGGCTCCAACAGTCGTTCCACGTACTTGGCCAGGATGTCCACCTCCAGGTTCACTCCGTCCCCCGCGGCTCGATCGGCCAGGGTGGTGACGGCGAGGGTGTGGGGGATGAGGGCGACCTCGAAGGTGTCGTCGCCGATGGCGGCGACGGTGAGGGAGACACCGTCGACGGTCACCGAACCCTTCTCGACCAGGTAGCGGAGGAGGTGGGTCGGGGGGCGGATCCGGAGTCGGCGACCTTCACCTTCGGCGAACACCGCCGCGATCTCCCCGACCCCGTCGACGTGGCCCTGCACGATGTGGCCGTCGAGGCGACCCGACGCCTGAAGGGGCCGCTCCAGGTTCACCCGATCACCGACGTCGCGGCTGCCGAGGGTCGTGCGGGCGAGGGTCTCGGCGACGATCTCCACCGCGAAGGTCCCGGCGGTCTTCTCGACCACCGTGAGGCACACCCCGTCGACGGCGATCGAGGCCCCGATGGTGAGATCCTGGAGCGTCTCGGAGGCACGGATGTGGAGGCGTCGGTGCCGTTGGTCGCCTCGAACCGTCTCGACCGCTCCGACCTCTTCGATGATCCCGGTGAACATGCCAGAGACAGGCTAGGCGATCGGGAAGGCGCCCTCGTCGACGACCCAGGCGACCCGGAGATCGTCGCCGACTCGCCGGACGTCGCGGAGACGGATCGCCCGAGCGTCACCGAGGGTGGAGAAGACGCCACCGAAGATCCCGCGCCCCTCTCCCCCGGCGATCCTGGCGGCCAGATACGTGACGCCGCGGTCGATGAGACCTCGTCGCCACAGGGCTCCCGCCAAGGTGGGGCCGCCTTCGATCAGCAGATCGAGGAGGCCTTCGGCGGCGAGGGCGCGCACGGCCGCCTCGAGGTCGGGAAGCCCGTCGGGACCGGCGGGCACGACGATGGTGCGGCCCCGCTCACGGGGCTCGGTCGCGACGATGATCGGATCCCGCTCCCACAGCCGCGCTCGTTCGGGGAGCGGCGCCGAACCGGCGACGACCACCGGAACGGGCTGGGGACCCCGGTACCCGTCGAGACGGACGGTGAGTCGGGGGTCGTCGGCCCGGAGGGTGCCCGCGCCGACGACGACGGCGTCCGCCGCCGCCCGAAGGCGGTGGGCGTCGCGGCGCGCCGCGGGTCCGGTGATCCACTGGGAGGTGCCGTCGGCGGCTGCGGTCTGTCCGTCGAGGGTGGACGCAGTCTTCAGGGTGAGGAGCGGCCGACCGGTCCGACGGTGGTGGAAATAGGCGGGGTCGAGGTCCTCGCATTCGGCGGAGAGGACGTGTTCGACCACCTCGATCCCGGCGTCGCGCAGCCTGCGAATCCCGGCTCCGGACACCCGGGGATCCGGGTCGACGGCACCGACCACCACACGGACGACCCCTGCGCCGACGATGGCATCGACACAGGGTGGGGTCCGGCCGGTGTGGGCGCAGGGTTCGAGGGTGACGACCATCGTCGCACCCCGGGAACGCGAGCCCGCCGCCGAGAGGGCGACCACTTCGGCATGGGGGCGACCCGGCGCGACGTGGGCGCCCTCGGAGATGAGGCGGCCCTCGGGATCGAGCAGGACCGCCCCGACTCGGGGGTTGGGGTGGGGTCGATGTGACCGCGCCAGCTCGATGGCCCGCCCCATCGCCTCCCGGAGACGTTCGGTGTCCACCGCCTCAGCCGGACCGCCGGTCGATCTCGTAGGAGGAGCCGTGACGCTTCTTCGCGTACTCCTTCATCTCCACGGCAACGGCCGACGCCTCCCATTGGGAGGAGATGGGACGGGAGAGGTTGGTCACCACCCCCATGGAGATCGAGACGATGGGGAAGGCGAAACGCTCGCCCCGTCGGTCGGTCACCTCGATGTAGCCCCGGAGGGCGTCGGCGGTGTCGTAGTAGTCGAGGATGCCGTCGTCGAACCGGTCGATCACCGCCTTGCAGAAGGGCTCGGCGAGCTCGGCGGCGGTGATGGCGACGAAATCGTCACCGCCGATGTGACCGACGAAGGCGTCGGCGTCCCCGACGTCGTCGGCCGCCTTGTTCAGGCATTCCGCGCAGAACTTGATCACCTGGTCGCCCCGCATGAAGCCATAGTGGTCGTTGAAGGCCTTGAAGTTGTCGAGATCGCAGTGGATGAGGGCGAAGGGTTCCCCCTTGGCGATCCGGTCTTCGATCTCCTCGCCGATCCGGAAATTGCCGGGCAGACCGGTGAGCGGGGAGGTGTCCCGGGCTGCCTGGGTTCGGCGGAGGACCGCCTTGACCCGTGCGACGAGCTCACCGACGTCGAAGGGCTTGGTGATGTAGTCGTCGGCGCCGAGCTCCAACCCGGTGACGCGGTCTTCGGTGAGCCCACGGGCGGTGAGCAGGATGATCGATGCCCCGGCGGTGGAGGGGTGCGAGCGGAGCCGTCGGAGACAGGTGAGACCGTCCATCCGCGGCATCATGATGTCGAGGAGGATGAGGTCGGGAACCTCATCGGCTGCCTTGTCGAGGGCGTCGACGCCGTCGACGGCGGTTCGTACCTCGAACCCCTCCAGCTCCAGGTTGATTCGGACAACCCGAAGGATGTCTTCGTCGTCGTCCACCACGAGGATCCGTTCGCTCATCCCCTGCCCTCGATCACGTCTCGGAGTCGACGGATGGCGGCCTGCGGGTCGGAGCTTCGGAACACCGAGGCCCCCGCCACGAACACGTTGGCTCCGGCGTCCCGGGCTGCTCCGGCCGTCGCCTCGGTGATGCCACCGTCCACCTCTATATCGGTCGCCAGCCCATGGGAGTCAACCCATTTTCGGGCCAGCTCGATCTTGGGGAGAACCTCCGGCACGAACGAACGACCCGGAGCGCCGGGCTCGGCCGACATGACGACGAGGAGATCGGAGAGCTCCACGAAGGGCTCGACCGCGTACCAGGGAGTGCCGGGGGCGAGGACGAGGCCGAAGCGGAGGCCGGCGGCGCGGGCCGAGGCGGCGAACGTCGTCGGGTCGGGGACGGTCTCGATGTGGACGCTCACGAGGTCGGCTCCCGCATCGCGGAGGGTGTCGAGGTGGTCGGCGGGGTTGGTGACCATGAGGTGACAGTCGAAGGGAAGGGCGGTGCGGGATCGAAGGGCGGCGATGACCGGCGGGCCGAACGAGATCGTGGGGACGAAATGCCCATCCATGAGGTCGAGGTGGAGCAGATCGGCCTCGTCGGCGATGCGCGTCAGCTCTTCGCCGAGGCGCGTGAAGTCGGCGGCGAGGAGGGAAGGAGCGATCTGATACCGCATCGGGGATCGAGTGTACCGCCGGCGAGCCCCGATCAGGGGAGGTCGATTCGAGAGGGAAGGGTGCGGAGCCCGCGGGCCCAGGCTGCGCCCGGCATCGGCCGTCGCCCTTCCGGTTGGACGAGCTCGAGGCGGAGGAGCTCTTCGCCGGTCCCGACGACGGGGACCGCCTCCCGATCGAGGGCGAAGCTTCCCGGTGTCGCCTGACCGGTGCCGACCGACGCCCGCAGCACCTTGAGGCGGCGCCCGCCGACGTGGAGGAAGGCCCCGGGCTTCGGCGCGAAGGCGCGCACGTGGCGCACCAGCTCCTCGGCGGGGCGGTGCACGTCGAGCCGGGCGTCTTCGGTGCGGATCTTCGGAGCGAAGGTCACCCCGCGCTCGGATTGGCGGACGAACACGGCTTCGCCGCGGAGCACGGCGGGGACGATCTCGGTGACGAGGCGCCCGCCGTGGCGTGCCAGACGGGCGCCGAGCGTCCCGGCGTCGTCGTCGGGTGCGACGGCGACGGAGGCGACGGCGGCGACCGGACCGGTGTCGAGACCCTCGTCGATCTGCATCAGCGAGACGCCGGTTCGGCGATCGCCGGCGAGGAGCGCGTGGGCGACGGGGGCGGCGCCGCGCCACCGGGGCAGGATCGAGAAGTGGAGGTTGAGGAAGGGGGCGAGGCGCAGCACCTCCGGACGGAGGATCATCCCGAAGGCCACGACCAGGGCGGCGTCGAAGGGTCCGACGTCGGTGAGGCAGCGGAGGAGCTGGCCGGCGTCGGCGGGTTGGGCCACCGGCAGGCCGAGGTCCTCGGCTGCTCGTCGAACCGGCCCGGGGCTCACCGTTCGGGAACGGCCCCGGGGACGGTCGGGTCGGGTGACGACGAGGGCGACGTCGAAGCTCCGATGGGCGGCCCGCAACGCCGGCAGTGCCTCGTCGGGCGATCCGAGGAAGACGATGCGGCTCACTCGTCGACGGTGAGACCCAGCGCCTCGTCACGGAGCCGAGCGAGGGCCTGTTTGCGTTCACGGCGCGGCAGACGGTCCAAGAGCAGCACTCCGTCCAGATGGTCGAGCTCGTGTTGCAGGACCCGTCCCAGGAGCTCATCCCCGGCGTATTCGACGATGGCACCGGTGACGTCGAGGGCCCGAACCCGGGCGAACCCCGGGCGGGTGATCGGCCAGAAATGTCCGGGGACCGAGAGGCAGCCTTCCTCGAACTCCCAGGTGCCGGAGGTCTCGACGAGTTCGGGGTTGATCATCACCCGCGGTCCCAACCCGTCCTGGGCATCGAAGACCGCCACCCGACGAGAGACGCCGATCTGGGGGGCGGCCAGACCCACGCCTGGGGCGTCGTACATGGTCTCGATCATGTCGTCGACCAGCTTGCGGACGGCGTCGTCGATGGTCTCGACGGGCGCCGCCGGGGTGCGGAGGACGGGGTCCCCGAAGGTCCGGATGGGCAGGATCGCCATGGACGAGCACGATAGCCGCCGCCTTCCGGGTGGCCATGTCGGAGGGTCAGAGGTCGATGGGGTCGGCGTCGATCCGCACCGTGGTTCCTGCGTCCCTCCAGGCCTGCACGTGACGGCGGAGTGCGGTCCGGCATCGGACCAGGTCTCGGCCTTGGATCAGCCACCGCCGTCCCCGGGGGGTCTCGGCGGGGCCGTGGACGGTGGCGTCACCGGCGGCCTCCCGCATCTGGGCGTCGATCCCCTCGACGGCCCCACCTCGAACTTCGACGACGAGCAGCTCACCGGCGGGCGGATACCCGAAGGCGGCACGTTCGGCCGCCTCGTGCTCGAGCAGGGGGATGGGGTCGCCGCGACGGAGGGCGGTGACGACCGGATGCTCGGGCATCGCGGTCTGCACGATCGTTCGGGAGCCGGATCGGGCCGCGACCACGCTCGCCACCCGGGCCATGATCCGCAACGCCTCCTCGGTCGCCCGGAAGTGGCTGGCGAGGATGAGGCCATCGGCGTCGACGATCACGGCGAGCGATGGCCGACCGGCCGACGGGAGGTCCCGTTCGCTCCCGACGACGACGGCCGCCGTGGCCGGGGCTTCGGCGACGTCGTCGACGATCCGACGGGCTTCGGCGGCGACCCGACCGACGCCCGCGCCCAGGGGCTCGAAGCGGCGTCCACCACATTCGGGACAGGCGGCGAGACGGGCACCGCAGCGGGCACATTCGTCGCCCCGGTCGGGACGCGACCCGCATTCGGGGCAGCGGCGAACGGTACCGCAGCGCACACAGCGCGAGGCGGGGGCGAAGCCCCGGCGATGGGAGAAGAGGAAGACTCCTTTGCCCGCGGTGACGGTGGCGGCGATCGCCCGCCGGACGGGGGACGTCAGCAGGCCCGGCTCGCCACGTCGGTCGACCACCTCGATGTGGGACCAGGGTCGTCGGGGCGGACGGCGGATGTCGGGGGTGACGGCGAGCGCCTCCACCGACGGGGTGGGACCGACGAAGAGGAGTGAGCCCCGCTGTCGGAGGGCCCGCCGCCGAAGCACCTCCCTGACGGCGAGGGTGGGAGTCTGCCGCTCCTTCATCGCCCTGCGGCTCTCCTCCACCGCGACGAACGCGCCGGGAGCGGCGACGGACCAGGTCGCGATCCTCGGGGTGCCGACGAGGACGCGGCCGGGACAGGTCGCGGCGCGCGCCCAGGCCGTGGTGACGTCGCGATCCGCCATGGTCGGGACCACCACGTCCACTCCCCCGGCCCCGACCAGGGACCGAACGGCGTCGGCGACCTGGCCGGCCTCCACCTCGGTGGGCACGACGACCATCACCGAACGCCCGGCGCCGGTGAGCACGCCGAGGGAGGAGATCCACCCGAGATGCCCCGGACGCTCGAGGTAGTAGGTGGTCGGAGCCCCGTCGTCCCGGATCGCCTGGACGGCCCAATCCGCCAGATCCCCCGGGTCGAGCGGGCGATGCTCGAGGGGTGGGCAGTGCACGGCCCGGGGGGCGTTGGGTGGGGCGGCACGTTCGAGGAGCACCGACAGGGGGGTGACGTAGCGGTGTGCCGCCCACCGGAGGATCTCGAGGAGTCCGGTGTCGTAGACGGGGAGATCACCCGTCACGGACTGGATCTCGCGGAGGCCTTCGGCCGGGCGATGACGGACCTCGACGACGTACCCGCGGACCCGGCGGGAACCGAGGGGGACCCGGACGAGGCTGCCGACCTCGACCCGGTCCGCGAGCCGTTCGGGGACGGCGTACCAGAATCCTTCGTCCACCGCGAAGGAGGGGACGGCGGGGACGACCCGAGCCGACGGCGTCTCGCTCAGAGGTGCTCCGCGGCAGCGGCCAGACCGGCGGCGTCCGCGGTCGACTCCCAGGGAAACTCCTGTCTCCCGAAGTGACCGTAGGCGGCGGTACGCCGGTAGATGGGCCGGTCGAGTCCGAGACGACGGATGATCGCCGCCGGTCGGAAATCGAAGTAGTCCTCGATGAGTTTCTCGAGACGACCGGGATCCACCTGGCAGGTGCCGAAGGTCTCGACGTGGACGGAGAAGGGCTTGGCCTGCCCGATCGCGTAGGCGAGCTGGAGCTCACATTTGGCGGCGAGGCCGGCGGCGACGACGTTCTTGGCCGCGTGGCGGGCGGCGTAGGCGGCCGAGCGGTCGACCTTCGTCGGGTCCTTGCCCGAGAATGCCCCGCCGCCGTGCCGGGCGTATCCCCCGTAGGTGTCGACGATGATCTTGCGGCCGGTGAGGCCGGTGTCGGCGTGGGGTCCTCCGACCTCGAAACGGCCGGAGGGGTTGACGAGGAAGGGGATCTCACCGTCGAGCATCTCGGGTGGGATGACCGCTCGCACGACGTGCTCCCACAGCCCGGGACGGAGATCCCGCTCCAGATCCACGCCGGGTTCGTGGTGGGCGGAGATGAGGACGGAGGTGACCTTCACCGGTGTCCGGTCTTCGTACTCGACGGTGACCTGGGTCTTGCCGTCGGGCCTGAGGAAGTCGAGGATGCCGTCGCGCCGCACCTCGCTCAGCCGCTCGGCGAGTCGATGGGCGAGTTGGATGGGGAGCGGCATGAGCTCGGGGGTCTCGTCCACGGCGAACCCGAACATGATGCCCTGATCTCCCGCTCCGAGTTGGTCGAGGGGATCGCTGGATCCCCGTCTGCGTTCCAGGGATTGGCTGACGCCGGCGGCGATGTCGGCGCTCTGCTGGTGGATGAGGACCTCCACGTCGACCTGGTCGGCGTCGAAGAGGGGGTCGAAGCCGACGTAGCCGATGTCGGCGATGGTGCGTCGGGCGAGGCCTTCGACGTCGAGCTCCCGTTCCCCGCCGAACGCCATCTCGCCGGCGACGATCACCCGACCGGTGGTGACCAGGGTCTCACACGCCACCCGCCCCGTCGGGTCGGCGTCGAGCACCGCGTCGAGCACCGCGTCCGAGATGGAGTCGGCCACCTTGTCCGGATGCCCTTCCGTCACCGATTCGGAGCTGAAGAACCATCTGCGGGGACTCACCGCCGTCACCTTCCGTCGCCTGGGCGCTCGAGATCTTCGGCCGGGGAGGATACCCGTCCGGAGCCGGACTCTCGGTCGAGGAGCTCTTCGACCAGGTCGAGGAGGCGAGCGGCCACCGCCGATTTCGGCATGAGGGGCCAGGGGTCGGTGCGGCCGTCGGGCCAGATGATGGTGACCCGGTTGGTGTCGACGGCGAAGCCTGCACCTTCCTCGGTCACGTCGTTCGCCACGAGCAGATCCACCCCCTTGGTCTTCGCCTTACGGACGGCCCGCTCCAACGAGCCCGTCTCGGCGGCGAAACCGACCACGAGGGGACGGGGGCGGCGGGCGACGACCCCGGCGAGGATGTCCGGGGTCGGTTCCAGCTCGATCCGGGGCGCCTCCGCCGTTCGGGCGATCTTTTCGGGCGCCGCCGTCACGGGTCGGAAATCGGCGACGGCGGCGGCCAGGATGGCCACGTCCGGATCGGTCCGCTCGACGGCCTGTTCCATCTCGGCGGCGGTCTCCACCTGGATCCGGGTGAGCCCGGGAGAGGACGGGAGGGCGGAGGTGGTCACGAGCGTCACGTCCGCACCGCGTCGAAGGGCCTCCTCGGCGATGGCGTGACCCATCTTCCCCGACGAGCGGTTCCCGAGGAAACGTACGGGATCGATCGGCTCACGGGTCCCGCCGGCGGTGACGAGAACGGAGACGCCCTGGAGGGGGCCTTCTCCGATGGTGCGCTCGACGGCGGCGACGATCTCCTCCGGCTCCGCCATCCGGCCGACGCCGACGTCCCCCCCGGCGAGGGGTCCTTCCCCGGGAGGGACGACGACGACGCCGTCACGTTCCAGACGCTCGACGTTGCGCCGGGTCGCCGGGTGCTCCCACATCTCGGTGTGCATGGCGGGCGCCACCACCAGGGGCGCACGCGACGCGAGGACGGTGGCGGTGAGGGCATCCTCGGACAGCCCCTGGGCAAGGCGGGCGAGGGTGGCGGCCGTGGCGGGGGCGACGACGATCACGTCGGCCCAGCGACCCAACTCGGTGTGGGGACTCACCGAGGTCGACGCGCCGAAGAGATGGCCGATCACCGGATGCCCGGTGATCGCGGCGAAGGTCTGGTCGCCGATGAACTCCCGGGCCGACTCGGTGGTGACGACGCGGACGTCGGCGCCGCGTTCGGTGAGTCTGCGGGCGAGGTAGGCGGCCTTGTAGGCGGCGACACCACCCGAGACGCCGAGCACCACCCGGCGTCCGGCCAGCATCACTCCTCCGGCGTCTCGACCTGGACCTTGCCCTCGGCGATCTCCTCCATGGCGATGGTGAGGGGCTTGCGGCTCAGGGTATGGACCTGGGGTGGCACGTAGGAGCCGAGACCCTCGCCGAGCTGATGGAAATAGGAGTTGATCTGGCGGGCTCGCCGGGCGGCGATCACCACCGTCGCGAAACGGTTCCCGATGCGGTCGACGACGTCTTCGATGTTCATGTTCTCACTCGGTTCGACTTCGGGGCCACAGGCTAGCGGGTGTCGGCGTGATCGACGCGACCGTCGGAGCCGATGAGGGCGTCGACGAGATCGACGGCCCGCTCCAGCTCGCGGTTGACGACGAGGGCGTCGAAGACCTCCGGCGCCGCCGCCAGATCTCGCCGTGCTCGTTCGAGGCGGATGCGGATCTCCGATTCGGAGGTGTCGCCGCGTCCTTCGAGCCGGCGTCGAAGCTCCTCGAGGCCCGGCGGGGCGATGAACACGAACAACGCGGTGGGAAACGTGACCCGAATCTGGCGGGCGCCGTCGATCTCGATGTCGAGGAGCACGTCCTCTCCCTCCTCGAGCCAGGTCTGGACGGGTCGACGGGGCGTCCCGTAGAGGTTGCCTCCGAACTCGGCCCATTCCAGGAGCTCGTCGGCGGCGACGAGAGCTTCGAACTCGGCGCGGTCGACGAACAGGTAGTCGACGCCGTGGCGTTCACCTGGCCGTGGCGGGCGTGTGGTCGCCGAGACGGAGAAACGGAAGGTGCGTCGGCGCCCGAGGAGATCGATGATCGAGGACTTCCCGACCCCGGAGGGCCCGGAGATCACGATGAGGCGGCCAGGCCGCCGTTCAGGAGAACTCGGCGAGGAGGGCGTCACGTTGGCGGCTGCCCAGTCCGCGGAGGCGACGATTGTCGGCGATTCCGAGGGACTCCATGAGGCGTTTCGCCTTCACCTTGCCGGTGCCGGGCATCGAGGAGAGGACGGAGTACACCTTGAGGCCTCCGATCATCGGATCCTCGTCGGCGCGTTCGAGGAGCTCGGCGAGACTGAGCGTGCCGGTCTTGAGAAGCTCCTTCACCTCCGCTCTCACCCTCCGTGCCTCCGCAGCCTTGGCCAGGGCCGCGGCTCGTTGCTCTGCGGACAGTTGCGGTGGTTGCATGTGGGGACTCCCTCCCGACGCGGCGAGTTGGCCGGGATGCTACTCCTCGGGGCCGTCGTGCAGCGTATCGGCGGCACGCCGGACCTGGGCGACGATCTCGGCGAGCGCGGCCTGGGGGTCGGCGGCGTGGGTGACGGGCCGCCCGACCACCAGAAGATCGGAGCCGCGGCGCACGGCCTCGGCGGGCGTCGCCACCCGCGCCTGATCGTCGTTCTCGGTTCCGGCGGGGCGGATCCCCGGCGTGACACGGACGAGCCGGGGTGCGGCCTGGGCGACCACGCCGAGCTCGGCCACCGAGCAGACGACTCCTTCGGCTCCGGCGGCGGCGGCGAGGGAAGCGAGGCGGGCGACCTGACGCCCCACCGATCCGGATCCGATGACCCGCGCCAGCATCGCCTCGTCGAGGGAGGTGAGCACGGTCACGGCGATCACTCCCCCGTCGGCGTGTTCGGACCGGAGACCTTCGACGGCGGCGCGCACCATGTCGTCGCCGCCGAGGGCGTGGACGGTGAGCCATCGGGCTCCGAGGCGCCCGAGGCGACGGGCGGCACGTTCGACGGTCACGGGGATGTCGTGGAGCTTGGCGTCCACGAACACCGGCCGATCGAGCTCGCGTACGGCGGCGACGACCCCGGGGCCCGGGCCCATGAGGAGCTCGAGCCCGACCTTGAACCCGGTGACCTGGTCACCCAACCGCCGGGCGAGGTCGAGTGCCTCGGTGGCGGTCGGGACGTCGAGCGCGACGAGGATGCCGGGCGTCGTCGTCATCGCCCGCTCCACAGCCGGAGGAGCTCACGGTGGATCCGGCGGGCGGCGCGCGGCTCGGCGAAGTGGATGGTTCCGAGCCCGACGGCGGAGGCGCCGGCACGAAGGTATTCGAGGACGTCGGAGGCGCCGACGACGCCCCCCACCCCGACGAGCGGGGCTTCGGGGAGCGCACGGTGGACCTCGAGGACGCAGCGGAGGGAGAGGGGCTTGAGGGGAGGCCCCGAATACCCACCGGTGGGGGCGGAGAGGCGCGGCCGACCGGTGGCGGGATCGAGGACGGCCCCACGGGCCGTGTTGGTGAGGACCAGCCAGTCGGCACCGGCGTCGAGGCAGGCCCTCGCCACCGCCACGACGTCGGCGGCGTCGGGGGACAGCTTGGCCCCGAGAGGGAGCTCGGTCGCCGCCCGGACGGCCGCGACCACCGTCCCGGCGGCGTGCGGATCGAGGGCCCACGGCGTACCGTCTTCGAGATTGGGACACGACAGGTTGATCTCCACCGCCTCGACCCCCGTCGACGTCAGCCCGGCGGCGACCCTCGCGAACTCCTCGGGCGTGTGGCCGACCGCCGACCCCCAGACGGGGACGGGAAGATCCCCCAAGGCCGGTCCGACCAGCCGGGTCCAGGCCTCGATGCCGGGGTTCTGGATGCCGACGGCGTTGAGCATCCCGACGCCGACGGGGACGAGTCGGGGGGCGGGACGTCCCGGCCAGGGCTCGGCGCTCACCGACTTGGCGACGGCCGCTCCGTAGGGTCGGAAGTCGATCGTTCCGGCGGCGTCGACGATCGACCCGACGGTGCCCGAGGCTGCGATGAGGGGGCTGCGGAGGGTGACGGGCCCGAGGGTCGTGGTCAGGTCGACGCCCACCGGTGCCACTCCTGGAGGCTGCGGGGCTCGACGAGGGATGCCTCCCCGGACCGGATGCTCCGGGCGGCGGCGAGGGCACCGGGGATGGTCGTGATACACGGCACCCCCCGACGCTGCGCGGCGGCGCGGATGATCCTTCCGTCCGACCGGGCCCGGGCTCCCCGAGGCGTGTTCACGACCAGGTCCACCCTCCCCGATTCGATCAGCTCCCGGGTGTCCGGGCTTCCGTCCCCCACCTTGGAGACGACCGCGGCGGGAATCGCGTGATGCTCCAGGTAGCGAGCGGTACCGGGGGTGGCGACGAGCGTGAAGCCGAGGCGGAGGAAGGCCTGGGCGACGGCGAGCCCCATCGGCTTGTCCCGGTCGGCGAGGGAGAGGAAGACCGACCCCACCGTCGGCAGGCGGTGACCTGCGGCGAGCTGGGCCTTCCCATAGGCCACCCCGACGTCGGTACCGATCCCCATGACCTCCCCGGTGGCCCGCATCTCCGGTCCGAGGACGGTGTCCTCTTCCGGGAACCGGTCCCAGGGGAGCACCGCCTCCTTCACGGCGACGAACCCGTCGGCGGGGCGCTCGGGCACCAGGCCCTCCCGGCGGAGCTCCGCCAGGGTCGCTCCCAGCATCACCCGGGCGGCGAGACCGGCGAGGGCGAGACCGGAGGCCTTCGAGATGAAGGGGACGGTTCGCGATGCCCGCGGATTCACCTCGAGAACGTAGACCTCGTCGCCCTTGACGGCGAACTGGATGTTGAGCAGCCCCCGGACGTCGAGCGCCCGTGCGAGGTCCTCGGTGACCGCCAGGATCGCCTTGTGGGCGGCTGGAGAGAGGGTCGGCGGCGGGGTGACGCAGGCGGAGTCGCCGGAATGGACTCCGGCCTCCTCGACGTGCTCCATCACTCCACCGACGAGGAGCTCCTCCCCGTCGAACAGCGCGTCGACGTCGACCTCGACCGCCGCCTCCAGGAAGCGGTCGATGAGGAGGGGGGCGGCGGCCGTGTCACGGTCGACGAGGTCGCCGTAGAGGTCGTGGAGATACTCGGCGAGGTCGTCGTAGCTGTAGATGACCCGCATGCGACGTCCCCCCAGCACGTACGAGGGGCGGACGACGACCGGCAGCCCGATACGGTCGACGACCTCGGTCGCCTCGATCGGATCGAGGGCGATCCCGTGGGGTGGTTGCATGATGCCGAGGGAGCGGCAGAGCTCGGAGAAACGCCTGCGGTCTTCGGCCAGGTCGATCGAGTCGGGGGACGTCCCGGCGATCTTCACCCCGGCCGCCTCCAGGTCGCGAGCCAGCTTCAGCGGGGTCTGGCCGCCGAGCTGGACGATCACCGCCACCGGCTCTTCGGCGGCGACGACGGCGAGCACGTCCTCGGGGGTGAGGGGTTCGAAGTAGAGACGGTCGGAGGTGTCGTAGTCGGTGGAGACCGTCTCCGGATTGCAGTTCACCATCACGGTCTCGAACCCGGCGTCCCGGAGGGCGTACGACGCCTGCACGCAGCAGTAGTCGAACTCGATTCCCTGTCCGATCCGGTTGGGACCCGATCCGAGGACGACCACACGGGGTCGACGGGCCGGCGGGACCTCGTCCTCCTCCTCGTAGGTCCCGTACAGGTATGGGGTGTGGGCCTCGAACTCGGCGGCGCAGGTGTCCACCGTCTTGAAGGTGACCTCGATCCCCGAGCTGCGTCGGAGCTCCCGGATCTCGGTCTCCTCCCTGCCGGTGAGGTGGGCGAGCTGACGGTCGGCGAAGCCGGCCCGCTTCGCCTCGGCGAGGAGGTCGGCGTCGAGATCCTCGTGCTCGATCCGTCGCCGCAGCGCCACGACGTCCGCCATCTGGTCGACGAACCAGGGGTCGTATCCTGCGGCGCGGGCCACCTCCTCCACGGTCCGGCCTCGCCGCAGGGCCTCGGCGACGGTGAAGATGCGGTCGGGGGCGGGGACGGAGAGTCGGCGGTCCAGCTCGACGTCGGAGAGGTTCGAGAAGGCGGCTTCGGCGGGGTCGGCGTTCAGTCCCCACCGTCCCTCCTCCAGGCTACGGAGCGCCTTCTGGAGGGCTTCGGCGAAGGTCCTGCCGATCGCCATCACCTCCCCGACGCTGCGCATACTGGTCCCCAGCACCGGTTCGGCCTGGGGGAACTTCCCGAAGTCGAACCTCGGGACCTTGACGACCACGTAGTCGAGGGCGGGTTCGAACGACGCCGGGGTGGCGCCGGTGATGTCGTTGGGGATCTCGTCGAGGTGATACCCGACCGCCAGGAGCGCGGCGATCTTGGCGATGGGGAACCCGGTCGCCTTGGACGCCAGCGCCGACGAGCGGGAGACGCGGGGGTTCATCTCGATGACGAGACGGCGGCCCGTCACCGGATCGACCGCGAACTGCACGTTCGACCCTCCGGTCTCGACCCCGATCACCTCGAGGATCTGGATCGCCTCGTTCCGCATCTCCTGGTACTCACGGTCCGAGAGCGTCTGGGCGGGCGCGACGGTGATCGAGTCTCCGGTGTGGACCCCCATCGGGTCGAGGTTCTCGATCGAGCAGACGATGACCGCGTTTCCTCGGCCGTCGCGCATCACCTCGAGCTCGAACTCCTTCCATCCCATCACCGACTCTTCGACGAGGATCTCCCCCACCGGCGACCGTTCGAGCCCGGCCCGGGCGAGCCGGACGAACTCGTCGGGGTCGGCGGCGATGCCCGTCCCTCCTCCGCCGAGGATGTAGGAGGGTCGGATCATCACGGGGAAGCCGATCTCGGTGGCGATCGCGACGGCCTCGTCGAGATCGTGGGCGTATCCGGCGCGGGGGACGGCCAGGCCCGCCTCCTCCATCACCTGCTTGAAGCGTCCCCGGTCCTCGGCCCTGGCGATCGCGTCCACCCCCGCGCCGATCAGCTCGACGCCGTAGGCGTCGAGGATCCCGCGGCGTGCCAGCTCCGAGGTGACGTTGAGCGCCGTCTGACCGCCCAGGGTCGGGAGGAGGGCGTCGGGTCGTTCCTTGGCGATGACCCGCTCCACCACCTCGGGAGTGATGGGCTCGAGATAGGTGGCGTCGGCGAACCCGGGGTCGGTCATGATGGTCGCCGGGTTGGAGTTGACGAGGACCACCCGGTAGCCCTCTCGGCGGAGGACCTTGGCCGCCTGGGTGCCGGAGTAGTCGAACTCGCAGGCCTGGCCGATCACGATGGGTCCGGAGCCGATGAGGAGGATGCTCTCGAGGTCGCCGCGGCGCGGCATCAGCCCACCCCCATGAGGGAGACGAAGTCGTCGAACAGGCCCTGGGCGTCGTGGGGACCCGGGGCGGCCTCGGGATGGTATTGGACGGAGAAGGCGGCGACGTCCAGGCAACGCAGGCCCTCGAGGGTGCCGTCGTCCAGGTCGATGTGGGTGGGGACGACGACACCGCCGTCGCTCTCCACCGAGTGGGGATGGAGCTCGTCGGTCACCAGCCCGTCGCGGGGCGGCGGCTCGGTGCCGGTGAGCGACCAGAGGTCCACGGCGAACCCGTGGTTGTGGGAGGTGATCGTCACCTGACCGTCGGCGATCCGGCGCACCGGGTGGTTGCCGCCGTGGTGGCCGAACCGGAGCTTGTAGGTGCGGGCGCCCAGGGCGAGCCCGAGGAGTTGATGGCCGAGGCAGATGCCGAAGATCGGCACCTTGCCGAGGAGGGCCTTCACCGTGGCGATGGGGCCCTGAAGGGGCTCGGGATCACCGGGACCGTTCGAGAGGAACACCCCGTCGGGCCCGAGAGCGAGGATGTCGTCGGGCGGGGTATGGGCGGGGACCACGTCGACGATGAGGCCGCGACGGACGAGGGACGTCACGATGTCCCGTTTCATCCCGAAGTCGATCGCCGCCACCTTGCCGACGGGGTCGGTCTCGGGCTCGACCCGATAGGGCCGGTCGGTGGTGACCGTCGACGCCAGGTCACGTCCCGCCATCCCCGGAGCGGAGGCCGCCGCCTCGGCGATCTCCGCCTCGTCGGCGCCCGCTCCGACGGCCACCGGCATGGCGCCCCGTTCACGGAGATGCCGGGTGAGGCGGCGGGTGTCGACGTCGGCGATGGCGACCAGACCCCGCTCGCGCAGGTAGTCCGGGAGTGTCCCCTGGGCGCGATGGTTCGACGCCCGATTCGACAGCGATCGGACGACGACACCGGCCGCGGCGGGCTCGGCGGCCTGGTCGTCGGCGGGGGTGACCCCGTAGTTGCCGACGTGGGGAACGGTGAACACGACCACCTGGCCGGTGTAGGAAGGGTCGGTGAGGATCTCCTGGTACCCGGTCATCGAGGTGGTGAACACGGCCTCGCCGGTGGCGATCCCCTCGACCCCCACCGATCGTCCCCGAAACACCGCACCGTCGGCGGTGACGAGCAGCGCGTCGCCGCGGTGGGTCATCGGCCCACCACCGCGTCGTGATGGGTGAGCATCCCTTCGTGGATGGTCGCCACCGGACGACCGGTGAGCTCGGTTCCCCGCCACGGCGAGTTCTCGGCTCGGGAGACGAAGGTGGTCGGGGTCCAGACCACGGTGGGGTCGACGACGACGAGGTTGGCGGGGCCGCCCACCTGGACGGGCACGCCATGGCGCTCCGCTCCCAGGATCCGTGCGGGCGCGATCGAGAGCCGCTCGAAGAGGAGCTGGGGGTCCGGCCCGACGGCGGCCAGGGTGGCGGCGAAGGCGGTCTCGAGGCCGATCACTCCCCGCGGTGCCTCCTCGAAGGGGACCTCGCGTTCGTGGGCGGCGTGGGGGGCGTGGTCGGTGGCGACGGCGTCGATCGTGCCGTCCCGGACGGCGGCGACGAGGGCGTCGACGTCCTCGGGCGTGCGGAGGGGCGGGTACATCTTGTAGTCGGGGTCCATGGTCTCGACGCGCGAGTGGTCGAAGGTGAGGTGGTGGGGTGTCACCTCGGCGGTCACCGGCAACCCTTCGGCCTTCGCCTCGGCGATCAGCCGAAGGGTGCCTCGGGTGGAGACGTGTTGGACGTGATACCGGGTCCCCGTCTCCCGGACGAGGGCGAGGTCCCGGGCGACCATGAGCTCCTCGGCGAGGGCGGGGAGACCGGCCATTCCCAGCCGCGCCGACACCGAACCTTCGTGCATGTGGCCGTCCCTCGCCAGCCCCGGGTCTTCGGGGTGCTGGGCGACGACGCCGCCCCGCTCGGCCAGGTACTCCATGGCGTGCCGTAACAATCCGGCGTCCGCCACCCCGTCCCCGTCGTCGGTGAAGATCCGGACCCCGGCATCCCACAGCTCGTCGAGGTGCGCCAGGTATGCGCCTGCGCGTCCCAGGGTGATGCAGCCGGCCGGTCGCACCTCGCAGTGGCCGACCAGGCGGGCCCGCTCGGTGACGAACCGGGCGAGATGCCCCGAGTCGATCGGGGGATCGGTGTTCGGCATCGCCACGACCAGGGTGAAACCACCGGCCGCGGCCGCGGCCGTGCCCGAGGCGATGTCCTCTTTCCATTCGTGCCCGGGCTCTCGCAGATGGACGTGGAGGTCGACGAATCCCGGCCCGACCCAGCATCCGGTGGCGTCGACGACGTCGGCGGCGGGAGCATGGAGATCCTCGCCGAGTCGGGCCACCCGATCGCCCTCGACGAGGACGTCGAGGACCTGGAGGCCTTCGGGGGTGAGCACCTCGCCGCCGCGGATGAGGATGGTCATGCGGTCACCTCGCGGGTGAGGCCCCGACCGGTGGCGAGGGTGAAGAGGACGGCCATGCGCGCTGCGACTCCGAGGCGGACCTGGTCGAGGACGAGGGCCCGGTCGGAGTCCGCCACCTCGGGGGCGATCTCGACGCCCCGGTTCATGGGACCGGGGTGCATCACGACGGCGCCCTCCCCGAGGCGGGCGAACCGTTCCCGCGAGAGGCCGAAACGGCCCACGTACTCGGGCCAGGAGGGGAAGGCGGTGGCCCCTCCCCGTTCGGCCTGGACCCGCAGGAGGTAGACGACATCGAGCTGTTCGAGGACCTCGTCGAGGTCGCCGGTGCTCGTGCACGGCCAGCCCTCGAGGTCGCGCGGCAGGAGGGTGCGGGGGGCGATGAGGGTGACCTTGGCACCGAGGGTGGCGAAGGCGTAGACGTCGGATCTGGCCACCCGGGAATGCCGGATGTCCCCGACGATCCCGATCTCGAGACCGTCGAGCTTGCCGAAATGCCGGCGGATGGTGAGGGCGTCGAGCAGGGCCTGGGTCGGGTGTTGGTGAGCGCCGTCGCCACCGTTGACGACCGGCACGTCCACCCACTCGGCGACGCGCCAGGGGGCTCCGACGGCCCGGTGGCGGACGACCATGATGTCCGCTCCCATCGCTCGGAGGGTGAGGGCCGTGTCCTTGAGGCTCTCCCCCTTCTTCAGCGACGAGGTCCCGGGGGAGAAACTCATCACGTCCGCGGAGAGCGCCTTCGCCGCTCGTTCGAAGGAGATGCGGGTGCGGGTGGAGGGCTCGAAGAACAGGGTGGCCACGGTGAGGCCGCGCAGGGGCGGGACCTTCGGGATCTCCCGGTCGAGCACCTCGACGAACTCGTCGGAGAGGTCGAGCAGGCGGTCGAGGGTCTCACGGCTGAGGTCCTCGGTGGTCAACAGGTTGTTCATGGTGCCTCCTCGTGGTCGATCCACACCCCGCAGTCTCCGTCCACTTCGGGGAGTCGGACGGTGACCCGTTCCGCCGTCGAGGTCGGCAGGTTCTTGCCGACGTAGTCGGGTCGAATGGGGAGCTGGCGATGCCCACGGTCCACCAGCACGGCGAGCTCGATCGCCTCGGGACGTCCGAGATCGGAGACGGCGTCCAAGGCGGCCCGTACGGTACGGCCCGTGTAGAGGACGTCGTCGACGAGGATCACCCGCTCCTCGGTGAGATCGACGGGGATGAGGGTCCTCGCCAGAGCCGGTGTCGGACGCCTCCGCAGGTCGTCGCGATACAGGCCGATGTCCAGCTCGCCGACGGGGATCCGGACGTGTTCGAACCGTTCGACGGCGTCGGCGATCGCCTTGGCGAGGGGCACGCCCCGGGTGTGGATCCCCACGAGGACCACCCCGTCGGCTCCGTGGTGACGTTCGAGGATCTCGTGGGCGATCCGACTGATCGCCCGCTGGACGTCATCGGCGTCCATCACCTGCCGCACGGCGCACACCTCCCCGGGTGCGGGCCGGCGGCGGCACGTACCGTGCCACGCATGACTCGCTCCTTTCCGGCCTCACGGGACCGGGCTTAAAGGTCGGCGGCACCCTAGCACGACCGCGGGCCCCTCAGGACTCCCCCCGTTCGGAGCGAGCGATCGCGGCCAAGACACCGTTCACGAACCGTCCGCTCTTCTCCGTCGAGTAGGCCTTGGCGAGCTTGACCGCCTCGGAGACCACCACGGCCGTCGGGACGTCCGGCCGGTGGCGAAGCTCGTAGACCCCGAGGCGGAGCACGGCGCGGTCCACGGCGGGCATGCGTTCCACACTCCAATGACGTGCCATCGTCTCCAGGATCCGGTCGATCTCCTGGCGATGGGCGATGACCCCTTCGACCAACCGGCGGGCCCTCGTCGTCATCTCGACCCCCTCGGGGATCTCCTCGGCGCCGGTCACGTCCATCTGGTAGAGGACCTGCACGGCCTGCTCCCGCGCCTCGAGGCTCACACGCGGGTGATGTAGTCGCCGGTGCGGGTGTCCACCTTGATCCGGTCACCCTGCTCGACGAAGAGGGGGACCTGGACGGTGAGTCCGGTCTCCACCTGCACCGGCTTGGTGGCGCCCGACACCCGGTCGCCCTTCACCGCCGGTTCGGCGAAGGTGACCTCCAGTTCGACGGCGGCGGGGAGCTCCACCCCGATGGGGCGACCTTCGTGCATCGTCAACACCACGGTCATGCCCTCGGTGAGATAGTCGGCTGCCGCACCCACGTCCTCGGGTTGCAGGGCGAACTGGCCGTAGTCCTCGAGGTTCATGAAGTGGAACCCGAGATCGTCCCGGTAGAGGAACTGGTGTTCCTTGCGCTCGATGATGGCCTGGGGGACGTCTTCGTCGGCCCGGAAGGTCCGATCCAACACCTGGCCGGTCTCGACGTTCTTCAGCTTCATCCGGACGAACGCCTTCCCCTTGCCGGGCTTGACATGCTGGTACTCCACGATGGTGAACAGGCCGTCGGGCAGCCGGAGGGCCATGCCCGGGCGGACGTCGTTGGTCGAGATCATGGTTGCTCCAGGTCGGGAGTGGCGAGTGTATCCGCCTCAGGCGACGTCGATCGCCGCCAGCGCCGCCTCCAACTCGTCGTCGGAGACGTGGGCGACGACCGGTTCGGCGACGCGACGGAGGAGCACGAACCTGATCCCCCCGGCGTCCCGTTTCTTGTCCTTGAGGATCTCGGCGACGACCGCCTCCTTCGAGAGGCGGAGGGCCGCATCGCCGACGGAGACGGGGAGTCCCAGGCGTTCGAGGAGGAGCCGTTGGTCATCGGCGTCGAAGCCGTGACGTCGACGGGAGATCTCTCCGGCGGCGACCATCCCGATGGCGATGGCGTGGCCGTGGGGCAGCCCGGTGAGGGTCTCCACGGCGTGACCGACGGTGTGTCCGTAGTTGAGGATCGCCCGGCGGCCGGTCTCCCGGAAATCCTCCTCGACGACCCGGGCCTTGACCCGGATGGCACGGGTGACGGTGAAGCCCAGCTCCACCCCCGCGCCGCGGCTCCGGTAGGCCTCCACCAGCCCGGGATCACCGATGAGACCGGCCTTGAGGGCTTCGGCCGTGCCCTCACGGGTCAGGTCGGGGGGGAGCGCCTCCAGGACGTCGAGGTCGACGACCACTCGGCTCGGATGCCAGAAGGCGCCCACCAGGTTCTTGCCCCGGAAGTTCACGCCCGTCTTCCCGCCGATGGCGGCGTCGACGGCGGCGAGGAGCGTCGTCGGCACGTGCACCACCTCCACACCCCGGAGCCAGGTGGCGGCGACGAAACCTGCCACGTCGGTGACGGTTCCGCCGCCTACGGCGACGATCGTGTCGTGACGGGACAGGGCGAGCTCCATCAGACGTCCGTAGATCCGGGTGACGGTCTCGAGGCTCTTCGCCGCCTCCCGATCGGGCAGCTCGAAGATCTCGACTGCCACCCCGTCGATCGCCTCGGCGACGGTGAGAGCGATCGGCCGAGCTCCGGGCTGGGTGAGGACGAGGACGCGCTCCCGGTCGGAGGGAGGGAGGAGCGGCTCGGGGAGGCCGTGGCCGACGAGGATCTCCTCGGCCCCGGGGATCAGGATTCGCTCCACGCCCTCCACACCTCCTGTGCGACCGCCTCCGGTTTCCGCCCGTCGGTCGGGATCCGGCGGTGGGCGGCCTCGTCGTAGCGCGCCCTGCGGGCGGCGAGGAGCTCGGCGAGCCGGGTCCGGGGATCGGTTCCGGTGAGGAGTGGCCTCCCCTTCTCCGCCCCAACCCGGGCCGCGAGGACCTCTGGACTCGCCTCCAACCACACGACCAGCCCCGTGGCACGCATCACCGCCACGTTGCGGGCGACGAGCACCGCTCCCCCGCCGGTGGCGATCACCGCCTGGGGTTCGGAGGCGAGCCGGGCGACCGCGGCCGCCTCGAGCTCCCGGAAGCCGGCTTCGCCTCGGACCTCCCACACCTCTTCGATCGAGCACCCGGCCTCTGCGGCGACCTCCTCGTCGGTGTCCCGGAAGGCGACCCCGGCGAGCTCCGCCACACGCCGCCCGACCCGGGTCTTGCCGGCACCCATCATCCC
>Ga0256839_1001279_pt1 | contig 30854 bp, 29 predicted proteins | sample 354166metaG_FD_185968 | JGI IMG/M metagenome (GOLD analysis project Ga0256839, IMG submission 185968) | Hydrothermal vent microbial communities from Mid Atlantic Ridge, Atlantic Ocean - 354-166 | ecosystem: Environmental > Aquatic > Marine > Hydrothermal vents | place: Atlantic Ocean: Mid... | reverse complement strand
CAGATGTCGCATGTCGCGCCGCCTTTCGCCCCTTAACACTACCTGCCAACTGAATAGCACCACCAAATAACAACAGCTTCTCAGTCAGCGTTGTTTTACCCGCATCCGGGTGGGAGATAATAGCAAAAGTCCTTCTACGCCTTATCTGGTCTACTATATCCCCAGAACTCATTCTTCTATTTCCTATGGTTTGTACGTTAATTTGTACAATAATTAAAACTTACTCCCCCATGCGATAGTTAGCCAAAAAAATGGCTGTACAAACCAAGCGCACGGGGCATTAAAAAACCAATTACTATAACTCAAGATCACAACACTATAAAAAGCTAAACACCAACAAACTCAAACAATGCTGCAAAGTCATGACCATCAGCGGCTCTGATAGCGGCTATATACTCATTGCGCCGCTCATTCATATTTTCCAGCCTGTATCCACCCGCCCAGTCCATTGGCGGCTTCTCAAAAAGCTTCGTTAATACCGCATCTGCCATGATCCGCGCATGGCGACCATTTCCATTCGGGAAAAGATGAATATAAACCAGCTTATGGTGAAACCTGACCGCAAGCTCCTTTGGTGGATAGGTTTCATTCTCTACCCAAAAACGTGCATCATCCAAAAGGTGGCGAAGCTGAGCTGCAATCTGGATAGGATCAATGCCGATGTTCTTTTCTGTCTTGCGAAAACTACCCGCCCATTTCCATACGTCGCCGAAAAGTCGGCTATGCAGGTTACGAACAAATAACTCATTTAATACATCCGGGCTTTTTTGTTTCTCTAACCATTGTAAACCTTGGGTGATATTTGCTTGCTCAAGCTGGTCTAGCTCTCCTCTTGTGGAGATATGCTTAAACCGCAAGCCCTCCATCTCATCGGGATCGAGGGGAGTCGCACCTTCTGGGTATTCCATTACTCCGATCATTTATCACTCCAGAAATCCGAAGGCATTTTTTCAACAATCTCTGCCGCGATACGCTCGACCTCGAAATTAAGCTGCTCTTCATTGAGTGATTGAGCTTCCAAAGCCATATGGGTAGAGGCTGTTTTCACCTGCTCACGTGCTTTTTTAATAGCACGTTGCTTAATCACCTCGTCGACTTCCTTTTCTGGAATAACAGCGTAAACAAATCTACACCCCATGGCCTCAGCCATTGTATGCATCGTCTTTAAAGTAACGCTCCCAGAGGGTTCGTCTTTCTCAGCTTTTGATATTCTTGCCTTTGATACACCCAGCCTCGCGGCAAGCTGAGACCCAGACATCCCCAAAGCTGTACGGACTGTTCTTACCCAACCTTCCGGCGGAAGCATAGAAAGGCCTCCAAACTGTTTGACCGCTTGGTTAACCTTATCTCTATATTGCTTAGCAACAATTTTTTCTATGCTCATGGTCAACTCATATATTTACTTATTACAACATATAGTAAATATACTTATATACTAGCCACTCATTATGGTCAACATATATGTTTACCCAATATAAAAAGAGGGTTTGTAAAGACCTTAATATCGGCACTTAAAGTGCCCAAAGATATTAATTTATAAACAAGCCAAGTGACGGTAAAACGACACATGAAAATGATAGATTTGCTTTATATAATCAACTTATAGCGCTTATATGTTGATTATATCAAACATAAGAAGCGTATTTCAGGCAATAGCTGACTGGCTTTTATGGGAAGGTTTTGTTTGAAATATTCACGACAACCTAAATATCGCAATACTGAATAACCTAATTATGGAGAGGCATGGCAACACCATCGGATAAACTGACACCCTCTAATCCAAACAGCATAACCGGTCAAGCTCGGCCCATGCCTCACACCCTTAACTCAATAATGTGTAACCCAAGTAGCAGACCGATACGAGCACAAGAGGGTAGGATCCGTACGGTGACACCTTGAAACAAGCGAGAGCTGAATGAGCTGTTGTCTCACAAGCAACGAAAAGATATCTAGGGAAGCTCTGATCAAGTCATGAATATTTTATGCTGGCTGAAATCCATCCAGACTTAATCAGAGGTCCTCTAGCGAAAGCTGCGCACCCTCAGGAGCACACCGGCAATGACAGATCCCACACAGACCACCGCCAGCACCCCGCCAGACCAAGGCCTCAACAGCGACGAAGCCGCTCGACGACTGGCGCAGTACGGGCTCAATGCCTTGGAAGAAAAACGCGCCTCCACCCTACGACGCCTACTGGGTTATTTCTGGGGGCCTATCCCGTGGATGATCGAAGTGGCAGCGGTGCTCTCCGCACTGGTTCAGCATTGGGCCGATTTCTGGATTATCATCACCCTACTAATTTTCAATGCTGCGATTGGCTTTTGGCAGGAGTACACAGCGGGTAATGCGGTAGCGGCACTGATGAAGCAGCTGGCTCTCAGGGCTCGGGTACTGCGCGACAGCCAGTGGCAGGAGATCGATGCCAAGCAACTGGTACCGGGCGATATCGTGCGCATCCGTCTGGGTGATGTGATTCCCGCCGATATCAAGCTGGTGGATGGCGATTATCTCAGTATCGACCAGTCGGCGCTCACCGGCGAGTCCCTGCCAGTCACCAAACGCACCGGCGACGAAGCCTTCTCCGGTACCGTGGTCAAGCAGGGGGAGGTGCTGGCCGAAGTGACGACCACAGGTGCTGACACCCGCTTTGGCCAGACCGCAAGCCTGGTGCAACAGGCAAAAACCGTCTCCCACTTCCAAAAGGCGGTACTGACTATTGGTGACTATCTAATCTACGTTAGTTTGGCGCTGGTGGCGCTACTGGTGATCGTCCAACTCCACCGCGGCACAGACTGGCTGGAGTTGGTGCAGTTCGCGCTGATCCTCACCGTCGCCTCCATTCCCGTTGCCATGCCCGCCGTGCTCTCTATGACCATGGCCATGGGTGCCATGGCGCTGTCGAAACACAAGGCCATCGTCACCCGCCTAGAGTCCATCGAGGAGATGGCCAGCATGGATGTGCTGTGTTCGGACAAAACCGGCACCCTGACGCAGAACCGCCTGACTCTGGGTGAGATCGAGATCTTTCACGCCGAAGATGGTCAAGAGGTGCTACTGGCTGCGGCGCTGGCCTCACGCAAGGAGGACCATGACGCTATCGACGAGGCAGTGCTGGAAGGTTTGGCAAACAAGGAACGCCTCGCGGCCTTTCGCCAGACGGCCTTCGTGCCTTTTGACCCGGTACACAAACGCACCGAGGCGACCATCCAGGATGCGGATGGCAGCACCTTTCAGGTGGTCAAGGGCGCACCGCAGGTCGTCATGGCAATGGCCGGGCTACCGGATGAAATGCAGGTTCGTGCCCAACAAGTCGTCGACGCCTTCGCCGAACAGGGCTATCGCGCCCTCGGTGTGGCACGCCGGGATGGTGGCGCAGCCGGCTGGACCTTTCTCGGTATCCTCTCCCTGTTTGATCCCCCCCGCACAGACTCCGCAGAGACCATCGCTCATACCCGCGCCTACGGTGTCAGCATGAAGATGGTCACCGGCGACAACCTCGCCATCGCCAAACAGATCGCCGCCAAACTGGGTTTGGAGAGCAACATCCTGCGCGCCGACGCGCTGCCCAAGGATGGTGACGGTAAGAGTCACCAGGCCAGCATCGCAGCCGTAGAAAAGGCCGATGGCTTTGCTGAAGTCTTTCCTGAACACAAATTCGCCATTGTCAAGATCCTGCAAAAGCAAGATCACATCACCGGCATGACCGGCGACGGTGTCAACGATGCCCCGGCCCTCAAACAGGCCGATGTCGGTATCGCGGTCAGTGGTGCCACCGATGCCGCACGCGCCGCGGCCGATCTGGTGCTCACAGCACCGGGACTGTCGGTGATCGTCAACGCCATCGAGGAGGCACGGCGTATCTTTGAACGCATGAATGCCTACGCTATCTACCGCATCAGCGAAACCATCCGCATTATGTTCTTTGTTGTGCTGGCGATGGTGTTCTTCGACTTCTATCCCATTACCGCCGTAATGATCATCCTGCTGGCTTTCTTTAATGATGTGCCCATCATGACCATTGCCTACGACCACACCACTCTAGAGAAAAACCCGGTGCGCTGGAATATGCACCAAGTGATCACCGTAGCCACCGCCATGGGCATCGTCGGTGTCATCGGCAGCTTCGGCATGCTGCTGATTGCCATGGACTGGATGCACCTAGACGTAGCACAAATCCAAACCTACGTATTTTTGAAAATGGCCATCGCCGGGCATCTGGTGCTATTCGTCGCCCGTAGCAAGGGGCACGTCTGGCAGCACCCCTGGCCGGCACCCATCATGATCTGGTCGGCGGTGGTTACCAAGCTGGCGGCCACCCTACTAGCCGCCTACGGCTTCGGCCTCATCACCCCTATCACCTGGCCGGAAATCGCCCTCATCTGGGGCTACTCTTTTGCCTCTGCCCTACTCACCGACTGGGTCAAAGTACAGGTTTATCGCCATATGTCACAAGAAGCGCCACGCCATCGTGGTTTCTTGGCTCGTCTGCAGCAATCGCTGCACGCCTCTGGGCGTAAAAAATAGGGAGACTCTCCATGCCTATCACACTCATTACTTCCTTGCGTCTGCGAGCCATACTGCTCGCCACGCTGGTACTGTTTACCACACAGCCCACCTATGCTAATGACGATGCTTCGTTACTGGCGGCGGGCCAACTCACCCTCACTGGCTCCACCGCCCTCTCCAATCTGGTGAGTCTGTGGGTCGAGGCCTTCAGCGAGCGCCAGCCATCCATCGTGGTCACCATCGCCGACCCCGGCAGTGCCGTAGGTCTGGAGTCTCTGCTTAATGGCACCACTGATGCGGCAATGATCAGTACGTCGCTAAGCGAAAGCCAGCGACAGCGATTCATCGACCGCTACAACTACCCACCCAGCACCACACCAGTGGCGCTCGATGGTGTGGCAATATTCGTCAACACAGCCAACCCCTTGACGGATATCAGCCTGCCTCAACTCGATGCTATCTACTCCCGCACCCGCCGCTGTGGCGCCAAAAAACCCATCCGCCACTGGAGCGAATTGGGCATGAGTGGGGGGCTGGGACAGCTGCCCATCAATGCCGTAGGCCTCAGTGACGACAGCGGTGCTTACTCTCTGTTTCGTGGTAAGGCACTGTGCGGTGGTGACTTCCGTCCTGACTACAATGCCGCACCCGGTCCCGGCGACGTGCAAATGCTCATCAGCAGTGACCGTGCCGCCATCGGCTTCGCCAGCAGCGCACTGCGCGACTCCGGCCTGCGTGCCCTGCCCGTGGCTCTGCGAGGCGGCGAAGCCGCCATTGCCCCAGACGCAAAAAACATCCGTAGCGGGCATTATCCTCTCAGTCGCACCTTGGCCATTGCCTACAGCCTGCCACCGGATCGAGAGATATCGCCCGCATTGCGAGCTTTTCTCAGCTTCGCCCGTTCAGCGCAAGGCCAAGCCATTGCCATTAAAGCGGGTTATGTGGCACTGAGTGAATCCCCTTGACTCTCTCCAATCCCTCTGTCATTTCCACCAAAAAAGAGTAGATCCATGTTATTCGGAATCATCTTCATGTGGCTCATTACTGCGGCGAGTTTAACCGTGGTCACATGGCTCGTACCCGGCGTACGAGCACATTCTATCGGGGCGCTACTGTGGGCCGCATTGGTGCTGGGGCTGGTCAACGCCTTCATCCGCCCAGTACTGTGGCTGCTGACCCTGCCGCTGACGGTACTGACCTTTGGCCTGTTTGCCCTGGTGGTCAATGCCTTTACTCTGTGGCTCACGGCGGCGATGGTGAAAGATTTCGAGATTGACGGCTTTGGCAGCGCCCTGCTGGGAGCGCTGGTGATGGCACTGCTGGGAGTGATCGGCTTTATCCTGCTACATTGGCTGACAATGGGTGAGGTACAGTGGATAATCTACCAAAGTGGACCCCGTATTCTCATCTAAGTAATCGCATGACTGAATCTACTTTTTCAATTCCAAATCAACTCTTCCGCGGTGATCGCCGCCTGCGCATCGCCATGGTGGGAATGCCCAGCAGCGGCAGAGACACGCTCTTTCAGGCAGTCTCCAGCACCTCAGTTTTTCGTGGCGATCTAGCAGGCGGTGGACATGGTTACCGGGAGTGCCGAGTGCAGATCGGACTCGATGAGGCTAGCCTGATCGACCTGCCCAGCATCCAGACACTCTCGCACCTGCCCAAGGGTGACTTGGTTACCCTCAAATATCTACTGTGGGGCGATGAGCCACCGTTAGTGTCACAGCATGACCCCGAAGGCCCGCCCGCACCCTTCGCGCCGCCCGACATCATCATTCAAATCATCGATGCCTCACTGTTGGCCCAGCACCTAGAATTGACCCTAGAGCTGATCCAGTTGGGACGCCCCTTGGTAATCGCACTCAACCGCATGGATGAAGCGCACGAGCGAGGCATGCACGTTAACCATCAGGCACTAAGCCGCAAACTCGGAGTAGCCGTCATTCCCACAGTGGCCCTCAAAGGGCAAGGATTGACAGAGCTGTTCGATGCCGCAGTCGATGCGGTGCGACAACAACGCTGCCCACTGCCACAGCCCTTTAGCAGCCACATCAGCGATGCATTGGCCCCGCTAGGCCAAGCCCTGAACGATGCCGAAATTAGGGCGGCGTTTCGGGCTCCCCATCCCTTCATTCTCTACCAACTAGCAGTGGCAGACGAGTATATTATTGGCGAGTTGCAACAACACTTTCCGAACAAATTACCCACGCTATTGACGCTCAGAGAAGAAGCCCAAAAACAGCTACCACGACCATTGGCAGATGAAATACACGCTGACCGCCACCATCAGGCCGCGACTCTGTTCGAGTCGGTAACACGACTAGGAACGACAGAGGAAAGCAAGGGGTGGCGTTACTGGCTAGATGAGTTGTTCCTCCACCCGCGCTGGGGACTACTTGGCAGTTTAGCTGTCTTCGCCCTAGTGCTGTTTATCGTCTTCGAGGTGAGCGGCTGGCTAGATGCCATGAGCGCGGGCAAGTTGATGACGGCGCTTGAGGGATGGCAGCCCGACTCCACCAGCGGAGTAATCGCCCGTGCGGTGGTAGATGGACTGGTGGGATTGATCGGTATCGTCATCCCCTACATGCTGCCGCTGGTACTGTTGCTGGAAGTACTGGAACAGAGCGGTATCATGCATCGCATCGCCTTTGTGGTGGATCGCGGCTTTCACCACCTCGGGTTGCATGGCGGGGTAGCGGTGCCGTTTTTGCTCGGCCTGGGTTGCAACGTGCCAGCCATCACCAGCGTAGCGCGAACCACTCGTGGGCGCGAGCGTGTACTCGCCTCAGTACTGATCACCTTCGTCCCCTGCTCAGCACGCTCAGCCATCATTCTGGCGTTGGCGGGCAAGTACCTCGGTGGACTGGGTGTCTTCGCCATCTTTGCGCTGAGCATTATTGTCATTGCCGTCATGGGTCGACTACTCAGCCGCCGGCGCTATCCGCAAAGTGGCCCCGGCCAAGTACAGGAAATCCCCCCTTACGCCCTGCCCCGCTTGAAAGAGGCGCTGACTCACACTTGGGACAAAACCAGTGACATCCTCACCATCGTCACACCGCTGCTAGTGGGCGGTAGTGTGGTAATGGCGCTACTCAGCCACTTCGGTGCCGATGATCTCATCAACACCCTGCTAACCCCCATCAGCCACTGGTGGCTGGGGCTGCCGATCGTGCTTGGTGTACCGATTCTCTTCGGTGTACTACGCAAAGAGCTGTCGCTGTTAATGGTCTATCAGGCACTGGGGACCTTCGAGATCGGCCAGCAGATGGACTGGGTACAGATCATGACCTTTCTGGTCTTTCTCACTTTTTACATTCCCTGCATCTCCACCTTTGCCGCCATGCTCAAGACCATCGGCCGCAAAGAAGCGCTCTTCTCGGTCATGCTCTCCGTAGTGGTCGCGCTACTGATCAGTGGCCTAGTGCGCTGGCCACTGGAGTTTGTGCAATGGTTGTTTTGAAACGAGCTTGAAGAAAAAAGCGTAGGTCCACACACCGGAGTTCAAGGCGAAGGTAAGTCTTGAGGCGCAGCATGAAGTGAAGGCGATTGATCTGGCAAGGTTCCCACGGCAACCGTGGAAACCAAGCATCAAACTAGATTGAATAGGGGTGCTTACTTTTCGAACTGTAGGGTCATTTTGATGATTTCATCGCCGCGTTTGAGTTCTATTTCTGCGCTATCACCGATGCTTTTTTCCAATAACAGGTATTTGATGTCATACATATCCTTCATCACCACGCCATCGAGGTGGGTGATGATGTCACTCACTTGAAGGGCGGCTAGTTCGGCATTGCTTTCGGGGATTATTTGGTTGATTTGTAGCCCCTCCTCAACAATACCAAACATAACGCCTAGCTTTACACCCTGTTGCGGCAGTGTTTCGTACACCACGTGTTTTACGAAGTCGTATGCGGTCATCGGGAAGCGTGGCAAGGTGATGTCCATTATCTGGTGCTGTTTCTCTTCGGGTATCACGATCTCTCGTGTGCCAACAAGCGTGTATGAGCTGGGCATTAAATTGAACACCCGGCGTGGTATGCCGTAGCCATAGCGGACATGGTGGCCACCCGCCACCACCATCATGCGTTTACCTGCTCCAGCGGGACTTTGGAGATAGTCGACAATATTCTCTGCCATGGTTTGGTCCCACAGCATCTGCACACGTTTAAAGCCTTCAGCGTGTTTTCCTCCCGGACCATGGCCACTGAAAACGGCATCAACCATCGCTTGCTGGTATTCGTCAACGAAGCTCATATCCGGCAAGCGCTGGCGCTGCTGTTCGTCCAATTTATCAAGGGGGTTGCTGCCAACCGCCCTCACTAGGTCTTTTTCAATATTCAGTGCTCGTACCGGAATATTATTATCCCGCGCAAAGCTCAACAGCTCCCGGTAGTAGGCAAAGTCGGCACGCCAGACTTTGAACCATTGCGATTGGCGCAAGAAAGCGGCTTCATCCAGTTCACCTGCAATCCATTGGTCAATAACCGCTTGCTGGCCAGGTACAAAAACCTCCATTCCCAGTACCACTTCACCCGGATGGCGGGCGAACATCGCCTTGAGCACATCGAGCTGAAAGCGATGTGCTGCCGGGCTGTCATGGGTCTCTCCAACATAGACCATGCGGTGATCGACAATGCTATCGAGCATCTGCTGTTCGGTTACATAGAGTCCCGTTGGCATGTGTAAAATATCGCCTACTTCTGGCTCTTTTTCGGGTGGGTAAGGGTGCTCCGGATCACCAATCAGTGGTCGAGGTTCTGGTTGATCGATGTTGCTTTCATTCACGCCACTACTGGCGCAACCATTAAGGAGCAGTGCGCTCATAATGAGCAGAGTGATCGTGAGTTGGCTTTGCATTGGGTACTTCCACTGTGTGGTTAAGGATTGGGATTATTGATACAGCCCAAGGTAGACCCTTGAAAGCTTAAAAAGATCCCGCAATTTTGTGATCTTTATCTGTTTCTAGCGGATCTATTTACGCCTGTCTTACCGCCTTGCTAAAGAGTTTGAAGAAGTTATGGCTTGTCGCCTCACCCAATGCCTCAAGTGACATCTCCCGCTGATCAGCCACAAATTGTGCCACATAGGAGAGGTAGGCTGGCTCATTGGGCTTACCACGAAACGGCATGGGGGCAAGATAGGGGGAGTCTGTTTCAATCAAAATGGATTCCAGCGGGGCTTTGCGCGCCACCTCTTGTAGTTTTTTGGCGCTTTTGAAGGTGACAATTCCTGAGAATGAGATATGAAAACCCATATCCAATACTCGCTGGGCGATCTCCCAATCTTCCACAAAACAGTGCATCACGCCGCCTGCCTCAGCGGCGCTCTCCTGCTGCATCATCTGCAAGGTCGCCTCCGTCGCTTCACGCATATGAATGATCAGCGGTTTTTTGCTCTCTTTTGCGGCGCTGATATGGTTGCGAAAACGCTCACGTTGCCACTCCTGGTCGCCTTCGGTGCGAAAAAAGTCCAGGCCGGTTTCACCAATCGCCACCACTTTCGGGTGTTGCGCTTCGCTCACTAACTGCTCAACGGTGGGGTTTTCGCCTTCGGTTTCATTTGGGTGCACGCCCACTGAAATTGAGATGTCATTGTGCTGTTCTGCCATCTGGCGAATAAGCGGGTAGCTCTCCATATTAATCGAGACATTTAAAAAGTGAGTAACCCCTTGTTCACGCGCTGCGGCGAGCGCGCCTTCAAATCCATCGGGGTATTTACTGAGATCGAGACGATCAAGGTGACAATGTGAATCAATCAATAACGGTTTGTAACTACTCAGCGTATTCATTTTTTGCCTCAACTCTTTGTTGTTTTCGTACTCAATCAGTTACATATTCCCTATATGCTCCCTCTTTCCGTGTGAAAATGCCTCGATTTGAGGCAAAATATAAACACGCTGAATAGTCACAGCGGTTTCATAATAGGGGGGGCTTTTTCTGGTTATCTCTGCCAACCAGAGCGGTGGCAGTTATCGTTAAACCCCCGGATAGAAGCGCGAAATGATATATATTTCTATCCGGGGATTAGGGTTAAATAGTGTAGGTGACTCGCTCGGAGTCTTGTGTGCCTGCAAGGTAGGTCTCTATTTTATTGCGCACGGCACCACCATCTTGGTCGCTGAATTGTATGCCAATTCCAGCCAATCGGTTGCCCTGAGCACCCTTTGGAGTGATCCAGACTACACGCCCGGCCACCGGGATTTTCTCTTTTTCATCCATCAAGGTCATCAACATGAAGACCTCTTCACTCAGTTGATAATTTTTATTGGTCGGCACAAATACGCCGCCATTTTTGATGAACGACATATAAGCCGAATAGAGCGCCCCTTTGTCGCGAATGGTAAGGGTTAAAATACCCCCTTGCTTCATGGGTGCGGCGGGCTGATTTGACACCGTGTTAACTCCTGCGTTTTGCAAACAGTCTGAGCCAGCCGATCAACATCTGCTCTAACAGCAGTGGTTGGTTGACCTGGGTTTGGAGCAGACGATTGGCTTCAATTAATTTATCAAAGTACCTATACACTCTTTGTACGTCAACCTGCTGCGCCAGTGGGCGTAAAGAGTCCAGCAGGTCCGGGCTATCAATGTGCGGGGGGTGCGCGCTAAAGTGCAGCCGGATCATATCCATGCTCCAACCACTTAACCATTGCAGTATATCGGCAACGGCGATCTTTTTTTCTCGCTCCGCAACCTGAACCGGTGACATCTCACCCCGCGCCAGCGCATGCAGCATCTTCAATAGGTCGGCACGTTGCTCGATAACTCCACCTTCAGAGAGCTGTTGTGCCCGCAGAGGTGCGCTCCCCGCCAGCGCCAGCAGTTGCGCTGCAACGGGCTGATCCACCCCCGCGTGTTCTACTAGCCACCTTTCGGCCTGCTCAGGTTGTGGCGCATTAAACAGCACTTTTTGACAGCGACTGCGTATTGTCGGCAGCAGCCGATCGATATGAGAACAGAGCAATATAAGTATGGTATCGGGCGTTGGCTCTTCCAGGGTCTTTAGCAAGCTATTTGCTGATGCGATATTGAGCTGTTCTGCCGGGGTGATCAAAACAACTTTATAGCCACTGTATTGGCTTGAGATCGTCAGCTTGGAGGAGAGCTGCCGCACCTTGTCGATAGCGATCGTTTTGCCCTCCTCCTCAGGCGAGAGTTGGGTAAGGTCGGGGTGGTTGCCCACTTTAAGCAATTGACAGCCCCGACACTCACCACACGCTGCGCCGGATTCGGTGCGGTTTTCACACAGCAGGCTGTTCACCAGCGCCGTGGCGAAGTGGCGTTTGCCCATTCCCTGTGCGCCATAGAGCAAAAGCGCGTGCGGCAGCGTGCCCTGTGCCAGGCGCTGTTGAAGCAACTGCCACTGTGCTGCCTGCCATGGGTAGGGGTGCTGTATCACTTAATTATTTCCAAGGTATTCGGTCAGTTGCTGGCGTATCTGTTGCTGTACCGCACTCAGCGCTTGCCCCGCATCAATAATACGGTAGTGCTGGGGTCGCTGCTCTGCCCGCGCTAAGTAGGTGGTGCGTACTTTTTCGAAAAACTCATGTTGCTCTTGTTCAAAGCGATCCGGCGTGCTGCGCGCCCCTGCCCGCTGCATTCCTTGCGCCACCGACAAGTCGAGTATAATGGTCAGATCCGGCCTCAAATCACCCTGTACAAACTGCTCCAACTGGGCGATACGCGCCATCGAGACACCCCGCCCGCCCCCCTGGTAGGCGTAGGTCGCATCGGTAAATCGATCACACAGCACCCATTTACCTGCTGCAAGTGCCGGGTTAATCACATCATTCAGGTGCTGAGCGCGTGCGGCGAACATTAACAATAGTTCGGTATCGCTGCTCATGCCCTTTTGAGCGGCATCCAGTAATAGGCCACGAATCGCTTCACCCAGTGGCGTGCCACCCGGCTCCCGAGTCATCACCACCTCTTTTCCGGCGGCCTCCAACAGCGTTTTTATAAACGCAAGATTGGTACTTTTTCCCGCCCCTTCGCCACCCTCTACTGTAATGAATTGACCGCTCATAAGGTCCTCTTATGGATTAGATGAGAAGGCACGTTTTCTCCCCTTCAACTGGTATTTTATAACCGCGTTATTATGTTCGACCAAGGTAACAGAGAAGGCGTGTGAACCGTCGCCCCGAGCCACAAAATAGAAGGTTTCACCCGCTAGCGGGTTCAGTGCGGCTTCGATAGCTGCGGCACTGGGCAGTGCAATCGGCGTGGGGGGCAAGCCGTGGCGTGTGTAGGTGTTATAGGGTGTATCGCGGCGCAGATCACGGCGGCGGATATTACCTTGATATAACTCACCCATCCCATAGATGACGGTAGGGTCTGTTTGCAAACGCATTCCCTTCCGTAAGCGACGCACAAAGACACCGGCAATTTCCGGTCGCTCACTGGCTAATCCCGTCTCTTTTTCTATGATGGAGGCGAGTATCAGCGCTTGATAGGGGGTTTTAATCGGCAACCCTTCCGCTCGCGCTTCCCACAGCTGAGCCAGCTTTTCATCCATCATCTGGTGGGCACGTTTTAGAAAGGCCACATCGGTTGTTCCACGCGGAAAGTGGTAGGTATCGGGCAAAAAACGCCCTTCAGGGTGCTCACCAGGGAAACCGATTTTAGACATCACCTGGGCATCACTCAAGCCCTCCAGGGTATGTTGCAGCGCCTCGTTTTGCGCCAGAAAAGCCCGTAACTGCTTGAAGCTCCACCCTTCGATAATGGTCATCGGGTATTGCACCACCTTGCCCGTCACCATATCGGATAGTAGCTGGCGCGGTGTCATATCGCCATCGATAGCGTATTCACCCACTTGAATACGTTGCGCCAACCCTTCTAATCGCGCAAACCACTCAAAGAGGCGAGGGTGCTCTATTATGTTTTCCGCTGCTAACGCTTTGGCAATAGTTTTAACACTGCTACCCGGCTTAACGGTGTAGTAAACAACCTCATCACTTCCAGAGAGCGGTGCATCTTTGTAGCTATCGAATTTAAACCACGCCCCGCCAAGAGCGACTACCAGCACCAACAACCCATAGCCCATCAATTTACGCACAATAATCATGACTTTTTCAAAGCTTCCTTAACCACCCGCTGCAACTGCCGCGTAACCGGGCCAACCGCATAGTCGCCACGCCCGATCACCCGGCGAATAGGCCAAATATTGATGATGCTGTTACAGATAAACAGCTCGTCCGCATCTTCAAGCTGCTGTTCATTAATCGGCTGCTGTGAGCAGTGAATACCTAAGCTATCCGCCAGCGAGATAATCCGCTCGCGCATAATACCGGCAACGCCGCACTGTTGCAGGGGGTCTGTCATCAGCTGGCCCGATTTGACCACGAAGAGGTTGCTCATTGTCCCTTCAATATAGTGCCCTAGGGTATCACGCATCAACCCTTCCGCAATGGTCTCATCACGCCACTCTGCGCGGGCCAACACACTCTCCAATCGGTTCAGATGTTTCATACCTGCCAGCAGCGGCTGAGCAGCCAAGCGCAGCTCACAAACCCGCACCACCACCCCTTGTTCACCATTAGCCACAGGGAGGTCTGGCCAAGGGAAGCATTGAACAACCCAGTTTGAAGCGCTGCTAACCGGGTTATAACCACGCCCGCCCTCACCTCGCGTCACAATGATTTTAGCCACCGCCTGTCCCTTGCCTGCACAGAGCTCTCGCAGCTCCGTAAGTAGCTGCTTACCATCCGGCGGGGTGATTTTCAGGCGCTGGCAGCCTCGCTCAAGACGCGCAAAGTGGCGCGACCACTGTAATGGCTCACCCTCAACCATCGCGAGCGTTTCAAACAGGCCATCGCCGTATAAAAAACCCCGATCGAGTGCAGAGATACGATCGGTGACCTCTCCATTCACTCGCATCATGCCGATGCCCTCAAGGCCAGTAACAGCCCCCGCGCCTTGCTACGGCTCTCCTGTAACTCAGATGTTGGCTCAGAGTCATGCACTATACCGCCACCCGCACGCAGCGTGAGTTTGTCACCATCGAGATGTAAGGTGCGTATCAAAATATTCAACTCCATGCTGCCATCACGATTAATATAACCCAGTGAGCCGGTGTAGGGCCCTCGGGCTATCTGCTCCAGCTCGGCAATGATCTCCATACAGCGTATTTTTGGGCAGCCGGTAATGGTTCCGCCGGGAAACACCGCACGAATCACCTCACCAGGTGTCACCCCTTCGCGCAGTCTGCCGCGCACATTGGAGACGATATGGTGCACATGGGCGTAGCTTTCCAATATCATCAGCTCATCCACCTCAACACTCCCCGGCTCGGCAATACGCCCCAGATCATTACGCTCTAGGTCGATCAGCATGATATGTTCGGCACGCTCTTTGGGATGACCAATCAGCTCTTCCCTCTTCGCCTCATCAGAGCGCGCACCCTCGCCTCGCGGGCGAGTCCCGGCAATGGGCCGCACCTCCACCACGCCTTTTTTTACCTTGACCAAGCGCTCTGGGGAGGAGCTGATAATTGATTGGTTTTCATAATAAATTAACGCCGCAAAGGGGGCCGGATTAGTGCGACGCAGACGCTGATATAGCGCCATCGGCACCGCCTGTTGATTTTCAGGTAATTGGCTGCGCCAGGCACGGGAGAGGTTAACCTGAAAGATATCACCCTCGATAATATACTGTTTAATCCGTGCAATACCCTCGGTGTAACAGCGGGGCTCATCTTCACTGACATCACCGATTTGCAGCGCAAGCTCTGGCAGCGAAGGGGTGAGCTGTAACAGGTCATTTTCCATTAAATCCAGCAGCTGGCGCTGCTCTTTTTCCGCCACCAGTAGCAACTGCTGTTTTTGATGGTCAAACACCATCGCCGCAGGGCAGCGCGTGGCAAAAGCAACCGGCAGCGCGCCCTCAAAGTCAGGCAACTTGAGCGTGGGTTCAATTTGCTGCGCAAGCTCGTATCCCAAATAGACAAACCAGCCACCATAAAAGGGGATCTCTGCCTTTGCTGACTCTTCAGCGCACTGTTGCGCGGCGAACATCTTATCAAAATCAGCTAAAAAATCAGGCGACTGCGTAAGCGCTGTGAGCTGCAAGGTATCACCGGGAAAGGAGAAGAGAATATCAAAACGGGCAATCGCGGTACCGTGGGCAACACTCTGTAAAAGGTAGGGGTAGCGAAGTTTATTTTGATGTGCAAAAGCAGCCAGATCAGGCTGCCTATCGAAGATGCGAATAACTGAGTTATCCAGCGTTATTTCAGATCTGGCCATAACGGTACTACGCTAGCTTGTTGAAAGAGTCACAGATGAGTACAGGATGAGCCAATTTTAACGCCGGAGGTGCCACAAGCAGGAGGCAATAACGCCCCCTTAATCACTTACTTCAGCTTACTGAAAAGCAGAGTACCATTGGTACCCCCAAAGCCGAATGAGTTAGACATCGCCACATCAATCTTCATCTCACGCGCCGTGTGTGGCACATAATCCAGATCACAGCCATCACTGGGGTCATCAAGATTAATGGTGGGTGGTGCCACTTGGTCGCGAATCGCCAACACACTGAAAACCCCCTCCATACCACCTGCCGCACCCAGTGCGTGACCAATCATCGATTTGGTCGAACTAACAGACAGCGTATGGGCATGATCACCAAAGGCACCCTTAACCGCCTCTGTTTCTGCCGCATCACCTGCGGGTGTGGAGGTGCCATGGGCGTTGATGTAGTTCACTTGATCCGGGTTAATACCGCCATTACGCATCGCCGCCTGCATACAGCGCTTTGCGCCTTCGCCGCCTTTTGAGGGGAGTGTCATGTGAAAAGCATCACCACTCATACCGTAACCTGTCAGCTCCGCGTAGATTGTCGCACCGCGTGCTTTTGCGTGTTCGTACTCTTCCAGCACCACCACGCCCGCGCCATCGGCCAATACAAACCCATCACGCCCCTTATCCCATGGGCGGCTCGCCGCCGCGGGGTCATCATTGCGTGAAGAGAGTGCGCGTGCCGCTGCAAAGCCTGCCAGACCACACGGCGAGGTGGCCATTTCTGCACCACCAGCAATCATCACATCCGCATCACCATATTCGATAATACGCCCCGCATCACCAATGGAGTGAGTACCGGTTGCACAAGCCGTCACCAACGCAATGTTGGGGCCTTTCATGCCGTACATGATGGAGAGGTTCCCAGAAATCATATTGATAATATTACTGGGCACAAAGAAGGGAGATATTTTACGCGGCCCGCCCTTTTCAAAAGCGATACTTCCCTTCTCTATACCCGGCAAACCACCAATACCCGAACCAATGGCAACACCAATTCGCTCAGCATTCTCTTCGGTCACTTCTAGGCCAGAGTCTGCTATGGCCTCTTTGGCGGCGGCGATGCCATAATGGATAAAGGGATCCATTTTGCGTGCCTCTTTTGCCGACATGTAATTAGTCGCATCAAAACCTTTCACCGCACCGCCAATGCGAGTCGAAAACAGGCTGACATCAAATTCATTGAGTTCAGCAATGCCGCTTTTACCCGCCAGGATATTATCCCAAGACTCTTTTACACTTAAACCAACAGGCGTAATCAAGCCCAGACCGGTTACAACAACACGACGTTTTGCCAATGGATTACCCTCATACTTTAGGGAACCTCTGATCAAGTCTGGATGAATTTAGGCTGAGAGGAGATGGCTCTCATTTGTTCCGAAGTGTGTAGTAATCGTCGCTCTTATTGGTACGATTTTCGGGATAAATGAGGGGGATTTCAGCCAGCATAAAAATTCATGACTTGTTCTGAGCTTCCTTAGCAGCGCAGATATAGAAGAGGCCGCAACCACAAAGTGTGGGCGGCCTCCGGTAAGCGGTAGAAACGAATTAACCGTTAGAGTTAATGTAGTTCACAGCTTCTTGAACGGTAGTGATTTTTTCAGCATTTTCATCAGGAATTTCAGTTTCAAACTCCTCTTCCAGAGCCATTACCAGCTCTACAGTGTCCAATGAATCAGCGCCGAGGTCATCTACGAAAGAAGCTTCAAGAGTCACTTCATCTTCTTTAACACCCAGTTGCTCAATAACGATCTTTTTGACGCGATCCTCAATAGTACTCATGATGAATGTTTCCTCTCGTATTTTTTATATAGAATTCTTACGTGCGAGCATTTTAGTTTAAAGCACCGCACGATGCCACAAAATTTGCAGCATCATAGCAGAAATTAACTCATGTACATACCGCCATTAACATGAATCGTTTCACCCGTAATGTAAGCAGCGCCTTCTGAAGCAAGGAATGCAACGGTTGCCGCAATCTCTTTTGTTGCACCTAGGCGCGCCAGTGGAATCTGCGTAGTCAACGCGTTGCGCTGCTCCTCGGGTAGCGCACGGGTCATATCGGTATCAATAAAGCCCGGTGCAATGGCATTAACGGTTATACCCCGATTGCCCACTTCTCGCGCCAGCGCTTTAGTAAAGCCAATGACCCCGGCCTTAGCCGCAGCATAGTTAGTCTGCCCGGCATTACCCATCACGCCAACCACAGAGGTGATATTGATGATTCGCCCCTGACGCGCCTTCATCATCGGGCGCATACACGCTTTGCTCAAGCGGTAGATAGAGCTCAGGTTGGTATCGATAATCGAATTCCACTCATCATCTTTCATACGCATCAACAGGTTGTCACGGGTAATTCCCGCATTATTAACCAAGATGGTCGGCATCCCAACACCGCTTTTTAGCTGCGCAAAGAGTGCATTGATTGAGTCCTGATCTGTCACATTAAGCGCCAGGCCAGCGCCTTTAATGCCCTGCTCCTGCAAATAATCGGTGATGTTTTGCGCACCTGATTCCGAGGTTGCGGTACCAATAACCGTTGCTCCCGCACTCCCTAGCTGCAACGCAATCGCCTGACCAATACCCCGGCTTGCGCCGGTTACCAATGCAATTTCATTTTCCAAGTTCATCAACTCTCTCCTTACTCTGCCAGCGCCTTCTGCAAAGACACCTCATCAAAAACGGCTTGTGCCGCAATCGTTTTGTTAATGCGTTTAGTCAAACCCGCCAACACCTTGCCAGGGCCACACTCAACTAGGCGATCAACACCCTGCTCCGCCATCGCGTTAACTGACTCGACCCAGCGCACCGGCATATAGAGCTGGCGCGCCAGCGCATCACGAATCGCCTGCGGATCATTCTCGATCTTAACATCTACATTATTAATAACCGGCAGGGTGGGCGCGTTAAATGTCATATCAGCCATCCGTAGGCGCAGTTGATCCGCCGCCGATACCATTAGTGAACAGTGAGAAGGAACGCTTACCGGTAGCAACAGGGCACGCTTGGCACCCGCCTGCTTGGCAAGCTCAGTCGCCCGCTCCACTGCATTTTTGTGACCGGCAATCACCACCTGGCCCGGCGAGTTAAAATTGACTGCGGAGACCACCTCATTATCAGCCGCCTGCTCACAAACGGCAATCACCGCCTCATCAGCCAGGCCAAGAATGGCCGCCATCGCACCCTCACCTGCGGGTACCGCCTGCTGCATTAACTGGCCACGCTCCGCTACCAATTGAACCGCATCTTCAAAGGCGATAACCCCCGCACAAACCAACGCGCTGTACTCACCCAAGCTATGCCCAGCCATCACCACCGGCAACTGCTCAGATTGCGACTGCCACACCCGCCAAGTTGCCACACCTGCCGCCAACATGGCGGGCTGCGTGGTTGCGGTTTGATTCAGCTTATCAAGTGGCCCATCTTGCACCACCTGCCACAAGTCGTAACCCAGCACCGCTGAGGCTTGAGTGAACGTTTCATTAACAAGCGGATGGTGTGTTGCCAGATCCGACAACATACCGATAGATTGAGAGCCTTGCCCTGGAAAAACAAATGCTAGCGACATGATTTACCTTGAAAATTTATGAGTTATCCGGTTAGTACTTAATGAGTGCTGAGCCCCAGGTGAAACCACCACCAAAAGCCTCAAGCAGCAGTGTTTCGCCCCGCTGAATACGCCCATCACGCACCGCTACATTCAGCGCCAATGGTACCGATGCCGCCGAGGTGTTGCCGTGGGTCTGCACCGTGGTGACCACACGATCCATCGACATGCGTAGCTTTTTGGCAGTGGCTTTAATGATCCGCTCATTCGCCTGGTGCGGCACCAGCCAGTCAATATCACCTTTATCCAGACCGTTTGCTGATAGCGTCTCGTCAACAATTCGCCCCAAGGTATTCACGGCCATTTTAAACACTTCATTACCCTGCATCTGAATGCCAATTTTGCCGCTTTTAAACTCCACATGATGAAACGAGACACCTGCCGGAACTTGCAACAATCGGCTGTACTGCCCATCCGCATGAATATGTGTAGAGAGAATCCCCTGCTCAGCACTGGCTTCCAGCACAACCGCACCCGCCCCGTCACCAAACAGCACGCAGGTGGTGCGGTCACTCCAGTCAACAATTCTTGACATGGTTTCAGCACCCACTACCAACACTCGCTTGCAGGCAGCGGTTTTAATAAATTTATCGGCCACCGAGAGGCCGTAGATAAAGCCGGTACAGACCGCCTGAACATCAAAAGCCGGACAACCATGAATACCCAAACGCTGCTGAAGCAGACAAGCGGTACTCGGAAACACCTGATCTGGCGTAGTGGTCGCCACAATGATCATATCGATACTATCCATTGAGATGCCCGCCGCATCAATCGCCTGACGCGCCGCCTGCTCTGCCAGATCACAGGTACTCTGGTCATCCGCTGCAATATGGCGCTGCTTGATTCCGGTGCGCTCTACAATCCAATCATCCGTGGTATCAACAATCTTTTCCAGATCCTGATTGGTCATTACACGCTCAGGCAGGTAACCACCCGTGCCGATTATACGAGAATTAATCATTGCTTCTCCTGCCCCCGGGAAAGAATCACTTCAAGCTGCTCATGGATGCGTACCGGCACATCCATCTCCACCTCTTTGACCGCTTCGTGAATTGCATTGTTATACGATGGAATATCCGCCCCACCGTGGCTTTTAACCACGATACCACGCAGCCCGACAAAACTGGCACCATTGTAACGACCTGGATCTATTTTATTACGAAACGCCTTCATAACGGGCATTGCCAACAGCGCGGCCATTTTGGTGAAAATATTTTTATTAAAGGCACTCTTGAGGTAATGACCCACCATTTTGGCCACACCCTCCGTGGTTTTTAGCGAAACATTACCGACAAAGCCATCACAAACCACCACGTCAGCCTCGCCCTTAAATATTCCGTCACCTTCAATATAGCCAATGTAGTTTAAATCACTCCCGCCCAGCAGCCGAGAGGCTTCTTTCACCTGCTCATTACCTTTCATCTCCTCTTCACCGATGTTAAGCAAGGCAACCGTTGGCTTCTCTACACCATCAACCGCACTCACCAACACCGAGCCCATCACCGCAAATTCAAAGAGATTTTTTGCCGAGGAGTCGACATTGGCACCCAAATCCAGAACATGGGTATGACCTTTAATGGTGGGTAGAGATGAGATAATCGCGGGGCGATCAATTCCAGGCAGCATCTTTAAAACAAAGCGAGCGGTGGCCATCAACGCACCGGTATTGCCCGCGCTAACACACGCCTGCGCCTTACCCTCTTTTACCAAGTTGATTGCGACACGCATTGAGGAGTCTTTTTTGCTACGCATCGCCACTGATGGCAGCTCACACATAGCGACCTGCTGCGAGGCGTGATGAATGGAGAGGCGCTCTGATGGCTCTACGCCATGCTTGAAAAGCTCGCCCTTGAGCTCATCCTCCAGCCCCACCAGAATCAGAGATAAGCGTGCATTCTCTTTAATCGCTTGCAGGGAAGCGGGCACTGTCACCGAGGGGCCATGATCCCCACCCATTGCATCAATCGCAATCGTTACAAAGTCTCTCATTTAGTCTTGTTCACCAAATTCCGGAGCGCATAAACAAAAGCGACCCCCACCAGCCAGATGGCCCGTGGAGGTCACTCCATTTTTTTCAGGTGTGCCTCGCAGCACAAAAAGCAATTACTCGCCTTTACCTGAAACGATCTTACGGCCCTTGTAGAAGCCATCAGGTGTAACATGGTGACGCAGGTGAGTTTCACCGGTGTTCTGATCAATCGACAGTGTAGGGCCAGATAGAGCATCATGTGAACGACGCATTCCGCGTTTGGAAGGGGTCTTTTTATTCTGTTGTACGGCCATCAGGCATCTCCTTAAAAATCAGTGTTTCTCTTTCAATGCAGCCAAAGCAGCAAAAGGATTTTTCTTCTCTTCCTGAGAACCCTCCTCTGCGGTGTATTCATCCAGATCAATACACCTCTCTTTCAATTCATGCCGTGGCGCGATCGGCAAGGAAAGTATCAACTCATCTTCAACCAGCTCCGTCAACGAAACTGGCTCATCACTCTCAAGCAGCAGCGGTTCGTACTGCCCAGGTAAATTCTTAGCCTGTTTGCTGTTTTTCACCAGCCCGACATTAACCGTGGCAACCACTTCAACCGGCATCGGCTTCAAGCAACGCTCGCACTTCATGGTGACAGGAGCAACAATCTCACCCTGCATCACCCGAAACCCCAACGGATCTGAGCCAAAATGCAACGATACCGCCGCATCACCGGTCGACTTAATGACCAGCTCAGCCAATCGCTGCATACTACCCAACGACACCTCACGCTCAACCGTAGACTCGTTATTCGCAAGGGAAAACGGGTCTATATATGTTAATGACGGCTCGGGCATGGCGCGCATAATAACGGCGCAACACCAATAAGTCAAAGGGAATTCAAGCCCCTACTCCCCGGATAGAAACAGACAGGCCGCTCAAGTTCTTGATCCCGTGATCGCTGTTGACTTCTTTTACCATTTTACGTAGAACTCTAGGGAAGTTCTGAAACAGCTGGGTGGACCACATCTTGATTAAAAAGATCCTCATTGCAAACCGGGGGGAGATCGCTGTGCGTATCGCCCGTGCCTGCGCCGAAATGGGCATCACCTCCGTCGCCATCTATGCCGATGCTGATCGTAATGCACTCCACGTCAAAAAAGCCGACGAAGCCTACAGCCTGGGCCCCGACACCGTAGCGGGCTACCTTAACGCACATCGCATCGTCAACTTGGCGGTTGCCACCAGTTGTGATGCGATCCACCCAGGGTACGGCTTCCTTTCGGAAAACCCACTACTTGCCGAAGCGTGTGCCAAACGTGGCATCAAATTTATCGGCCCTTGCGCCAAAGTGATCCGCAGCATGGGGGACAAAACCCAAGCGCGTAAGTCAATGGTTGCGGCAGGTGTGCCGGTCACCCCAGGATCAGAGGGCAACCTAGCTGATCTGGATGAAGCCATTACACTGGCTAAAAAAATTGGCTATCCGGTCATGCTGAAAGCCACCTCTGGGGGCGGAGGCCGTGGCATTCGTCGTTGTGACAATGAAACCGAGCTCAATCGAAACTATGACCGTGTTATCTCCGAAGCGGTCAAAGCCTTTGGCAGTGCAGAAGTCTTCATGGAGAAGTGTGTCGTCAACCCACGTCACATCGAAGTACAAATATTGGCAGACAGCCACGGCAATGCGATCCACCTGTATGAGCGGGACTGCTCGATTCAACGTCGCCATCAAAAGCTGATCGAAATCGCCCCCTCACCCCAGCTCAATGACGAGCAGCGTGACCACATCGGCAATCTGGCCGTGCTGGCCGCCAAGCAGGTGAACTATGAAAATGCCGGCACCGTCGAATTCCTGCTTGATGAAAACGACGACTTCTACTTTATGGAGATGAACACCCGGCTACAAGTAGAGCACACCATATCGGAACAGATCACCGGCGTTGATATTGTGCAAGAACAGATCCGCATCGCCTCCGGCCTCAAGCTGCGCTACACACAAGATCAGATACAGCGCCGTGGCTTTGCCATGGAGTTCCGCATTAACGCCGAAGATCCACAAAATGACTTTCTACCCAGCTTTGGCCGTATCACACGTTATTTCGCCCCCGGCGGCCCGGGTGTCCGCACCGACAGCGCCATCTACACCGGCTACGACATACCGCCCTACTACGACTCGATGTGCGCCAAACTGATTGTCTGGGCACTCGAGTGGGACGACCTGCTCAACAGAGCCGAGCGCGCACTAAATGATATTGGGGTCTACGGCATTAAAACCACCATCCCTTATCAGCTTGCCATCGTCCGCTCTGCTGAGTTTCAAAATGCTAAATTCGACACCAGCTTTGTCGAATCTCACCCCGAACTGGTTAACTACTCCGTGCGCCGTTCTCCGCAACATGAAGCGGCGATTATTGCAGCTGCTGTCGCGGCACACCTCGGATTATAAAGGAACAGACTATGAGCCGTGTCAACATCACTGACACCATCCTGCGAGATGCCCATCAATCCCTGATCGCGACCCGCATGCGTACCGAAGATATGCTGCCGATTTGCGAAAAACTCGACCAGATTGGCTACTGGTCGCTGGAAGTTTGGGGTGGAGCCACCTTTGATGCCTGCATCCGCTTCCTGAAAGAGGATCCATGGGAGCGCCTGCGCCAACTGAAAGAGGCACTACCTAACACCCGGCTGCAAATGCTACTGCGCGGACAAAACCTGCTCGGTTATCGCCACTACGCCGATGATGTAGTGCAAGCTTTTGTTAAACAGGCTGCCGAGAGTGGTATTGATGTTTTTCGCATCTTCGATGCCATGAATGACCTGCGCAACCTGCAAACCGCTGTCGATGCGGTTAAAGACAGCGGCAAACATGCACAAGGCACCATCTCCTATACCACCAGCCCAGTGCACACCATCAAACAGTTTGTACATGATGCCAAAAAGCTACAAACCATGGGCTGTGACAGCATCGCCATTAAAGATATGGCCGGACTGCTAACACCCTACATCACCGAGCAACTGGTCACCGCACTGGTTAACGAACTCACCATTCCGGTACACCTGCATAGCCACTCAACCTCTGGCTTGGCCAGCATGTGCCACCTTAAAGCGATCGAAAGTGGCTGCCGACATATCGACACCGCCATCTCCGCCTTCTCATCCGGCACCAGCCACCCCCCCACAGAGAGCATGGTCGCCGCACTGCATGACACCCCTTACGACAGTGGCCTCAACTTAGAAGCGCTACAGGAGATCGGCTTCTACTTCTACGAAGTACGCAAAAAATATCACCAATTTGAGAGTGAATTCACCGGCATGGATACCCGAGTTCAGGTCAATCAAGTACCCGGCGGCATGATCTCCAATCTATCCAACCAGCTGAAAGAGCAGAACGCCCTCAACCGAATGAATGAGGTTTTGAGCGAAATCCCCAAAGTGCGTGAAGACTTGGGCTTTCCACCACTGGTCACCCCAACCTCACAAATTGTCGGCACCCAAGCGGTACTTAATGTACTCACTGGCAAGCGTTACAGCAGCATCACCAACGAAGTAAAACTCTACCTGCAAGGGAAATATGGCACGCCGCCCGGCACCGTTAACAGCCGCGTGCGCCAACAAGCGATCGGCAACGAAATCGTCATCGACTGCCGCCCGGCCGACCTGCTAAAGCCAGAGATGGAAAACCTCAAACAGCAAGCAGGAGAGCTGGCAGAATCAGCCGAAGATATACTCACCTTCGCCATGTTCCCCGAAGTGGGCAGAGATTTTCTAGAACAACGCAAAGCAGGCACCCTAGCACCCGAGCCGCTTGAGCCGCCCATATCAGCCCAGACCACCGGCATCAAAAGTGCGCCCACCGAGATGACCGTCACCCTGCACGGCGAGGATTACCACGTCAAAATCACCGGCAGCGGGCACAAGAGCCAACAAGCGCGCCCCTTCTATATCACCGTAGATGGTATGCCTGAAGAGATCATCGTCGAGACACTGGAAGAGATCACCCTTTCAGACGATGGCTCCATGACCACACCTCGCTCCAGCGGCAGCAAACGCCCCCGCGCCACCGAACCGGGCCACGTCACCACCTCCATGCCCGGCACGGTGGTTGAGGTTCTGGTAAACGAGGGCGACAAAGTAACTGCGGGTGACCCACTGCTGGTCGCAGAAGCGATGAAAATGGAGACCGAGATACAAGCACCCATTGATGGCACCATTAAAACCATCAACATCGCCAAAGGCGAAACAGTCAATCCGGATGAAATATTAATCGAGATCGAAAAATAGCGTGCCGCCACTCATCCTCGCCTCCACCTCACCCTTTCGGCGCGAGCTTCTGGGCAAGCTTGGCTTGCCCTTTCAGTGCGCCTCACCCGAAATTGACGAAACCCCCCACACCGATGAACAGCCAGAAGCCTTAGTCGCCCGCCTTGCCGAGCAAAAAGCCAAAGCCGTTGCCAACAACCACCCCAACAGCCTCATCATCGGCTCAGACCAAGTGGCAATACTCGACCAACAGATCATTGGCAAGCCCGGCAACCACGCCCGCGCCACCCAGCAACTACAACAAGCATCCGGAAAAACCATCACCTTTCTTACCGGATTAAGCCTCTACAACAGCACAAACCAGACCCTGCAAACAGAGGTCGTACCCTACATTGTCCATTTTCGTAAATTAACCAACCAGCAGATAGAGCACTACCTGCAAGCAGAGCAGCCTTACCACTGCGCAGGCAGCTTTAAATCTGAAGGACTGGGCATCAGCTTATTTCAAAAGCTACAAGGAGACGACCCCAACACCCTGATCGGACTCCCCCTTATCAGGCTGATAAAAATGCTGGAAAAAGAGGGTGTCGAGGTTATTTAATCTTATATTTTACATGCTTGTTTTTTAGCAACTAGGAGCCAACAAAAATGCAGCGCAATCCATCCATCGATGAGGCACTACAACAGCACTTTGGCTTCGATCATTTCAACGAAGGCCAGCGAGAAGTCATTGACTCTTTATTAGCGGGCCACTCCGCTCTTGCGCTGTTTCCAACCGGCGGCGGCAAATCACTCTGCTATCAACTGCCCGCGCTACTACTACCGGGGCTAACATTAGTCGTCTCCCCGTTAATTGCATTAATGAAAGATCAAATTGACGCTTTAGTAAAACGTAACATTGTGGCCGCTCGACTCGACTCCAGCTTAACGACCGACGAGTATCACGACGTTCTGAACCAAGCGCGCTCAGGCGCACTGCGCCTACTTTATGTCGCACCCGAGCGCTTCAATAACGAACGTTTTCGAGCCACCATTGAGCAGCTGCCCATTTCACTGCTAGCGATTGATGAAGCACACTGCATCTCTGAATGGGGGCATAACTTCCGGCCCGACTACCTGAAGCTACCCGAATTTGCCAAACGTTGCGGTGCGGAGCGAGTGCTCACCTTAACCGCAACCGCCACGCCAACAGTGAAAGAAGATATCTGCCGTGCGTTTGGCATCACCTCAGACCATGCCATCTGCACCGGCTTTTATCGCCCAAACTTAACCGTACTCACCACCACAGTCACCCGTGATAATCGCGACCAACACCTCCTAACACGCCTACAAAACCAACCCAGCGGCCCCACCATTGTATACGTCACCTTACAACACACGGCAGAAGAGGTCGCCGCGCAGCTGGCAAATGCCGGTTTCCCCGCCCGTGCCTACCACGCTGGCATGAAGAGTGAACAGCGTAGCAACACACAAGATTGGTTCATGAACTCGGACAGCGGCATCGTCGTCGCCACCATCGCTTTTGGTATGGGTGTCGACAAATCAAACATTCGCTATGTCTATCACTATAACCTACCCAAAAGCCTCGAAAACTTTGCCCAGGAAATAGGCCGCGCCGGGCGTGATGGTGACAGCTCAATTTGTGAAACCTTGGTCTGCGCAGATGATTTAAATGTTCTCGAAAACTTCATCTACGGCGACACACCCTCACTACCCTCACTAAAAAGCCTCACCGCCGAATTATTTGCACATGAAGCGGAGTTTAGCGTCAGCCAATACAGCCTCTCATCAGCCCACGACATTCGCCCCTTAGTCCTGCGAACACTGCTAACCTACCTAGAGCTGGATGGCTACCTAAAGGGTGGAACACCCTTCTACTCCACCTACCAATTTAAACCCCTGCAAAACTCCCGAGACATCCTCAACCGCTTTGAAGGCGAACGCCGAGCATTTATTGCCAATATTTTCAGGCAAGCAAAAAAGGCACAAATATGGTTTAACATCGACCTTGAACAGACCGCTAAAACCATCAACTCAACACGCGAGCGCATCATTCGAGCATTAGACTACTTGAGCGAACAAAACTTACTGGAAGTCAAAGTCTCCGGCCTGCGCAATCGCTATCAAAAAATCAAAGAGCCCGAAACCACCGAAGCGCTGGCAACAGAACTGCACCAGCGTGCGCTACAACGTGAAAACAGTGAGATCAAACGTTTACAGCAAGTACTCGCGCTAACGCACCACCAAGACTGCCAAATCAACTTTCTAGCCAGCCATTTCGGTGAGCAGAGAAACCAACCCTGTGGCCACTGCTCTTGGTGCTTAAAAGGAAAAACCGCCGAAGAGATATCACATGCCGCCATCGCCATTGATACAAACATTTGGCAACAAGCCCTAAACCTACAAACTGAAACCCCCCTGCTACACGACCCACACACCTTAGCCCGCTTTCTATGCGGCACCACTTCACCCAAATTAAGCCGCGCCAAACTCACAAAACACCCACTATTTGGTAAGCTGGCAGACGTACCTTTTCAGCAACTGCTAGCCCATGCGCACTCCGAATAAAACAGCGGTAAAACAACCCAGCGCCCCACGCTACACACCGCACGGCTCACGCTCGCAGGGAACACACACAGCCGTAGGAGCCATCTTTAGATGGCGATAGCTTGGCAATTCTAGAGATCAAAAGAGATAAACAAATTAAGCGTGGGGGCGTTGATTCATATAAAAGGTGAATAGGTGGGGCGTTGTTTTCAAGCCGTCCTGCAGCGACTGGAGACTTCAGCAGGTTATAAGGTACAGGCCTAACCTACCTCTCGACCCCACCTATTCACAAAACAAGCTAAGTATAGCGATTTAAAACCAAAAAGGAATCAACCCACCAGCCTGAGCCTTTGAAACGATTTACTTTAAAATATAACAGCGCCTGAGACTGCTCAGGGAACCTCTGATTAAGTCTGGATGAATTTAGACTGAGAGGAAATTGTTCTCATTTGTTCCGAAAGGTACAGCAATAGTCGCTCTATTGGTGTGGTTTTCGGGATAAATGAGGGGCGATTTCAGCCAGCATAAAACATACATGACTTGATCAGAGTCTCCTTAGGAGTGGTGATGTACTGTTCGCCTTTCTTAATATCGTGATTTCCTTAGATACAGATGATTGCGCCACAGAGATTAATGAGGTCTTTCTCCAAAATGGCATCCAATGCTGGAATAAACCAGTAACAGGTTGTTTCTTAACCACAATCACTTGTTAGAAAGTTTTTATGAGACCGGTTTCATTGATAATTTAAATCCAAGAGCCTTTGCAACTTTTGAGACAGTGGAAAATGTTGGATTACCTTCTGGAGAAAGCGCTTTATAAAAACCTTCTCTAGTTAAGCCTGTATCTCTAGCAAGCTGACTCATATTTTTAGCACGGGCAATGACACCTAATGCGTGAATTATAAATGAAGGATCATCTCCTGACTCCTCAATACATGCCTCAAGGTATAACTGCATATCCTCTTCAGTTTTTAAATATTCTGCGGAGTCCCAACTCCTTGTATTAATAGCCATAGCTCAATCCTCTAATTGTTTCGCTAGCTCTTTTGCTTCAACAATATCTGAACGTTGGGTACTTTTGCCACCCCCAGATAAAAGAATAACAATGACTAAGCCTTGTTTCACAAAATAGACCCTATAACCAGGCAATGTTAATGCTGTTTTATTGAACCATGGGGCGGAATGTTTTTGGATTGAATATTCCCCCTATCCAATAAACCTAAATTTTTCATTATCTAATTTAAAGCACCGAAAAAACAGAAGCAAAAAAGGAGTCAGAGCCCTTTAATGGGGCAGCTCGGCCTCCCCCGCCGTGCCTGACCAATTCTGGTCTTTAATTTCCGCTCAATCTTTTCCCGAAAATGATCATTACCCAGCGGCGTTCCTGTTTGCCATGCTGCACGAATGAATGTTAACTGGTCGTCATCAATATGCATTTTAAACAGGTTCCTGATTACCCACAATCCTCAGCCATCATGAGAGTTAATATTATCCCGTAAGCCCAATGGATGCGTTGATACTCCGACAGTTCACTATCATGCGTAATACAGAATAAAGTGGGAATCTTACTATTTTCACAATTTTGATGCATGTGACTTCAGGGGTTTTATCGTAACCTATTGAATTCACTGGCCACCCACTTCTGAATGAATTGACTGAGGATTATGGGTAATCAGGAACAGTTTTTTGTGATTTTCACAGCGCGTCGCCTTCGTCCGGCCCATCGCCGTATACAGCGGATGCTCGGTCACCGTTATATCATCCTTGCCCTGCGCATTATGCCGGTAACTACTCCACCGATAGTAACCCGGGGATTTCACCATGTTGGCCCGCAGAAGATTTAACTCAATGTACCGCATACAGGTCAGTAAATAGTGTTCATCACTGATCAGCGATGCTTTGAACCGGCCTTCCCACAGGCTGCCACTCGTGCCGTATGTCTGATTGATATATGGCACATAACGCCTGCCAACGTATTGCATCATCCGGCTGATGCTTTGTTTCTCACGCGGCGTGGCTAAAATGTGGATATGGTTGGTCATCAACACATAGGCATGGAATATCACAGCAATAGCGGTCAGCGGCTTCCCTCAACCAGCCGAGGCAATGATAATCATCGTCTTCAAAAAACACCGGCTCGCGGCTGTGGACGGGAATATCCGGTAAGAAAAAACGGGGTTTGCGTAGCATATGCTCTTCTCTATGCTTTTGATTTTCAAAGAGACTAACAGGGAAAGTAACTTAATTAAGGTTTTTACTTTGCGATTCGATTAACAATCTGCTAGCGTGCGTACGGAACTACGTTTAACAAGGATTTCGCATGAAATCATTTCAGGGATTTTCAACTCAACGCTACCAACAGCATGATCAACTGATAACCAAACTGGTTAGAGAGTTTAATGGCAATAAACAAAATTTTATAGGCGCTTCGGACACACAAGTGACATCACTACCTGATTTAACAGAAGAGCTTGTTAAATCCTGGGTCATACAAGAAACAGGTGGTAACGATACCCGCTCGCTCGCAGCCTGGAAAGTGGACCCCGCGCAGGTAAATGTGCCCGGCGACTGGTCAGGTTTTAAGCAATCCGCCGGATTAACTGCACCAATAAAACGAAATGAAGGCACGATTGATCAAAACCTGAAAGCAGCCATTATCTGGCTGGCAC
>Ga0256839_1001278_pt1 | contig 30883 bp, 19 predicted proteins | sample 354166metaG_FD_185968 | JGI IMG/M metagenome (GOLD analysis project Ga0256839, IMG submission 185968) | Hydrothermal vent microbial communities from Mid Atlantic Ridge, Atlantic Ocean - 354-166 | ecosystem: Environmental > Aquatic > Marine > Hydrothermal vents | place: Atlantic Ocean: Mid... | reverse complement strand
CCGGTCCACGTCAATGCCCATGAGGGCGGCCGTCTGCTTGTCCTCGGCCACGGCCCGCATGGCCTTCCCGAACTTGGTGTACTGCACGAGCAGGTAGAGCCCCACCATCAGGAGGATGGAGGCCACAAAGATCAGCACGCCCGTGCGCGTGACAAAGATGCCCGTCTCGCCCAGGCGCCATCCCCCCTCGATGATCGGGGGCTTGACGTAAACGCGGAGCCGGGAGCCGAAGATGCGCAGGGCCGCGTTCTGGAGGAAGATGGACGCGCCGATGGCGGTGATCAGGGGCACCAGGCGGGGCGCGTGGCGGAGGGGGCGATAGGCCACTCGTTCCAGCACGATGCCCATCACCATCGACGTCACCATGCCGGCCAGGAAGGTCAACAAAAGGGTGAGCACTGGCTGGGTCTCCAGCAGCCCCCTGTTCTTCAGCAGCGTGAGCGTGAAGTAGCCCGCATACGTGCCGATCATCATCACTTCGCCGTGGGCGAAGTTGATCATGAAGAGAATGCCGTACACAAGCGTGTACCCGAGGGCGATGAGGGCGTATACCCCGCCGAGGATGAGGCCGTTGACGAGCTGGAAGCCCCAGATGGTGGCGGTGAGCTCCTCTTGGGTGGTGAGCACGTAGAAAATGCGGTAGAGAATGAGCACGATGCTGAGGCCACCGATGCCCCACAACACGAGGGAGGTGAAGTCGGGCAAGGTGCGTGCCGTGCGCCTTTGAACGGAGGGTGCCATAGGCGATGCTCCTCACATATGCTCTTTGGGCCATCCCGGGCAACGGTGTGCGCCGTTGGGGGAGGGCGGCCGGAATGTTGGCGGGATTATACCAACGAGGTTTTTCATTTGTCAAACGAGCTGTCGGACGTGCGTTGCGCGGGCCACAGTCGGAAGTTCAACCACATTGGAAGGGAAAACTCACGGCGCTCCCCCCTGTGCTCACCGCTCTTTGACGGAATCACGGCCTTGCCTTATACTTCCCCTCACAATTCACGCGACCTTCCCGGAAAGAGCGGAAATTCCATATTGGCGTTGGGCGCGGGGATGGGCAGGTGACGGGACACCTGCCCACTGTCTTACGTGGAGGCCGAATTGCCCGTGCCCGCAGAACATGGTAACGGAAGGAAGCCGGTTATGCCTAAAAATCTTCTGGAAGTAGGGGGATAGTGGCGATGAACCACAGCAACTCGGAGCTTTCATGGCGGGTGGGCGGGCCACAGGGCAGCGGCGTTGACACAGCGGCCCGCATGTTCAGCTACGCGTGTGCCTACGGCGGGTTGTACGTCTTCGGGCGGCGGGAGTATTACTCCAACATCATGGGGCGGCACAGTTACTACGACGTGCGCGTTTCGGCCTCACGCCAGCCCACGTCCCACCGCGAAACGGTGGACCTGCTGGTCTCCTTCGAGGCCGAAACGCTGGCGCGCCACGTGCTTTCCACGGTCGCGGGTGGGGTGGTCATCTACAACGTCAAGGACGAGGACACGCCCCTCGAGCGCATCACTTTCCTCGACCGGCGCCTGCGGGAGGACTTGACGGCCCACCTTCAGGAGCAGGGCCTTCCACCCACCACGGCCGGGCTCCTGGAGGAGGCTCGCCGGCGGGGAGTGCAGGCCTTCGCCTTTCCCTACGACGAGATCATCGCGGCGCTGGCCGACAAGTTGGGGGTTCACAAGTCCGTGGCCCAGCGCACGCTCAACACCATTGCCGTGGCCGTTTCCATCGGCATGTTGGAATACGACGCCCAATGCCTGGTCAAGGCACTTCAGAAGATCTTCGCCGGGCGCGAGAAAATCGTGCGCCTGAACGTCGAGGCGGCTGAGCTGGCCTACGAGTACGTGCGCACCAACTTCGACTTCGAGCACTTCGCCTTCCGGCTGGCGGCCAACGGCCTGCCGGAAAGCCCAATGTTGCTGCTCAACGGCAACCAGGCGTCGGCCCTGGGCAAGCTGGCCGCGGGCATGACTTTTCAGACCTACTACCCCATCAGCCCGGCCACGGACGAGAGCGTCTACCTGGAAGGCCACCACACCTTTCCCCTGCGCCAGGGGGGTACCGGCTCGGTAGTGGTGGTGCAGACGGAGGATGAGCTCTCGGCCATCACCATGGCCGCCGGCGCCGCGCTCACCGGCGCCCGCAGCGCCACGGCCACCTCCGGCCCCGGCCTCTCGCTGATGGTCGAGGCCCTGGGGTGGGCGGGCATCAACGAGGTGCCCATTGTGATCACCGACTACCAGCGGGGGAGCCCCTCCACCGGCATGCCTACCCGGACGGAGCAGGGCGATCTGCTCTTCGCCGTCCACGCCGGCCACGGCGAGTTCCCCCGCATCGTGTTGGCCTCCGGTGACATCGTGGAGGCGTTCTACGATGCGGCCCAAGCCTTCAACTACGCCGAGCGGTACCAAATGCCGGTCATCCACCTGCTCGACAAGAATCTGGCCAGCACCACCATGACCGTGCCCCCCTTCGACGTGGAGGCTGTCACGGTGGAACGGGGCGAAGTGGCCGTCGCCGTCCCCGAGAACGGCCACGACCCCTTCCCGCGCTTCCAGCCCACCGAGAACGGCATCTCGCCTCGCACGCTGTTGGGCCAGCCGGGCACGCTCCACTGGTACACCGGCGGCGAACACACCGTCTACGGCCGCGTGACCGAGGACCCGGCCGTGCGCGAGCAGCAAATGGAGAAGCGCATGCGCAAGCTGGAAGTGGCATCGCGCGAGATCCCTCCCGACGAGAAGTTCAAGGTGTACGGCGATGCCTCCGTCCCGCTGACGGTCATGAGCTGGGGGTCCAACAAGGGAGCCATCCTGGAGGCCCTCGAACTGCTGAGCGCGGACGGCATCGCCGCGCGCCTCGTCCAGGTGCGCCTGTTGTGGCCCTTCCCGGCCGAGGAGTTGACCCCCTACCTGGAAGAGGCCAACCCTCTGGTGGTGGTCGAGTGCAACTACAGCGGCCAGTTCGCGCGCCTGTTGCAGGAGTGTACAGGCCGTGCCCCTGAGTACCTGATCCTCAAGTACAACGGCCGGCCCATGTCCGGCCAGAGCCTCTACGAGGCCCTGAAGCGCGTTCACGCCGGCGGCGCCGAGCGGCGCATCGTGCTGCGCAACCCACTCGAGTGAGGAAGGCAGGTGACACCATGGCTATTCTCGAAGCCGTTCAAGTAACCCGCAAGGCCTATCAAGTCGAGTTCCCCAACGACTGGTGCCCGGGATGTGGCGACTTCGGCATCCTCAGCTCCATCCAGCAAGCCTTGGCCGGCCTGGGCATCTTGCCCCACCAAGTGGCCGTCTTCGGCGGCATCGGGTGTTCCGGCAAGACGCCCTACTACGTCCACGCCTACGGCGTCCACACCCTGCACGGCCGTGTCCTGCCCTTTGCGGCCGGGGCCAAGCTGGCCAACCCGGAGCTCACCGTGCTCGCCGTCGGGGGAGATGGCGACGGCATGGCCATCGGCGCCGGCCACTTCGTGAACATGGGCCGGCGCAACATTGACCTCACCTACATCCTCTTCAACAACGAAGTCTACGGCCTCACCAAGGGGCAAGCCTCTCCCACGCTGCCCTTGGGGCTCCAGACGAAAAGCCTGCCGGAGCCCAACATCCAGGGGCGCGTCAACTCGTTGATGCTGGCCATGACCTCGGGCTTCACGTGGATCGGCCGGGGCTACTCCTACAACGTGAAGCAGTTGGTGCGCCTCATCCAGGAGGCAGTCCGCCACCCCGGGCTGTCGTACCTGGAAGTGCTCCAGCCCTGTCCCACGTACAACAACTTGCACACCAAGGAGTGGTACGGCGGCAAGGACCGTCCCAACGGCCAGCCCCGGTGGTACGACGTGCAGGAGGAGGGCTACGACCCCGTCATCCCCGAGGGGGCCGACGAGGAAACGGTACAGGCCAAGTTGGCCCAGTTCGTGGAGAAGGCGCACGAGTGGGGTGACCGCATCCCCACCGGCGTTCTGCTGGTCAACCGGAACATCTCCACCTTTGAGGAGCGCCTGGCCGAGCGCATTCCCGGGTATCCGGCCTCCTCGCCGGCCAAGCGCCCCATTGCCGACGGCGAAGGCCAAAGCGTGGCCGTCTTGGACGCCTTCTTCGCCGAGTTGGCGGTGGAGTGAGGCGGCGTGGCGCTCCCCGGGCGGGGCGGGAGACTCATCCGGGGGGCGCCCGCCAACCATGTGCTGCTCTGATCCCTGAGTGTCGAGCCGCGAGGGGCGGGAGCGAAGGGGCTTGAGGGGTGAGCAACGGCGTTGGCGCGGCGGACCAGAACCGCACAGGGACACGGGGGCGCCGGACGGTGCCCGCTTCGGCCGCGGTGTTGGCCGGCGGCGCCAGCCGACGCATGGGCCGGGACAAGTCGCTGCTCCGCCTGGGGCATCAGCCCCTCATCGAGCGCGTGCTCGACCGCCTCGCCCTGGTGAGCGATGACCTGCTCGTCGTCACCAACGCGCCGGAGAAGTACGCCTGGCTGGCCGGGCGAGTGCGCTTCGTCCCCGACCCCGTGGGGCCGGGCAAGGGGCCACTGGCCGGCATTGCCGGCGCCCTGCGGGCTGCCCGCCACGACCGGGTGATCGTGGTGGCCACGGACATGCCCTTCCTCAACGCCGAGCTCCTGCGTCACCTGGTGGCCCTGTGTGATGGGGCTGACGTGGTTGTCCCCGTGATTCGCCCCGGCCGGCCGGAGACGCTCCACGCCGTCTACCACAGACGTTGCCTGCCGTTCGTCGAAGATGCCCTGGCCGCAGGCCAATATCGCGTCGTGGCCTTCTTCCCCCGCGTGCGCGTGCGCGAAGTTCCCGGTGACGACGTGCGCCGGTTCGACCCGGAGTTCCGCAGCTTCTGGAACGCCAACACGCCCCAGGAGTGGCAGGAGGCCCTGCGCCTGGCCCAAGAACTGGAGGAGTAGCCTGAACGCGCGAGGAGCCTACGCCTTGCCCTCCGCCGCCATCGCTGCGCGGAGCGCCTCGACCACCGTGCGGCACGTGATGAGCTCCACCCCCTCTGGCGGCGTAAACGGGCGCGAGGCGCGGGGCACCACGCAGCGCCGGAAGCCGAGCTTGGCCGCCTCGGCCACGCGCTGTTCCAGCCGGCCCACGGCGCGCAGCTCCCCGCCCAGGCCGATCTCGCCCACGAACGCCGTCCGGGGGGCAACGGCACGGTCGTGGACGTTGCTGGCAATGGCCACGGCCACGGCCAAGTCTGCGGCCGGCTCCCCGATGCGGAGCCCGCCCACCACGTTGACGAAGACATCTTGGTTGTGGAGGCGAAGGCCGACTCGCTTGCTCAGCACGGCCAACAGCAGGTGGAGACGGTTCGCGTCGATGCCGTTGGCCGTGCGGCGGGGCTGGGGGAAGGGCGTGGTGGTGGTCAGGGCCTGAATTTCGACCAGGAGGGGCCGGCTTCCCTCCAAGGTCACGGCAACGGCCGACCCGGCAGCCCCGGAACGGTACTCGGCCAGGAAGAACTCGCTCGGGTTGGCCACCTCCACCAGCCCCTCGGAGGCCATCTCGAAGACGCCCACCTCGTTCGTGCTCCCGAAGCGGTTCTTCACGCTGCGCAGCAGGCGGTAGGCGTGGTACCGATCCCCCTCCAAGTAGAGCACCACGTCCACGATGTGTTCCAGCACGCGGGGGCCGGCAATGGCGCCCGCCTTGGTCACGTGGCCCACCAGGAAGATGGGCACGTGGCGGTGTTTGGCCACGTGGAGCAGGCGGGCCGCACACTCGCGCACCTGGCTGACGCTGCCCGGCCCCGACGTGAGCTCTTCCGCGTAGACCGTCTGGATGGAGTCCACCACCACGGCGCGGGGGGCGAGTGCCTCCACGTGCTGGAGCACGGCGTTCAAGTTGGTCTCGCTCAGCACGTACAGGGCGGGGGTGTGAATTCGGAGCCGGTCGGCGCGCAGGCGGATCTGGTGGGCGCTCTCCTCCCCGGAGACGTAGAGCACCGGTTGGCCATCTTGGGCCAGAGTGGCCGCTGCCTGGAGCAGCAGGGTGCTCTTCCCGATGCCGGGATCGCCCCCCACCAACACGAGGGAGCCGGGCACAATGCCGCCGCCCAGCACGCGGTTGAACTCCTCGATGGGCAGGGGGATGCGCTCGAACCGGTCGGCCGACACCTCAGTGAGGGGGCGGGGGGCGCTTTGGCCGTTGGCGGGGGCACCCCTGCGGGCCGCCGGCTTCGTGGGCTCGACGACCGTCTCCACCAGAGTGTTCCACTCCCCGCAGCTCAAACACCGCCCACCCCACTTGGGGTGTTCGGCGCCACAGGCTTGACAAATGAACGCCGTTCTCCTGCGTGCCATCTGCGCTCCTCACCTCCTCACCCCTCACCCCTCACCCCTCAAAAGTATACCCCAAAATGGGGCAAAGCGTGAACGTCGTCCTAGGGGCGTGAGGGCGACGTGGCTCCCGACATTCGCGCGCGGCGTGCCGTCAGCCACCCCACGGTCCCCAAGGCGAACATCCAGAGAAAGGCCAAGTCCACCAGGAAAAAGCTGTTGTCCACCAGGCCGTGGGCCAGGGTGTTGGCCATCATGGCGGCCGCGCCTGCCAGCAGCGCCCGCTCGAAGGCGCGGCGGACCTGGGCTTGAGCCCGGCGGACAGCCCGCCAGAAGGCCCACTGTTGCCACACGAGGAGGAGAAGCCCTACCAGCCCCAAGGCCAACCAGAAGTGGAGCACAATGTTGTGGGGGTGGCTCAAGTCCGGCTCGCGCCACGCGGCCCTGAAGCGGTAGAGGGGGTAGACGTAGAGGAAGTTGTCCAGCCCCACGCCCAGGAACCAGAAGTCACGCGCCATGTTCAGGCTGGCCGCCCAGAGGAGGCGGCGCATGTACCAGGTGCCCTCCGAGAGGTCGAAGAGGGTGCGCACGCGCTCGGTCCCGGCGAAGGGGAGCAGGCCGAGGAGGCCCACGAGGGCAAGGGCGCCGGCCACCCGGCGGGCGCGGGGGCCCTGGAGCAGGGCGAGGCAGAACAGGGCGGCGGGCACGCCCAGCAGCCACGCCCCGCGCGAGAAGGTCAAGAAGAGGGCACTGCCGGTCAGCACCAGGGCGCCCCAGAAGGACCACGCCGGCCGGCCGTGCTCCCGTGCCGGCGTGGCCGTGGCGAAGGCCAGGGCCACGGGCACCACCCGCCCCAGGTAGAGCGCCAAGTTGTTGGGCGAGCCGTAAGGCCCCCGTGCCCGGCGCACGCCCTCGGCCAGCACGGCCTCGCCGGTTCCCCACTGCCAGAGGGCATACGCCGAGACGAGCACGCCGCCCACCAGCAGCCCGTAGGCCAACAGGCGCATCTGGCGCCGTGTGATTCCCCCGTGGCGCACCATCCAGTAGAAGAGCGCCGGCTCGAGGATCACCACCCGGAACTCGCGGGAAGCCACCCCGAACACGTGGGCCCAGAAGACCGAGAGGCCACTCCACACCACCAGGACAACCACCGAGAGGTCCAGGGCGTCCACCCGGCGCGCGTGGCCCCAGAGCTCGCGGGCCAGGGCGCGCGCCGCCGGCCACGGCTCCCGGCGGACAGCCTCCGCCCACGGGCGCGCCCACCTGAGCCCATACCCGGCCAACGCCGCCAGGGTGAGCAGTTCGGGCAGGGAGAAGGAGAGCCGGCCGAAGGGTTTCGTCCACAGGAAGAAGGGCAACGTGACCAGCACGCCGGCCAGCGCCAGGTCTGGGCGCGCGTGGGCGAACCAGAGCACGCCCAGGTAGAGGAGCCCGCTCAGGGCCAAGTGGCCCGGGGCCAGGGAGAAGAGCGCCAACCAGGCCGCGAAGGTGACCACTTGGGCCCACTCGGGCAGGCTCGAGTAGACCTTCTGCCAGTTCGCCCAGGGCAGGCGCCGGGCCACCCAGAGGAGGCGCGCGCCGGCCGCGGCTGTCAGGGCGGCGGCCAGGCCGACCCCTCCCCACCAGGCCCACAGGGGAGGACCGCCTGGAGGTGGGGCGGCCAGGCCGTCGGCCCGCACGATCTCGCCCCAGGCGCGGCCGAGAGGGGTGAGCCGGCCCGACGGATCGACGAGGGCAAGACCCCAGCGGGGATCGTCGGAAGGGGCGTCGGGCTGATAGAGCTGCAGGGCCATCACGCCCACCCAAGGCCACTCCTGGCGCGCGCGGGCCACGGCCGCCTTCAGGCGGGCCACCTGCACCTCTGGTCGGTCGCTGCCCCAGGGCGGCGGCGCGCCCGACCACCCCTCGGGGAGCGTGGCCCACCCTCCCTCCACGAACCAAACCGGCGTGGCCCCGTCGCCGGCCGCTTCCATGACCTCACGCACCAGCACGGCCCGCGACCAGTTGAGCACCTCCTCGCCGTAGCGGCGGTCGTCGGGGCCGCTCCAAAAGCCGTAGGCCTTGAAGGCCACGACGTCGAAGTACGGGGAGGCACCGGCGGCGTAAAGGCCGCGCAAGTAGCGCACGTCGCTCATGTTGAACCCGCCCGGCTCCCCGTTGGGCGCGAGGCCGGCGGTGAGGATCAGGGCGCCAGGGTCCACGGCGCGGATGGCCGGGGCCACAGCGCGCAGGAGCTCCGCGTACCCGGCCGGGTCGGCCAGGGCATCGCCCCAGTGGGGCCGCACGTTGGGCTCGTCCCAAATCTGGTAGGCGTCCACGAGGGGGCCGTAGCGGCGCGCGGCGGCGGCGGCAAAGACGGCCAAGTCCTCGGCGCGGCGTGGCGGGGCGAAGGGGTTGTCGGGCTCCTCTCGGGCCCAGGCCGGGCTGGTGTCGAGCACCAGGATGAGGCGGAACCCCCGTGCCGTGGCCGCCCGGACGAGGCGGTCCCACGGCTCCCAGGCGTAGACGCCCGGCCGGGGCTCGATCCCGGCCCACGGCAGCGGCTGGCGAAGCCACGTCACGCCCAGCCCGGCCAGTTGGTCGAGCGCGCGCGCCAACGCCCCGTCGGAGGTGTACTGGTGGAGGGCTACGGTCGTGCCCCACCGGGAGGCGCCGTGCCTGTGGACCACTGGCGAGGGGCCCGGCTCCACACCCCGCCATCGGTTGGCGGCCGCGTGCCAGAGGCTTCTGGTCAGCAGGGCGGTGCCCACGACCAGGAGCACGTACCAGCCGACGGTCACCAGAATGGCGGCTGAGGGACGCTGGCGGGCCATTGGGGCGCTATTCCCAGTCGAACCGGGTAATGGTGCCCGAGAGCGTGAGGGGCGTGGCCGTGCCGTCCAGGCCGACGAGGTAGAGGTCGCCCTGCCACACCACCAACGCCTGTTGGCCGTTGGGGGACCACGCCACCAGCGGGCGGTCCACGCCGGGCCGGCCGTCGGTGGGGAAAATGGTCCGGCGGTTGGAGCCGTCGGCGTCGGCCACGATGATGGCGTACCGGCTCATGGCCGAGCCGGCCGGGTCCTCGGCTTGGGCGTAGGCCAGCATGCCCTGCGGGGACCACGTGGGCAGCGCCCACATGCCCACGTTGGTCGCCAGCCGCACGGGCGGGGCGCTCACGGCCACGGGGAGCAGCCAGAGGTCGAACTGCTCGCTCTTCTCGGGCGGCTCGCCGGCCACGGGCGGGGCGTGGACCACGGCCGCCAGCCACTGCTCATCAGGCCGCCAGGCTGGGCGGGGCGTCCACACCCAGGGGGCGCCGGTCTCGTAAGGGGCGAAGAGGGTCAGAGTGCCCAGCTCGCCGGTTTCCACGTTGGCGAACCCGATGGCCGTGGCACTCCCCCAGGCCACGTACCGGCCGTCGGGGGCCCATGCCCACTCCCGTCCCCACCAGGCGTACCACTCGCTCATGTCGGGTTCGAGAACGCGGCGGGGAGCCACGGCCTCGCCCTGGTCGCTCAGGGTGAGGAGCCAGAAGTCGTTGCGGGCCTTCCACCCCGGCTCGGCGGGCATTCGCTCGGCCGTCGAGTAGCCGATGTCCGCCAGGCAGGGGCGGCCTTCGAGGGGCACACAGGGGCGCCAGTCGGCCCAGAGCACGCTGTCCACGCCCAGGTAGCGGGGCTCGTCGTTCACCACGTCCGTGCGCACCACCCAGAGGGAGTTGAAGGGGCCGGCTTGACCGGCGCCGCCGCCCAGGGGGCGCCGTGTGAAGAGCAGCCACGTGCCGTCGGGCGAGAGGGCGAAGACGTGGCCGTCCAAGTCCCCCGTGCGGGTGAGCGCCCGGGGCACGTTGGTGCCCCGCATCACCCAGGCGTTGCCCCCGGCCAGGTAGGCGATGGTGCCGCTGATGGGCACCGTCTCCACGCCGCCGGCTGTGCCCACCACCAACACCTCGGGCTCGGGCGCCCGCACCTCCTCCCGGGAGACGATTTCCCGCTCCACCTCCTTGCCGTCCTCGTACCGGATGCGCCAGGTCACCCGCTCCAGGCCGTTCTGTCCCAGCCGGATCAGCCTGGTTTCGCCGTTGGGCAGGTTGGCGTCCCGCCGCACGATGCGCTCGAAGGGCAGGGGGCGCTCTTCCTCGACCAGCCGCTCTTGCCCCCGGATGACGCGGACCTGCAGCCCCTCCTCGAGGAGCGTGTAGGAGGGCGGCTCCACGCGGTCCAGCTCGCCCAGGGTGAGGCCGATCTCGTCGAGCACGTCGGCCACCGTCTCGGCCTCGGTGGTCACCCACCGCCGTTGGCCGTCGGCCTCCACCAGCACGCGGCGGGGCGACGCGGAGCGGCACGCGCCCAGGACCAGGATCACCGCGAGCACCCACCAGGCGGCCGACGGCAGGGCGGGTGCCTGTGTCCCCGCACGGGTTCCCTGTGTGAGGCGTTTGGGCTGCGGGCCCCTGTGTGGGCTCACGGTTCAACCTCCCTTCCAGGCCGTGTGGTGTGAACCACGCCGATTATAGTCCCAGATTTCCTATTCCCAAACTCGGCTGTTCGGGCTATAATCTGTGCTGGTGTGAGGGCTGAGAGAAGGAATATGTTGTGGTATAATTTATGGAAGCGGAGTCTGGAGGGGAAAAGGGACGCGAACGCGCCCGGAATGTCTTGGGGATACCAATGGGCCAAGTAAGTACAATCGTGCGCATACAGGCTGTTCACTGGGGGGAGAAGGCGGCGGCCCGCCTTCACGACGACTGGTTGGGACGTGTCTGGATAACCGAGCCCGAGGGGGTGCTGCTGTTCAGCGAGACGGGGGAGATCGTGCGGCTGGTGCCCTATGAGATAGGCAACGCCTCCTGTTACGTGGTGTTGGCCCCGGGGCAGGCCGACGCCCTGCGCCGGCTCAAGCGCAACACGTGGGTGTGGCGCGTGGGGCGCGAGCTGTGGATCGGGGACAGCCTGACGATCTGCCTGCCCGACGTGGAGCCGTGGACGGGCCTGTTGGCCTGGAGCGCCCTCCACGGCGTGGAGGAGGCCGACCTGAGGCGCCGGCTTTACTGGCTTGCCGACGCCCTCCTGGCCCGCGCGCCGGAGGGCTCCTTCGCGGGCATCTTGCCCGAACTGCTCGCCGGCGAGGAGCTGGTGGACCGGCCCGACTTGGGGCGCCAGGAGCGGCTGCTCCGCTGGCGGGCGGCGCGCGTCCTGCGCCCCCTCATGCCGGCCCTGGAATCCGGGGACATGGTCGTGGTGGAGACGTTGGGCAACCGCGCGGCCGGGCTCGGGCCAGGAGCGCCCCCGGCTGGCGATCACTTCCTCATGGGCTTGGTGGCCGGCCTGCGCGTCTGGCCCCACGTCGTCGAAGCCTCGGGCCTCAAGCTGGAGCCCGTGTTGCGCCGCATGGTGCTCGGCGCGGCCGAGCGCACCGGGCTGCTGGGGTGGACCATGCTCCAGGAGGCGCTCAACCACGTCTTCAGCGAGCCGTGGCACCACTTGGCCCGCGCGCTCCAGGACAACAGCGGCCGCCCGGACGAACAGCACGCCCGCTTGGTCGCCCTGGTACAGGCGTGGCTCGAACGCCCCGACGGGTTGGGCGCCAGCGGCCTGGCCGGTTTCGTGTTGCCCTTCCTCTGGCACCAGCGGGTGATGGAGGCCTAAGGGCCGGCCCGAGCCGGCGGGCGGCGAAAATATTGACAAAGTTCATCGGTCTTTGTTATAATTTGCCCTGGTCAGTTTGACCCGGGCAGGGGGTTCCCACGGGGTGCGAAACGCCGCCACAGGACGTGCGCCATGAACGACAACCTGGCAACAGAAACGGGGTGATCGAGGGCTCTGCCAAGCAGAAGTAGCCCTCGTTTTTTTGTCGGCCGGGGAGCACGGCCGCCCCGCTCTGGGAGCCTGAAGAAGGAGTTGAGCACGTGGAAATCAACGTCCAGTTCTTTGAGGAGCTACCGCCCGTCGTCCCCGCCCCCGACCGCAAGGGGCCCAAGCCGCCGTGGCTCAAAGTGCGCGCGCCGGGGGGGCCGAACTACCGCGACCTGGTGCGCCTCATGCGCGCCCACCGCCTTCACACCGTGTGCGAGGAAGCCCACTGTCCCAACATCGGCGAGTGTTGGGAACATCGCACGGCCACCTTCATGCTCCTGGGGGACATCTGCACGCGCGGGTGTCGCTTCTGTGCGGTCACCAAGGGCAGACCCCGCGCGCTCGACTGGGATGAGCCCGAGCGGTGTGCCCGCGCCGTCCAAACCCTGGGCCTTAAACACGCGGTCATCACCAGTGTCAACCGGGACGACTTGCCCGACGGGGGCGCCATCATCTTCGCCCTCACCATCCGCAAGGTCCGGGAATACGTGCCCAACTGCGGCGTGGAAGTGCTCATCCCCGACTTCGAGGGCAACCCCTACGCCCTGCGCGCCGTGGTCGAGGCGGGCCCCGACATCCTGAACCACAACATCGAGACCGTCCCGCGCCTCTACGCGCGCGTGAGGCCCAAGGCCCGCTACCGCCAGAGCCTTGAATTGCTCAGAAGGGCCAAGGCGTGGGGGCCGCCCCACATGCTTACTAAGAGCGGCCTCATGGTGGGGTTGGGCGAGCGCATCGAAGAGGTCATCCAGGTCATGGAGGACCTGCGCGCCGTGGGGTGTGACATCCTCACCATCGGCCAATACCTGCGTCCCAGCGCGTGGCACCTGCCCGTAGTGCGCTACGTGCGGCCGGAGGAGTTCGCCGAGCTGAAGCGCATCGGCCTGGAAATGGGCTTCAGGCACGTGGAGAGCGGCCCGCTGGTGCGCAGCAGCTACCACGCCCACGAGCAGAGCCAAGACGCGCGGCAGCGCGCCCACACGTGAACGGGGCCACACGGGAGTGTGCCCGGCCGGCATCACGTCAATCGCGAAGGAAAAGGGAGAGGCCACATGATCCAAGTCCAAACAGAAGAAGGTGTGCTTAGCACGTTTGACCGGGAGACGCTTCTCTCGTGGTACCGGCAGATGATTCTCATTCGCCGGGTCGAGGAAGAAGCCGCCGCCGCGTACCAGCGCGGACACATTGGCGGCTTTTTACATCTCTACATCGGCGAGGAGGCCGTTGCCGTCGGCGCCCTCAACGCCCTGCGCCCCGACGACAACGTCGTCGTCCACTACCGGGACCACGGCCACGCCCTGGCGCGGGGGCTCCCGGCCCGGGCCGTCATGGCCGAGCTCTTCGGCAAGGCCACCGGGTGCAGCCGGGGCAAGGGGGGCTCCATGCACCTGGCCGACGCCACCAAGCGCTTTTGGGGAGGCTATGCCATCGTCGGCGGCCAGATGGCCTTGGCCGCTGGCATCGCCCTGGCCGACCAGTACGCGGGCCACGACCGCCTCACCATCTGCTTCTTCGGCGACGGCGCCACCAACAACGGCTACTTCCTGGAGTCCATGAACTTGGCCGCCGTCTGGAAGCTGCCCGTCATCTGGGTCTGCGAGAACAACGCCTACGGCATGGGCACGGCCGTGGAGCGCGCCTCGGCCGTCACTGAGATCTACCGCAAGGCGTGCGCCTACGACACGCCGGCCGAGCGGATCAACGGCCAGGACGTGCTCGAGGTCTACGCCGCCGTCCGCCGGGCTGCTGACTACGTGCGCGCGGGCCACGGCCCCTACTTCGTCGAGGCCGTCACCTACCGCTACCGGGGCCACTCCATGGGCGACCCGGAACGCTACCGCTCCAAGGACGAGGTGGAGGAGTGGGCCCGCCAAGACCCCATCGAGCGCTTCAAGCGCTTCCTCATCGAGGAGGGCGTGCCCCTGGAGATCTTGGAGAGCATTCACGCCGAGGTGGAGGAGGAAGTCCAGGACGCCGTGCGCTTCGCCGCCGAAAGCCCGCCCCCGCCGGCCGAAGCCCTGTGGGAGGACGTGTACGCCAACCCGCCGGCCGATGATCCCTTCCTCCTGCCGCCCGAAGTGGCCGCGCTGCCGTAACCCCGGACGCGGGTCAACCACACCGGAGGAGACGACTATGGCCGAAATCACCTACCGCGAAGCCGTCCGCCGGGCGCTCGTCGAGGAAATGCGCCGCGACGAGCGCGTCTTCATCATGGGAGAGGAAGTGGGCGTCTGGGGGGGCACCTACGCCGTCACCCGCGGCCTGCTGGACGAGTTCGGCGAGAAGCGCGTGCGCGACACGCCCATCAGCGAGCTGGTGATCGCCGGCGCGGCCGTCGGCGCGGCCATGAACGGCCTGCGCCCCGTGGCCGAGATCATGACGGTGAACTTCGCCCTGCTCAGCCTGGACGCCATTGTCAACCACGCGGCCAAGGTTCACTACATGTTCGGCGGCCAGTTCCACTGCCCTATGGTCCTGCGCACCACGGCCGGGTGGGGCCAACTGTCGGCCACCCACTCCCAAACTTTCGAGAACTACTTCGCCCACGTGCCGGGCCTCAAGGTGATCATGCCCGGCACGCCCAAGGACGCCTACGGGCTCCTCAAGAGCGCCATCCGCGACCCCGACCCGGTCGTCTTCATCGAGCACACCCACCTCTACCGCGTCCGGGGCGAGGTGCCCGACGAGGAGTTCACCCTGCCCATTGGGCGCAGCGAAATCAAGCGCCCCGGGCGGGACGTGACCGTTGTGGCCTACTCCCGAATGCTCCAGGAAGCCCTCCGGGCCGCCGACGAGCTGGCCAAGGAGGGCATCGAGTGCGAGGTGGTGGACATCCCCACCCTCCGCCCCCTCGACCTGGAGCCCATCATCCGTAGCTTCCAGAAGACCTATCGTGCCGTCCTGGCCACGGAACAGTGGCTTGGGTACGGGCTGGACGCCGAAATTGCCGCCCAGATCTACGAGCACGCCTTCGACTACCTCGACGCCCCCATCAGGCGGGTGACCGCCCGGCCGGTGCCCCTTCCCTACAGCCGCGAACTGGAACAGATGGCCCTGCCGGGCAAGGAGGAGATCAAACAAGCCGTTCTCGACGTTCTGCGTTAGGGTGAGGAAGGCCGGGAGCCCGCCGGCCCCGGCCCCAGGGGTGCAGAGGAGGTCCTGTCATGGCTTACATTATCTGCGAGCCGTGCATTGGCGTGAAGGATGCGTCGTGTGTGGAAGTCTGCCCTGTGGACTGCATCTACGAGGGCGACGACCAATACTACATCCACCCCGAAGAGTGCATTGACTGCGGCGCGTGCGAGCCGGTCTGCCCGGTCGAGGCCATCTTCTACGAGGAGGACGTGCCCGAGCAGTGGCACGACTTCATCAGCAAGAACAAGGAGTTCTTCGGCCTTTGAGCTGAACAGCGGCCCCGGCAAAGGCGCCCTATTCCGTGGCCTGGCGCTGTGGAATAGGGCGCTTCCTTGTGTCCTGGTGCCCCCGGCTCCCCCGGTAACGGGGATCAGGGGGCTCCGGGTGCAGTGCAGACCGAGTTCACCGACGACAGGAGGAGACTGTGGCAACCCAAGTGCTCATGCCCAAGATGGGATTCGACATGGAAGAGGGCGCCGTGGCCACGTGGCTGAAGCAGGAGGGGGAGCGCGTCAGGGCCGGCGAAGTGATCGCCGAGATCGAGACCGACAAGGCCACCGTGGAGCTGGAGGCCCCAGCCGACGGCGTGCTCCTCAAAATTCTGGTGGAGCCCGGCCGGCGCGTGCCCGTCAACTCGCCCATTGCCCTCATCGGCGAGCCCGGCGAGCGTGTCGAGGTTGACGAGCCCACCCAACCGGCCGGCGCCGAGCCGTCGCCCGCCCCCGAGCCCGGCGGGGATGTGGGCGCAATCAAGGTGAGCCCGGTGGCCCGCCGGCTGGCCGAGGAGCACGGCATCGACCTGCGCCACGTGCGGGGCACGGGCCCCGGCGGCCGCATCACCCGCGAGGACGTGGAGGCCGCTGTGGGGGCCGCTGCTGCCCACCTGCCTCCGCCGCCGGGCGGCGTCAAGGCGAGCCCGGCCGCCCGCCGGCTGGCCCGCGAGCACGGCTTGGACCTGCGCGAGGTGCCCGGCTCTGGCCCCGGGGGGCGCGTGGTCGTGCGCGACGTGGAAGCTGCCCTGGCCCGGGCCGCGGCCCACCCCGAGCCCGCCCCGACGCCCGAGCCCGCCAGTGCTGTCGAGCGCGTGCCCCTCTCGCGGATGCGCCGGCGCATCGCCGAAGTCATGACGGCGAGCAAGGCGCCGGTGCCCCACTTCTACGTCACCGTGCGCGTGGACATGGGGGCGGCCGTGCGCCTGCGGCAGGAGATCAACGCGGCCCTGGCCGACGAGGGGCTCAAGGTCAGCGTCAACGACTTCGTGGTCAAGGCCGCGGCCCTCGCCCTGCGGCGCTTCCCCAACATCAACGCCAGCTTCGCCGGCGACCACATCCTCCGTCACGCCCACGTCCACGTGGGCATCGCCGTGGCCCTGCCCGACGGGCTCATCACCGTCGTGGTGCGCGACGCCGACCGGAAGCCCCTCGGCCAGCTTGCCCGCGAAATCCGTGAGAAGGTGGGGCGGGCGCGCGAGGGCAAACTCCAGCCCGATGACCTGGGCGGCAGCACCTTCACCGTCAGCAACCTGGGCATGTTCGGCGTGGAGGATTTCGTGGCCGTCATCACGCCCCCGGAGGCGGCCATCCTGGCCGTGGGCGCCGTGATCGAGGAGTCGGTCGTGCGGGACGGGGCCATCGCCGTGGGCCACACCATGCGCCTCACCCTCTCCGCCGACCACCGGGTGACCGACGGCGCCGAGGCCGCTCAGTTCCTCGGCGAGGTGAGGCGGTTGTTGGAGCACCCCCTGCTGTTGATGGTGTCGTAGCCCGACGCCGCCAGCGTGGCCACCTGGAAAGCCCTGGCCGGGGCTCAGCGCCCGAAGGTGCGCAGCACGATGTGATCGCCCGCGGGCGCCGAGTCGCCGGCCCACACGGGCAGCCGCCGCATGGTTGTGGCGTCGTACCAGCCGGCGATGAGGGTGTAGGGGCCGGCAGGCAGCTCCGCCGGCAGCGTGAGGTCGTACCGGTCGGCGATGATCTCGCCCGGGAGCCACGAGGTGGTGGGCGCCTCGCCCCGCAGGGGAATGTGGTCCTCCTGCGCGATGACCCGGTTGGCGCCGTCCAGGAGCTGTACGAAGCCCGTGTAGCTGCGGTCGGCCGGCCCCAAGGCCTGCCAGACCAGGGTGACGCCCAAGGAGGCGTTCGGGGCGACCTCCCCCTCGAGGGTGTAGCCCAGCAGCCGGGCCAGCTCGCCGGCGCGGGGAGGCGGCTCCATTGGGCTGGCCACAGGTGGCGGCTCGAACGTGCGGGCGCGGCCCCGCACGCGCAGGCGCCCTAGCTCCACGCTTCCCAGCACCTCGCCCTGTTCCGCGAGCGCCAGGCGAACGGTGTACGCGCCCGCCGGCACCTCGGCGGGGAGACGCCACGGCAGCCGGCTGCGCACCAGCTCGCCCGGCTGCCACGCGGCCACGGGGTAGCTCCAGGGCACGGGCGGGCCCTCCCACACGATCAGCTCATCCCCTCCCTCGGCCACGAGGCTGAGCCTGACCTGGTAGGGTGGCCGGGCCGCAGACGTGCCCCTGACCCAGAGCAGGTCCGCGGTGATTTCCTCGCCCGGGGCCGCCTCGGCGCTCCCCAGGGCGAACTCGACCAGGCCGATGGGGGCGTCGGCCAGGGCGCGCGGCGTGACGGCGGGAAAGGCCGGCGCCCGGGCCACCTCCACAGTGGCCAACACCACGTCGCCGCCGTTCGCCACCTTCACGGGGCCCACGGGGGCCACGGGCGAGCCGTCCGCCGGCGCGTAGACGCGGGCCGTCACCGTGTACTTGCCCGGGGGCGTGCCCGGCGGGAGCTCCAGCAGGTAGACGTTCGTGGCCCGCTCCCCCTCGGCCCACGAGGGGAGCGTCAGGTGGCGGTCGCTGATGAGGGGGCGGTCGTCCTGGGCGACCACGCGCCCGAGCGGGTCCAGCAGCCGCACGCTGGCCTTGAGGGGCGCCGTGGCCGGCTCCGTCCCCCGCTGCCAGGTGAGCACGGCCCAGACGGGGCGGGGCCGGTCCGGCGGAGGGGACACGGCCGGCACCGGCGCTTGGCCCACCGAGGCGCTCACCAGCGAGACAACGTCGCCGAAGCCGGCGGCGGGGGAAACGGTTACGCCGTCCTCGGCCAGGGTGTAGCGCGTCGTGGGCGCCACGCGGTACCAAGTGACCGTGTACCCCCGAAAGGCCCGCGTGCCGGCCGGCACGCCGTGCTTGCGCAACAGGAACTCCACCGCGCCCCGTGGGTCGGTGTCCGACTTGTACCACTGGACCCAGAAGACGCGCTCGGCGCCGGCGGCCAGTTGCGTGAGGCGGTCGGCCACGCGGTTGATGTCCACGAAGAGGTAGTAGGCCGGCGCCGGGGCACGGGGGTCGTCGGGCGGGGGGCGTTCGGGGTCCGGCGAGTAGCGCGGGTAGTAGAACCCCAGCGGGTAGGGCACGTCAACGAGGATGAGGTCCGTGGGCCCGGTTACCTCGGCCAGCCATTGGGCCAAGTTGGCCGTCTCCTCGCGGAAGAAGCGGGGGTTGAACTGGTCGGCGTGGAGGCCGAGCGCCCACGTGGCCACCAGCGCGCCCCCTAGCACGAGGCCCAAGGGGCGGGCCGCTCGCCACCACCCGTGCAGGGCCACGCCCACCAGCAGGGCGAGGAAGGGCGTGACGAACGAGATGTAGCGGGGGGCAAAGGTGCCCCGCCCCACCAGCACGGCGTAGTACAGGCCCACCGGCAGGACGACGGCCGCGAGCAGGAACGAGAGCGGGGACAAGCGGCGGCGGGGAGCCCAAACGGCGTAGAGGCACACGCCCAGCCCCACCACCACGGCCGCCAGCGCGGCGCCCCACAGCGCCCACGCACCCTCCGCCGCGATCCCCACCGTGTAGGCGTGCCAGAGCCGGCGCACGTACTCGCCCGGCGCGGGAACCGTCAGGTTGGGGTTGCCGTAGGGCGTGGCCTGGCGCAGCGCGCGACCGAGCTGTGGGAGGAAGAGCAGAAAGGCGAACAGGCCCGCCAACACCAGCCCGCGCAGCCGGGCGACCACCTCCTCGCGCCCTGTGCCCCGCCACCACCCCACGAGCAGGGCGGCGGCCGCCCACCCGTACCAGGCGGCCAACACGAAGAGCGTGGCGTAGTGAACAAGCGCGGCGGCCGCCATGCTAATCCCGAGCCACGCCCACGCCCGCCGGCGGCCGTGAGCGCTCTGCCAGAAGGCGCCGGCGCCCCAGGCCAACAGGGCGAAGGCCAGGGTGTACATGCGCGTCTCCTGGGCCTCGCCCACCAGGAACGGGGCCAGCGCCGCGTAGAGGGCCGCCCCCGGCGCCGCCTCCCGGACGCCAAGCCGGCGGGCCAGCGCCACAACCAGGGGCACCAGCGTGACTCCCCACGCCGCCGAGAAGAAGCGGACGGCGAAGGCCGTCGCGCCGGCCGGGAGGCTCCAGGCGTGGAGGAGCACGAAGTAGCCCGGCGGGTGGATGTCCAGCTCGGGCGCGCCGGGAATGGCGCTCAGGGGGCGCAGGGCCACATCGATGTTGCGGGCCTCATCCCACCAGATGTCCTGGGCGTCGAGGCGCCACAGGCGCAGGGCGAAGCCCAGGAGCACGAGCCACGTGAAGAACAGACATCGTGTGCGCGCGGTGCGTGAGCGGTGCATAGCGGTGGGAGTATACCCGAAGCGAAGCAGTGGGCAAATGGCTCCCGCCCGGTTCACTGAAGCAGCGTGCGCGAGAGCTCCCGGACCAGGGCCGTGTACCGTTCCAGGTCGTCCCGGAGGCCGGCCGGCCGGCGGCCGTACCCAAGGCGCCGCGCCAAGTAGGCGAACTCCTCGCTTCCCTCCGGCGGCACGGTGAGGTCGTCGGCGTTTCCCCGCACAATGCGCAGCGCCTCGATGAGCTGGCGCAGGAAGATGTACGCCTCCCGCAAGTGGGCGTACTGTTGCCGGCTGATGATGCCCAGCTCGGCCAGGACCCCCAAGGCCGTGCGCGTGTTGGGCGTGCGCAGGGCCAGGTGGCGGTGCCCGTGGGTGATCTGGAGGCCCTGCACCAGGTACTCCACGTCCACCAGCCCGCCCGGGCTGAACTTGGCGTTGAACGTGCCGCCCCGCACCAGGTGGCGCACCTGGCGCTCGCGCATGGCCCGCATGGCGGCCACGTCGAAGGGCGCGCCCGTGTAGACGAAGGCGTCCCGCAGTTGCACCACCCGCGCTCCCAACTCCACGTCGCCGGCGAAGGGGCGCAACTTGACCAGGGCCTGGCGCTCGTAGGGCCAGGCCGGGCCGTCGGGCGCGAAGTAGCGCTCGAACAAGCTCAGGGGAACGGCCAAGCTCCCCGCGCGGCCGTAGGGCCGCAGCCGCAAGTCCACCTCGAAGATGCCCTGCCGGCGGCTGCGCAGCGTCCGCACGAAGGCGGCCACCACCTTCTCGTAGAACTCCGCTACGGTGATCACCTCGGGGCCGGTGGTCTCCCCCGAACCGTCGAAGACGAACATCAGCTCGATGTCCGAGGCCACGCCCAACTCCCGGCCACCACACTTCCCCAGGGCGCAGACCACAAGCCCGCAGGAGGTGCCGTCGGGGCGCACGGGGATGCCGTGTTGCGCCTCCAGCTCGGCCTCGCAGAGCCGGCAGGCGGCCTCGACCACCACCTCGGCCAGGTCGGTCAACTCCTGGGAGAAGAGGTGGAAGGCCGGCGTGTGGCCCAGGATGTACCGCATGTCGATGCGGAACATCTCCCGGTCCTTGAAGGCGTTGAGGGCCTGCCGGCGGGCCTCGCCTCCCCCGTGACGGGCCAGCTCCTCGGCCAGCTCCTTGGCCATCTGCCGGCGGGACTTGCCGGCCGCCAGGCGCTCCACCTCGCGCACCACGGGGAAGAGGTTGTCGTGCTGGAGGCGCAGGAAATCCTCCCACAGGAACTCGCTCACCCCCAGCAGGCGGGCCAGGGCCTGGAGCACCTCCGTCTGTTCCAACGAGGCGATCTCGTCGGGCCAGTTCGGCCGGCGGAAGAGCTCGTCCAGGAACTCGCGGAACTGCTGGAGGGCGGCCCGCGGGTTGGGCGAGCGGGGCAACAGGTGGGTGAAGTGCTTGACGAGCACCGTGGCCGCCCGCAGGCGGCGCTGGGCCTCCGGGTCGGTGATCTTGCGGCCCGCCTGATCGGTCACGTAGAGGGTGTCGTGGACGCGGTTGCCCGCCGAGGCGATTTCCACGCGCGCGATGTAGACCCGGTTGAGGGCCAGGGCGTTGGTGAACTCGTAGAGGAAGCCCATCGTGTCGGGCGCGTTGATGCGCAGGATCGTGTACCGGGGCGACGTCTCGTTGTCGATCTCGATGTGGACGGGGTAGAGCGTGGCCGGCTCGTCCCCCTCGGGCGCCACGCGCTCGGCCACGAGGCGGGCCAGCTCCCCTCGGGCCTCGCGCCGCCGGCCCCGGTGGAGCAGCCGGAAGAGGGCGTGCAGGCCCTCGGCGTACTGCGCCCACGTCGCCTCCGAGACCGGCTCCCCGGCCTGCACGGTGAAGACATCCACGATCTTGCGCCGGCCGGCCTCCGGCGGCTCCTCCCCGGCCGGCTCATAGGTGAAGACCTGGCCCTCGAGGATGTTGAAGCCGTAGGCGAAGAAGAGCCCGCAGATGATCGAGAGGGCGCCCAAGTAATCGTATCCCACCACCGTGACGCGCCACCGGGAGCCCCTGTCCCCCTCCTCCAGGTGGACCGCCTCGACCCACACCAGGTGCTCCTCGTCCAGCCGGCCGGCCAGGGCGGCGTGCCGGGCGATCTCCTCCTGGGAGAAGACCTCCCGGTAGGACGGGGCCATGCGCGCCACGTGACGCCCGACATCTCCCCCCTCGGCCGGGCCGGCGGGCGCGGGCGCCGGCCCGGGGGGCTCCTCCACGTGCGCACGGTAGACCTCGCGGATGGCACGGCAGTGCTCCTCGTAGCGGGCCACGAACGTCTCCCCGGCCCGGGCCCCCTCGAAGCCCAGCCGGCGGGCCAGGGCGGCCAGCTCCTCCTCGTCCTCGGGGAGGCGGTGGACCTGCCGGTTGTGCATGAGCTGCAAGTAGTGCTCGACCGTGCGCAGGAAGACGTACCCCTCGGCGAGTGTCCGGTACTCGCCGGGGGAGAGGAGTCCGGCGGCGGTCAGCCGGCCGAGGGCGTCCAGCGTGTTGGGCGAGCGGACCTCCGGGCGCTCCCGGCCGTGAATGAGTTGGAGGAGCTGGACCACGAACTCCACGTCCCGGATGGAGCCGGCGCCGGCCTTCACCTGGCCCCACATCTCCCCCCGCGCGCGCAGGCCGGCCTCGATGCGCTCCTTCATGGCGCGCACCTCGCGGCGGACGGCGGCCGGGTCGCCGTCGAAGAGCAGGGGCTGCACTCGGCGCAGGAACGTGTGGCCCACCTCCGGCGTGCCGGCCACGAACCGTGCCTTGAGCAGCGCTTGCTTCTCCCACAGGCGGGCGTGTTGCGCCACGTAGCGCGTGTACCCCTCCGGCGTGATGACCAGGGGGCCGGAGCGCCCCCACGGGCGCAGGCGCATGTCCACCCGGTAGAGGAACCCCTCACCCGTCATGCGGCCGAGCCCGTCGATGAGCGCCTGGCCGAGCCGCTGCCGGGACACCGCCCCCTCGGCCGCCAAGAAAACTAGGTCGATGTCCGAGCTGTAATTCAGCTCCTGGCCCCCCAGTTTGCCGAGAGCCAACACGGCGAACCCCTCGGCGGACAGCCCTGTCTGCTCGCCGGCCACGCTCAGGGCGTGGTGAATCAGGGCGTCGGCCAGGTGGGAGAGCTGGGACGTGATGGTGGGCACGTCCATGAGCCCGAAGAAGTCGCAGGCCCCCAGGCGCAGCAGCTCCCACTGTTGGTATCGGCGCAGCGCGTCGAGTTGCTCGTCGGGTGTCCCGGCCTCCTGGCGGGCGGCCTGGGCGGCCAGGTAGAAGTACTCGCGGCCGTGGGGCACGGCCAGGTGGCGGGCTTTCACCAGCCACTCCAGGTAGTGGGGGTAGCGGATCAGGATCTCCGTCAGGAAGCGGCTGCCGGCGAAGATGGTGACGGCCATTTCCAGGGCGCGGGGGTGGTCGGCCAGGAAGCGGGCCAGCGTCTCCGGCCCCTTGGAGGCGGCGAAGAGCCGTTCCACGTGGACCAGCGCCTCGTCGGGGTGGGCGCTGGCGCGCAGGGTGCGCAGCAGAGGGGGCAGCAGCTCGGCCAGGGTGATCTCGCTGCCCACTGTGCGGGCCAGATGACCCAGGCGCCGCAGGGCGGCCCCGGCGTCGCGGAAACCGGCCTCGGCCAACTCCTGTGTCGAGGGAACCACGTGAGTCTCGGTCATCGTCCGCGCGGCCCGTCCAGGGGACAAGTCTCCGTGCCCAAGAGGGCCGAGAGGCGGCGCCGGTGGCGGGCGATCAGGCGGTAGGCCGGCTCGAGCAGGGGAGCCCACGGGCGCACCAGGCGCCCCACGTGGCCCCACGGCGGGGGGAGCAGGCACAGCACCTCGGCCACGGCCCGCGCGCCCGTCGCGTGCCCCTGGCCCGGGCGCACCAGACAGACCGCCCGCGCGCACGCGGCGCGCGTCAGGCCGGGCGGCAGGCGTTCCGGGGAGACGTGCTGGTAGGGTACACACGCCAGCCGCTGCCCGCGGTCGCGCCGGCGCACCCACGCCACTGCGGCCCGGCAGAGGCCACACGCCCCGTCGTAGACCAACAGGGCGCCTGTCTCGCCTTTCCCGCGTCGCCCATCCACGCGCGCCTCCCCTTTCTCCGTTCACGATCTCCGCGGCGGTGGGTATTCTACCCCCGTTGAGCCCTTCCCGCAAGGGGCCGGGGGGCTTGTGCCCGGACGAGGACGTGCTACAATTGTGAGGGGTGAGGGGACATCGCGAGGGGGACTACCTCGCCCACCATCACTTCGCCGTGGACTGCCTGCTCCCCCAAGGCCGGCGGGAGAGGTGTGCTGTCACCTGCGCCGCGCGCGGGCTCTGCGGCCCCGCAAGCGCCGCGACCGGGAGCGCGCCGCCCGGGCGCTGTGGCGGGCCAGGTGCGAGTGAGGGCGGGTGTCCAAGAGGGCTGTTGGAGGGCGTTTGTACCTTGGAAAGGAGGATGTCATGGCGAGGACGCACTATTTTCCGGACGACGTGGTTCACTACCAGTGGGACCGTGACGTGGCGCCTGCTTTGGAGGTCGAACCCGGCGACACCGTTGTCTACACGTTTCGTGACGTGACGGACAATCAGATCACCCCGACTTCGACGGCCGACGACATCGCCAAGCTGGACTGGGATCGTATCTACCCCTTGGCCGGCCCGGTTTTCGTGAAGGGCGCCCGGCCCGGGGACACGCTGGAGGTGGAGATTCTCGACCTCCATCCGCTGGGGTGGGGGTGGACGGGCATCCTGCCCGGCTTTGGCCTCCTGGAGGAGGACTTCACCGAGCCTTACCTGTACATCTGGGACCTTTCCCCCGGCACTCACGCCTGGTTCAAGCCGGGCATCCGCGTGCCCTTGGACCCCTTCTGCGGCACGATGGGCGTGGCCCCGGCCGAGCCCGGGCCCCATCCGGTCATGCCCCCGGGGCCCTTCGGCGGCAACATGGACATCCGCCACCTGACAGTGGGCACCAAGCTCTTCCTGCCGGTGCACGTCGAGGGGGCGCTCTTCTCCGCCGGGGACTGCCACGCGGCCCAGGGGGACGGGGAGGTCTGTGTGACCGGCATCGAGTGCCCCATGTACGGCGCGCTCCGCTTCCGGCTGCACCGGGGGCGCTCAATCCCCTCGCCCCAGTTCCAGACCCCGGGCCCGCTGACGGCCAAGTACGAAGGTGGGGGCTACTACGCCACCACCGGCATTGGCCCCGACCTGATGGAGGCAGCCCGCGATGCGCTGCGCCACATGATCGACCACATGGTGGCCACCTACGGCCTCACGCCCGAGGAGGCATACGTGCTGGCCAGCATCGTGGTGGACTTGAAGATCAGCGAGGTGGTGGACAAGCCCAATTGGATCGTGAGCGCCTACCTGCCCCTGGCGATCTTCGAGTAGTGCTCGGGGGGCGTCACCGTCGGGGTGGCGCCCCCGTGACCTCCGCCCTTGGGCCCCTGGCGCCGGCCTCCCCGCGGGCGGCCTCTCGCGGTGCGGGCTGTGGGGCCAAGGGCAAGTGGACGGTGAAGGTGCTGCCTTTGCCCTCCCGGCTCTCCACGGTCACGTAGCCCCCGTGGGCCTCGGCAATCCACCGCACGATGGCCAGCCCCAGCCCGCTGCCCCCCAGCTCGCGCGAGCGGGCCTTGTCCACCCGGTAGAAGCGCCGGAAGAGGTGAGGAATGGCCTCCTCGGGAATGCCGATTCCCGTGTCCTGCACCACCAGCCGCACCCACCCGTCGTCCCGGTAGAGGGAGAGCACCACCTCGCCCTCGCGGGTGTACTTGATGGCGTTGTCCACCAGGTTGAGGAGGAGTTGCTTCAGCCGGTCGCGGTCGCCCAGCACGAGGGCCTGGTCCTCGTGGCCGAGGCGCACCCGGATGGCCTTGCCGCTGGCCTCGGCCAGGACTTTGGCCTGCAGGTAGACTTCCAGGAGCAGCGTGTCCAGCTCGACGGGCTTGCGCTCGATGGGCTCACCCTCGTCGGCGCGGGCGAGCAGCAGCAGGTCGGCCACCAGGCGGTTAAGGCGGGCCACCTCGCTCTCGACGGTCTTGATGGCCTGGGAGCGTGCCTCGGGGTCGTCCAGCACGCCCCGCTTCAGCAGGTCAATGGTGGCCTGGAGGGAGGTGAGGGGGGTGCGGAGCTCGTGGCTCACGTCGGCCACGAAGCGCTGCTGGTCGCGGAAGACATCGTCCAGGCGGGCGAGCATCTCGTTGAAGGCGCTCACCAGCCGGCCGATCTCGTCGCTGGTGCCCGGCTCGGGGATGCGCTTGTCCAAGTCCTCGGCGCGGGAGATGCGCAGGGCGGCCTGGGTCACCTGGTCCACCGGCGCCAGGGCGCGCTGGGCCAGCCACGCCCCCACCACGAGCGCGGCCAGCAGGGCCAACACGCCGCCGAAGAGCACCACGGTGATGAGACGGCGCATGTTGCGGTCGATCTCGTCCAGGGATTTGCCCACTTGGACGATGGCGATGGGCCTTCCCGACTCGTCGATGACCGGGTAGGTCAGGATGCGCATGCGCCCGCCCTCGGAGCCGCGCACGGTGCGCAGGGTGGGCAGCCCCCGGTAGGCCTGCCGGTAGGCCTCCTGGCTCAGCTCCAGGCTTTCCTCGCCCAAGTTGGCGCTGCGCATCCAGATGTTGCCGTCGGGCAGGCGCAGCTCCACGAAGATGTCAGGGGAGCCGAAGGCGTCGAGCGGGGGCATGGCCAGCGGGGTGTTGGCGTCGGCCTGGCGCGCCTGGTGAACGACGAGGACGGAGGCCGCCACCCGCCTGGCCACGGACTCGAGTTCCCGGGAGAGCTGCTGGTTCATGGCGATGTAGACTGAGCCCACCAGCAGCAGGCTGAAGAGCACCAGCGTGGCCGCCAGGAGGCCCACGTACCAGAGGGTCAGGCGGAGGCGAATGGGCATGTTCTGGTAGAAGGTGGCCCTGAGCACGGTCTATTCCTCGCGCAACACGTAGCCCACGCCGCGCACGGTGTGAATCAGCCTGGGCTCGCCGCCGGCCTCCAGCTTGGTGCGCAAGTAGCGGATGTAAACGTCCAACAGGTTGCTCTCCCCGCCGAAGTCGTACCCCCACACGCGCTCGTAGATGAGCTCGCGGGGCAGGACTTGGCGCGGGTGGCGCATGAAGAGCTCCAACAGGTCGTACTCCTTGGGCGTGAGGTCGATCACACGATCGCCCCGCCGGGCCTGGCGTGTGCCCGTGTCGAGCTCCAGGTCGGCGAAGCGCAGCACCTCGGGCGTGGCCCGGGTGCGTGCCCGCCGGAGCAGCGCCCGCACGCGGGCCAGCAGCTCCTCGAAGTAGAAGGGCTTGACCACATAATCGTCGGCCCCGCTCTCCAGGCCCAACACCCGGTCGGCCACGGCGTCCTTGGCCGTGAGGATGAGGACGGGCACGTCGTCGGCCCGCCGCAGGCGGCGCAACACGTCGAGCCCGTCCATGTCGGGCAACATCAAGTCGAGGATCACCAGGTGAGGGGGGCGCTCGCGGGCCAGGCGGAGCCCGCCCGCCCCGTCCGGGGCCACGTCCACGTCGAAGCCCTCGTAGAGGAGGCCGCGGCGCAACAGGTCGGCAATTTTGGGGTCGTCCTCGATCACCAGAATGCGTTCGGCCATGAGCTCCTCACTCCGCGCGTTTGCCAAAATGCCCCTTCCCCTTACTATTGTAGCACGTTTGCGCAAGACCAACGAAGGAGAAGTGGCAGCCCCCGCCGCACAGAGGCGGCCCGAACGACGGGTTTGGCCCATGCACCACTGGCATACGCTCCCCCCGGACGAGGTGTGTGCTCACCTGGAGACCGACGCCGAACGCGGCCTCACGTGGGACGAGGCAAAGCGCCGGCTGGCGCGGCACGGCCCCAACGTGCTCCGAGGGGCCGGCCGGCACACTCCCTGGCAAATCTTGGCCGCCCAGTTCAAGGAGACCATGGTCCTCATCCTGGTGGCGGCCGGCGTGATCTCCTACCTCATCGGCGATGTGAAGGACACGGCGGTGATCCTGGCCATCGTGGTGCTCAACGCCGTGTTGGGCTTCGTCCAGGAGTACCGGGCCGAACAGGCCCTGGAAGCCCTCCAGCGCCTGGCCGTGCCCCACGTTCACGTGGTGCGGGACGGCCGGGTGGAGGAGATCGAGGCCACAACCCTCGTCCCCGGCGACGTGATCCTCCTGGAGGCGGGCAACAGCGTGCCGGCCGACGCGCGGCTGGTGGAGGCCGTCAACGTGCAGGTGCAGGAGGCGGCCCTCACGGGCGAGTCGGTGCCCGTGGAGAAGCACGTCGAGCCCCTGCCCGACGAGGCGCTGCCCCTGGGTGACCGCCACAACATGGTCTACATGGGCACGGCCGTCACCTACGGCCGGGGGCGGGCCGTGGTGGTGGCCACCGGCATGAACACGGAGCTGGGCCGCATTGCCACGCTGTTGCAGGGGCTCGAGCAGGAGGCCACACCCCTCCAACGGCGGATGGACCAGTTGGGCAAGCGCTTGGCCGCCGTGGCCCTCCTGCTGGTGGCCCTAGTCTTCGCCCTGGGCGTCTGGCGCGGTGGCGACGTGGGCGAGATGCTGCTGACGGCCATCAGCCTGGCCGTGGCCGCCGTCCCCGAAGGGCTGCCGGCCGTGGTGACCATCTCGTTGGCGCTGGGCGCACGGCGCATGGTGCGGCGCCATGCCCTGGTGCGCCGGCTGCCGGCCGTGGAGACGCTGGGCTCGGTCACCGTGATCTGCTCGGACAAGACGGGCACGCTCACCGAGAACCGCATGACCGTCACCGTGCTCGACATCGCCGGCCGCACCGTGGAGCTGGAGGCCCCGCGCAGTGGCACGCTGGACGCTCCCCCGCCCGTGCCCCTGACCCCCTCCCTCGAGTTCCTCGTCGTGGGCGGGGCCCTCTGCAACGACGCCCTCGTCCGCCACGACCGGGCCGAGCCCGGCCGGTTCCACGTGATTGGCGACCCCACCGAGGCCGCGCTGGTGATGGTGGCCGCTCGCTTCGGCTTCCTCAAGGACGAGCTGGAACGGCTCTTTCCCCGCGTGGCCGAAGTGCCCTTCTCCTCCGAGCGCAAGCGCATGACCACCGTCCACCGCGTGCCGGCCCGCCACGAGTGGCTCCGGGCCGTGCACACGCCTTACGTGGCCTTCTGCAAGGGGGCGGTGGAGGGGCTGCTGGAGCTGTGCGTCGCCGTCTGGGACGATGGAGCCGTCCACCCGCTGGACGGGGCGTGGCGCCAGCGCATCCTGGCCGCCAACGGGCGGCTGGCCGCCGGGGGACAGCGCGTGCTGGGCGTGGCCTTCCGCCCCCTCGACGCCTTCGACGGGGCCGCACCTGAAGGCGTGGAGCGAGAGCTGATCTTCATCGGGCTGGTGGGCATGATGGACCCACCCCGGCCGGAGGCGCGGGAGGCCGTGGCAAGTGCCCGGCGGGCGGGCATTCGCCCGGTGATGATCACCGGCGACCACCCGCTGACCGCCCAAGCCGTGGCCGCCCAGCTCGGCATGTACGCGCCCGGCGACCGCGTGCTCACGGGGCGCGAGCTGGAACAGATGACCGTGGAGGAGCTGGCCCGGATCGTGGAGCGCGTCGCCGTCTACGCCCGCGTGAGCCCGGAACACAAGCTCCACATTGTGGCTGCCCTCCAGGAGCACCACCACATCGTGGCCATGACCGGGGACGGCGTGAACGACGCGCCGGCCCTCAAAAAGGCCGACATCGGCGTGGCCATGGGCGTCACGGGCACCGACGTGGCCAAGGAGGCCGCCGACATGGTGCTCCTGGACGACAACTTCGCCACCATCGTGGCCGCCGTGGAGGAGGGACGCACGATCTACGACAACATCCGCAAGTTCATCAAGTACCTGCTGACCAGCAACTCGGGGGAAATCTGGACCATGCTCCTGGGCCCCCTGGCCGGGTTGCCCGTGCCCCTCCTGCCCCTCCAGATCCTCTGGATCAACTTGGTGACCGACGGCCTGCCGGCCCTGGCCCTGAGCGTCGAGCCGCCGGAGCGGGATGTGATGGAGCGACCGCCCCACCCGCCCCGGGAGAGCATCTTCGCCCGTGGCCTGGGCGCCCACATCCTCTGGGTGGGCCTGCTCATGGGCGCGCTCACCTTCGGGGTGCAGCGGTGGGCGTATGGGCGCAGCGACAACTGGCAGACGATGGTCTTCAACACCTTGGCCCTGGCCCAGATGGCCCACGTCCTGGCCGTCCGCTCCGAGCGGGAGTCCCTGGTGACCCAGGGGCTCTTCTCCAACCCGTGGATGGTCTGGGCCGTGGCGAGCACGCTCGTCTTCCAAGGTCTGGTGCTCTACGTGCCCTTCCTCCAGCGCACTTTCTCCACATCCCCCCTCACAGCCGGCGAACTGCTCCTCACGTGGGGCGTGGCCGCCCTCGTCTTCGTGGCCGTGGAGCTGGAGAAGTGGGTTCGCCGCCGTTCCGGCCGTTAACGCCCCCTTAACAGACCGCTAAGTGGCCATTAACCAATGGCCTCCCGGGAGCTGGTAGACTGAAGGCGACACGGGAAACGGAACGGAGAACACGCCAAAACGCTTCAGGGAGGCAGAACGATGAACCGCGTAGCACTTTTCCTCTCAGCCGTCCTCACGTCGTTCATTTTGGTCATTGCCGGCGCGCTCATCGGCAACATGCGTGCCGCGCCGGCCGATTCGGCAGCCGCCGAGCCCGCGGCGACCCAAGCCGTGGTGCAGCCGGCCGAGCCGGCCGTGGGCTCGCCCGCGCCCGCCGGAGCGCCCGGGGAGGCCGTGCCGGGGGGCGCGGCCGCGGAGGCAGGGGCCGAGCAGCCGCCGGCACCCGACGTGGCCGAGGTGGTGAACGCCTTCAACGAGGCCACTGTGGACGCGGTGGAGAGCATCGTGCAGCAGCGCGAGGCCCAGTACCAGGAGTTGCTGGAGCAGGCCAACCGCCGCCTGCAACAGGCATACGCCAAGCAGGAGGAGCTGACCCGCATTGCCCAGGAGGCCCAGGCGGCGCAGGCCCAGGCCGAGCAGCTAGCCCAGCAACTGGCCGAGCAGCTCGCCGCCCTCCAGGCCGCCCAGA
>Ga0256839_1001277_pt1 | contig 30891 bp, 29 predicted proteins | sample 354166metaG_FD_185968 | JGI IMG/M metagenome (GOLD analysis project Ga0256839, IMG submission 185968) | Hydrothermal vent microbial communities from Mid Atlantic Ridge, Atlantic Ocean - 354-166 | ecosystem: Environmental > Aquatic > Marine > Hydrothermal vents | place: Atlantic Ocean: Mid... | reverse complement strand
CAGAATCTAATGGCACATCATAGCCTTCCCAGCCGACTTTCGTCGATCCTTTACGGCCCGCATGACCCAATTGCATGGCGATCTTACATTGGCTGAACTGGTGGGTATAATCCACCACGCGTTTCCATGCGTCCTGCTGCGCGTCCGTATAAATACCCGCGCAGCCCGGCGTTATGCGCCCCTCTGCAGAGACATCAGTCATTTCCGTATACATCAGACCCGCGCCGCCCATGGCCCGCGCCCCGTAATGGACAAAATGAAAGTCATTGATCAAACCATCCTTGGCCGAATAGAGGGACATGGGCGAAATCACCACCCGGTTTGCCAAGGTCATATCCCGTAACTTATAAGGCGTGAACATGGGCGGAATCGGCTTGTCAACCGGCTTTCCGGTCGCGATCTCCGCAAAATTCCGCTCCACACCCTCGAGCCACTCTTTGTCGCGCAGGCGCAGATTCTCATGGCTGACCCTTTGCGATCTGGTGAGCAGCGCATAGGCAAACTGGGTGGGTTCATAGTCCAGATAACGCTCAATTTCTTCAAACCAGCCCATGGAATTTCGCGCGGAGCTCTGCAACCTCAGAGCCTCCAGTTCCCGCTCATCCTGATAGGCTTTCAAGGCCTCATTCACCGTCTCTCCGGAATTTAGATGATCCGCCAGACTGATGGCATCTTCAAAGCCAAGCTTGGTGCCCGACCCGATTGAATAATGCGCCGTATGAGCCGCATCGCCGATCAAAACCACATTATCCTTCACCCATTGATGACATAAAACGCGCGGAAAATTAATCCATGCAGAGCCACGAACATGAGCCGATTTCGTCATCAGGTCATGACCATCCAGATATTTCTCGAAAATTTTGCGGCAGGTCTCCGCGCTGGTCAGATGATCCATATCCTCAAAGCCAAAGGCCTTATAGGTCTCAGGGCCACATTCCACAATAAAGGTGGAGGTTTCATCATCAAACTGATAGGCGTGAACCCAAATCCAGCCATGCTCGGTTTTTTCAAAGATGAACGTAAAGGCATCATTAAAACGCTGTTTCGTCCCCAGCCAGACAAATTTATTGGGCCGCATGTCAATATCACAGTCGAAGGCTTCCAGATCATGATTGCGTATTTTACTGTTCAGACCATCGGCGGCCACGATCAAATCCGCATCGCCGAACTTTGTTTGAATGTCTGCCACTTCAAATTCTGTTTCAAACTGGAATTTCACGCCAAGCTCCCGCGCCCGGGCAAAAAGAATCTCCAGCAACCTTAACCGGCCAATACCGATAAAGCCGTGGCCGCCGGAGCGTACCACCTCGCCCTGATAATGAACCGCGACATCTTCCCAGTGAATAAGCTCGGCGATCATAACCTGTGCACTGACCGGATCATTGGCCCGCAGATTCTCCATGGTCTGATCGGAAAATACAATGCCCCAGCCAAAGGTATCATTATCCTTGTTTCTTTCATAAACCGTAATATCATGATCAGGATTTTTCAACTTCATGGAAATGGCGAGATATACGCCCGAAGGACCGCCGCCTAAAACAACTATTTTCATTATTTCATCCTCTTGTATTTATCTGGTGTTTTTCTGGTGTTTTTCTGGTATTTTTCTGGTATTTTTCTGGGTAACATATGCCAATTCTCATATCATGATTCGTCATATTCTAAACTATTTTATACTTAAATGTTATTTTTCCGCCTTGGCCAGCATGTGTTTTGCAACATAATTCTTGCGATAACCTTCCGTATTCATGTGATATAATCATTGTAATATTTTACTACTATAATATTACAACCTATAAACAAGCGGACAACATTTAAGCCTTGTGTTGAAGTTATTTTAGATATAAAATAATTTTTAGCAAGTATTTTTTATTTAAAAATGCATTTTGGTATTGAAATACTTATTTAGACATGTTTGATTGGTCAGGAGATATAAATGCAACATATTTTACCCGAGGGCTGGCCCCGTCCAAAGGGATATTCCAACGGGATCATCGCGGAAGGAAAAATGTTTTTTCTGGCCGGTGTCGTGGGATGGGATGAGCAGGAAAAATTTACGTCCGATGATATATTGGATCAATTCCATCAGGCTTTGCTGAATATCCGGGCCATATTGAACGCCGGCGGCAGCGGGCCGGAACATATCACGCGCATGACATGGTTTGTCACCGATATGGAAGGATATCGGAACCGGCTGGCGGAATTCGGGGCCTTATATCAAAAAATAATCGGCAAGAATTTTCCGGTCATGGCCTGCATCGGTGTCTCATCACTGGTCGAACGGCAAGCAAAAATAGAAATTGAAGTCACTGCCCTGATACCGTAATGATACCATAATAATAAGACATTGGTTTTACGTACTAATTTTAAGGAGAACATGATAATGGCAAACCCCAAATGGCCCTCCTCCCCATGGGAAGATATATTACTTCTGGAAGATTTTCTGACAGAAGAAGAACGCATGATCCGGGACGGCGCCCATGATTTTTGCCAGAAGGAATTGATGCCGAATATAATCGAAGCCAACCGGCATGAAAAATTTGACCGATCCATCATGACCAAGATGGGCGAGCTTGGCTTGCTTGGCCCGACCATTGAAGGCTATGGCTGCGCCGGCATCGGTTATGTCTCTTACGGCCTTATTGCCCGCGAAGTTGAACGGGTCGATAGCGGCTATCGCAGCGCCATGTCCGTGCAAAGCTCGCTGGTCATGTTTCCCATTGATGCCTATGGTTCCAAGGCGCAGAAAGAAAAATACCTGCCCAAGCTTGCGACCGGCGAATATGTTGGCTGTTTCGGGCTGACGGAACCTAATGCCGGTTCAGATCCATCAGGCATGCAAACCCGCGCAAGGGCTGTGGACGGCGGTTATAAAATATCCGGAGCCAAAATGTGGATTACCAATAGCCCTATTGCCGATGTTTTTGTGGTCTGGGCCAAATGCGATGATGGCATTGTCCGTGGCTTCATTCTGGAAAAAGGCTGGACAGGTTTAAGCGCCCCGAAAATCGAGGGTAAATTCTCCCTGCGGGCCTCTATCACTGGCGAGATTGTCATGGATGAGGTCTTTGTGCCCACAGAAAATCTGATGCCCAATGTGGAAGGTATGAAAGGCCCGCTTGGCTGTCTGTCCAACGCCCGCCTTGGCATTGCCTGGGGCGCCTTGGGGGCGGCGGAATTTTGTTGGCATGCGGCCCGCCAATATACACTTGACCGGAAACAATTTGGCAAACCTCTGGCGGCCACGCAATTAATTCAGAAAAAACTGGCCGACATGCAGACAGAAATAACGCTCGGGCTTCATGCCTGCCTTAATGCGACGCGGCTGAAAGAAAAAAACAAGCTTTCGCCTGATGCCATTTCATTGCTCAAACGCAACAGTTGCGGCAAGGCATTGGACATTGCCCGCCAGGCCCGTGACATGCACGGCGGCAATGGTATCAGCGATGAATTCCACGTCATCCGTCATGCCATGAATCTGGAAGCGGTCAATACCTATGAAGGCACCCATGATATCCATGCGTTAATATTGGGCCGGATGCAAACCGGGCTGAGTGCCTTTTAGCCCTCAAGGAAAACGCCATGTCCGAACAAGACATCATACTTGAATTTCCCGAAGCGCATATTGCCGTGGTTCGCATCAACCGGCCCAAGGCTTATAACGCGCTCAATCTGAATGCCCGCACCTTGATTGCCGAAAAATTCAATGACCTTAAAGCCCGCGAAGACATTCGGGCCGTGATCATCACCGGCAACGAGAAAGCCTTTGCCGCCGGCGCGGACTTAAAGGAAATGTCCGCCTTAAGCGCCATTGATTATTATAAGGCACATATAGAGCGGCTGTATAACGCCTTTGCCGATTACCCGCGCCCCGTCATTGCGGCGGTCAATGGCTTTGCCCTTGGCGGCGGTATGGAGCTTGCCATGATTTCAGATATTGTCATTGCGGGAAAGGGCGCCAGGTTCGGCCAGCCCGAAGTCAAAGTCGGGGTTATGCCGGGCGCAGGCGGAACGCAGCGGCTGGTTCGCGCCGTGGGTAAATATAATGCCATGCGCCTGTGCCTGACCGGCATGATGGTCAGCGCGGATGAGGCAAAGGACATGGGGCTTGTCTGTGAAGTTCTTGAAGATGACAAAGTCATGACGCGCGCCATGGAAATGGCCCGCGAATTGGCCGCCTTGCCGCCGCTGGGGCTTGAGCATATTAAATATGCGATCCTGCATGGCCCGGACATGTCCCTTGAAAGCGCATTGGGGCTGGAACGCAAAAGCATGCAAGTCTTGCTTTCAAGCGATGATCGGGCCGAAGCCACGGCGGCTTTTCTGGAAAAACGCGGTGCCACTTATAAAGGCGAATAAACCAGCCTATGATTCTTGAAGCCTTACAACATTTCCTGACCCCTGCGGCCAAAGAAGTCAAGGCCTTGGGGTTTGTGCGCGAAAGTATCGCCATTGAGGCACGCTACAAAAGATGCCGCCGTGCATGGGCCGGCCATCTTGATAAATGCCAGCAGCATATCCTCGCCGCCGCTTCTGATTTAAAAGAAAAGGCAACAATCATGATCATCGGGTCGGGCGCGCTCCATGATGCGCCCGTTGATGAATTGTTATTGCTTGGCCACCGGATCGTCCTCGTGGATATTGTTCATTTGGCAAAGGTTCGCAGGAAATATGCTCAAAATGACCGGGTTACCTTCTTTGAACATGATGTGACCGGCCTGATCAAGCCGCTGTTTGATTGGCAGGAAGCTGCCCCAAGCCTTACGGCGGCAAAAGCCAAAAACAAACTGCCCGGGGCTGATCTGGCCGTCTCGCTCAATATATTGTCCCAACTGCCGATAAATCTGATCACATATGCGGCGCGGCGGCATATCCCACTCCCCGGTAATTTCGAAAATGCTTTACTGGCTGACCATCTGGATTTATTATCTGACTTAGCCCCAAAGCAGCTTATCATCAGCGATCTGGAAAGACAATATTGGGCGGACGCAGACGCAGCACAAAGGGAGGAGGCTTTACCGAAAGATATTTGCCAGAGACTGAAAGAGCCTTGTGATATCTGGGACTGGCATATTGCGCCCAAAGGCGAATTGGACAAAAATATATCCCTGCGTCATAAAGTGGCTTGCTGGCCCTCTGGCAAGTCCCCGTTGCCCAGCTGTTAATGCCTCATTAACCTATTAAGCTTACTTCCCTATCAATATCTGCCCAACTTCATCCGGCTTTGCGTTACCTGACATATTAAACTTAAGTTTGAATTTAATGACCGAAGAAATTATCCTAGAGGCTATCCGTACATCGATTTTGCTGCTTATTGTCCTTTATATACGGCATATTGGCAAAGGCCTTGTCGCCCTGCGCCGCAAAGGATGGAAAATAATCTTTACCGGATTTTGCTTTCTTCTCATGGGCAGTCTTCTTGATATTACCGATGAATTCGATGCGCTGGCAAAATTTGTGATCATTGGCCCCACACCGATACAGGCGGTATTAAAAAATGTCCTTGGCAACCTCATCGGGTATCTATTAATCGCCATTGGCTTAATCCGGTGGGTTCCTTTCATACAATGGATGTCTTCCGAAGCGGAAAGGCAAACAAAGGAATTAACAAAAGCCAAGGAAGAAGCCGAGCTTTCCAATCATACCAAATCACAATTTCTGGCAAATATGAGCCACGAATTAAGAACCCCGCTCAATTCAATAATCGGCTTTTCCGATATGATCCACAGGTCTTCCGATTATAAACTCGATATAAAGACACTCGCAGAATACGGCGAGCATATTCATACATCCGCAGAACATTTGCTGAGTATCATCAATGATATTCTGGATTTGTCAAAAATTGAAGCCAGGGAAATGGAAATTCATGAATGTGAATTTGATATCTCAAAACTGATAAAAAACACCCTTAAAATGATGTCGCCGCAAGCCAATAAAAAAAACATCTCCATCGATTATCAATCCCCCCGGTCATATTATCTGTTCGCAGATGAACAGAAAATACGGCAAGCCATCCTCAACATCATGTCAAATGCCATTAAATTTACCCCGCAAAAGGGCGAAATATCCATAAGCGTTCGCCTCGTCCCATCGGGGAATCTAGTAATAATGATCAAGGATACCGGCATTGGCATGGCGCCGGATCAGCTTGAAGAGGCCATGAAAACTTTTCGGCAGATTGAAAATACCCTAAACCGGAATTTTGAGGGAACGGGCCTTGGTCTGCCGCTCACAAAGGCTCTGGTCGAAATGCACGGCGGCACATTAAGCTTAAAAAGCGAAAGCGATAAAGGCACCGAAGTTTCCATCGAAATACCGAAAGAACGCATTATTTCCTAAGAGGATGATCTGTTCTGTTAAAAGCCGTATTTCGCCCCAAGCTCTTTATCTTTAGAAGCCACAATTTTCGCCAGATCAACGATCACCTTGGCTTGCTTCCATGTGGCGTCATCCTGCATTTTACCATCAATCATGACAGCCCCCGTACCATCCGGCATGGCGGCCAGAATTTTTTTGGCAAATATGACCTCCCCCACGTCCGGACTAAAGACTTTTTTGGCAATTTCAATCTGCTTTGGATGCAAAGACCATGCCCCCATACAGCCCATAAGAAAGGCATTGCGGAACTGGGCCTCGCAGGCCGCATCATCGGAAAAATCACCAAATGGGCCATAAAAGGCTTTCAAGCCATAAGCCATACAGGCATCAACCATTTTAGCCACCGTAAAATGCCATAAATCCTGTTGATAAAAATTACGCGGGGCGCCGTCCCCGGTATCATCAGCAATGATACCATAAGACGGATGCCCGCCGCCAACGCGTGTGGTTTTCATGCCGCGTGATGCGGCAAGATCCGCAGGCCCAAGGCTCATGCCATGCATACGCGGGCTGGCGGCAGCGATTTCCTCCACATTATTGACGCCTTGCGCCGTTTCAAGAATGGCATGGATCATAATGGGTTTGGCGATATTATGCCGCGATTCCAATTGGGCCAGCAGTTGGTCCAGATAATGAATATCCCATGGCCCTTCAACTTTTGGCAACATAATGACATCCAGTTTATCACCAATTTTCGAAGTGATTTCCGTCACATCATCCAAAAACCATGGACTATTCAAGCAATTCACTCTTGTCCATAGCCCTGTGGAACCAAATTCATTATTCTGCGCCACCTCAATAAAGCCGGCCCGGGCCTGTTCTTTGGAATCCGCCGGAATGGCATCTTCCAGATTGCCCAGCAAGACATCAACCTTACCAATCATATCTGGAATTTTATTGCGCATTTTTTCAATCTGGGGCGGGAAGAAGTGAATCATCCTCTCCAAAGAAACCGGAATTTCCCGGTAAGGTATGGGCGCACCAATCGACAGTGGTTTAAAAAAATCCTTGGGTGTTTTTCTCATAAATATTAGCTCCATATCCGGCTGATAATTCACATTCCCCAATAATCTATCAAATTTAGCGGTTTATGCTACAATAAAATTGTGCAACTGCGAAAAAAAATGCGCTTATATTTGCTTTCCGGTTTAAGTGTTTTATTGCATCACAGCATAAGGTAATTTTTAAAAATTTTTATTGTCACTATCTTTCAATGGGAATAGGTTGGCACTTAACAAGATTAGACTGGAATATTTTGTTGATTTAAAGGATAATTCAAGTCGTGAAGATGGAACCGGAAACAGCAGATTTTATCATTATCGGCGGCGGCATTGCCGGAGCCTCCGCCGGATATGAGCTGCGCGAAACGGGCAAGGTTGTCATTCTGGAAAAAGAATGTCAGCCCGGCTATCACACCACAGGCCGATCAGCGGCCATTTTTCAAAAGGGATATAATGGCGGCGACCCTGCGCTTCATGCGCTCATAAAGGCAAGCGAAGATTTTTTGCGCAATCCTCCCAATGGCTTTACATCGCACCCCCTGCTTTCGCCCAGAGACTTATTCTATATTACGACCAGAGAAAATGCGGGGGCTCTTGGCAAGCTGCGGCATAATTTATCAGAAATAAACGTCGGCATTACATTGCTTGACCATCAAGAAACCAGACAGGCGCTGCCCCATATCGCGGAAGAATATCAAGATAGCGCGCTGCGGGAACAGGATGTGGCCGATATTGATGTCTCGGCGCTCCATGAAGGTTATCTGCGGGCCATAAAATCCAGCGGCGGCAAAGTTATCAGCAATGCCGAAGTGAAAAACCTGCGCCGCCAGAAAGGCCCGTGGCATGTCACATCCACGCAGGGTGAATTTTGCGCACCGATCATCATTAATGCGGCGGGCGCATGGGTGGATCAAATTGCTGAAATGGCGAATATTTCGCCCATAAATATTCAGCCCCTTCGCCGGACAATGGCGCTCATTGACATCCCGCTGGATATACAGCCTGCCAAAGATGACTGGCCGATCGTTATGGATGCGGCAGAGAAATTTTACTTTAAGCCAAATTCAGGAAAAATTCTCATCACGCCGGCGGATCAAAATCTGACCGTGCCATGTGACGCACAGCCTGAGGAAATTGACATCGCTCATGCGGCCCATTGTCTGGAAAAAGCAACCAATATGGCAGTCAATAAAATTGACCATAGCTGGGCCGGGCTGCGTAATCATGTGGCCGACGGACATCCGGTTGTCGGGTTTGATCCGCAGGAAGACGGCTTTTTCTGGCTTGCGGGGCAAGGCGGTTTTGGCATAAAGACCGCGCCTGCAATGGGCCGGATTACCGCCGCCCTTATTATGGGCCATTCCTTGCCGCAAGATATTCTTGACCTTGGCCTAAAAGAAGACCAAATCTGTGTTGGCCGCCTGAAATAAAGAAATCTTGCTACATGACAACATCATAGAAAATAAAGGCAACCCCCAGCGGCACGACAAAACGCACCAGCATAAACCATATTTTAAAGATCACTGAATCCCCAAGGCCCATTTCTTCCAATGTAACGGATCGCTTGATAGACCAGCCCACAAACAGCGCGACCAGCAATCCATTCAGCAACATAAAGACATTGGCGGCAAGGAACTCAATTAATCCTGCAATATTCTTATCCTCAAACAAGGGGATAAATCCAAGGGGGTAAACATCTTTTAGAATATTGCTGGACAGGGCCACAAATATACCCACGAACCAGATACCAGCCCCCGTATATATGGCCGCCCGCGCGCGTTTGAATTTACCATCTTCCGAGAATTGGGCCACCATAGGCTCCAGCAATGAAATTGTCGATGTCACCGCCGCAAAGGCCAGAAGCAAGAAGAAAAGCAGGCCAAATATCTGACCAATACCGCCCATATCATTAAAGACAATCGGCAGGGTCACAAAGACCAGTCCCGGCCCCGCCGCATGATCAACGCCAAAGGCAAAGACGATCGGGAAGATGGCAAAACCAGCCAGCAACGCCACGAAACTATCGGCGAAAGCAACGCCAACAGCCATTTTGGGAATGGAAATATCACGGGTCAGATAAGAACCATAAACCATGATCGCCCCGCTGCCCAATGACAGGGAAAAGAAGGCTTGTCCCGCAGCCATCAAAACAAGCTCCGGCGTTATTTTTGAGAAATCCGGCGTGAACATAAAATCAAGGCTTCGGGCAAAATCACCTGTGATCGAGGCATATAACACCAATATAATCAAGATAGCGAACAGGGCCGGCATTAATATTTTAACCGTTGTTTCCAAGCCTGATTTCAAACCCCGCGCCACAATAGCCACCGTAATGCCTATGGATAATGTCATCCAGAAAATCAGTTTCGCCGGACTATCCTGTAATTCCTGAAACATTCTGGCTGAATCGCCGTCCTGCAGGTCATTGAATGAGCCAAGCCCCATACCAATGGCATAATCAATCGTCCAGCCCGCAACCACAGAATAAAAAGTCAATATGCCCAGCGGAACCAACAAATAAGACCAGCCCAGCAAATCCCATAATCTTTGAGCTCTGGTGCCTTTTGCCAATTGCTGAACCGCCGTCAAGGGTGGTTTTTGCGTGCTGCGCCCGATCATAAGTTCGGACATCAGCAGGGGAATGCCAAAGACCAGCACAATGGCCAGATATATCAAGACAAATGCGCCGCCGCCGTTTTCAGCAACCACATAAGGAAACCGCCAAATATTTCCAAGGCCGACCGCGCTCCCCACGGCGGCCAGAAGAAAAGTAAAGCCCGACGACCAATGTTCATGTTTTGCTGGTTGCATTATTTTATCCCTGTTTTTTTAAATCTTTTTTGCTTATTTTTGCATGAAATATATATTGATCCAGGATATGTTTCATGCGGTCAATTTTTTCTTCCCCGGCGGCGGAATCAACATCAATGAGTGCCACAGTACCATATGATTTATCAGGTTCCACAGAAATTGTAAAAAGCACGCCTGAATCTCCAAGGGCGTCTTGAATGACACGCTTGATAATATCCTGTTTTAAAGCGGGCTTGAAAATTTTCCCGACAGCCGTGAGGGGCAGCGCGTCAAGCAGATATATTTCTTTTGGCACCGCGCTCCTTTCGGCAATATTTTCTGCCGCAAAATCCATCAATTCCGGCGCGGCGCATTTCGCATCTGGTTTAAGCACCACATAAGCCACCGGCACTTCTCCGGCATAAATATCGGGCCGGCCAACGGCGGCGGCTGCCATAACGTCATCATGCTTGTTTAAGGCATTTTCAATGATCGCGGGGTCAATGTTATGCCCGCCTCGAATGATTAATTCCTTGGTTCGTCCCGTCAGCCATAAATAACCCTGTTCGTCCAGGCGGCCCATATCACCGCTATTGAACCAGCCATCCTGCAGCCAGATGCCGTCATTATCCGACGGTTCAAGGTAACCCGAAAAAACATTTGGCCCTTTGAGAAGGACACTGCCGATTTCGTCAATTTTGCAATCCCGGACATAATGACCATCCCCATCCAGGATCACCGTCTTTAATTGTTGATAAGGCAGGCGCAAGCCGACTGACCCGACCCGGCGCTCTCCATGAAGCGGGTTGCAACTGCTCACGCAGGTGCCTTCGGTCATGCCGTAGCCTTCGATCAGGATCAGGCCTGTTGCTTTTTCAAATTTTCGGATAAGTTCCGACGGCATGGGCGCGGCGCCGCAAATGGCCACCCGAAGTGACGATAAATCCGCCCCCCTCACCGGCACCTGCAGCAGGCCCGAATAAATGGTTGGCACACCGCTGAAAAAAGTAACCCGGTATTTCTCTACGATTTGCCAGAAATCAGGGAGCAATCCCGGCGTCCTGAAGCCTGCGGGGGTGGCAAGTATGATCTCAGCGCCCTTTAAAAAGCACACAAGCCCTGTAATGATCGCGGCATTCACATGGAACAGAGGCAAACCGCACAGGCCAACGTCATCAGATGACACCTCCATCGCCAACCCAACCATCATACTGTTGGTGATCTCATTATTATGGCTGTGCCGGGCCATTTTCGGGGTGCCGGTGGTGCCGCCCGTATGAAACAGGGAACATATATCATCCTTGTCAAATATGCGGCCACTATCTAAACGGCCCCCATCATAGCGGTCAATCACCGCCTCATATTGCAGAATATCCATATCCTGCGCATATTCCGGATGATCATTCTGACTCATGACCTGAATGATATATTTCAAGCTGGGCACCCGGTCTTTGATATGCTTGACTTTCGACCATATTTCACTGTGCGTATTTGGCCCCATGGTGACCAATATCATGGATTGCGCCGCATTCATAATACCGACGATATGATCCACATCCAGCAGGGGGTTTATGGGATTTGCAATGCCCGCAGCCTCGCCGCCCCAAAGGACATAATGGGTTTCCGGCAGATTGGGAAGAATATAAGAAACCACATCTCTGGCACCAAGCCCCAAATCATGGAACAGGTTAGCCGTCTGCGTTACCCGCGAGAAAAGATTTGCGTAGGAAATCGTAACCGGGGCCTCTTGTGCGTTGCCCGCCCTCAAGAAATTGAGGGCCGTCCTTTCCGGCCCCTCAGACGCCGCGCGGCGAATGACGGCATAGGTGGAATCAAGCCCTTGCAATCTGCTTTGCGCCGTGACCTGCTCTAGAATGGCAATATCCTGTTGACCCATAATATTTATTTCATGCCTCCTCTTGGTGGTTGGCCTTAATGGCGTATCATATTTTTATCTTTCGGCCCATAATATACAATTATATGACCAGATGACAATTGCAAATTGCGCATTTTTATCTTGCGATTTAACGGGTTATCCGGCATTTTACGGAGATGGATGCAACAGATCAAAAATTAATTAACCTGCTGAAAAACAATGGCCGGGAAAGCACCACGGCTCTGGCGCGGGCGCTGGGCTTATCACGATCTACGGTTCAGGATCGTATCTCGCGTCTGGAAGATCGGGGTATCATAGCGGGCTATACCATACGGTTTAACGAAGATTATAAAAGGCACCAGATTACGGCGCATGTTTTAATCCAGCTCAACCCGAAATTTGCTGATCATATTTTACAGAATTTGAAAAAAAACCCCCTGATCAAGGCCGTATATGCGGTAAGCGGTATCTATGACATGATTGCCATGGTCAAGGCAGAAACCACAGAAGAAATAGATAAAACCCTTGATGAAATCGGAAAGATGACCGGAATTGAAAAAACAACGTCATCCATCGTGCTATCGACAAAATTTGAGATATAAGGGTCTTACTTTCTGATCAAGGTTATCGCTGTAAGATCGCCTGTCAATGGTCTTGCCACATGGCTGTCAAATTTTTCCATGAAATAATCCAGAAATTTTCCCGGCGGCCGGGCCGCCATGTTTGCCTCACAGCAGAAATCGATAAATTTATCTTCCCCGATCATATCCCCCTTCATATCCTGACTTTCTATCAGGGCGTCGCTATAGAAAAATAACATTTCATTTTTTTTGAACGGGATTTCCCGAACCTCATAGGCAGCATCTTCGATCATCCCAAGGGGAGCGCCTGAGGGATCCAGAGCAATTATGTCCTGCAACCCCACAGTCATTTTTACAGGGGCAGGCGGGGCCGCGGCGGCGAAAGTAAAAACATCCCTTTTCAGGTCAATAATCCCGCATAGCATGGTGGCATATTGCTCCGTTGGTAATAAGGCAAACAAATCGCGGTTCAATTTCTCCAGATAATCGGCGGGCGATAGGCTATTGTCCTGCAGATCGTTACCATAAACCGACATAATGGAATGAAGCCGGAAAGTATTTAACGCGGCGGACAGCCCGTGACCGGAGAAATCCGCCATATAAAAGAATAATCGATCAGGGTCAAACACATCCACACCCCAAAAATTGCCGGCCAGATCATCCGGAGATTCACATTGGTAGGCAATATTAAGCTTGTGGCTCTTGGATATTGCCTCAATTTTCAATTGTGGTGGCAACAAAGATTTTTGCATGATTTTGGCAACCCTGAGGTCATCCGACAGGCGATCATAATATTTTTTTATACCCAAATTTTCCATCATATAAGTTTCACTCCGGATCCGGTCCCTGATTATTGTCAATGTCAAACTTTAGCTCAAACCGTGCAACATGGAGCATGCGCTGCACTTGCCCCCGAGGTGATTTCAATATCAGGCTGGATGATTTTTTTGAAATTTCATCCCGGGCCAGCAACAGCATGCCAAGGCCTGCTGAATCGATAAATTCAACATCCGCCAAATCCACAATATGACTATTTGAACCGCTATCCACCATTCTCTTAACCATTTCACGAAATCCGTCCAGATCCGAGAATGTGATTTTTTTGCTCAACTTTGCTTCAAAAGTGCCGCCTTTAACGGCTATTTTATATTCCATAAAAACCTCAAATCAGAAAAACTCTATATCATTTAATTCAGTCGAATCTTCTTGCCCCAACGGCGCCTTTTCCTTGAGACCGCCCACAAACATTCTCAGGATATAATTTTGGTCAAGTTCCTTATGGGCTGCATTTTCGATCAGTTGACGTAATATATTTCTATTTTCATCGGAAATAAGTCCCGTTTTCCTTATCGTCTCGTCACCTTGACCACTATGCGCCGATTCCGATATTTTGATGATAATATTAAGGCTTGCTGATATGGCCAGCATCAGTTGCCGGGTTCTGTCCTGAAACTGAATTGAATAGACCATCTTGTTGACATTCTGTTGAAGAATGTCGGAGACCTGGGCGGTTTCCGTCAATATTTCATGCATAACATTATGAGCCGAATGACCTTTGCCGGTCTCTTGCGGATTGAGCAAATCACGTACCAGCGCAATACTCTCGGCCTGCTGCTTTGAAAATTGTGCCAATTTCTGAAATTCGCCGGACAGATCAACAATGCTGTTTTCAACAATATTGGAAATTTCCAATATTTCTTCACTGATATTAGCCAGAGCCAATTGCCGGATATCGTGAATATCCTTGACATCCATCCCAAGGCCGCCGTCATTATTTTTTCGCTGTGAATTACCTGTCATCAGCCCCTGCTTTCTTCAGGCGCATATTTTGGGTGCAGGCCAACACAATATGCCGCGCCATTTGACCAAGGGAAACCTGTTTTTCGACGCCGCCCGCCATCATGGCCGCCCTCGGCATACCATATACAACGCTGCTTTTCTCATCCTGTCCTAATGTGGCAGCGCCCTGTTTGCGCATTGTGAGCATGCCCAGCGCCCCGTCTTTCCCCATACCTGTCAAGATAACGCCAACCGCATCACGGCCAATAACTTCGGCAACCGAAAGAAAAAGCCTGTCCACGGAAGGCCGAAAGCTTGCCCCTTCTATATCCTCAATTATTTGACAAAAATACTCGCAGCCGGTTTTCTTTATCGAAATATGCTTGCCCCCCTGCGCGATATAGACCGTACCGGCCACAAATTTCTCACCGTCCACCGCCTCTTTAACATTTATTTCGGCGCATCTATTCACCCGTTCTGCAAAGCGTTCGGAAAATCCTTTGGAAATATGCTGCGCAACAACCACGGGCGGGCAATTAACCGGCAATTGCAAAATAATATCATACAAGGCTTCCACCCCGCCCGTAGAGGAGCCGACGGCGATAAGCTTTTTAGAATATTTTCCTGGATTTACGATGGGCTGATGCGCCTTGTCCAAGTGTTTTTTTCCACTAACCCGCGCATTGCTGGCGACCTTGATTTTCATCAGCAATTCCTGTCCGACGACGGTCAAATCCTGATTCAATGGTTTCGCCACATAATCCACGGCCCCGAGTTCCAAAGCCCGAAGAGTCACATCGGCACCTTTTTGCGTCAGCGTAGAGACCATAATGACCGGCATCGGCCGCAAAGACATAATTTTTTCCAAAAAAGACAAGCCGTCCATTTTGGGCATTTCCACATCAAGCGTCACCACATCCGGATTTAATTGTTTGATTTTATTTCGCGCTTCCATGGGATCGGCAGCCTCTCCCACAACGTCGATAGCAGGATCGTCAGCCACGATGGATTTTAACATCGCCCGGATCAATGGGGAGTCATCAATAATCAATAATCTAATTTTCTTTATCATTATATCGTCCTCCTAAAATAATTTGATGTCACTGGCGCTGAATTCATCACTGATTTTCCTGCGGAACCGTTCTTCTTGCTCGCCGATTATCACATCACTGGCCCGGCGCAATATCCTGACGAAAGCCTTGCCGCTGGACGGATAAAAAATCACGCTGCGCGGAAAATTCCCGCCCAAATCCTCTCTCGCAAGTTTCAAGCCTTCATCGGCAATATATTGCTTTAAAAAAAGCTGGTTTCTTGCGCCGATATCGCTGGAGATATTTATTACCTTGCCCGCGCCAAAGGCTTTAACCACCAATCTTGATTTCTTGCCGCCCCGTTTGATAACTTCATTAAACAGCGTTTCCATAGCGTTTATCCCGTACCTCATGCTCAGGTTATTTCCCGACCCGGCTGCCCGGCATTCCGGCAATAAAAAATGGTTCATACCCCCTACCCGGGCCTCTGGATCATGCATGCAGACCGAAATGCAGGATCCAAGCGTGGTCATAATGATATGGCTTGACCGGCTGAGAACACAAAAGCCGCCCTCATTAATTTTATGAACCATGGTATCGTAATGTGAATCATAATAATTTGTCCCGGCAGGAATATCGGACAGAGCTTCATGGCGGCGACGATCAACAGGAAATGGCCCATTGCGTCCATTTTTCAAAAGCTTCAGAGAAGAATCTCTCACGATATTTTCCTGTATATGGTTTTCCCCTGACATTTAAAAATATCAGATACGCTGAGCAAGCTTTCAGAATGCCCGACATAAAGAACGCCGCCTGGCTTAAGATATTCCGCATAGCGTCTGACCAGTTTTTTCTGAGTGGCCTTATCAAAATAAATCATGACATTTCGGCAGAAAATGGCGTCAAAAGACCCGGTCATGGGCCAATCATGCAATAGGTTCAATTGCTTGAATGAGATAAGCTTTTTGATAGCGTCCGATATGACGAGCTCATCGCCTTTGGCACTTTTAACTTTTTGGGTATGGGTGGCTAAAAACAGTCTGGGAATGGTTTCCCGACATAATTTGGCATCATACTGCCCGCGCTTGCCCTTATCCAGAACATTACTGTCCAGATCCGTGGCCAGAATCTTGCTGTTCTGCGCTTTTTTACCCAGAATTTTCTGCATGACCATGGCAATACTGTAGGGTTCCTGTCCCGAAGAGCATCCCGCAGACCATATGCGAAAATGATGGTTTGGGTTCTGATCTATTTGCTTGCGGACAGGCGGCAGGATTTTATCCCGCAGATAATCAAAATGATGGTTTTCCCGGAAAAAATTGGTCGTATTTGTGGTGATCGCATTCAACGTAAAGCCCAATTCCACATTTCCGGATGAACCCCGAAGATAATCACAATAGTCAGCGAAACTCTTGATGTCCAGCGCCCGAAGGCGTCGCACCAGACGGCCATACATCATTTCCTTTTTCTTCTCGTTCAGCACGATGCCGGTTTTCTCATAAAGCAAATTTGCTAAAAATTCGAAGTCCTGATCTCGCCACTCAAATTCCCGGGTCTTTGTCGCTGGCATCGGCATGAGCCTATCTCCTAAAATTCAGACCAGCCCGCCCCTGCCCCGTTAGCAGCCGTCTTCTTATTCATGACAGGCGTCATGATTTGCGCCTCTGCGGCATATTCTTTCACTTTGCTCTGCTGCGCCTGTACTGTCGATGCTGCGGTCATTTGTTCCGTCATTTCACCAACTTTAAAGAAAGACATTAAACGTTGCATTTCAGTGGCCTGACCTTCCAATACTCTGGCCGATGCCGTACTTTGTTCCACAAGCGATGAGTTTTGCTGGGTCATATCATCCATCTCTGCGATGGCCACATTTACCTCATCAATACCCTGAGCCTGTTCTGAACTCGCGCTGGCAATCTCAGCAACAATTTCCGCGACTTGGGCAATAGACCCCCGAATTTCACTTAAGGAAGCCCCCGCCTTATTCACCAGTTCAACCCCGTTTTTAACCTGAGTATTTGAGCTGGTAATCAAGGATTTGATTTCATTGGACGCCTGGGCCGACCGCTGGGCCAGCGTGCGCACCTCTTCTGCAACAACCGCGAAACCTTTACCCGCTTCGCCTGCGCGGGCGGCTTCCACCGCGGCATTCAGGGCCAACAGGTTGGTTTGAAAAGCCAGATCATCAATAACCCCGATGATATCGGAAACCTGTTGAGAGGAATTTTCAATAACGCTCATGGCTTCGACCGCTTGCTTGGCGATCTCGCCGCCATCATTGGCCATTTCACGAGATTGCTCGGCCAGCTTGTTGGCATCTTCGGCATTTTCCGAGTTTTGCTTCACGGTAACCGCCAGTTCTTCCATAGAGGCAGCCGTTTCTTCCAAAGATGAGGCCTGCGCCTCTGTCCGGCGGCTCAAATCATCACTGCCCGTGGACAGCTCCGCAGAAGCCGTCGCCACCTCTGCCGCAGACTGGTTCACCTGACCTACTATACTCATCAATTGACGTGCGGTTTCATTTGAGCTGTTTTTCAGCAGGTCAAAGGTGCCTTCATAATCTGCTTCGATCTTCTCGGTCAGATTACCCTTGGCCAGTTCGCCTAGCACCCGCACCAGATCATCCGTCGCGGCTTGTGTATTGACCCCGATGGTATTTATGTTATGGGCAAGGCTTAACATGAAGCCTTCTTTATCTTCGATGCTGATCCGTTTGGTGAAATCACCCGCCGCTGCCGCATTCACAACCACATTGATCTCTTCTTCGATCGCCAGTTCCTCTGTCATATCTTTCCATTCAACGACTGTACCCAACAGGTCGCCATTCGCATCGGTCACCGGATTAACAATCAGGTTGAAATCAAACGCGCCAACTTTGATATTCGTATTGACCGTGTTGGTCAGGTTTTGCAATATACCCCGTTGGTGGGCCGGGTTTTTATGAAAAACATCAATATTTGTCCCAATGAGTTTTGCGGCATTAAAATTGGGCAGGGTTTTTCTTAAATCTGATTCAGACTGCTGCATCATTTTTATCAGCGTTTTATTCATATAAACAATATTCAAATCGGCATCCGCCACCATCACATTGGTACTGGCATTATCAAGAGCAATCTTGATACGCTGGTTTTCACCGGCTAAAAGCTTTTGAGTCGTAATATCACTGGCATATTTCACGACTTTAACCGGCTTGCCATTTTCGTCAAATATAGGATTATAAGACGCCTCGATCCAGATCGCCTTTCCCCCCTTGCCCAGGCGCCGATATTGGCTGGATTCAAATTCACCCCGATTGAGTTTTAGCCAGAACTCTCTATATTCGGAGCTATCCTTATATGAGGCTTCCACAAACATACTGTGATGCCGGCCCTGAACTTCATCAAGGCTATAGCCTATGACTTGCAGGAAGTTATCGTTCGCGGTGAGAATCATACCCTCCATATCAAATTCAATCACCGCCTGCGCCTTGCCGATGGCCTGTATCTGACTGCCCGCCTCTGCCAGCAAGCGGCGCGATTCCAGAGCCGTATCCCTAACGTCGTCAATCGACCTGCAAATATCCTGCATATCCTCAGAGGGGTTTTCTTCGGACATATCCAATGTCACGTCACCCTCGGACAATCGGGACAATGCCCCATGGATTATCGTCATTTCCTCGGCATACTTGCGGCGGTAAGCCCATGAAGTTATTAGGAGGACAACCAGCAGCGCCCCGCCCGTCAAGGGATAGAGCAAATTCCCGCTTGTGGCAGCCACGGCGATAAAAATGGCCAGTGAGGCCACAATCAGGGCGGAAATTATGACACCAAATGTTTTGGCTTTTATGTTACGCGCCATATTCACAAGCGCAGAGGAATTTTTAGTCATCGGCTGTTCTCCTTAATATTCAATATTCTATTTCTTGCGATTTGTTCACGTTCAAGCTGCGGCGGAGTCCAAATCAGGAATTAAATTCATATCAAAAAGCATCCGGGGCTTAATGATCGCAACCATTTTATCTTCGACGGACACCAGTCCTTCCATGAAGGCATATTCCGGGTTTGCGTCCTTATCCGGCACTGACAGGATATCTTCTTGTGGAATGGTGAGAATATCGGAAACGGCATCCACAAGAATACCGATCGTTCGTTCACCTAATTTAACGATGATGACCACATGGCTTTTGCCGGGCTGCGTATGTCCCCTGCTGAACCGCGTTCGCAGATCAAATACCGGGACAATCACCCCGCGCATATTAATCACACCGCGCATATAGTCCGGTGAATTGGGCAGACTTGTCGTGGGAATCCAGCCTTTGATTTCTCGTACAGTTGTGATTTCAACCGCGTAAAGTTCCTTACCAACATTAAAGGAGATATATTGCTTGATATCGCCCTTTTGGCCGGACATATCATTGACCATCTCTGCGGTGATTTGATCATTGGTTTCTTGATTTGTCATCAGTGTATCTCCGAGCTGATTTGTGCCTGTGGGGAAATCTTGTTTGTTTCCGGCAAGGCAGATTGAAATTCCCTTGATTGATTTGCCGACATATCCTGTATGGTGGAGATATCCACAATCAGCGACACGCGGCCATTTCCCAGAATAGTGGCGCCGGACACCCCCTCAACCAGAGCATAGTTTGACTCCAGGCTTTTAATGACAACCTGTTGCTGGTTAACAAGGTCATCCACAATAAAGCCCATTAAGACTCCGCCGTCGCCTTCGACCACCACGACAAGTCCCTCGCAAGGGTTTTCAATGGCGTTTTCAATGTGATACAGGTCATATAAGGGAACCAAAAGTATATATTCCCCCCGGAACATCATGACATTCCGGCCATCGGGCAAGCTATTGACATCCTCTTTCCCGGGGCGGAGGGTCTGAATAATATTGGCCAATGGCAAAACATATTTCTCAGGCCCAATATCCACCACCATGCCGTCCATAACCGCCAATGTCAGGGGCAGTGACATGGTAAATTTACTGCCTTTTCCCTCCACCGAACGAATGGATATACGCCCGCCAAGGCTTTGAATATTTTTACGAACCACATCCATGCCCACGCCCCGGCCCGAAACATTGGTGACACTTTCAGCCGTCGAGAAGCCGGGCATAAAAATAAGATTATTGATTTCTTCATCAGAAAGATTTGCGTCCGGGCTTACCAGGCCATTTGCGATCGCTTTTTCCAGAACGACCTTCTTATTGATCCCCGCGCCGTCATCCTCGATTTCTATGAAGATACGCCCCCCCCGATGAAAGGCAGAAAGATTTATGATCCCCTCTTCATTCTTGCCCGCCTTTGCCCGGACATCCGGCATTTCCAGCCCATGATCAACGCTGTTGCGAATCATATGCATCAGAGGATCCCCAATTCTCTCGGTAACTGTTTTATCCACCTCGGTCTCTTCACCAGACATCACAAGGCACGCTTTTTTGCCAAGCGTGGCCGTCAATTCCCGAATCAGGCGCGGCATGCGGGAGAATACGGACTTCACGGGCTGGGCCCTGATGGCCATAACGCAGTCCTGCAAATCACGAATATGACGGGACAGATCTTCGATACCCTGAACGAGATTTGGATATTGTTCCACCAGAAGTTCGCCGCCCTGTTCGCGCAACATGGCCTGCGTTATCACTAGTTCGCCCACCATATTCACCAATGTATCCACCTTATCCAGTTCAACGCGAATAGATTGACTGACAACCGTTTCACCGGGTTTGGCGGCTTTTACGGCTTTTTGCGTTTTTGAAACATCTGGCTCATCTTCAATATCCTCGAATAAACCGGCCTGCGCATCCTCGACAAATGCCTCCGGTGACAGATAAACCCCATGGTCCGTGATCTGCAGATCACAATCATCTTCGACAAATTCAAAAACTTCCCGAATGGCCGCTTCGTCATATTCTGTTATTAAACTGAAATCCCACGAAAAATAGGCATGCTCTGCTTCCATTTCTTCGATATCCGGCACATCAGAGACATCCAGCGTCACGGTAAGATCGCCTAACGTTCCAAGCTCCCTAATCAATAGAATTGGCTCATTTGCCCGTTGAAATAATTCTTCATAGGGCTTGAATGAGATTCTGAAAAGCCGCATATTTTTTTCTGCGATATCCGTATCAACTTCAGGCTCACTGGCGGGGGCGGGCTCATCTTTCTGCGCCATCGGCACCCCTGTTTGATCCAGAATGGCTTTCATGGCTTTGGCCACATCACTGCCCAGATCATCAGCAACCTCTTCACCGCGCTGCGCGGCGCCGACCAGCTCGCTCAATATATCAAAAGCCTGAAGCAGGACGGCGATATACGCCGGCTCCATCTCCAGTGCGCCCGACCTTATGTCATCCAATAATGTTTCCTGAATATGGGCAAATGAAACCAGACGATCAAAGCCGAAAGCCCCTGCGCCGCCTTTGATGGAATGAACCGCGCGGAAAACAGAATGAACCACTTCCTCGTCACTATCACCGGCCTGTAATTGCATCAGGCCTTCCTCAAGGCTGATCAATAAGTCAGAACATTCTTCAAAGAATATGACTTTAAACTGCTCCATTGGGTCTGACATTATTCTTCCTTAAAATAGGTTATTCGCACCATATGCATTTGGATTATTCTCTTTCAAATCCCCAAATATTTTATGATCCACAGACTTTTTCAACAACTTGAAGTAGTTTTTCAGGATTAAAGGGCTTCACAATCCATCCCGTCGCGCCGGCGCTTCGGCCTTCATTTTTGATATCGGCGCCACTTTCTGTGGTTAAAATAAGAATTGGGGTTGTCTTTGCCTCTGCGCGCTTACGGGCCTCGCGGGTGAAGGTAATGCCATCCATCACCGGCATATTGACATCTGTAATAATAACATCGAACGAAGCCCCGGTTATTTTATCAAGGCCCAACTGTCCATTTTCAGCTTCGACAACGTCATAGCCCGCATTTTTCAGGGTGAATGACACCATATCCCGCATGGTTTTTGAATCGTCAATTGTCAGGGCGGTTTTCTTCATACTCTTTGCTCCACGGGGGCTAAATATTCCTCAAGTCCAATATCATGAAGCGCAGTTTTAAAGGAGTCCGGCATGTCAATTATCGAAAAATCAATATGGTCAAGCTCTGCCCTGTTTTTAAGGGAGAGCAGTATCTGAAGGCATGGTGTCGTAATGCGCTCGACCTCACCAGCCACAATTTTCAGATTTTTTCCCTGCGCCAGACAATCCAGAAAAGTCAGGCGTAAATTTTCGGCTTCTGTTAAATCCATAATAGATTTTAACGTCAAAGAAATCTCATCATCAGAATTGACCATGGCGTATAAAGTCACATTATTCTCCTAAAAAATAACATCATGATTTACTACTTAATGTTGAGCAATGTTAATGAAATAATACTTAAAATAACATTAATGCTATTAACATTTCCCAAAAATGGTCAATATATATAATAATCCGAGGTATCAAATTACAATTAAAGATTGTATATCTGCGTTATTTTTTAGCTTTTACAAGAAGACAAACACTGACCATTCATGGCTATATTGATTATTTTGGATTTTTGGGAAAGGGCAATGATATTTTGACAAGCACCAAATTATTCATATGGTCCGAGAAGGTCAATCACAGAGCAAAACATCCTTTGGTGGATAAATAATGCGTTAGCCGCGAGCGGCATTGGCAATGCGCAGGCAGGCGCGGGCGCAGAGAGCTTCGGCGGGCAGTCCGGTTATTTTACAATCTGATTCGGCCTGCACAACTATTTCCAATGCATTGGATAACCGCGAAGTGGACCATTTCCCCAAGTCGTTCATAAGTGATTTTTTTTCAGGTGAATAGGGACTGTAAACCACGGCCATAACCGCCTTGTCCGCCGATATTCCCTTATCCATACTGCCCCGTATCAGATGCAGTTTCTGTAACCTTCGTGCCAGATTTCGCAAAATGGGGATCGCATTTTCGCCGCGATTAAAAGCCTTGAAAATCGTGTCATCCAGGGCCTTTAAATTACCGCCTGTTGTGGCCACGGCAATCATATCCAGAGTCAATGAACCACTATCTCCGATACAGGCCCGCGCATCTTCGAGCGACACCGAAAGCCGCGCCCCGTCATGAGAGCTGCCCATATAAAGCGCCAGTTTTTCAAGCTCGCCGCGTGATACCAGACGGTCTGAACCCAAGTTTCCCTGAAGGTAAGCCGCCGCCGCCGGATCAACGCTCAGGTTGTTCTGGCCCATCACCTCAAAAATCAGGCTTTGCAAATTACCCTGATCATCCTCATAACAGGCCATGGCCGCGGCATTTTTAGCCTTCTCGAAAATCTTGACCAGGGCAGATGTTCTCTTTATGCCGCCAGCGGTAATGATCACTAACCCGTCGCCCAAGGGGTTTGCCAAAAATGATTTTGCCGCCTCAGTAACATTTTCCCCTGCGCCGTCAATGCGGATAACGCGCTGGCCACCCATCATGGATATGGCCGCCGCCTCATCCGCCAAAAGATAAGGCTCGGATTTTAATTTGTCCGGGGCAATATTGGCCACAAGAAAAGGATCACGAAGGTCTTTGACCAGCTGCTTCGCGATAAGGTCTGCCCTCTCCCGCACCAGCCCTTCATCACGGCCATAAATCAGGAGCGCACGGTAAGCGGGGTTTAATTTTTTAACCTGCGCGGCAATATCATTTTTGTTTAATTTCATGGCTTGCGAAATACTCTATGGCTTGGATTACGACAAGTTGTCCAACGGCTTGGGCTATTTCTTAGCCGTGGTTTTGCTGAAATAAGCACCGATACGCGTGGCCATTTGATTGCTGACTTCTTCGGACAGGCGTTTCAGGGCCGCATTACGGGCAATCATATTGGAATAATCCGACTGAGCCAAGTCATATGTCACAAGTCCCCGCGCCGCTGAATCCAGCACCACTTTCGATGTTGCCACCTCTTCCAATTGGAAGGCTGCGACCAATTTCAGATTCTGCAGCGTGACCGATTCATCCTGCCGAATACCATAACCATGCTCTTCGATCAAAAAAGTAACATTCAACATAAAGTCAGCTGAGGCTGTTTCGCCGAAAGGTGTCAGGCGATCCAGTAAATTATTGCGGATAACCTGCCCGATACGGGAGGGCCGGCCCTCTTCTGTAATATCCGCCACTCTGATATTTGCCATAACATCCCGAAGATCGGTTTTGCCATCAGAAAACTGACCATACATGGGTTTAAAGCCACAGCTCCCCAAAATCAGCGGAAGCAGCAGACACATCATGAGGGCCTTAAAATATTTCAGACAAAAAATGCGCTTCATAGGCTTTCCTATATGACAATATTGACAATACGGTTTGGCACCACGATGATTTTGCGTATGGTATGCTCGCCCACGGCAGATTTGATTTTCTCTGTACCCAAAGCCAGTTTTTCCAGCGCCGCGCTATCCATATCCTTTTGAACCTCTATGGTATCACGGAGTTTGCCTTTGACCTGAATGGCGATCGTTACCGTATTTTCCTGCATCAATTCCGGCTGCGCAATCGGCCAGGCGGCATCGGTTACAATATCCTGTTGTCCCATCATCTGCCACATTTCTTCTGCCAGATGGGGCATCATCGGCGCGGTAAGCTGAATCAATGTCGTCAGGGCTTCGCGCAGCGCGTAAATATCGCCATCCGAACCGTCTGACTTAAAGGCATTTACGGCATTGGAAAATTTATAAATCTGCGCTACGGCATTGTTAAAATGGAAATCTTCGATATCACGACCAACGGAATCAATGCTGACATGGGTTATCCGCCGCAAATCCTGCGCGGCCTTGCTGAATTCAGCAGGCGCCCCGCAATCCCGCAGGCCTTCCATGCCTATGGTAATCGTCCGCCAAAGCCTTTGCGTGAAACGCCATGCCCCTTCGACACCTTCTTCTGTCCATTCCAGATCCCGCGCCGGCGGGCTGTCGGACAACATGAACCAGCGGGCGGTATCGGCCCCGTATTGGTCAATGATAGCCGTCGGGTCGACAACATTTTTCTTGGATTTTGACATTTTGACGGGTGTAATTGATGAAATAACAGGTTCACTAGTGTTAAGTACAATTAATCCTGTTGCATTTGGCACATCTCTGTGAGGACTAGAACCAGAACTTACTTCCTCTGGGTATAAATATCTACCATCATTTTGGGCAGTATACACAGTATGACAAACCATACCCTGCGTGAACAGGCCGTCAAAGGGTTCATCCACCGATGACAGGCCGATCTTTTTCATGGCCCTTGTGTAGAAACGTGAATAGAGCAGATGCAGGATGGCATGTTCTACGCCGCCGACATATTGATCAACCGGCAACCAGTAATTCGCCGCATCGGCATCCACCGGATCGTCTGATTTCGGCGAACAAAACCGGGCAAAATACCATGATGAATCAATGAAAGTATCAAAAGTATCCGTTTCGCGCCGAGCGGATTTGCGGCATTTCGGGCAATCCACATTCTTCCATGTTGGGTGATGGGCCAGTGGATTTCCCGGCTTGTCAAAGCTGACATCCTCCGGCAATATCACCGGAAGGTCAGCCTTCGGCACCGGAACAATGCCGCAATCCTCACAATGAATGATCGGAATGGGACAGCCCCAATAACGCTGGCGGGAAACGCCCCAGTCCCGCAGACGAAAATTAATGGTCTTGGTACCAAAATTCCCCTTTTCCGCGCGGCGGGCGACTTCAGCCTTGGCGGCTTCTATGGTCAGGCCATCAAGGAAACCGGAATTGAATAATGTTCCGGGGCCGGTATAGGCCTCTTGATCCACGGCGAAATCCGCGCCTTCGCCGTCGGGCCGGATCACCGTGCGCACCTCAAGGTTATATTTATGGGCGAAATCCAGATCACGCTGATCATGGGCCGCCGACATATAAATCGCGCCCGTGCCATAATCCATAAGAACAAAATTGGCGACAAAAACAGGTAAATCACGGTCTTCGAAAGGCGATTTGGCGGTAATGCCCGTATCAAAGCCTTTCTTTTCCATTTTCTCCATGGCTTCTTCTGTGGTCGCCCCGGCGCGGCATTCAAGGATAAATTCCTGCAATGCCGGATTGCTTTTCGCCAATTCAGCCGCCAAAGGATGGTCCGCCGCAATCGCCATGCCGCAGGCCCCGAATATGGTATCCGGCCGCGTGGTATAGACTTCCAGCGGATCCTGATGATCAATTTCAAAAAACAGCCGCAAGCCTTCAGATCGTCCGATCCAGTTTTTTTGCATGGTTCGAACTTTTTCCGGCCATCGCTCCAGACCATCCAGCGCCTCATTCAATTCTTCGGCATATTCGGTGATTTTCAGGAACCACTGACTCAACCGCCGGCGTTCTACCGGTGCGCCAGATCGCCAGCCACAACCATCGATAACCTGCTCGTTGGCCAGAACCGTATTATCCACGGGATCCCAATTAACCCATGATTCCTTGCGGTAAACCAGACCGGCCTCCATGAAATCCAGAAACATTTTCTGTTCCTGTCCATAATATTCCGGATCACAGGTGGCAAATTCCCTTGACCAGTCAATACTTAAGCCCATCTGTTGCAATTGACCGCGCATATGAGCAATATTTTCGTAAGTCCATTTTGCCGGATGAACATTATGTTCCATGGCGGCATTTTCCGCCGGCATGCCAAAGGCGTCCCAGCCCATGGGATGCAGAACATTAAAGCCCTTTGCCCGCCGGTAACGCGCCACAACATCACCCTGGGTATAGTTACGCACATGGCCCATATGAATTTTGCCGGATGGATAGGGAAACATCTCCAGCACATAATATTTCGGCAGAGAGCTGTCTTCCACGGCAAGGAACGTCTCTCTCTCGGTCCAGATTTTTTGCCATTTTGCCTCGGTAATTCCGGCGTTATAGCGCGTCATAGCTTTTCCTGATCTTCATACAGTTCGGGTTACCCAACCACCATTCCAACGGATGGTTCACCCAATAAAATTTAAATTGGCCGGTGATTTAAATTGGCCTATCACTTAATTGGGGCATTATTCCGCCGAAGCAGCCTGGCCTGCATCAGAATAGCATTGGTAATTTTGATCGAAGCACCGGGGCGCGGCGCTGTATCCTGCCACCCATTTGCCGCCGTTATCTGACGATGAACAGTGACTTTTAATGAATCCGCAGAAAGTTTACGGCCCAAAATGATAATGTCAGCCTTTGTCCGTTCATTTTTATTGCCCGGATTGACTTTCCATTCAGTCAAAATAACGCCGCCATTTTGATCCGCCGCTTTCAAAGGCATGAAGGATAATGTGTCCAGTGACGCCCGCCATAAATAAGCGTTAACCCCGATTTGATAGACCTCTTCCGCGGCTTCCAGTCTTTTTGTGCTGCTGTCATCATCGCCGCCAAAGATTCCGCATCCGCCCAATGTCAGGGCCAAAATAACGGCTAAAGCCTTCGTATATATTCCTGTGGTCGATTTTTTTGTATAATGTTTAATTTTCTCATACACGGTCATGCATATTCCATTCTCTTAACTTCAATTTCCCATTTCAGACATATTTCAGGCATATTTCAGGCGGCATCATAACCATTGATGAATAACCTTTAAAGCTGTTTATCTCTTTGTCAGAGGTCAAACAAGATTTTCTTACATAAAATTGTCATTTTTCAGGCGCATAGTCACATGAGCCAAGATATTATGAATCCAGATTGATTTTTACGCTTTCACATTGTATTATTTCATATATCTATGTGATTCTAGCGTATCATCTGGATAAGAAGGCGTGAATCTTTTTAAAGTTTCAAAAACAACGCCCAAAATTATAATAATATTGCTTTAAAGTAGAATTGTGAGGATTCGCTGTGAAAAATAAAAAAGGCCGCATCGCTATTATATGCACCATGGGCATCTATGCCATGGGGGCAGCGGCCTTTGCCGATTCACAATCTTCACAAAAGCCCATGCCAGAAAATACCGTTCAGGAAGATGCCGTTCAGGAAGATAAAGGCCTGACCTCCGTCATTCTTTCTTTTTTCGCCCGTGACGACAAAGAAAAAAATGTGGGGCCAGAAGTCTCGCTTCTTAAAAGTCCGCCTAAGGAAAAGGCCGACAAATATATTACATTATCAGAACCTGTTACGTCAGAACATGATGTAACCGCAGGATTTGGGGCGCCTAAAAACAAATTATTCATTCAACACTCCGCCGCCGTTAAATCTTCGCTCATTTTCCATATGGGCAACGCAGGCTTCTCCACTGCCCGGCCGTCTGGCTTCACGGGAATGGGCGCTGCCACAACAGGCCAGCAGATCACTTTTTCATACGGCAATGCCCCTGCGGGGCAAGATTCGGGCGCGGTGGGTATTTCATTCGGGTCACAGTTTCTGGTAGAGCCCAGCTCTGTCATGTCGCCGCTTTATGAAGCTTCAGGATTTGGATCAGGCTATGACCAGCTCAACATGAGGCAGGCCTATAACCTGTCTGTTGATATGGGCTACGCCGGTTTTAAATTTGGCGCATCCTACAGTCAGGAAAAGATGAACCGTGATTCAGGCATGAAAGGTTTCGACATCGGGCTTGGCTATGCCGGCGGAAAATGGGGCGCCGACGTAAGGTTTGGGGAATATAAGCGTGAGCGCGATTTGTTCTTTGCCACGACAGAAGAATTTTACGATACCGTCTATGCCCTTGAAATTGGCGCGGCCTACCATATACATTCCAACATCCGTTTCACAGGCCGCTTTACCTATTATGCTTATGGTCAGGAAAATGATTTAGACGCCCTAAGGAGCAGTCAGGTCTTTTTCCTCGGCACCAATGTGAATTTTTAAATTTTCTGCCAGTAGCCTCTTTAGATTACGCTCAGGCGCCGCTAAAGGCTGCGCTCCCACTTGGTCGCTAAGTCGCTGTGCTCCTGTTTCTTTGGATTACGCTCAAGCGCCGCTAAAGGCTGCGCTCCCGCTTGGTCGCTAAGTCGCTGCGCTCCTGTTTCTTTGGATTACGCTCAGGCGCCGCTAGGGGCTGCGCTCCCGCTTGGTCGCTAGGTCGGCGCTGCGCGCCTCCCTTCTTCTTCAACCTCATGTTATGCTCCCCTGCGTGCTTCGAAAACCACGGATTGCCGCAAGTCCCACTAGCCCCGAGCCGATCAGTTCATGTCCGTTCATTGGCGATATCCCGCCCAGTCCATAAAGCGGCAGGCGGGACGCCTTGACCATATCCTGAACGCCCCGCAGCCCAAGCGTTTTTTGCGCTCCGGTTAATGTCTCTGCATGGCTATAGGTTGGGAATACCGGCGCAATCAGGGCCGCATCAATGGGCAGCCGCGCGGCCTTCTTCACAGAATTTATATCATGACACGCCGCCGTGATCATCCAATGAGCATGTTTTCGGCGAATATCACCGGCCTGCATCATCATCTTTTCAGGCAAATGCACACCGAATGCCCCCAGTTTCTCGGCCAGAAAAATATCTCCTGCCACCAGAAAGGGGATGTTTTTCTTGCGGCAGATTTTGGCCAATATTTCGCAGAGCGCGGTTCTGGAAGGGTGATCATAATCCCGAAAAATGACCCCGGCCCCGTGGCCCAATTCAGAGATTACTTTTTCAGGATAAGGAACCGCCTGCTGATCTGTGACAAAAAATAACGCCGGCAATTCCTGCGTGTTCTTATGATCCTGCCAATAATTTTGCCAATAATCCTGATTGAGGCGGTTTGCGATGCCTGCTAATGTGGACTCTCTTTGTGTCATAACGCACCATAATACAGGAATTTAGCCTTGACCAGCAAACTTGAGACCGTCTTGCTTAATATTCACAATGCCGCAGAAGCCGCCGGGCGGGCGGCAAAGGATATCACTCTGGTGGCAGTCTCCAAAACAAAATCATCTGACGCCATAACGTCAATTCTGAATCAGGGGCAGCGCGTCTTCGGCGAAAATAAAGTGCAGGAAGCCGCCGAAAAATGGCCCGCTCTGCGAAAAAAACATGATGACATTGAGCTTCATCTCATCGGCCCCCTGCAAAGCAACAAAACGCGCCAAGCCATCCAGCTGTTTGACGTCATCGAAACCGTTGACCGCACCAAACTGGCCCGCGCCATCGCCCGCATTAGCGCAGAAGAGAATAAGTCCGTTCAATGCTATATCCAGATTAATGTGGGCCGAGAAAATCAAAAAGCCGGCATTGCCCCGGAGGAAGCCGATGATTTCATCACCCTCTGCCGCGATGAGTTAAAATTGTCCGTAGCAGGCCTGATGTGCATCCCGCCAGCGGGCGAGGACCCAAAGCCTTATTTCATCCTGCTGAAACAGATCGCCGCGCGTAATGGTCTGGGCAAATTATCCATGGGCATGAGCGGTGATTATCAGGCTGCAATCGCCTGCGGCGCGACTTCTGTCCGTGTCGGCACCGCAATTTTTGGATCGCGCCCGCCTGCTAAAGAATAAAAAAACCGGCGCTCCTGTCAGGGCCGCCGGAAGTTGGAAGATATCAGACAATTCGATTATCCATCAAAA